>Ga0316204_10005132_pt1 | contig 22190 bp, 23 predicted proteins | sample 6monrhotite_MG_2_FD_205661 | JGI IMG/M metagenome (GOLD analysis project Ga0316204, IMG submission 205661) | Microbial mat bacterial communities from mineral coupon in-situ incubated in ocean water Damariscotta River, Maine, United States -... | ecosystem: Environmental > Aquatic > Marine >... | reverse complement strand
CATCATAAAGAAGGCGAAACAAACTATAGGTCTGAACATCTGGGCGGTGATTTCCTGAAAATCGTTATGTTATAGTATAACAATTTCAGTTCGGACAAACACAAATGACTGATACCTCTTCCGACCAGGCCTTTGCCCAACACGATCATCGCCACTGCATCAAGTCGGCGCTGGCTGAGGCCGCACGTATCTGTAGTGAGCGCAACGGCCGTCTCACCGAACAACGCAAACGGGTTCTGGAACTGGTATGGAAGAATCACAAACCGGTTGGCGCCTATGTCGTTTTGGAACAATTGCGCGCAGAAGGCTTTAACGGCGCACCACCGACGGTCTACCGGGCACTGGACTTTCTGCTCGAACACGGCCTGATCCACCGCATCGAAAGCCTTAATGCCTACACCGGCTGCGCTCATCCAGGTGAACAGCACACCGGCCAGTTTCTGATCTGTTCACAGTGTCAGCGTGTTGCCGAGTTGGACGACCCCAAGGTCAAAAAGGCCATCAGCAATAGTGCTGCCCTGCACGGCTTTGAGGCCGATCACCAGGTGATCGAAATTCGCGGCCTCTGCCCGCAGTGTCAAGATCACTAAGCACCATGACCAGCAATCAAATGGATAAAAAAATCTTAATCGAAACCAAAGGTGTCTGCCTCGCACTGGATGGCAAGAAGATACTCGACAAGGTCGACATTCGCCTGCATAAAGGTGAGATCGTCACCCTGATCGGCCCCAACGGTGCCGGCAAGTCAACCCTGGTAAGGGTCATCCTCGGCCTGATCAAACAGGACTCTGGCGAAGTCCGGCTGGCACCCAAGTTACGCATCGGCTACATGCCCCAGCGTCTGACCATCGACCCTGTGCTGCCCTTAACGGTGCGACGTTTTCTGACCCTGGCACAGCGTTGCTCAGAGTCAAAACTAATCGAAGCACTAACCGAAGTCGGCGCCGAACTATTACTCGACTCGGCCATGCAAACACTATCCGGCGGTGAGACCCAGCGCGTACTGCTGGCCCGTGCCATGCTCCGCGATCCTGACCTGCTGATTCTCGATGAACCGGTCCAGGGCGTCGACGTCACCGGCCAGGATGAACTCTATCGCCTGATCGGCACCATTCGTAAACGTCACGGCTGTGGCATCCTAATGATCTCGCATGACCTGCACATGGTCATGAGCGCCACCGATCAGGTGCTGTGTCTGAATCGTCATGTCTGCTGTTCCGGCCATCCAGACTCGGTGCGTATCGACCCAAGCTATGTCGCTTTATTTGGCCCAGCAGAAATCCAGCAACCGGTAATAACCCCATACAGCCATCAGCACGACCATAGCCATGATGCCCACGGCGATATCGTCGAAGACGACCACAAGGACTGCAAGCATGGATGATTTTCTGCTACGCGCCCTGCTGGCCGGACTCGGCGTCGCCATAGTCGCTGGCCCGCTGGGTGCCTTTGTGGTGTGGCGCAAAATGGCCTACTTCGGTGACACCCTGGCCCATGCCGCCCTGCTCGGCGTGGCGCTCGGTTTCCTGCTGGACTTCAACACCAACCTCGGCGTGGTTGTGGTCTGTGTTTTATTGGCACTGTTGCTGGTAGCTATGCAACAAAAACAAAAACTCGCCAACGACACTCTGCTCGGCATCCTCTCCCACAGCACCCTGTCCATGGGGCTAATCGCTTTAGCCTTCATGGAAACCCTGCGCATCGACCTGATGAGCTATCTGTTTGGTGACATCCTTGCGGTTAGCAACACCGATCTTTACTGGATCTTCGCTTGCGCCGCCCTGGCGCTGACCGTCTTAATTACAATCTGGCGACCACTTCTGGCCATCACTGTGCATGAAGAACTGGCCCGCGTTGAAGGCGTGCCGGTCACCTGGGTCAAACTGGCATTAATGCTATTAATCGCCATCGTCATCGCTGTCGCCATGAAGGTAGTCGGCATCCTCTTGATCACCTCCTTGCTGATTATTCCAGCAGCGACAGCCAGATGTTTTGCCCGAAACCCGGAACAAATGGCCATCTATGCAGCCCTGATCGGCTGCATTGCCGTCAGCGGTGGCCTATTCGCCTCACTGGAATGGGACCTGCCTGCCGGGCCCGCCATTGTTGTCAGTGCAGCAGCATTGTTTTTCTCTGCACCCTGGTGGCTAAAATTGAAGAGGAGCAGAAAACAAATCTGACGAAATATTGGCTGGCGGCAGATAACCGCACACTTAGTAATCTTGTAATACTTGATAGCATTACTAAGATATAGGCAACAGCCAGCCAATTACTCTTCAAAATGAAGGAGGTCGTCATGAACACAAAATCCGGTATCGCATTAACACTCTTGCTTAGCATCGCAGTCTCAGCCCCACTCTCAAGCCAGGCCCTGGCCGAGTCAGACAGCGTGCGACAAATGGCCAAAATCGTCATGCAACTCAACCATCACCCCGACAAGCAAGACAAACAGCTGCTCAACAGCATCGTTGAACAAGGTTCAGCAGCAGAACGCAGCATCGCCAGCGCCCTGCTCAACATGGAACATAAAGTAAGCACTAACGATAAAGCCAGACTGATGCAGATTTCAAACAACAGCGAACTGCCAAACAACACCCGTGAATTGGCAATGATCGTTAGCAAGATCAATCACAAGGCCTCCGCCTCAGATAAACAAAAACTACAAGGGATGTAAGTCACGCCCCACCAATAATGAGTTAGAAGTTCTAGATGACTTCGTTTCCTTTCTAAAAAAATCACAGCACGGCGCCATGCCGTGCTGATTCGGCCATTCAAATTTTAATAATCCATCCCATTTAAGTGACAACAGTGATTGAATCATCAGCCACAAAGTTTTACATTTGCACAAATGTATATCTTTGTTAAACACGATAAAATCAAAAACATCCCCGGCAAACACTGCTTGATCAACCGATGAGTTACCTAAACAAATGAAAACAATCTTGTTAATCAAAAATAGCTTTATTTTGTTGATCTCAGCTTTTTTGCTTTCAGGCTGTGCCAGCACCTACTACAACGCCATGGAAAAGGTCGGCATACATAAGCGCGACATACTGGTTGACCGTGTTGAAGATGCCCGAGATGCGCAACAGGAAAGCAAACAAGAATTTAAATCGGCATTGGAAAAATTCAGCCATGTGCTCAGCTTTGATGGCGGCGATCTTGAAGACAAATACAACGAACTCAATGACAAGTATGAAGACAGCAAAGAAGCCGCCGAAGAAGTCAGTGATCGCATCAGCGCTATTGAAAGTGTTGCCGAAGCCCTGTTTGAAGAATGGGCAGAAGAATTAAAACAATACAGCAATGCCAATTTACGTCGTAGCAGCGAGAAAAAATTAAGAAATACCAAGAGCCAATACAAGAAGCTAATCAGCAGCATGAAAAAAGCCGAATCAAAAATGCAGCCTGTTTTGGCAGCCTTTAAAGATCAGGTGTTATTCCTAAAACACAACCTGAATGCCAAGGCCATCTCTTCACTGCAACCAGAACTCACTAAAATCGAGGGCAATGTCGCACGCCTAATCAAGGAAATGGAAAAATCGATTAGCGAAGCCGATAAATTTATCCAGTCGATGAACGCAGAATAACCAATTCAACCGCCATACGGCCCCAACATTGGCTTTATCAAAGCAGGTGATCTTGAACAACAATATCCAGCTCATGGGCCAATACAATCAGTGGCTGAATCAAAAGCTCTACTCCACTGCTAGTCAACTTAGTGACGATGCCCTGAATCAGGATCAAGGCGCCTTCTTTAAATCTATCTTAGGCACGCTGAATCACATCATGGTCGGTGATCTGGTCTGGCTGAAACGCTTTGCCAACCACCCCACAGCACACCCTGCTCTGGATTATGTCCGCAACATTGAAACACCTAAATCACTAGAGCAGATTCTGTATACCGACTTTTCTGAACTAGGCGACAAACGCATACAGCTGGACCAAGTCATCATCGACTGGTGCCAACAACTAACAGACAGTCAGCTTGCCACTACCCTGACTTACCACAACATGAAAGGCGAGCCTGCGACAAAAAACTTTGGCAATCTGATTCTGCACCTGTTTAATCATCAAACGCACCACCGCGGCCAGCTAACCACTCTACTATCTCAAAACGGTCTCGACGTGGGTGAGACAGACTTGCTGGCACTGATCCCCAACGCAGATGTTATTTAAAATAATCGGTACAACCCTTGTGCTTTTAAGTTGCCTATTAGGCACAACACATGCCGATGAGATAAAACCATTCAGCTCAGATGGTTGCAGCGCCTTTCCTGACGGCACCCTGCAACAACAGGATTTATGGTTAAAATGCTGCGTCGATCATGACAAGGCATACTGGAAAGGTGGCACCTATCAACAGCGTCTAGACGCAGATGAAAACTTGCGTATCTGTGTCGCCGACTTTGGCAAACCGCTGATTGCCGAACTGATGCTGGCAGGCGTTCGGGTTGGTGGGTCCCCTTACCTACCAGCCCAATTCCGCTGGGGTTATGGCTGGCCCTATCTCAGAGGCTATAAGGCACTGACAGAGGAAGAAAAAGCCCAAATAAATTCGCTGGAAAAGAAATAATTCTCAATTTCTGAACAGCATAGCTTAGTCCCCATGCATGTGGGGAACGCCGTGCTACAAAACTATTGTTGTTTCGTATTATCGGTTCATCCCCACGCATGTGGGGAACGCTAAAGCTAGTGATTTCTGATCGTCTAAATTCACGGTTCATCCCCACGCATGTGGGGAACGCCCGCTCTGTCACCGACCTGATCCGCCCATCGGCGGTTCATCCCCACGCATGTGGGGAACGCGCGATTTGGCCTCGCTGAGCGCTGGTGTCTGGCGGTTCATCCCCACGCATGTGGGGAACACATTAATGGGCCTGACCTGGCCATCACTGACAGCGGTTCATCCCCACGCATGTGGGGAACACCCGAGCTTCAAACATCAGTCGGTAGATTTAAGCGGTTCATCCCCACGCATGTGGGGAACACGAAAATTCCCGGTTATTGCCAACGTTATATTTCGGTTCATCCCCACGCATGTGGGGAACACGGGGGAATGAGGTTTGTTTTTAAACGTTTTTACGGTTCATCCCCACGCATGTGGGGAACACTAGACCGCGCCAATGATGCGGCGCAAGCAATGCGGTTCATCCCCACGCATGTGGGGAACACGCCCGGCACCGTCGCACCCGCTTGCACGTTTTGCGGTTCATCCCCACGCATGTGGGGAACACCAATGCCGTTGAGAACAACCCGCACAATCCAACGGTTCATCCCCACGCATGTGGGGAACACTCAATATTTATGTGCAGGGAAGTATGGTTGATCGGTTCATCCCCACGCATGTGGGGAACACCACCAGACCACGCGTAACAGCCAACCGCATACCGGTTCATCCCCACGCATGTGGGGAACACCAACGCGCATAACAAGCAGGTCAACTCGACCGCGGTTCATCCCCACGCATGTGGGGAACACAGAAGTGACTAATGAAGATGGAAGCAAATCCTCGGTTCATCCCCACGCATGTGGGGAACACCGAGGGGCGATTGCTATCAATCGTGCCGACCTCGGTTCATCCCCACGCATGTGGGGAACACCTCTAACTCAACCGGAAAACGACGCTCTGCCACGGTTCATCCCCACGCATGTGGGGAACACGTATACATCTGTTTATCCCGATGGTGTCGGTGCGGTTCATCCCCACGCATGTGGGGAACACGTATACATCTGTTTATCCCGATGGTGTCGGTGCGGTTCATCCCCACGCATGTGGGGAACACCAATCAACCGCGTTTAATAAGTGACTCCGTTACGGTTCATCCCCACGCATGTGGGGAACACAAAGACCGTGGAGGTGTGCGGCATTTTTCCAGCGGTTCATCCCCACGCATGTGGGGAACACTTCGCGCCATTCTCCTGTCTTTGTTCGTAAGGCGGTTCATCCCCACGCATGTGGGGAACACTATTGTCTTCAATGACGTCCCGCTCGCAACGTCGGTTCATCCCCACGCATGTGGGGAACACCTGATAGTTACTACGAAACTGAAGACGATGTTCGGTTCATCCCCACGCATGTGGGGAACACCGTCAGTTTTATATCCCTCTGGCACAGTAATTCGGTTCATCCCCACGCATGTGGGGAACACTAACGGGGCCGTCCTCCCTATTCTCTCCCACCCGGTTCATCCCCACGCATGTGGGGAACACTCAAAGTAGCTTTTGTCTTAGATGGCATCTTACGGTTCATCCCCACGCATGTGGGGAACACTAGCGGTGCCCCCGGCTGGTTCATCGGCGTTGCGGTTCATCCCCACGCATGTGGGGAACACCTGACCCTCCTGCAAGTGTATTTGTCGGAATGCGGTTCATCCCCACGCATGTGGGGAACACTAGCGATATCTACTGCGCCTCTTTTAGTGTGGCGGTTCATCCCCACGCATGTGGGGAACACTCCAGTAGAGTTATTAGCCTTTGCCCTCAGTGCGGTTCATCCCCACGCATGTGGGGAACACCCTATCTTGCCTAGTGATCTGCGGCGCTCGTCCGGTTCATCCCCACGCATGTGGGGAACACTCAAAGCAAGTTATTGTTATTAATGAGTATTTGCGGTTCATCCCCACGCATGTGGGGAACACATGAGTAATCCGCAACTATTATATGACAACCGCGGTTCATCCCCACGCATGTGGGGAACACTCTGATTGTGCTTGGCATATTGGATATAAAGACGGTTCATCCCCACGCATGTGGGGAACACTTTTAAGTAAAACGACTAAAAAGTCTGCATAGCGGTTCATCCCCACGCATGTGGGGAACACGTGAAGATGGATGCTGCCAATGAATACCGCGCCGGTTCATCCCCACGCATGTGGGGAACACCTACTGTTACAACAATAGAATTAAATAATCCACGGTTCATCCCCACGCATGTGGGGAACACATGCAAATGTCTATTATCTGATTGAATATACTCGGTTCATCCCCACGCATGTGGGGAACACTCTAAGTCTACATGACTGATCCTATTAACAAAATCAGGCACGCAAATTTCCACCAAGCTTTTCACCGCCAAAAGCCTAATGGCATTCTCTAATTATTAAAGAACCTCTTTATCCTCAACGGGCAAAAAAGAGACCAGGCGCAGACCGTCATAGTCAACCGGTATACGTCGATTGTCACCGTAGGTTTGAAAATCAAAGCCCGATTCTGTATTTGTGGCCCAGGCCATAACTACATTGCCTTCTTCGGCCAGTTCACTTACCTGTTGCCAGATCATTTCTCTTACTCGCCGTGTGATGCTGCCGACATAAACTCCAGCCCTCACTTCCAATAGCCAGATTGCGAGTCGGCCACGCAATCGTGGCGGTACGTTTTCTGTTACCACCATCACCATGCTCATGGTTAACCGCTCCGGTGTCCGGCATCACCGATGGATTCCGGTTCGGGAATGGCCGGTGGCACGGCGTCTTCGGGTGGATTGGGCGGCTCTATCTCACCGGCGGCGAGCACTTCTTCTATCAGGGGGATCAGACGTTTTAATACCTTGTCGCTACGAAACATGTCGCGGCAGGCCAGCCTGACATCTCGATCAGGTTGATACGGTTTTTTTGCTGCAACCTTAAACGCAATAGGAACAACTGTTTCAAACTTTATGATGTCGGCAATATCATAAACAAATGAAAGTGGTTTTCCCGTATGCAAAAATCCGACTGCCGGTGCATAACCCGCCGCTAAAATCGCGGCCTCGGTGATGCCATACAAACATGATGTGGCTGTGCTTATACATTGATTAATCACATCGCCTTTCTGCCAATCCTTGGGATCATAGCGACGGCCATGCCATTCAATGCCATGACGTTTGGCCAACAACTCATAGGTCTTGCGCACGCGCGCACCTTCGATGCCACGCAACTGATCAACACTGCGTCGTGACGGCGGTTCTTCACCAAAACGTAGTTCAAACATTTTGCGTACAACCTTTAGCCGCAATTCATCATCCAGCGCCAACTTGGCTTGATAAAGCAAATGATCAGAGCGCGCGCCGCCCGGTTGACCAGACGCATATAAACGAACCCCCGCCTCGCCAACCCAGACCAATAATGTTCCCACCGTTGCCGCCAGTTTGATGGCTGCGTGAGATACCCTGATGCCTGGCTCCAACATGATGCAGGCAACGGAGCCCACGGGAATATGGGTGCGCACACCGTTTTTGTCTACCAGCACAAAGGCACCGTCGAGCATATCGAGTTGGCCGCGATCAAGAAATATCATCGAGATACGATCTTTCATGGGGATGGGTTTTAGGGGTGGCAGCATTGGCAATCCTTAGTTAAACAACACCCAACTTAATCGACCGTAAACAGCCCAGTATGATTTTCATTCAACCAATCTTTCACAACTGCCAACAGATGTTCGGCCTGGGCGATACACTCATTCATCGTTGCCTCGGTAACGATATCACCGGAATAATCCGCAACATTGCGCTGTTTACGCAACGCATCAAGCACCACCATGGTTTCACGATCAAGGCCAATCGTTTTTATCAAGGCCTGCAACATGGTTTGATGATGACCAGGCTTACTTGTCAGTGTGCGATAGCCATTTGCCTGCAACGACAGATTCGCCAATTGCATAATCGCTTTATAGGCAGCATCAAAACGGTTTTCATGGCTGACTGCCTCAACATGTGCATCGGCAATATTGCGCTCGGCTGCCTGCAACAAGCGCCTGATGGTCTGGCTATCAGGCTCGACCTTTTCCAGCGAAATACCAACAAGGTTATCCAAGCTCATCGCTCGTCCCCACTACAAACAGCTTTGGCTTGGCCAGCAACTCTTTCACAAAGGCAACCTTATTCAGCAACATCTGCTGCCACTCCTTGTCATTGAACAGCTTAGGGTTGATCTCGCGCCCCAGTGTTTCCTGTGCCGGATAGAGCGCTTTTACCACCGCGCTGTAACTCACATCGCCCACAAGCAACAGATCAACATCGCTGCCGCTGTTTTCCTTACCGCTGGCCATAGAGCCAAAGACAAATGCAATGTCGATGTGTTCATGCAATGGTGCCAGTGCATCGGCAAGCACCTCCACCAGGCCGGAGGTCTTGCGCAGAATACTCGCCAGCTCAGGAAAAATTGGGCAGTCCCTGTTTGCGCTATACAACACCTGATTACCCCGGATCTCTTTAAGCAACACCCCCGCTTCGAACAGCCTGGCCAACTCCTTATGCAGCGTACCCGCCACCGTTCCCGTCAACCGCGCCACCTCACGCACATGGTAGGCCTGCTCAGGATGAAGCAACAGCAAGCCCAACACCCGACGGCGGTAATCTTTAAATAACAACGATGCCAACACAGACATACAAATCCTTTATGTAGCTTTTATTGCTACGAATGTAGCTTTATTAGCTTCGTTTTTCAATAGTGATCATATGTCTTTGTTTTATAGGCGTCGTACCAGCATCAGGCCGTAGCCGAAGGCTTTGGTATTTTTATACTGTAGCAACTGACACCATCCCACACCCCAACGCCTTAGCTGGTCCAACCCCAACCTCAAGCATCGACTGGAATGCTTTGATATCAACCAGCCTGGCTATTCCCTCAAAAAGCACTGGTACTACCTTCCCTGCTTGATTACTTTTTTTGAAATACATAGGCAGACAATTGGAAACGCTTGCCTCTTCAAGCACGGCAACACCTTCAAGCTTGCGTGCCAGCCACTGCAACTGCTCTTCCTCTTTGATCAACGGCACCCGACATGACTTCACTTCGCCTTTGGTATTCTTGCGTCCCTTTTCGTCCTTGATAGTTTTGATGGGATTGGCTTTAAGCAGAAAACGGACTCGCTGCCCTTCAGCCATGTTCAATGCGTAGCCTTTTGTTGCCTGCACCTCTACCGATTCTGCTGCATCAACGGGCTGCTGCTTGGATTGCATCAGCAGTACAGCCCCTTGTCCTGTTTTCTCCTGCTCTACACGAAACAGGAAATCACGCTCATCATCGGGCCGATCAGGAAACAATTCCCATAACGCCTGATGCAGGGCATAGGCGTTTTTTGATCGGGGCCAGGTGACATACACACGACTAAGAAACATGACCACACCCCTCCTTTGCATGAATGGTGATTGTTCGGGTTGCAAACTGACGTTTACGCCCGTGTATGGGGACATCCCGCAACTGCAACTTTGGTTTATCCGCAACAATGGTCTCGCTATAGATGGTGCCAACTTCTGGCTTCACCTGTGACAATGCCGCCAGTTCATCACCGGCAGTGATTAGAGCCTCATATAGTGGACGCACAATCGGGCATGAGCGCCGCCCCAAAAATGGAGTGAACACAGGCCTGTTGACCGCAGCCACCAAATCATCCATGTTGATAGAGGCATGATCCGTCAGCCAGATGGCCACAGAGTATTTTGCATCCTGCAAATATTCACGCCAAGTTTGGATGGTTTCATTGGACTTAAGCCCCTGATACTCCTTTCGGGCATTTTTTACCGTGTGGTAATCAACCATCTTGATGGGCTTGCCAGGATTGTTCGGATCAAAATCAATCCGCACCGCAAACAAAAGACTGGCAGCCAAGGCCTGCTGTTTTCCTACATCGGTTCTTTTGTAACCCAGACAGGCAGCAAGCAAGCCCAGCAGGCCGCTTCGCGTTGGGAATAATTCACTGGGGCGGCGATCTTCGAAGGTATGACCGCCCCATGCCTGCATCGGGCCTTCTAGTTTCAAAATTAAATACTCGGTCATGGGGATTACTCCTTACCGTCGTTTCTCACCCACGCTTCAAGTGTCGGAAGGTTTGCACTTAGTGAAAGCCCCTCTGCACCATTCGAGTCCTGCAACATAAACACCGATGCTCTCTCGTCCAGACCATAACCCTTATGCACCTTTTGCCAATAATCAATCAGCCCATCGATAGAGGGTTTAAGAAAACCACTGCTATTTTTAGCCTGCACAGGTGTTTCAAAGGCATTTGCCAGTGAAATTGGCATATCACTAAAAGTTGCCATAGTAAGGTCTGCCAGATTATGCGCTGCGGTACTTTGCTGTTTGGCACTGGGGACAACGGTAGAGAGCATATGCACCAGATGAGAGGCAATCTCCAGTGCGCGTTCGCGACTGGCGCCACCAAGATTTTCTTGTAGGTGCTGAAGGTTCAGACTGGCGTAGCGGTAAAATACGCCAGAGCTAAACTCTTGCGTATCGAGATGACCGGAACCCAGCTCCTGAAAATCATCAACAGCGGTAAACCAGTCGATATCGGCATCCACCGCATGAGTAGTAATTGTATGAGCCAACGCCATGGCACCATCGACCTTACCCACCTCGCTCATCAAACCTGAGGTTGCCATGCGACCTGACAAGGCGACATCCAGCGCATGGCCTATGGCTTGGCGAAGGCCAGTGAAATCTTTTTCAATCTTCTTCTGTAATTTTTTTGGATCTATTTCTTCAGCTTCACCCGCCTGAATCTCCTCACACACGTAAGCCACCTCTTCCACCACCCAAGGTGCAACTGCATCATCGGTCACATCGGCATTGATGTCACTCTTGCCGGAGATCCACTCTACCGCTTTAGCAATTATCTCATCTGGAAAACGTTCACCTAACTCTGTTTGCATCATAGCTAACACATCTGAAAGCTTCTTGGTACGCACGCTTGGTTTTCCCAAGTATTCGGCATAATAGTCACTTTTACGCATCGCCCGTTTCAAACTCTGACTGGAAATACGCACCCTGCGCTTGCCACCAAAAATAGCGGATTTCTGCATATTCATGTCGTCACGGTTCAAACAGGATGGGCTGTGTGAAATCAGCACATGTACATTTACAAAGTTTTTATCATTCATTATTTTTTCCCCTTATTCGATTTATTACTGCCTACATTTAAAAAATAATCTTCCAGCAAATTACGTTTATTGCGGTCGTTGTAATCCCAGTAGTACAACATGCTTCCCAACTGTTGCCAGTCCACCGTTGGTTTGATTTGCTGTACCAGACGACGTAATTGAATAATGTCATTGGGCGATTCGGATCGGACAACCTGAAACAACCGCATTTCACTCACCCCTGCTTTAGCCAGCTGTTTACCCAGTGAGCCCGCACCCTGCTGATGCTTCACGTAGGGCAGAAAGAATGCCACTCGCTGCCAACCTTTATGCGTGCCAGTTCCTACCATTAAGCGATAAAACGCAGGAATCTCAACCAAATCATCCGGTGACGTTGCACGCTTCAATTCTGCCTTCAGGCCGCTAATCTGTTTTTCCAGTTGGCTGTAGCGTTGATACAGCTCCACAAACTGTGGTTTGTTTTCCTTCACTGCCTCCATTTTCCTCTCCTCAGTTAAGTGCGGCCAATGATTTATTCAGGCCACGGCGAGCAATCGCCAGGGCTTGAATCATCTTGGGTTCGTTTTGATAGGGTTCGGTGACTTGGTTAAAGATGTCACGGGTGGTTTCGTGCAATTGCTTGTGATAGTCGGCAAACGCTACTTTGCTCTCTTTAAAATTCATGTTGCGCAACATGTCGTGAACCAGCGGTTCGGTTTGTTTGTAGAAGCGGTGTTCTGCCGGATCTTGTACTGCCACACCGGTTGCTTTGAAAAAGCCGTAGAGTTTTTTGCGCAGCTCGGTTTTATAGGCCAGACCTGTATCAACGATGCGCGCAATCAGCACATCACTGTTTTGCCACTCTTTGGCAATACTGAAAAGTTCATGGCGACGTTCAAGAATAGATGCCTGTTTATTACGATAACCACCCACCATGAGATGTAACATGCCATTGTTGAGTGAAAAATTACGCGCCTGAGTAACCACAGGTGCCGGGGTTCGCCCTTCCCTTTCCAAGTCTTCCTTGATTAAAAACTGATTGAGTAATGTCCAAGAGGGTGCACTGGTGGTGAAGGATGAAAACTTCTCTTCGCGCTCGCCCTTGGCTAGTTTATAAACCCGTGGTGATAGTGGGTACGGCCAGGCACCAGAAAACTCATAGCCAAAAGGCTCTTTGTTAAACCCGAGGTAACAGTCATCGACAGAGCCACAACAATCGCATACACATGGTGAGTCCTTTTTAATCAACTCAACTCGTACAGGCTGCCAAAATAACCCACGAACCAAACCGGTTTCATGAGCCGCAACCTTTGAGCCTCGAACAATTAGCTTAACCCACGTTGGTTCATCACTCTTCAACGCTTCACACCAGGGCATTAATTCATATAGGAAATCGCAAGCGAGGATATTTCTCCATATAGTTTCACGCAAGCTACCTCCTATGATGATCGTATTAATAGGTGCACTAGCACGAATACCCGCTTTAAACCCTCCTCCTGGGCCTCCCCCAAAACCAGGGCAATTCGATGCTTGGTTGAATAATCCTATCGCTGAACAAACAGGACAAAGCACGCTCGCCAAATTCGGCTCATTTACAAACGAGCTGCTGGTTGAACTATTTAGACCAGCAAACAACTTATTCATCGGCGTAAGATCTTTAGCACTCACGCCCCTAAACTGCATAAACGGATGCTCTGGATGGTCCATCTCAAACCACTCAACCCGCCCTTCAACGGCATCGAAATATTCAGTTTCAGTAATGGGCTGTTTGATCCGGGCTTTGAGTTCGCTACCATCTTTGGGGACAAACAAAACCTGGGTAAGGCTGACCAGCAATTGCAAACAGGCCATCTCCATATCATCTCTGGGCAGACTGATCTGCCAGGGTTCATCCTGGGTAAGCACTGTTTTCAGGCTGATGTGTTTAAAGATGCCCTGGTGTTGTACGGGTATCCAGTTATCAATGAGTAGATTCATCTTTGAGTTCCTTTTTTTCTAAACCATAAACCTTGCTGTAGTGAATGACAGTTCCCTTAAACTCGCCTTGCCAGCCATCTTCGCTCACGGTCAATGGCAACCGTACTAAGCCATTCTCAGGTTTGGGCAAGAAGCCTTTCCTACTCCAGCTAAACGGCACAGAAACCATATTGAGGTTTAGTGCTTCGTCCTTCCACCACTCCTCAAGATCATTCAAAAGTGCATCATTATCTAGCAGCGTGTAACCCTTGCCGGTTTCAATAACCGGCAAAACGTTAAGACTCATTTCGCCATCACGAGTAAGCATAGATACATTACTATCCGTATCTGAAAACTCCTCAACATCACTTTTCATTAACTGTCTTGCGACGTGGTAGCTGGCTTCACTTTCATCACAGAATTTTCTATAGCTATCCAATACGTTTTGAGGCTCGTCACCCCAGACATCCTGCTTATAAACGCTCTCTATCCATTCCCTGTAGGCCTTTGGAAAAACAATACTGCCTTGCGAATCCAACAGCATCTTCGCGGTGCGCCACAACACACGGGTATTGCCATAGATCAAACCGTGGTAGCCGTAATCGTCATCATCAGGTATGAGCACAGTGCACCGGGGCTCTTCAAACCCCGCCGGGCGCGGGCGGTTATGACGATGCAATCGCCCCAACCGTTGGAATAACAGATCCACCGGGCAGAGCTGGGTAATCATCCAATCGAAATCGAGATCAAGACTCTGCTCTACCACTTGCGTAGCTACTAAAATGCTTCCCTGTTTACGCGGCCCATCCTTGCCATATTTTTCCAGCACTTTCTGCTCAATGGTTTGGCGATCACAAAAACGATAACGGGCATGGAACAGATCAACGTCCACGCGATTCTGTTGCCGGAGCCTTTTCGCTGTTGCTTGGGCGACATCCACCAGATTGCAGATAAACACTACCTGCGCACCCTGCTCGGCAGCCTGTAGCATTTGCTCAACAAGATCGTCATCTGCCAATAGTGCTGATTTAGCTAACACCTCTACTGCAACGGTACGCTTCTCAGGTAGATCCTCATTTTGTAAGGTAAAGGGTGTTACTTCACTCCGATGGTTTATATGGGTCACCAGTGGATAAGACTCACTTTCTATCTCTGGAAGATCACCACCCCAAGTCTTAGCTAATGAGGCACGCTGGTGATAGGGCAAGGTCGCAGAGAGCAAAAGTGCGCTGCCGCCCATGAGTTGTTGCTGGCGCAGAACCTCGCCCAACAAACCGTACATATAACTGTCGTAGGCGTGCACCTCATCAACAATCAGAATGCTTTTCCCTACGCCAAAACCACGCACAAATTTATGACGAACCGGTAATACAGAGATCAATACCTGATCTATGGTGCACACACCGATCTGACCAAGAAAAACCCGCTTACGGCTAGATGAGAGCCATTGGGCACACTGAACCTTGGCCTCTTCCACCCCCTGAGGTGTATTCGCCCGATAGTGCTCCTTGATTTTCCAGAAATCGTCATTGAATCGTGCTTTGCCGTGCGCCAATACCAGATTAGCGTGGTGCTGAAAGAGCAATGGTGCAACATCTTCCAACCGCTTTAACATGGCGTTGGCTGTGGCTTGGGTGGGAAGCGCAAAGATAATACTGTCTGCCAATCCAGCATCCAGTAACCGCCAAGCATAAGCTAAGGCGGTTTCTGTTTTGCCGGAACCAGTTGGCGCTTCAATCAAGGTTAAGCCTTGTACACAAGGCAGTTGATCCACCAACAATTGTAATTGCCGGGGTACTACGTCGATCTCTTTAGGAAGTAAGGCTGCTACGCCATCGTAAGCTTTTTTAGCAGCAACCAGCCCACTTTCCACCAACATTTTTGCCGCCACGTTCAAACGCTGTTGATAGTAGGATTTAAGGTCTTGTTCGTGAGTCTGAAACTCGAACCCACCGTCATCGCTATTAGAACCCAGCCAATCCGCCACAGAACAAAAACCGGCAACAAGGGGATTAAACACTGGTGGTTGATCTTGAAGCGAAAGCCCTGTGGGGTTTAGAAAGAGTGATTCAAGTTCGATAACCCAGGATTTTCGTGCAATCTGATCATGCTCAATGATGGAAGGATCGGCCAAACCATCATTTAGGAGCATTGCTTGTGTTGGATGCTGAGGAATAACACCATGATGTCCCGCTACTGCTGCTAGCCATTGCTCCCACAATAGCCAACGCTCATCATCTGGGCTCCAGCCAAACACTGACTGAAAATCAAAATAGAATAGAGAAAATCCAAATGGGCCATGGAAGTACTTCTGCGTTTCAGTTCCTCTAATATCAACCAAGTCTGGATCAAAATCCGCATACACTGCCTCAACCACCTTGGGTGCTTTAAGCTGAAAACGCATATCCAACTTGCCATAGTCATGCAGTGCAATGAAAAACAGCAGCCAGGCTTTAACCTGCACATCATTTAACCCTGAAGATTCCACAAACAGCCGTTGAAGCGCCTGACTGGTATTCCACCACTCATCCGCTACCGCTGCCACATCCAGACAGTGATAAGGCAGCAAATGATGAGGCGAACCCTCTTCGCCTTCCTTGCGGGCTTTACCCCAATATTTGAAATACGCCTTATTTTCCATAAACCATCTACGATCCGATTCAATCTATTTGCTTACGGCAATGTTCCAACTCAAATTGTCTACGCACTGTGTAGACAATCTGGGTACTGCTTTCACAGGCATGACAACTTCAGCCAGCATTACCCCTTCCGATACTCCGTATACTGACATTTCGGGCATGGTGGCAAGGTGTCACTCTGATCATCCAGCACGACTACCTGGCCACACTTCTTGCACACGTAAGTACCATTGCCTGGTTTTTCTCCGGTCGCTGGCATTGCTATCACCTTTTTGGTTTTTAAAAAACAACGTCTGTTAATGTTGCGCACATACTTCTTAGTATTCTTGACCCCGGCCCTTTTGCCCTATGGGTATTCGCCAGGATGACGATGTTAAGTAAGCACCGTTATTCTTGCGTCTCTGTCAGCCACCCAACCACCAGCCGATCCCAATAAACCATAGCGTCTTTCGCCATTTGCCAATGTCCGTTGCGATATTGCTTAGCTCTTGCGCTGCGGCATCTTGTTCTTCTAAATACTGACGAATATGTTCCGGCGCTCCGGTGATTGAGATCAGCATGCCGTCTTCATTGCGTTGGTATACGGTTTGTTGTTGCACATTACGCCCCCTTTGAAATGACCGAAGCCTATGTCTTAGTTGTATCACAGGGGGTGTGTCAGTTCCCGACACAGGCTTGGGATTATTTTTCATGATATTGCCGCAGTGCTTTGCTCAGTTGCTCTTGAACGCTTTGTCTGAGACTCGCGGGTTCTTTTATCTCGACATCCGCGCCGTATTTGAGGATGTCCATGATCAATTCTTTGGGGTTGCCATAGGGCAGTTTGAGTTGGTAATGGCCGCTGTCGAGAAATTGGCCTTGCTGTTTTGGATGCCAGCTTTCTTCGCTGACCCAACGGGCGGCGATGGGATTGAAATGGAGCACGGCTGTTTTGTCGGCCTTGCCGGAGAAGATGCCATAGGCGTCGGCGAAGTGGTCTTGCAGGGCTTGTTCTTCGATATCGACAGCGGGATGTGCAAGTGGTTTTATTTGCTTGATGCGGTCGATAGAAAAACTGCGCAAGCCTTCACGTTTGTGGCACCAGGCATCGAGATACCAGTTGTCACGGTAATGCACCAGCCGTTGCGGTGAGACGTTTCGCTGGCTGGATTCATCACTGCCGCGGGCATGATAGTGCAGCTGTAGTTGCTTGCGCTGTAACACGCCTTCAGCCACTTTTTGGAATGCACTGGCCTCAGATCTAAATCCCATGGCAAGAATACGCACACGATTGGGCAGTTCGCCGCTGCCAAGCTGCTTGGACTGTAATAGTTGATCGATACGTTTTTGTACTGGCCGCAGTTGCTCATCCAGCAGGCCGGGTTGCAGGTCGTGGATCAGTTTGTTGATTGCCGAGAGGGCGTGCAGTTCCTGGGCGCTAAACCACAGGCCCGGCAGTTCATAGGGATGTTCGCCATGACTATCGTAGTACCAGCCATTGGCGTTCTGGTCATAGCTAATCGGTGCACCGAGGTAGTCACGCATTATCTCGATAAGACGCATGAAGGTTGAGCGTGAGCACTCAAGTTGTTGCAGAATTTTTTGCCTTGGAACAGGCAGGCGCGCACTGTTTAGCAGATTGTGCAGACCATAGATACGGTCGAACTTGTCCAAATGACCCCCGTCTTTGAAACAACTTAATGAAGCTGCATTATGGCCATACCCACAAAATAATAATAGCCATCGATTCTGAGCGCTGGTAACCAGCTATTTCATTGACGCCGATACTCAGGACAAGCTGGATAAAAACATCTCATTTAACCTGAATATCATTGCCACAACACAGCCGGGGGAGCCTTCTCTTAATCTTCGCCTTCCTGCCAACCAGCCCAAACCTGCGCGAAACCCGGTTTTATATTAAAATACGGCCTCTTTTACTTCAGACTCAGGCCCAGATTCAAATTCAGATTCGGAAAAGATGACTCAAGACCCCACAAAAAATCCAGAAAAACGCATTATTGTCGGCATGTCTGGCGGCGTAGATTCGTCGGTCACTGCGCTTTTGCTGCTACAACAGGGTTATGAGGTCAGCGGCCTGTTTATGAAAAACTGGGAAGACTACCCTGACGGCGAATGCCCGGCGGTACAGGATTCTCAGGATGTGATGGACGTCTGCGACCAGATAGGCATAGCGATGGACGGCGTCAACTTTGCTGCTGAATACTGGGACCGGGTATTCGCCTATTTCCTCGAAGAATACAAGGCCGGTCGTACCCCTAACCCGGACATCCTTTGCAATAAAGAGATCAAGTTCAAGGCCTTTCTCGACTATGCTGTCGAGCACGGCGCCGACAAGATTGCCACCGGCCATTATGCCAAGGTTGAATTTCGCGATGGTTATTACCGTCTGTTGAAGGCCAGGGATCAGAACAAGGATCAGACCTATTTTCTCTATACGCTGGGCCAGGCACAGCTGTCGAAGACGCTGTTTCCGCTGGGTGACATCCCCAAACCAGAGGTGCGCCGCATTGCAGAGGAGAATCACTTCGTCAACGCCAGGAAGAAGGATTCCACCGGCATCTGCTTTATCGGCGAGCGCAAGTTCAAGGACTTCCTCAGCCAGTACCTGCCGGCCCAGCCCGGTGAGATGCGCACCCCTGAAGGCGAATTGGTCGGCAAACACGATGGTCTGATGTATTACACCTTGGGTCAGCGTCAGGGCCTGGGCATTGGCGGGCGCAAGGACTCCAGCGGTGAACCATGGTTTGTGGTGGGCAAAGACCTGGACAACAACGTATTGTTGGTAGCCCAGGGTGAACACCCCCTGCTCTACAGTGATAGTTTAGAGGCCAGCAAACTGGACTGGACCACCGGCGAAGCACCAACGGCACCATTCCGCTGTGCCGCCAAGACACGCTATCGCCAGCCCGACCAGGACTGCACCATTTCCTGGCTGGAGGGTGACCGCTGCCGGGTTGAATTCGACCAGCCACAACGGGCGGTAACACCTGGGCAATCGGTGGTGTTTTACAAGGATGACGAGTGCCTGGGTGGCGGCGTGATTGAGACCACCGCCAAACAGCAACAACTCGAAAGCAAGACAGGATAATCGGGGACAAGATGGAACATACTTACCGTGAACAAGTGCTGGCCTTTGCCGGTGTCTGGCAGGCAGTCAAACTGGTGCAGGATGTGGCGCGCACTGGCACGCTTGACGGTGACGATTTCGAGGCCTGTATCAAAACCTTGTTTGTCACCGACCCGGACACCACAGAAGAAGTCTATGGTTCGGTGCAGGCAATGTCGCTGGGGCTGAACACCCTGTTGGACCAGTTTGGTGATGCCACCAACAACCGTGACATGGAGTTGACCAAGTACGTCATGTCGCTAATGCACCTGGAGCGCAAGCTGGAACGCGAACCGCAAGTAATGCAAAAGATCGGCAATGGCATTGAGCTGGCCAAGTCGCAGACACAACACTTCGGCTCGGTCTCCCATGAAACCGTGATTGCCAGTCTGGCCGAGACCTATGCCAACACCATCAGCACCCTGACGCCAAAGATCATTGTTCAGGGCGAACAAGGCTATCTCAGCAACTCCAATAATGCCGCCAAGGTGCGCACCCTGCTGCTGGCCGGGATTCGCTCAACCATGCTCTGGTATCAATGTGGTGGCCGCCGCCTGGGTCTGCTGTTCAGCCGCAAAAAACTCATGAACCAAGCCAAACAATTATTAAACGAAACAATTTAAATACAAAGCTAAAACAGGAATCACCATGCAACTATCAGAATTGACCGCGATCTCCCCCATCGATGGCCGCTACGGCAATAAGACCATCGACCTGCGCGCCATCTTCAGCGAATACGGCCTGATCCGTCACCGGGTGCTGGTGGAAGTGCGCTGGTTGCAGATGCTGGCTGCCGAGACTGGCATTGCCGAAGTACCGGCTCTGAGCGAACACGCTAACACTGTGCTTAACGACATCGTCGACAAGTTCAGCGAAGAAGATGCGCAGCGGGTCAAAAATATCGAAAAGACCACCAACCACGATGTTAAGGCGGTCGAATATTTTCTCAAAGAAAAGATCGCCGGTAACGATGAGCTGGAAGCAGTCAGCGAGTTCATCCACTTTGCCTGTACTTCGGAAGACATCAACAACCTGGCCTATGGTCTGATGCTGCGTGAGGCACGAACTCAATCTGTGCTGCCGATGATGGATGATGTCATCAAGGCAGTCTCTGATCTGGCCCATAAATACGCCGAGATGCCGATGCTGTCACGCACCCATGGCCAGCCAGCCTCACCGACCACGCTGGGTAAAGAGATGGCCAATGTCGCCTTCCGTCTCAAGCGCCAACGCGAGCAAGTAGTTATGGTGCCAATGCTGGGCAAGATCAACGGTGCAGTAGGTAACTACAATGCTGCTTTGTCGGCCTATCCTGAGCTGGACTGGCAGAGCATGGCCAGCAAGTTCGTCACCGGCCTGGGACTAGACTGGAATCCCTACACCACCCAGATCGAGCCGCATGACTATGTCGCAGAATTCTTTGATGCAGCAGCTCGCTTCAATACCATCATCATTGATTTCAGCCGTGATATCTGGGGCTATATCTCAGTTGGTTATTTCAAACAGAGAACCATTGCCGGTGAAATTGGTTCATCCACCATGCCACACAAGGTCAACCCGATCGATTTCGAGAATGCCGAGGGCAATCTGGGCATGGCCAATGCCATCTTCCAACACCTGGCCGCCAAGCTGCCGATCTCGCGCTGGCAGCGTGACCTGACCGACTCAACTGTGCTGCGTAATCTCGGCGTGGGTCTGGCCCACGGCAGTATTGCCTATCAATCATTATTGAAAGGCATTTCAAAACTGGAAGCCAACCCAACACGCCTGGCCGAAGACCTGGATAACTGCTGGGAAGTGTTGGCAGAGCCAATTCAAACCGTGATGCGTCGTTATGCAATTGAGAAACCTTACGAGAAGCTGAAAGAACTGACCCGCGGCAAAGGCATCGATCAGCAGAGTATGCAGGAATTCATCAATAATCTTGAGATTCCAGAAGAAGAAAAACAGCGTCTGTTGGGCATGACACCGGCCTCTTACATCGGTAACGCCATTAGCCAGACCTATAAGCTGTAAATCAGGTTGGAGGAAAATCACCAGTAACAAAGCTGTTTTGTGAACCGCATCACAGTTTTTTGTTTCTGGGTGTCCATAATAAACATCACGGCCATGCGACAACATCCCCCGCATCCACCCCGACGCTCTTGTTGTCCGTGGCTTGGTTTAAAACTTACCCGAACTGTCTCACCGGCAGCTCGGGTTTTTTTATGCTCCAAAACAAATAAAGATTAGTCATATACGGTTTTGTGAATCGCATCACAGTTTTCTGTTTATGGATGTCCATAATAAACATCACGGCCATGCGACAACATCCCCCGCATCCACCCCGACGCTCTTGTTGTCCGTGGCTTGGTTTAAAGCTTGCCCGAATTATCTCCCCGGTAATTCGGGTTTTTTTATGCTCCAAAACAAATAAAAATTAGTCATATGCAGTTTTGTGAACTACTTCACAGTTTTCTGTTTTAGGATGTCCATAATGATTGTTACGGTCATGCGACAACATCCCCGCATCCACCCCGACGCACTTGTTGTCCGTGGCCCGATCGAAGGATTGCCCGAACTGTCGCCCCCGACAATTCGGGCTTTTTTCTTTAATCCATCCCAAAACAGACATACAATGATTTAACCTATTGGCCAAGTGGGAAGCCTG
>Ga0316204_10005131_pt1 | contig 22199 bp, 22 predicted proteins | sample 6monrhotite_MG_2_FD_205661 | JGI IMG/M metagenome (GOLD analysis project Ga0316204, IMG submission 205661) | Microbial mat bacterial communities from mineral coupon in-situ incubated in ocean water Damariscotta River, Maine, United States -... | ecosystem: Environmental > Aquatic > Marine >... | reverse complement strand
CATTAAGGCGAAATGACGTAAAAAAGGTCTGCTTAATAAAGGGTTGCGGATCATCTGACGATAATCACCTTGAACAAACTGTAATTTTTTAGTGGCAACAGCGGGTCCCAGAGTTGTCAGACCAAAGCCCTTGGTCATCCATTTATTCCAGTTGTCTAAATCGGCCCGTAAATCCCAATCCAGTTTTTCACCTCGGTAGGCTGAGGCATTAACAATTTTGCCCTTGACGATGCATAATATACATTTGGGTTGCTGATCGCCTATAAAGCCATAGGAAATATTGGCAGTAAATTCAGCTTTACTCAGGGGATCAACAATCTGTGGATCTTCGTTCCACGACTGGCCCAGAGATTTAACCCATTGTTCAGAAAATAGTTCACTCATGAATGTATCTCATAAAATTTAAATGATTAGTGGATTTATTCAATGTGCCTGAAATTTTGTTAAATATCCAGCTTGTTATCCGATTGCTTCCATTTTTAGATTTAATGCGAATGCAGTCAGCAATTGGCTGACTATTAATAAATTAGTTATCCGTAACCCATGCCATTGAATTATTTTTTCTTTTTAATAGCTAAAGAAAATACCTTTTTTTCTATTGTTTTTCAAGTTTTTTAAAGGGCTTAGAGTTATTTTTCAGGCTGAAATATCAACGAATTTCAATCTCATTCAGGGCCATTTTATTTCCTTATTCGGTAATAAAATGGAGACCTTTGTGGGCACATTTTGCCGTTGCCAACTGACAGGCATAAATAAGACAACGGTGGATATTATGCTGCTTAAGATACTGATCAATTATTCCGGCATTAAAAACATCTCCGGCGCCTAAGGTGTCTACCGTTTGAATGGTTTCCACAGGCTGCCAGAAAAACGCCTCATTAATTGCTGCTCCTGCTCCAGAATCACCCCAGGCACATGCAATGGCTGGCTCAGGATATTGTTTGCTGATTTTTAAGCAGAAACTTCTGGCATCGCTATAGCCCTGAGACAGGGCATATGCTCTGGAAAATAATATGACATCGGCGTATTGAATGAGGCTTTCAATATCATCTCTCATTTTTTCAATTTCCAGGGAAATGGGCATGTCGGGATACAGTCTTTTACTATATGACATCATTTTTCGGACCTGTTCGATATTTCGCCCTTCAAAATGCAACCAGTCAAATATTTGTAAATTAATTTTTTTAAAGGCCTGAAAATTGTATTCGGGCAGATCCCGGTAGTGGCAAATGGTTCTTGAACCGCTATCGCGACACAGGGTGATATAAGAGGTGGGTATTTTCCCCTGGGTTAAAAGCAGACAATTATCGTAGTTAACCTGATGTTGTTTGAGATCATCGAGAATGATCTGTTGATCACTTTCATCAGCAAGACTATTGACCAGGGTCCCGGCCCAGGAACATTGATGACCTAACTGGCTTAATACCACGGCCGTATTGGCGGCGTTACCGCCCCGGTATTTTTGTTGAGACAGTATGCGAATCTCATCATCTTCTTGTGGATAAGTCGCCACTTCATTAACAATATCCAGAGTAGCGATACCAATACATAAAATCCTGGCCATAATAAACAGCTTTGTCCTTAGGTGACGACTTGGTTCAACGCCCAGTTTACATGTTCCTGAACCAGTTCAGAAGGGTGAGCTTGTCTTGCTTTTAGTGCCGCAATAATTTCTTTATCTGGTTCACTTTGGCTGGCTAAATGATTGCCCAATGCCACGGCAATGTTTCTTAACCAGGATTCATGACCGATACGTCGAATGGCAGTCCCTTCCGTATGTTTTAGAAATTCAGTTTCAGTCCAGCTGAATAATTTTAATAAATCCGGGCTGGCCAGATCATCACGAGCAAAATAATCCTGTTCCAGGGTTTGTTGAGAAAAACGGTTCCATGGGCAAAATAACTGGCAATCATCACAGCCATAAATGCGATTACCCATCAGCGGGCGAAGCTCGACCGGTATGGCCTGGCGGGATTCAATGGTCAGATAGGATATGCACAGCCGTGAATCCACGACATAGGGTTCGACAATGGCCTGCGTTGGACAGACGGTCATACACTTGTCGCAGGTGCCGCAATGATTCACGGCCGGCTTGTCGGCAGGCAGGGGCAAGGTAGTATAGATCTCGCCCAGGAAAAACCAGGAGCCTGTTTTTTCCTGCAACAGGTTGGAATGCTTTCCTATCCAGCCAAGTCCGGCTTTTTCTGCCAATGGTTTTTCCAGTACCGGGGCACTGTCGGTAAACACCCGATAACCAAATGGGCCGATTTCCTGCTGTAATTGATTGGCCAGTTTCTGCAGACGCTTTTTGACGACTTTATGATAATCTCTGCCAAGACTATAACGGGCGATATAAGCCTTATGTGATTGTTCTAGTAGTGCAATTGAATGTTCCGGAGCTTCTGGAAAATAGTCCATGCGTACGGATATGATACTCAAGGTACCGGCTTCCAGCTCTGCCGGACGAGTACGTTTTATGCCATGACGTGACATATAGTTCATATCGCCATGCATATTCTGGGCAAGCCACTGGTTAAAACGCTGTTCAGCCTCGGTTAAGTCAGTATCGCTTATACCTGTAGCCTGAAAACCCAGTTCTTTGGCCCATTGTTTGATGTTGTCAACCAGCTTAGAAAGATTAACCGGGTCACAAAGTGTTTTGTGATCAGGTTTTTGGCTATTATTTTTCTGTGTCATTCAATACAATAAGCCCTTAACAGCCTTGAGCCAATTTAAGGCTATAGTCAGTAGAAACGATATATGTCAGACAAACATTATACCAGTAGAAATCACATTCAATTACAGATTATAGATGAACAGGCCATGACAGAGCTAGGGGCACAATTAGCGGGTTTGGCGGTTGCAGGGATTATAATCTATCTTGATGGTGATCTGGGCGCAGGAAAAACGACCCTGGTTAGAGGTTTTTTACGCGCTCTTGGCTATCAGGGAGCAGTAAAAAGTCCGACATTCACGGTCGTAGAACCTTATTCCCTTGATTATAATAATATTTATGATTACAATAAGTTACAACAAGGTCTTAAACCTGAAGATAACATTGACTCTGGTGGAATAGAGAGCGACAAAGTCGTGAATGGCGAGACAGTGAATTCTGTCGGTCATGAGGACTCGAAGCCTCATACCCAGAAAATCTATCATTTTGATTTGTATAGATTGGAAGATCCTGAAGAGCTGGAATATCTGGGGATCAGGGATTATCTGGATGGTCAGGCAATTGCATTGATTGAATGGCCTGAAAAGGGCGCTGGAATATTACCAGAGGCTGACCTTATAATAAAGATAACTCATCAGGAACAGGGACGGGGGGTTGAGTTGCTGTCTCAGACTACTCATGGGGCGGTAATTGTTTCTAAATTGATATCAGATACGACCAGGCAGGTTGACGTTTGATGAAATGTCGATGAGAATTAATGAACGCTATGACTATCAAAGCTAGAATGCAAAAAAATACTTGCCGTGTCATTGTAATCGCGCTCGCTGTGCTGCTTTTGTCAGAGTTGGCGGTGGCTTCTGTTGCCCAGGTTAAAGGGGTGCGAATGTGGTCATCTCCCGAGTCCACCCGACTGGTGATCGATCTCGACAAAGAAGTGGAACACCGCTTATCATCTTTATCCAATCCTGAGCGTGTGGTTATCGATATCGATAAGAGCAAACTGACACAGCCAATCTCCGATCTCAATTTTAAACAGGGCGCCATAAGGGATATTCGCAGTGCCAACAAGAAACACAATAAATTACGCCTGGTTCTGGATCTAAAACATAAGGTTCATCCAAAAAGCTTTTTGCTTAAACCCAATTCCAGGTATGGTTATCGTCTGGTTATTGACCTTGAGACGATCAGTAACACCAGCCATGCCAATGTTCCCAAGATTGTCAAAAGTGTTAACTCTTCCAGAAAGCGTGATCTGATTGTTGCCATTGATGCCGGACATGGTGGTGATGATCCGGGTGCTACAGGTCCCAGAGGAACAAAAGAAAAATATGTGGTGATGCAGATTGCCCGCAAACTCAGAGACATGGTGAATAAAAAACCAGGCATGAAAGCGGTGATGATTCGTAATGGCGATTATTACATCAGTTTACGCGGTCGTACCAAAAAAGCACGTAAACTGAATGCTGATATTTTCATCTCAATCCATGCCGATGCTTTTAATAAACCTCAGGCGCGCGGTGCTTCTGTGTTTATTCTTTCTTCTCGAGGCGCCACCAGTGAAGCGGCAAAATGGCTGGCGAAAAAGGAAAATGAAGCGGATCTGGTTGGTGGCGTCAGTCTGGATGATAAAGATGATATGCTGGCAAAAATGCTTCTGGATTTATCCCAGACGGCTACAATCGAAGCCAGTAATAGTGTTGCGACCAGAGTATTATCCGGTTTGAAGCGAGTCGGAGATACGCATAAAAATAGCGTTGAACGGGCGGGCTTTGTGGTGCTGAAGTCTCCTGATATTCCCTCTTTACTGGTGGAGACAGGCTTTATTTCCAATCCTAAAGAAGAAAAGCTCTTGCGTTCATCGGCTCATCAGAAAAAACTGGCGGGTGCAATACTGGTGGGTGTGGAAGGCTATTTTAAACAATACCCGGTGCCAGGTACTATTTATGCCCAGGATACTCCAGTCAAGCCCATCGATATACGTCATATCACCAGAAAGTCAGTAACGAATAGTCTTAGACACAAAGTGGTTAGTGGCGACACTTTATCAGGAATTTCCAAACGATATCAGGTGAGTATTACCTCCATTAAAAGAGCCAATAAACTTAAAAATAATACCCTATATGTTGGTAAAGTTTTAAGTATCCCTCGTTCTTAAATTGGAGTATCCACCGTTACCTCTCGTATAAAATCCCTAAGTTTACAGCTGGCTAACCAGATTGCTGCGGGCGAAGTGGTTGAACGGCCAGCTTCTGTGGTAAAAGAACTGCTGGAAAATGCCATTGATGCCCAAAGCAGTCGAATTGATATAGAAATTGAACGCGGTGGCAGTTCGCTAATACGGATTAGTGATGATGGTGTTGGCATCAACAAGGACGATCTTTCCCTGGCCGTCTCCCGCCATGCTACCAGCAAATTAACTACCCTGGCGGAACTGGAAAAGGTCAACAGTCTGGGATTTCGGGGGGAAGCTCTGGCCAGTATCAGCGCAGTTTCTAAATTAGTCATCCAGAGCAGGCAAATGGATCAGCCGCAGGCATGGACGATCAATACTGGAACCGATAGTGATTTTGCCAATTATCATGCCGAGGTGGAACCTACGGCGCACCCTCAGGGGACGACGGTTGAAGTGCGCGATCTGTTCTTTAATACCCCGGCCAGACGCAAGTTTATGCGTACCCTAAAAACCGAATTCAGGTATATCGATGATATTGTCAAACGCATTGCCCTGTGCCGGTTCGATATAGCCTTTAAACTGAGCCATAATAAAAAGCTGCTGCGAAATCTCCCTAAGGCAATGACGGAAAAAGCCATTGCCCAGCGAATTAGTAAATTATTTTCTCCTGAATTTCTTGCCCACAGCCATAAAATTGATTTTACTTCCGCTCAATTCAGCCATATGGGACAAATTCGTTTATGGGGATGGGTGAGTGACCCCACCTGGCACAGGAATCAACCAGACTGGCAATATTTTTATGTCAATGGCCGATATATCAGGGATAAGCTGGTTAATCATGCCTTGCGTCAAGTTTATCAGCAGCGGTTACCTGCTGATACTTACCCAGCCTATTTACTCTACCTGGAAATTGTACCGGAACAAGTGGATGTCAATGTACACCCGACTAAACACGAGGTTCGTTTTAGACAAACCCGCCTGGTGCATGATTTTATCTACAGTGCCTTAAATCAGGTAACAACGTCGCAAACGCTTTTCGCACAACCATCCGAGGGCATTGAAAAATCTGATAATGAAGCCGTTTTGCCTGTCCGCGAACAAACTTCCTTACCAGCGGGCAATTATGTCAATGAATACCGTTCCCATAATCCGGGCCAACATCAGGCGATGATTAAGCAAAAGGACATTGCCGATCAACTAGACGGGTTACAGAGCCTTTATCAGGTGAATGATTCTGAAATGCTCCAGAAACATTCTTCTCAGTCACTATTAGGCCATTCTCTGGGGTGTCAGATAGCAAATTATATATTGACTCAAATTTTATCGTCTGAGGGAAATGTACAGATTTTAGTCATTAACATTCTTAGAGCGCAGCAATTTTTACTGCAACAGTTGTTTCAGTCGGGTCAACAGACGCCACTGCTAATTCCCCAGACTTTATCTCTGCCAGTTAAAGATATTGAACTGCTTTTACGGCATCAGTCAGAACTCAGTGACTGGGGATTGGAACTGAGTCAACTGGCAGAACAGACTCTGGCCGTCAGGGGGGTGCCGTCTATTATGAATATTCCTGGTTGCCTCTGTGATAGTGATGATTTAATCAAACATATTTTGTTGATTCTTGATGATAATAGTGGCCAAAATCTCTCAGCAAAGTATGCAGAACTCAAGATTGCTCTGATAAAATCAATACGTTCCAGGGCGTTAAACTTATCACAACAGCAACAGCTTTTATCTATGCTGTCAGAAGCGATTGAATCCATGACACCGGAATTTCTCGGCTGGGATGGACAAGCCATATGGAAAACCATGGATGGCGCCGGATTAGAGCAGTGGTTTACGGGGCAGGACTGAGTGAAAAATGAGCGATAAACCTGCTGCGGTATTTATTATGGGGCCAACGGCTTCAGGGAAAACCGACCTGGCCATTGAGTTGGTCAAGCATTATCCTTTTGAAATTATCAGTGTTGATTCGGCACTGGTGTACAAAGGGATGAATATTGGTACTGCCAAGCCCTCTGCAGAAGAACTGACCATCGCACCTCATCGGTTAATTGATATTCTGGACCCGGCCCAGTCATATTCTACCGCCAACTTCAGAACCGATGCTCTGGCGGCCATGGCAGACATTCATAGTAGAAACAAAATCCCTTTGCTGGTCGGCGGTACCATGCTTTACCATCGCAGCCTGCTTTATGGAATATCCGAGTTACCAGGCGCAGATGCAGCGATTCGGGCCAGGCTTGAAGAGGAGGCCAGGGTAAACGGCGCTGAGTATATGCATCGGAAGTTAATGGCAATTGATCCGGAAGCGGCAAATAAAATCCACCCCAATGATCCGCAACGGCTGCAAAGAGCCCTGGAAGTTTATGAGCTTACAGGCAAAACTATGACGCAATTACAGCAGGAAAATCAGGCTGAAGCGTTGCCCTGGGAAGTCTATAAGATTGTGATTGCACCGCGTTCACGAGAACTTTTACGTGAACGAATTGCCATTCGTTTCAAACAAATGATCGCCCAGAGGTTTATCGAAGAGGTTCAGGCCTTGTATGAACGAGGTGATCTGGATGTGTCCATGCCGTCAATGAGAGCAGTGGGCTATCGCCAGGTTTGGGAATACCTTGAAGGCAAAATGAACCGGGAAGAAATGATAGAAAGAGGAATAACCATCACCAGACAATTCGCCAAGCGTCAAATGACCTGGTTACGCCGAGAAAAAGACGCATTATGGGTTGCGACAGAGGATAAGGATAATTATCAACAGGTTGTGAAATATCTGCAGCCTGTGCTGACTTAAATTATTATGTGTCTTGGGTCACATATAAGTGCATTACAATATAATACAATCAGCCCAATGTCACTGGCTTAATATTTGAATAAAAAATAAAACCGTTATAAGATAAGAACTTAATCTAGGGAATACCCTTGGTTTTTCCAATATACCGCTATTTATTTTTTTTAAAATAAATATAGAATACGCCTTGATTACCTATGTTTTAGAATTATTCGGCATATAAATTACCTAGTTGTGAGGACTATGTGCTACTGCTGTGAATGAAACTAATTTTGTAGGAAGAGTGCCTAACCCCTTGAATTTTTTTAGCTGTATTCTTATTTATAGGCATATACATCTAAAACGAAGTACTATAGAATGGCCGGTTTTTTGCGTCCAGCGGGTATGCATCAACAATAATACTAAGAATGATAATCAGGAGAAACTATAATGAGTAAAGGGCAAGCCTTACAAGACCCTTATTTGAATGTTTTAAGGAAAGAACGGGTTCCCGTTTCAATTTATCTTGTCAACGGTATTAAATTACAGGGACAGGTTGAATCCTTTGATCAGTTTGTTATTTTACTGAAAAATGCAGTGAGTCAAATGGTATACAAACACGCCATTTCGACTATTGTTCCTGCAAGAAATGTCAAGCTAAGTACTGAAGATACTCCAGCTGGTAACAATTCTTAATTTGACTCAGATTGATTCCGCCCAAGCAGATCTTTTATTTTCAAAAGACAGCACAATAAGTCAGGTAATCTTCATTGTTTGAACGTCCGGTAGGAACTGGGGAACGTGCTGTTCTGGTTCATATTGAGTTTCCGCAGGCTAATAGCAATGAACAAAGTGAAGCTCAAAGTGAGTTTTATGACCTGGCAATGTCCGCCGGAGCAGATCCTTTATCTTTTATAAAGGGCAAGCGTCATAGACCTGAGCCGAAATACTTTGTGGGCACAGGAAAGGCAGAGGAAATCAAAGAGCTGGTTCAGACGAGTCAGGCCGATCTGGTTCTGGTCAATCATCAACTTTCTCCTGCTCAGGAAAGAAATCTGGAAGCCTTGTTGCAATGTCGGGTATTAGACAGAACCGGGCTGATTCTGGATATTTTTGCGCAACGGGCGCGTTCACACGAAGGCAAGCTTCAGGTCGAGCTGGCGCAATTAAGACATTTATCGACCCGTCTGGTCAGAGGCTGGACTCACCTGGAACGTCAAAAAGGCGGGATTGGCTTACGTGGTCCCGGTGAAACCCAGCTGGAAACCGACCGACGTTTATTGGGTATGCGTATTAAACAGCTCAATAAGCGTCTGGATAAAGTTCGTAAACAGCGTGAACAGAGCCGACGTTCACGGCAACGGGCAGAATTACCTACGGTTTCTCTGGTGGGTTATACCAATGCCGGTAAGTCGACTCTTTTCAATCAATTAACAAAATCAAGTGTTTATGTCGCTGATCAGCTTTTTGCGACACTTGATCCCACGCTGCGACGAGTTGAATTACCAAAAAATCAGGCGATTGTTTTGGCCGATACGGTTGGTTTTATCAGTGATCTCCCCCATGATCTGGTAGAGGCGTTTCATGCAACCTTGCTGGAAACTCGTGAAGCGGATTTATTACTGCATGTTATCGACGCCCATACGGAAAATCGTGCCAAGCATATTGCTGAAGTAAATTCTGTCCTGGAGCAGGTAGATGCACTGGATACACCGCAATTGCTGGTTTATAACAAAGTGGATTTGCTGGATGGTCAGCAGCCACGAGTAGAACGGGATGATTCCGGCAAGGTACTACGAGTGTGGCTATCCGCTCTGGATAATCAGGGACTGGAATTGTTGTTGCAAGCGATAGCCGAAATTTTCAGTCAGGACCGCGTTCATAAATGGTTAAAAATTCCACCCCATGCAGGTCAGTGGCGTTCTATCCTGTTTGAATTGGTCGATATTCTGGAAGAACAGTATAATGACAGCGGCGATTGGCTGATATATGTAGAAACGACGAAAAGACAGTTTGACAAGTTACTCAAACAAACAGGGTTTAGTGAATTGCTTATAGATGACTAATCCTGAGTAAAATTTCCATTTCGCAATGGACACATATTATTGAGTCCTATAGAATTGAAACTTATTTTTCCGCGGCTGTGTTGTTAAAACATGGCATGCAGAACTTTACTGATACTAATCCTGCTAGCAGGGTTTAAATGAATTGGAGTATTAAATGGCTTGGAATGAACCGGGGGGTCCTAAAAACAATGACCCTTGGGGAAACAAAAATAATAATGAACAGGGTCCCCCCGATCTGGAAGAGGTAATAAAAAACCTTAATGACAAGATTGGTAAACTGTTCGGTGGCGGTAAAGGTGGTAGCGGCGGTAGTAAATCAGGCAGTAACAAGCCGCCCACAATTATTTTTGTTCTTGCGGCCATTATTGCAGTTGTTGTATGGGCTTTGGCCGGTATTTATACCGTTGATCAGGGTAAAAAAGCGGTCGTGCTTCAATTTGGAGCCGCCCATAAAGTTGAGGAGGCCGGTATTCAATGGTATGCACCCATTATTCAAAGCTACCAGATTGTGGATGTCAGTGCCTCAAGAAGTTTGAATATCGGTGGCACTACTCATGAAGCCTACATGCTGACTGAAGATGAAAATATCGTTGATATTAAAGTCGCTGTGCAATACAAGGTCAGTAATGCAGAGCACTTCCTGTTTAATGTCCGCGATCCGGGGCTGGTGTTAAGACAGGTTTCTGAAAGTGCGGTACGCGAAATTGTCGGTAAAAATAAAATGGACTTTATTCTCACCGAAGGCCGTAGTGCAATTGCCTCTCAAACTGGCAAACTGGCGCAGGAAATTCTGGATCGTTATCAAACCGGTCTTATCGTAACGCGATTCACTATGCAAAGTGCCAAGGCTCCCCCACAGGTGCAGGATGCTTTTGAAGATGTTAACGCGGCTCGGGAAGACAAAGAGCGCTATATCAATGTAGCGCAGGCTTATAGTAATGATGTGATTCCGAAAGCGCGTGGTGTTGCAGCGCAACAAATTGCTGGTGCACAGGCCTATGAAGGTCGTGTAATTGCGGAAGCAGAGGGTGATGTATCACGTTTTCTGAGCATTTTAAAAGAGTATGAAAAAGCACCGAAAGTGACCCGTGACCGACTGTATCTGGATGCCATGGAAAGTGTTTATAGTAAAACCAGCAAAGTGATGGTTGATACCAAGGGTAGTAATAACCTGCTTTATTTGCCTCTGGATAAAATGATGCGAAGTGCTATAAAAATGCCTTTGCCGGATTCCAGTTTGACCAATTCGGCAGATGATACGAATTATAAACAGGGTAATAATCAATCCAAGTATCGTTCTTCCAACTATACTCCTGACAGTTCCCGTTCCAGATCTTCTATCAGGGAGAGACGTTAATGAAAATATTAGTTGCTATAGCGGTTCTGATACTGACTATTATCGGTTCTGCTTCACTGTTTACAGTATCCGAAATCGAAAACGCAATTTTATTTAAATGGGGTAAAATCGAACGGGCTGATTACGAACCCGGATTGCATTTTAAAATTCCATTTGTGAATAATGTGCGTAAATTTGATAATCGTATTCAGACATTTGATGCCAAGCCTGAAGATTACCTGACCGAAGAAAAGAAGATCGTTGTTGTGGATTCTTTTATTCAGTGGCGAATTGAAGATGTCAAAACATTCTATACCTCCATGCGCGGTGATATGGATATTGCACAGGAACGGATTGCCACCATCGTAAAAGAGGGACTGCGTAATGAGTTTGGTACCCGTGTTATGCACGAAGTCATCTCGGGTGAACGGAATATGATTATGGATGATATTAACAAGTCATCCAATATATCGGTAAAACCTTTTGGTATTCGTATTGTTGACGTTCGTATCAAGCGTATTGAATTTCCACCAAAGGTCAGCGATAAAATTTTCCGCAGAATGGAAACGGAACGAACCCGAATTGCCAAAGAGTTGCGTGCGGAGGGAAATGAAAGTGCCGCCAAGATCAGGGCAGAAGCTGATCGTAAGGTCACGATTCTTAAAGCGGACGCCTTTAAAGAAGCGGAACAGACTCGTGGTAAAGGTGATGCCAAGGCATCAGAAATTTATGCTAATGCCTATAGCCAGAATAAGGATTTCTACACTTTTTATCGCAGTCTGACTGCTTATCAAAATTCCTTTAATAGTGCTTCTGATATTATGGTGGTTGAACCGGATTCTGATTTCTTTAACTATTTCAGGAATAAAAAGGGACCTCAGTAAACTTCTTAATCTGCTTGATTTTATCCATCCAGTCAAACCGCTATTGCCCTGAAACAGGCGATATCGGTTTGATTAGGCACAGTGTTTACAGACAATCCTTCATAAATCAGTTCAATCTATTGATAAAATAGTATAAAATCCGGTTTTGGTAAAAATCCGGTTTTTTTTGGTTTATGTGGCATGAAATCCTAATTGCAGGCGCATTGATGTTGGTATTGGAAGGTTTATTGCCAATACTGAATCCCAAACTGTTCAAACAGATGATGTTCAGTGCCTCTCAAATGAGTGAGCAGCAGTTGCGCTGGACTGGTCTAATCAGTATGGTTATTGGGGCCGTAATCATTTATGTGCTGAAACATTAATCCATCAATTAGTGATGCATCTGAATCCATAAAATTATAATTTTAAATGAGTTAGCTCCGTTAGTTAGAGTAAATATTGTAGAAAGTATGTTAAATAAAGACCGCTGGTTATTGCCTGAAGGTATTCAGGAAGTTTTATCACCACAGGCGTTAACAATTGAGACACAACGTCGTTTGTTACTAGATTTATATCAAACCTGGGGATATGATCTGGTTGAACCGCCCATGGTAGATTTTCTGGACTCGTTACTGACGGGAACCGGACATGATTTGCAATTAATGACTTTTACTCTCACCGATCAAATTTCCGGTAAGTTACTGGGCGTCCGGGCAGATATGACTCCGCAGATTGCCCGGATTGATGCACATCATATCAAGACAGACCATCCATCCCGCTTTTGCTATATTGGTCACGTTCTGAAAACCCGCCTTGAAGGCTTTGCACAATCCCGGAGCCCTTTACAGGTTGGTCTCGAACTGTATGGTCATAGTGGTCCAGACAGTGATGTTGAAGTGCTTCTATTGATGATTGAAACACTGAAAACCGTTGGTCTTAGTGATTTTCACATCGATCTGGGGCATGTAGGGATTTTTCGTAGTCTGGCCAATCAGGCTAAACTGACTGAAAATGAAGAAGAAATATTATTTGACGCCTTGCAACGAAAAGCTGTCACAGAGTTGTCAGAGTTTCTGTCTGAACTGCAAATAACTGATGAACAAAAACAACAGTTTATGGTTTTGGTTGAACTTAATGGCGATATTTCCACCATTGAACGTGCGCGGAATTTATTAAGTGGTGATGAAGTTCTGAAAGAACTGGATAATCTTGAAGCCATTGCCCAGGCAATTTTGTTAAGGGTTCCAGAGCAAACCCTGTATTTTGATCTGGCAGAACTGCGTGGTTACAACTATCACACCGGCGTGGTTTTTACTGCCTATTTGCCAGGACATGGTCAGGAAATTGCCAAAGGCGGACGCTATGATGGTATTGGCGAAACTTTTGGTCGCTCCCGAGCAGCAACGGGGTTCAGCGTCGATCTTTCCTATCTGGTTTCTATTGCGCCGAGTATCGAACAGAAACGATCGGAGGCAATTTTTGCACCGTTTATTCAGGAACCCACTCAGCAATCCGGGCTGATGGCCAAGGTGTCTGAATTGCGTCAACAGGGTAAGCGGGTCATCTGTGAACTATCGAATTCTAATTCCAGTGCCGATGCGCTGGGATGCTCACAGACTCTTAGTAATGCCTCTGGTCAGTGGCAGGTTGAAGAGATATAAGTCTTTATTGTAGATGAATAAGCTTGGTTGAAGCATAGGCTTGTAAGCATAATTTCATGGCAACATGAATATTAAAACATATTATTGAGGATATTTAGCATGGGTAAGAACGTCATCATCATCGGTTCACAATGGGGTGATGAAGGTAAAGGAAAAGTGGTTGATCTGCTGACAGATAAAGCAGCGGCTGTTTCCCGCTTTCAGGGTGGTCATAATGCCGGACATACATTAGTCATTGACGGTAAAACCACTGTGTTACACCTGATACCTTCTGGTGTCCTCAGAGAAAATGTGAAGTGCCTGATAGGTAATGGCGTGGTATTGGCGATGGATGCTCTAGTCAAAGAAATTAAAGAACTGGATGAGCAGGGTATTAACGCTCGGGAAAGAATGCTGATCAGTGAAGCATGTCCTCTGATTATGCCTTATCATGTCGCATTGGATCAGGCCCGTGAAATTGCACGAGGTAAAAAAGCCATCGGTACCACGGGTCGAGGTATTGGTCCGGCTTATGAAGATAAGGTATCTCGTCGTGGCTTACGGGTTGGCGATCTACTTAATGAAGAATTATTTGCCAGCAAATTAAAAGAAGTTATGGATTACCATAATTTTGCCCTGGAGCATTTTTACAAGACTGACATCGTGGATTATCAGCAGACTCTGGATGAAGCTCTGGCCTATGCAAAAGAAATTCGCCCTATGATCACCGATGTTACCCAGGTGCTGCATCAGTATCGAGAAAATGGTGACAGTGTTCTGTTTGAAGGTGCTCAGGGTGCGCTATTAGATATTGATCATGGTACCTATCCTTATGTGACATCCTCTAATACCACAGCTGGTGGTGCTGCCAGTGGCACTGGAGTTGGTCCACAGTTTTTTGACTACATTCTCGGTATTACCAAAGCCTATACAACCCGTGTGGGCTCAGGTCCATTTCCGACAGAGTTATTTGATGATGTTGGTCAGTACCTGGGTGAAAAAGGACATGAGTTTGGTGCTACAACAGGCCGTGAGCGTCGCTGCGGCTGGCTTGATATTGTGTCATTAAACCGCTCCAATCAGGTCAATAGCGTTACCGGTATGTGTATTACCAAACTGGACGTTCTGGATGGCCTGGAAACACTGAAAATATGTACAGCCTATACTCTTGCTGACGATAAGGACGGTCAAAAACTGACAACACCACCGATTGGCGCTGATATGTATGACAAATGTGTCCCGGTATATGAAGAATTACCTGGCTGGTCTGAATCAACTATAGGTGCAGCATCCTATGATGCTTTGCCTGACAATGCCAAAGCGTATCTAAAACGCATTGAAGAATTAACCAAAACCCCGATCGACATTATTTCTACAGGTCCTGATCGGGATGAAACCATTATTTTAAAACACCCATTTGATAGTTAAGCAAATGGTTGATCCGAATAAATAGTTTTTCAGTGATCAAACTGAACGACTGATTACTCGGATCAAAATTCAAGGACAAATATGAGTCAAAAAAGCGGAAAAACCGATCCCTTCGCGAAACGTGAAGCACAAAAATACGATAATCCCATACCCAGCAGGGAATACATTCTTGATCTTCTGGCTGCCCAGCCGATTCCTCTAAATCGTTTTCAGATTGAAAAACTCCTGAAATTATACGATCCCGACCAGCAGGAAGGCCTGCGACGTCGATTGCGTGCTATGGAGCGCGATGGTCAACTGATTCGCAACAAACATGGTAAATATGAGTTAACATCAGAACTTGAAGTTCTGGAAGGTATCGCTTCGGCGCACCCGGATGGCTTTGGCTTTGTCCTGGCAGAAGATGGTGGCAGCGATCTGTTTCTTGGACCACGTGACATGCGTCAGGTTTTTCATGGTGACCGGTTACAGGTCAGGGTTGCAGGTACTGATAAAAAAGGGCGCCGAGAAGGCGCTCTGGTCAAAGTGATCGAACATAATACCAATACCGTGGTTGGCCAGTTGGAAGATCGTGAAGGCGTATTGATGGTGGTTCCCGATCATAAGCGCATTAACCATGATGTCATTATCTCTAAAGAACATAGCTATGGTGCTGAAGTCGGGCAAATGGTTATGGTAGAGCTGTTAAATTATCCCACCCGTTTTCATCGTGCCAAGGGACGTGTTGTCCAGAACCTGGGCGGCCATATGGAGCCTGGTCAGGAAATTGACGTCGCCATCCGCAGCTATGCCATTCCCCATGAATGGCCCATGATGCTGGAATCTGAAATTCAAGACCTGTCTCCCTCGGTTCCGGAAGAAAGCAAACAGGGCCGGGAAGATTTTCGTAACCATCCACTACTGACCATTGATGGTGAAGATGCTAAAGATTTTGATGATGCCGTTCATTGTGAGCGCAGTGGTGATGGCTGGCGCCTATGGGTTGCAATCGCTGATGTGTCTTCATATGTTAAACGTGGTACAGCTCTGGATGCTGAAGCCAAACGTCGGGGAACCTCGGTATATTTCCCCGGACGAGTCGTGCCCATGCTACCGGAAATCCTGTCCAACGGACTGTGTTCGCTGAATCCGAATGTTGATCGCCTGTGTATGGTATGCGAGATGAAAATCTCTGCAGAGGGTAAAGTAGAAGATTATCGTTTCAGTGAAGGCCTTATGCGTTCACATGCTCGTTTGACCTATAATCAGGTCGCGGCGATGGTACTGGACGGTGACTCGGCTTTATGTGAAAAATATTCTAACTTATTGCCGCATTTACATGAGCTTTATCAGCTCTACAAAGTATTGCTTGGCAAACGTGCTCAGCGTGGTGCGATTGATTTTGAAACCGAAGAAACCCGAATCGTTTTCGGTGCACATAAAAAAATTGAAAAGCTGTCTCCAGTGGTTCGTAATGAAGCGCATCGCATGATTGAAGAATGTATGCTGGCAGCCAATGTCAGTGCGGCAAACTTCCTTCTGAAAAATAAAATTGCCGCCTTATATCGAAACCACAAAGGGCCAACAGAAGATAAGCTCAAGGCACTTAAAGATTTTCTCGCGCCGCTTGGCATCAGCCTCGGTGGCGGCAGTGAGCCACAGGCCAAAGACTATTCGAAATTGCTCAACGAGATTAAAGAACGTCCCGATTTTCTGATATTGCAGACAGTGATGCTACGCAGTCTGTCGCAAGCGGTTTATGAAGAGCAAAATATTGGCCACTTTGGCTTATCCTATGATGCCTACGCGCACTTTACCTCGCCTATACGCCGTTATCCTGACTTATTGGTACATCGTGCGATTAAGCATCTTATCCAGGGAAAAAAGGCAGCCAGCTATGATTACACCCCGGAACAGATGGCTGATCTGGGACAGCATTGTTCCATCACTGAACGTCGTGCGGATGATGCCACCCGTGATGCCACAGACTGGTTAAAATGTGAATATATGCTGGATAAAGTCGGTGAAGACTTAGAAGGCATTGTTAGTACGGTCACCGGCTTTGGTTTGTTTGTGATGCTGGATGACATCCATGTGGAAGGACTCATTCATATTACTGCCCTGAAAGATGACTACTATCATTTTGATCAGGCCAATCATAAAATGAAAGGTGAGCGTACTGGTAAAACCTTTCAGATAGGTGATAAAATCAGCATTAAAGTTGCTGCTGTGAATCTAGATGAACGTAAGATAGATTTTGTGTTGCAAAACTCCGCGCCTGACACTCAAGTTAAAGGAAACTTTAAAAAGGGTTCACGTTCCAAAAGCCAACATCCAGGAACCAAAAAAGACCAGGAAACTGAATCATCCAAGGCTAAAAAACGCAAGAACAGAAGGCGTCGATGGATGAAATAATCTATGGTATTCATGCAGTTAAATCGGCTCTGAACTACCTCTCTATTGATGCTAAAGCGGATGACACGGACACTTCACAAGCTTTGGTGTCAGTGCTTTTTGTTGACCGGGGTCGCAAAGACAATCGCATTAATGCTATTGTAGAACTGGCCAGAAAAAAATCGGTCAAGGTGACTTTCGTAGAACGAAAGAAACTTGACGAATTATGCAGTGGCAATCATCAGGGCGTCGTTGCTCACAGTAGAACCCCCAAAGTCAAATCAGAAAGTTTTCTCGATGAACTTTTGCAGGATCTTGATGTTCCAGCGTTTTTACTGGTTCTGGATGGTGTTCAGGACCCTCATAATCTGGGTGCCTGTTTGCGTACTGCGGATGCTGCAGGGGTTCATGCCATCATCGTACCTAAAGACAAATCAGCCTCACTTACTCCTACGGTACGTAAAGTTGCCTGTGGTGCTGATCAAACAGTGCCTTTTATCCAGGTAACCAATCTTGCTCGAACCCTGAAACTTTTAAAAAGCTATCAAATATGGATTATTGGCACTGCTGGTGAAACTGATGCTACAATCTATAATAGCGATCTCAAAGGTCCATTGGCTTTGGTTATGGGCACAGAAGGCAAAGGAATGCGTAGACTAACCAGAGAAAATTGTGATTTACTGGTGAAAATTCCTATGTTGGGCAACGTCGAAAGCTTGAATGTCTCAGTCGCAACAGGTATCAGTTTATTTGAAGCCGTCCGGCAGCGGACCAGCCAATAACGACTCACTTAAAAGGAACGGGCATGCTGAAAATTAGAATAGCTGGAACAGAAAGTGAATTACGTCAGATTGCACACAAGGCTGGCTCTACCCATATTAAACGTTTTAAAAGGGACAATGGCAAGACCATTTTTGCTATTGATGTACAGATATCGGTAAATGATTTTCTGAATAATCTGGATCTGAACAGCAATCCGGAAGAGCAGGATTTAAATCATTCCGAGCACTGTAATCCTCATGAGATTCAGGCGGAACTGGAAGACCTGCTCAATGAAATCTCAGACAAATAAGAAAGCTCAAGGCCATAAAAGAAAGTTGATCTCCCGCCTGAAAAATAATATAATACCGCACCTTTGACAGCCATCAGGCTTGTCATTCCTTGCTTCCTGGCAGCTAAAGAGCTGAGTCGGAAGCTGATTAAGCCAATTAGGGCTAATTAACCGTAAGGATTGTCTAAATGAGACATTATGAAATTGTATTTCTTGTGCACCCTGATCAGAGTGAACAAGTACCTGCTATGATAGAACGTTATCGTGGCACCATTGAATCTGACAATGGAACTATCCATCGCCTGGAAGATTGGGGACGCCGTCAACTGGCCTATCCAATTAATAAAATCCATAAGGCACATTATGTATTAATGAACGTTGAATGTGAGCCATCAAGCATTGATGAATTAACTCATGCTTTCCGTTTTAATGATGCAGTTCTTCGTAACCTGATCATCTCTATGAAGGGCCCTGTTACTGAGCCATCTCCTTTAGTTAAAGAGAAAGATGACAACGCTTCATCTGAAAAGCCATCATTTAATAATGATAGTAGTGATACTAGTGATACTAGTGATACTAGTGATAGCAAAGATGAATTGGCTTCTGAAGACGATGATGCTATCGAAGCATAATACTTAAGAAGCATCGTTGATTAACTGATTAAATAGAGATTAAAAAGAGAAGGTAAATAAATATGTCACGCTATTTCCGTCGTAGAAAATACTGTCGTTTTACCGCAGAAGGTATTACTGAGATCGATTACAAAGATCTGGCCACTTTGAAGAATTATGTCATGGAAAACGGTAAAATTGTACCTAGCCGTATTACCGGTACCAGTGCAAAATACCAGCGCCAATTGTCATCAGCAATTAAACGTGCTCGTTATCTTGCGTTACTTCCATATACTGATAGTCACGTATAAGATAGTCACGTATAACTTGTCGTATAACTATTGTTGAATAAAAGAATGTCACATTTAAAACGACTGATAATCGTTTTAACCGGGCAAAGAATTTAGAGAGAGTTCTTATGAACGTTATTCTATTAGAAAAAATTAATAAGCTGGGTGAATTGGGTGACCAGGTTTCTGTTAAGGCAGGTTTTGGTCGTAACTTTTTGATTCCTCAGGGTAAAGCGCTTCCAGCAACTGAAGCAAACGTGAAAATGTTTGAAGAGCGCCGTGCTGAACTTGAATCCGCCGCTGCTGAGTCCCTTAGTGCTGCAACTGCTCGTGCTGAAACATTGGCAGGAAAAGAAGTGGTAATAGTTCGTAAAGCCGGTGATGAAGGTCGCATGTTTGGCTCTGTGAACAATACCGACGTTGCTGAGGCATTAACTGCTGCAGGCTTAGCTGTTGAAAAACGTGAAGTTCGTATGCCTGAAGGCGCCATCCGTGAGCTGGGTGAATATGAAATTGAAATTCATCTGCACACTGATGTGAACACAACGGTTAAGGTTATCGTAGAAGCGGAATAAACTACTATTTTAATCTTATAAAAAAGGCTGCTTTTGCAGCCTTTTTTTTTGCGGTAAAAAATATTTTTGAAAAAACGGAATAAATTTCTGGCTCAGCTGTTTATAACGTGTAGTTATTAAAATTTAAATAGTGAAAAGGAAATACGATGAACAAAACGATTATTTCGTTAATGATAGCTGGCACCGCCATATTAAGCATCAATTCATTTGCCGCTGATGTTCAGCCAGCACCCAATGGTATTGAATTGCCTGACAATTACAAAGATTGGCGAGTGATTTCACAATCACATCGAATCGATAATAATACTCTGCGGATTATTCTTGGTAATGATAAGGCAATTAATGCAGCTCGTGAGGGCAAAACCAACCCCTGGCCAAATGGTGCTGTTTTGGCTAAATTGGTCTGGAAGCAAAAAAATGATGCGCATTGGGACAAGGCCATTGTTCCAGATAAATTTGTACATGCCGAGTTTATGTTCAAGGACAGCGAAAAATATGCTTCTACCGGTGGTTGGGGTTATGCTCGCTGGTTAGGTCTGCAGCAAAAACCCTATGGTAAGGACCAACAATTCTCACAGGAATGTGTCGCCTGCCATACACCCGTGAAAGATAGAGATTATGTTTTCACGACGCCGGTTACTTTGCCTTAACTCAGTGTTCACTGGTTATTTAGCCAAGGTATTAATGAATATCCGCTTAATTGAGAGCGGATACTCAATTACAATGAACTGCTGGAAGAGGCAGTAATGAAAAAATTTGAAACAAAACTAATAGAATATATTCCTAATTTGCGGCGTTATGCGCTAGCATTAACTAAAACCAATACCTGCCATGCGGATGATCTGGTTCAGGATACACTGGAACGTGCTTTAAAAAAGCATTCTTTATGGCTACGAAATAGTAATTTAAGAGCCTGGTTGTTTACCATTATGCACAACCTTTTTATCAATCAGATTAATAAGTCCGCTTTGTATGTTCTTGAAGATATTGATGATCATGAACATAAACAGACGGCAGCAGGAGACCCAAGCCAGGATTATTTTATGGCTCAGCTTAAACAGCAGATGGAAGCTTTACCAATCCGGCAAAAAGAAGTGATGTTGTTAGTCTCTTTAGAGGGATTTTCCTATGAGGAAGTGGCCAAAATTCTGAATATTCCTGTCGGCACGGTTATGTCACGTTTGCACAGGAGCAGAGAGAAATTACGGCAAACCCTGTTTAAAGAAAATAGTACTCCCTTAAGACGAGTAAAGTGAGAAAGCGATGCGTGATAATATAAGCGATACAGAGATACATGCTTATCTTGACCAACAATTAACGCCTGAACAGGCGAAAGATTTTGAACAGAGGTTAGCAAATGATCCGCAAACACAAAAAAAACTGGCAGAGTATCAGAAAATTGGACAATCACTGGAGCAACTTTATCAACCGGTGTATGAAGAGGCCGTACCAACGCGTTTGTTAAATGCCAGTAAAACACCGGGCAATAATTACCTTGCCATAGCGGCTTCTGGGCTGTTTTTTATTGTAGGTGTGTTATCAGGTTGGCAAATAAATCTGCTACAAGATCCTTACAATGATTCTCTGGTAACAGATCTGAAAACCCCGGCAATCTTTGCCCACAGCGTTTATAGTGTGGAAAAATTACATCCGGTCGAAGTCAGGGCTGATGAACAACAGCATATGAATCACTGGTTATCCAAGCGTTTACAAACATCTCTTAAAGCCCCTGATCTCAGTCAGCATCAGTTTGAACTGGTCGGTGGACGTTTGTTGCCTTCTACCAATGAACGTATGGCTGCACAATATATGTATCAGAATAAACAAGGCGAACGTATTACTTTATATGTAAAAAGAGGGGACTGGAAAAGCAGTGAAACGGCCATTAATCATGCAACAAAAATTATGAAGAGTAATGTCTTTAATGTTTCTTTTTGGGTGGATGGTGAACTTGGTTATGTTCTGACCGGCCAAATTAACCAGCAAACCAATCAAAAATTATCTGAATCCATTTATCAGCAAATGAGCCTGATAGGAAGTGATTTTGTTGCACAGCTTTAAGTAAAGTTCTGATTCTGCAGTCGAGAAAATATCAGATAAGGATAAATAGCTATACATACTCAGCAAGTATCTGATGTGATAGTAAAAAAGAAATTCTGACGTTATGGGCGGTACCATGGGTTGTTTAAAAACTTACTGGTACTGATTCCCGTAATGCTGGCAATTGAGGCTGTAAAAATAAGTGTGTAACTGTTCATTTTTGTTAACCTATACCCATCAGGAAAAAACTAATGAGCAGATTAATGGATCAAGAAAAACTAAAAGCACTTGCAGAAGAACTCGCTA
>Ga0316204_10005128_pt1 | contig 22206 bp, 22 predicted proteins | sample 6monrhotite_MG_2_FD_205661 | JGI IMG/M metagenome (GOLD analysis project Ga0316204, IMG submission 205661) | Microbial mat bacterial communities from mineral coupon in-situ incubated in ocean water Damariscotta River, Maine, United States -... | ecosystem: Environmental > Aquatic > Marine >... | reverse complement strand
CTCGACAACGGGGGTCTTGAAGCTGGTGGTCTTGCCGAACTGTTCGGCAACCGCCGTGGAAAATGGAAACACCGTCGAAGAACCGACAATGCGAATCTGGTCGCGCGCTTGTGCAGCGCCAGCAACACATACACCGGCAATCGCGGCAACGGTAAGGGTCTTCTTGAACATTTCGTTCAATCTCCTGATAAGGGCTTACAAAACTTGGGAACAGCAAAACGCCGTTTCGCGAGCAAGCTAGAGCCCAGGGGAGTCCCTTTTATGACTATTATGTTACAGGTATGTGACACCGAATAAATCTTTGATTTGTGCGGGTTTTAGCGCCTTTATCACCATCTAATTCAGAGATCCATCAAACACACCGCTCTTTCTGGCGACCGCGAACCGACGGTTTCTACCAATTGTGACAATACAGAAATGACACTTGCAGCTGATATTTTGGAACAAAAAAATCCCCGCGGATGTGAGCCGCGGGGATTATCCGTGTCGCCACTGGATAAATACTCAGGCTGATCTGCTTCGACCGACCCCACGTGCGCTGCCTTTTAGATTGGCACCGTCAGAGACGCATCGACATCCGGCTCATCGACGACCGCGCCGCCGACTTCGATTTCTTCATCGGTGGCGTCACGTACGTTCAGAATCTCGAGTTTGAAGATCACATGGCGACCGCTAAGCGGGTTGTTGCCATCAACCGTGAGGGTCTTGTCGTCCATTCGCGTCACGATGAAATTGCGGGGCGTGCCCTTATCATTCTCCATCGTGATGGTGATGCCGACTTCGCGGAATTCTTCGGGGACGTTTTCGATTCGGTCGGTAAAGACCAAGTTTTCATCCCGCGGGCCGTAGAGCATATTGCAATCGATGGGCACCTCGATGACGTCGCCCACTTTTTTACCTTCTAATTCTTTGGTGACGCTTTCATCCAGGGCGCAATCCATGCCATGGACGTAACCGATCGGATACTCGACCGCGATCAGAGATTCACCGGACTTTTGGTCGAGCACCTTGTAGCTGAGCTCGACGAACTTGTTGTCTTGAATTGTTTCGCTCATATCGAGTCACATCCTGGCTCTTAAAAGACGGAAGCGCCATAAATCTTGATTACATCATCCTCGTCAAAACCGAGGACCAAACGGCCAAGCCATTCGCCTTCCTTCTTGGTGCTGCGGACACGGTACAAGACCGTAGCATGTTCACCACGACGAATGATGCCGAGGTAGTCGTAGACTTCCGAAAGGCTCCGAGTCAGCTCGCTTTTCGCGAATTGCTTGCCGACTTCCATTTCGTTCAAGCCTTGCATCAGACTGTAGTGAAAATTGCGGATGAATTTACCGTATTTACCTTCGTTGGAAGCCCTGACGAGCTCCGTCCACATCGGCTCGGCAGTGGTCAGAATTTCATCATCCGTGAGTTCAATAATGTTCATATTTGTCCTCAGTCACGCTAAAAAGCGAATCTCGCAGGGGCATAAAAAAAGATCAACACAGGAATGCTGATCTTTTTTCAAATTCCCAGCCGAAGTTCGCAGTGAACTCCGGCTGGGTGTCTTGAAGATTACTCGGCTGCAGCAGCAGGTTTGTCTACATCAACCAAGTGATACAAGGGAGCCTTCTCCATGGTGTATTCGCCGGTCTTCGGATCACGACGCGACACGGTCAGAACGTGCCAGTTTTTGTCATCCAATTTCATGACGTCACCACGGTAGTAGTAACCAGGCCAACGCGTTTCCTTGCGGAACAGGGTGTGCTGCATAACACACTCGGACGTACGATGGCGGTGCTTGACTTCCCAAGCACGCAACAATTCGTGAAGGTCCTTGGCCGCAATTTTCTCAAGATCTTCTTCCATGATCTTGAGCTTCTTGAGACCGATGCTCAACAGCTTGTCGTTGGTCATGTAGTTAACCGTCACACCAGCACAGTATTCATCCATCAGCTTTTGCAGACGGTCAAGGAACTGACGCGGGTTGTGATAGTTCGGGTTAACGTCACCAGCCACGATTTCGTTGCGATGGACTTTATAGTGTTCCATCGGCTTGAAGACTTCTTCGCCCAGCTTGGCGATGGTCGCGTCGGAAACGCGGATGCCTTCGGCCTTGCCGTCGTCGATGTACTTACAAGCGGCTTTCGCAGCGATGCGACCTTCGGTGAAGGAACCGGACGAGAACGCGTGCGGCGTACCGCCGACTGCGTCACCCGCGCCGAACAGACCTTCGACGGTCATCATGCGGTTATAACCCCATTGGTATTCAGGCGGAGAAATGTCTTCCGGACCCGAGCACCATGCGCCGCAACCGGTGGCGTGCGAGCCCATGACGTACGGTTCGGACGTGGTCAGTTCTGGGTTTTCGTTCTTCGGATCAACATCCGTAGCAGCCCACAGAACAGCCTGACCAACGGTCATGCCCAAGAAGTTATGCCAACCAATTTCTTCCAAGTGCGGATCTTGGAACGAATGCATGGTGACCATGTGGATCGGACCGCGACCGGCGTTCACTTCGTTGATGATCGCGTGGTTACGCAAACATGTCGGAATTGGACGGTGAGTGGCGTGGGAAAGTTCCGGATCCAGGTATTCCTTGCCGACCATTTTCTGCAGAGCCGGGAACCACTTGGATTCGTATTCTTCACCATATGCGTTTTGCGTGTAGGTCTTCAAGTGCAGGAAGTATGCGCCAACAGGGCCATAACCATCCTTGAAGCGAGCCAGAACGATACGGTTTTCCATCTGGGTCATCTTCGCGCCAGCGTTGATCATCAACGCATAAGCGGAACCAGAGGACCACGGTGCATACCAAACACGACCAGCGCCTTCACCCACGGAACGCGGTTTGAAGATGTTGGACGCGCCACCCGCGCCACAGACCACAGCTTTCGATTTAAAGACGTGGTAGTTGCCCGTGCGGACGTTGAAGCCAACGGCGCCGGCGACGCGGTTTTCCTTGGCTTCATCCATCAGCAGGTGGGTAACGCAGACGCGGTTGTAAACCTTATCAGCCGAGTTCTTCGCGGCTTCAGCCACCAGCGGCTTGTAGGATTCACCGTGGATCATGATCTGCCAGCGGCCTTCACGCAGGTAAGAGCCTTTTTCCAAGTCGCGCATGATCGGCATGCCCCACTCTTCAAACTGGTGAACCGCGGAATCGACGTGGCGAGCCATATCGAACAGCAAATCTTCACGGACCATGCCCATCAAATCGATACGCGCGTAACGCACGTGATCTTCCGGGTTGTTTTCGCCGAAGCGAGTGCCCATGTAGCAGTTAATCGCATACAAACCCTGAGCCACGGCGCCGGAACGATCGATGTTGGCCTTTTCGGCGATAACGATCTTCTTGTTTTGACCCCAATAGCGGGCTTCGAAAGCTGCGCCCGTGCCGCCAAGGCCAGCACCAGCAACGAGGATGTCGATATTGTCTTCGACGATAGTTTTATAAGCCATTAGTACTGCACCCCTTTCTGCAACGTGAGACCATTGGTTTCCAGGGTGTGCAAGCCGCCGTCATCCATGCGGATGTACTTCGGTTCGTTGTACAGCAACTGGCTGTCGCGTTGTTCTGAGCTCGGCGCCGGAACGTCCTTCAAATGAGGGATGAACTTGCCCCAAGGCTTCGTGGTGATCGGAGCCAGGAGGTTCAAGTCTTTCTCGCCGTTGCGGAACTTGATGCGCCAAGCAATGACGCCTTTTTCCTCGTCGCGGTCGACGCGGACGCTGTGGCCGAGCGGCGCAAAGTCCGCATAACCGCGCACATCGATCGCGTTCTGCGGGCAGGCCTTCACACAGGAGTAGCACTCCCAGCACATGTTCGGCTCGATGTTGTAAGCACGACGGTAGGTCGTGTCGATGTGCATGATGTCGGACGGGCAGATGTCAACGCAGTGACCACAACCGTCGCATCGTGTCATATAGACAAAAGTAGGCATAATTCGTTTCCTTCCCTGTTAGAAAGAATCTTTCAGGATTGATTCTAGTAGTGGCTCGGCGCTTCGCGTTTGATGCCGAGTCCCATGTTAGGCGGATTTTTGCCCATGTATTCTGGGATGTCGGGAAAGCGTTTCTGCAATGCGGGATCCGACAGATCAACCGGTTCCGGCAGGTTCTCACGTGAGCCATCAGCTTTGATGACGCGCTTGTTGAACGCAGCAGCCGGCTTAAAGAACATGTGAGCGAATTTCGACCACATGACGCCAGCGAACAGAACCGTCGCCACTACAATGAACAGGGCCAAGAACACAGTCGTCCAAACGGCAACGCCTTTGGCCTGCAAGATGGCCCAAACCAGACCGAAGGTCGTCGTGCCCAGCAAAGACAGGATGAACATGTCAGCCTTCACGATGCGGTACCAAGGAACACCTTCAGCAGCAACATCGACGCGGATGAAGAACCAGAACCAGTAGCCGCCGAACATAACCATTGCGGCGCCGAGGTGCCAGAGCTGAGAGACGATGGCCGGAGCTTCGTGAGTCGGGTAAGCGAACACCAAAGCAACCGTCGTCAAAATGAACAGAATGAAGCCATACATGGTGAACAGGTGCGAAATGCGGCGTTTGGGGTTGCAAAACTCCCCAGAGGTCGCCACATCAACGACGACCGTGCTAACAGCGATACCGATTTTGTCACCAGCGCCCAGTTCACGCGTACGTGAAGCTTCGGCGGCTTTGGCTTTGGCGAAAAAGTATTTAGCGCTTTTCTTGTGGATCATATCCACAACCGTGCCGCCAACGACCAGGATAGCCATCAAAATGACATAACCCTGAATTACGTTGAGCGGAATGGTCATCGCAAGATCAGCGAATGGATTACTGGCGAACATTAATTCCTCCCCTGTCGCAGTCATCAATTATTGAAAAATCTATATGTTGGGTCTCGTCTCTTAGTATTAGCGGTGCATTATATAAAGGAATCTTGTTTTGACAATCAGAATGATGAAACACGCGGTAATTAAATGCTTGGATCAAGGGTGAACAGGCAATTTTCGTAGTCAATCCAAGGCTTTTTGGCAAGATATCACCTTATATATGATCCCCCCCAAGCATTCGATCAGCATCACAGAGAAGTGACCTAATATACAATCGGTCTAATGTATTGCTTGTCTAATGTATAATAATTCTAAATCACAGATGATCTGATTTGCGGCTCAGCACGCCCCGCATTCGAGCCCACTTCAAAAATATTTCCGAATTTCGAACCGCAAATGGTGCGGAAGACGTTTTCGACTCGTCGTGATCGTCCTTTCCTGCACGTTTTGGGCTCGACTCGCAACGCACCGTAATCGCTATACCTGTTCCCAGAGCGTATCCCGCTAAGGCGGTGCTGAATTGCCAGAGATTATGAACCGGCTTGTCCGGCTGTACTGGCAGGGTGTGTAAAAAGCCACTTCCCTCCGGCAACGCCATCCTATATATTCCATTTCTGAAATATGAAAAAATCTTCATACCGGGGTGGGGTAATTCGCAGTTTTGCAGGGAACTGTCTCGGTTTGTAACTAGACAACAGGTGAGTAGAATTATGGGTAACGTTGACAAAAACGCTCCGGTTCCTGACGGCAAGACCAAGTACTACACCACGAAGCAGCAACCGGCGACCGAACAAGGTCACGTCGGCTACAAGACCGAATGGGTCGAGTGGCAGAAGGAAGTTCCCTACGAGACCCCGAAAAAGCCGTAAGCTTTTCGGACGGGCGCACGACGCCCAATATGGAACGCAAAAAGAGGGAGGCGCTGGACGCCTCCCTTTCTTTTTGCCTATATGCCTTTTGCCTGTCTGTAAGACCCTTATTTTTGGATCGCCGTCAACGCGTCAAACAGCCAAATTCCCTAGCGTTTATAGGGGATCGATCTGTTTTTCCATGAATTCGGCGCGCTTGTCGGCATCCATGACCACATCTTGGGTGGTGGGCGTGTTCAACAGGTACCATTCTTGCGCGCCATCTTCATATTCAATAGCGGGTCCATCTTCACGATGCAGCTTTCCATTGACCCACCATTGTCGCATTTCATGCTCTTCGACCACGGCGGGACCGTCGTCGCGATGACGGACGCCATGCGACCACCATTGCAAAGTTCCATCCTCTCTTTCAACGGCCGGTCCACCTTCACGGTGTAGCTTGCCGTTGAAATACCACTCTTTCGATCCATACGTCTCGATGATGGCCGGACCGTCTTCACGGTGTAATTGTCCGTTTACCCACCATTCTTTGGTTCCATCCAAGAGCTCAACAGCAGGGCCATCCAGGCGATGCTGCTTACCGTTCAGAAACCAGCCTTGCGATCCATCGGGTCGAACGGCGGCGGGGCCGTCTTCACGGTGCAACTTTCCATCGAGGCGCCATTCAATCGTCCCGTCTTCTTTTTCGATCTTTTCGGATGTTTTGGGCATCAATAAAATCCGTTCCACTCAGTCTTTGCACAATGCCAGAAAGCACAAGGCCGATGCACGCTCAACACATACACAGCGCTTGCGCCAGAGAGGGTTTAGCATATCCCCAGCGTTTTGCTACATTTCTACCGAGAATGATTAACCTATAGCTGAAGCAAATCAACGGCTTGCTACATTTTCCTCCATTGATGGCAAACAGATCCGTGTTTAACGCTTGGATATGGGCAGCTGCACATGAAATGCCGAGCCCTCGCCCAGCACACTTGTCACATTCAAACGTCCGCGGTGGCGATTAACGATGTGTTTGACGATGGCCAGACCCAATCCGGTGCCGCCCATGGACCGCGAACGACCTTTGTCGATTCGATAAAAACGCTCGGTCAGACGCGGCAGGTGCTCGGCCTCAATGCCTTCGCCCTGATCCGCAATGGTGATTTCAACACCCGGCGTTCCGGTTTCGATAAATGCATCCAACATACGCGCGCTGATGCGCACCGCCGTCTTTGGCGCGCCGTATTTGACCGCGTTATCGACAAGGTTTTGAAACACTTCGCGCAATTCATCCTCATCACCGGACACGTCCGCCATCTCACTGGGTAAGTCGACATCCAAGGTCATGCCTTTTTTCTCGGCTTTGATGTGGACCGAATCGACTACACCCGAAATGATGTTTGCAAGCGACACCCGCGTGGTCGGGCGAATGTGTTCGTTGACTTCAATGCGCGACAACGACAACAAATCATCAATCAAGCGCGCCATGCGCCCGGCTTCGCCGTTCATAATGGTGAGAAAACGGTCCTGGGCTATGGGATCATCTTTAGCCGACGTTTGCAGGGTCTCGATAAAACCGCTCAACGCAGATAAGGGGGATCGCAGTTCGTGGCTGACATTGGCGACAAAGTCAGCGCGCATGGTTTCCGCATTTTTCAACGCTGTCACTTCGTGTAGCGCCACCACGGCGCGCACCGACAGGGCCTCGCTGCGCGGCACCCCCATAACCTGAAGCTGATAGCTGCGCCGGACCGGGGTTTCGAACACCACATCGGCCTCACTGCGAGGCGCCGCGCCCGCGACCGCTTTGCGCAAAGCGTCTTGGGCGTCGGGCTGACGCAGGCTCAGCGCGATATCGCGACCATGAATGCCTTGCCCCAGCAAATCATCCGCCGCACGGTTGGCCGCCAAAACGCGCCTGCGCCCGTCCAACAGCAGCACCGGGTCGGGTAACGCGTCCAAGATCACAGACGCCAAGGTGGTGTCGACCTTGGTCACCGTTTGAGGAAAGGCCCGCGCTTGCTTCAGCCCGGCCCACGCCGCGCCCAATGCAATCACCCCAGCGCTTAAGCCCGCCTCACTGATGGTCACGGACCTGTCGATGGCAAAGGCCGCCAAGACCGTAAAGCCCGGCACCAAAGCAAACAACGGCGCAAAAGAAAAATCAGCGGGGATGAACCGACGCATTGAGTTGAAACTCGCTATGACAAATTTATTTCATGGCCGACAGCATACTGCCCCAGACCAATTGCGCCAATGCTTTAGCGCACATATGAACGGCTTCTTAAATGGGAATTGTAGGCATGGGATAGCACGGGTTAGTGGTATGTCGCGGCCTACACCTGGTGTAGGTTATGCGCTTGCAACCAGCAATTATTCATACCATTTTGTTAAACAGGAACGCCTCAACCCATGGGCAGGATCATCCAGCAAAAGCACTGCCTGTGCCGACCGAACATGGCGGAAGAGGCGAGTCAGCTTCTCAGCGCTTTGGCGAACGCGGAACGCCTGATGATTGTCACCCTGCTCCACGAAACTGGCGAAATGCACGTCAACGCTATCGTTGAAATCCTGGGGGCCAATCGCGCCAGCCTGTCGCGGCAACTGGCGCGCTTGCGCGATCAGTCCATCGTCACCACGCGGCGCAAGCACAATCGTATTTATTACGCCTTGAACCACTCGAAAGCCGCAGCGCTAATCAAAACCATCAGCCACGTTATGAGTTAAAAGCGTCATGTCCGACGATACCATTACATCATGCAGTTTCACATCATGCGCAGGCCCTTACACGCGCATCCCCTTTGAGCGCGAAGACCTCAAGCCCACCCAGATTCTACTGGACGGACTGGCAAGCCAATTGGTTCAGGCCAACACAACGTTGACCGTGCGCGAACGCCCTTCTGGACGCGGCGGCGCCAACGATTTCAACCTACACATCGATATCGTTGACTGCGGCGCACCGGACACGGTCTGGGATGTGCGTGCAGCCAAGTTTATCGGCCCCAAGAAACTTTTCGGTCGCGTGCATATATATGAAGTCGCTGTGCGCAAACGCGATCAGCACAACGACGTCATATGGGAAGGCTACCTGTTCGCCGATAAATTCAAAGCGCTGGCGCAGCGTTTTCCCTCCAGCTTACAGCATCTGATCAATGGCGATTTTACGGACCACTGGCTACCCGTCGAGCGCGCCCAGGCGGAACGCATCCGTCTGTGTCGCGGTGATTAAAAGAAACGTGGTGCGCTTCTTCATTTCAGGTAACATTATTTCGCAGAGATGATATAAAATACATCATATTTTCAATGGGTTAATACCATACTACTACACACGCGCCCGCATGGGGAAACTTTGTTTTGTATGGGCCGCCTCTTTTGATCTAATATTTTTTGGCTTAAGCGAAATACAGCGATCCAATAAATAACCAGACCCGAAAAGGGGGGGATCTTAACGATGGACGGATGCGCCGCTCTCGAATGTGGAGAGATCAAAGAAGCCTGTCAGGAAATGGCCTGCACGGAGCTTCTCGAATACCTCATCAAAGATAAGTTTGCCGGCAAAATCGCCGTCACGGCGTCGTTGCGCGCTCGATCGGTGATTGTTCAGCATATGCTGTCCGAAATCGACCCCACCGTGCCGATCATCTATTGCAATGCGGGCAAAGTGTTTCCCGAAAGCGAAGAGTACAAGCGAGACATCATTCAACGCTTTGGCTTCACCAACGTCCTTGATCCCATCGGCGAAAATGAAGCGTTGGTTCGCTCTGGCGATCTCGATCATATCGAATGGGTCAAGGCCCAGTATGATCGCAACCACGGCGCCACCCAAGAAGCGATGCACCTGAACAAGACGCTGGAAAACTATGAGTGCTGGATCAGCGCGGTCTACCACTACGATCAAGACAGCACCACGCGCTCACGGGTCGAACGTGAAGGCCTGCTGGTGCGCGTCAACCCGATCCTCGATTGGGATGCGGACCGCGTGCAAGAGTTCATGGAACAGTTCGACTTGCCGTACCACAAGCTGGCCAAGGTGGCGCTCGACATGAACGAGAAACACGGCGACGGCACAGATGTGATGACGTTTGCGTTCTAAGGCGCTTTCTCTCTCAAATAAATACGGCCCCTGACAATCATCAGCGGGTCGTTTTTTATGCGCGCCCGGGGATACAGAAGGATCGTTTTGACCCCATCAAGCGGCTTTTCGCACGGCCCCTCATCTGCCTTTAACGCATGGTGCGTGCAAGCAACCACATTTGTGCGCCGATTTTATCGATCCAACACCGCTGCGTGCAGGCTGGTTTCAAAGCGTAGCGTATCCGGATTCCAGCGATGCAACTGATACAGCGGCTGGTCTTTAAGGCCTGCTTCAAAATCGCCAAGACGGTTATCCGGCGGCAAGCTCGGCGACACCGTGGCGACGCAGGTTCCTAGGTCCACTGAAAATGCCCGGTGCGCGTGCCCGCAGAACATGTGAACCACTTGCTTGTGATGCGCCACCAAATCCAAGAACGCGTCGGCCAAGACCTTATCGTCAAATTGAAACGGGTATTTTGAGGTCGTGACCTCAAACGGTGGGTGATGCATAAACAGCGCCGTGGGCGTGTCCGGCGCGTCTTTGAGCATCTTGTCCAATGCCGCCAGCCGCACCGAGCAGGTGGTGCCGATGTTGTCTTCGCGGTGCTGGGTGTCCATAGCGATGAGACGCACGGGAAAGCCATCGACGCTATAGATCAAAAAGCCATCAGCCGTATCGGCGCCGCCCAAACCTTTGAGCCCGGCGACCAAATTGACTGTTTTATCGCGATTGCCCAAAGCGAAGAACACCGGAATCGATAATGAGCTCATCACCGTTTTGATGATCTCGTAATATTGCGGTTCACCACCATGGGTCACGTCGCCGGTGTGGATCACCAGGTCCGGTTTTTCGTCCATCGCATTGATGTGCGCAACAAAGGTCTCAAGCGCATGGATGCGCGCCAGGGTTTTCGGTTCCGCCGGATCGGGCGTGGTGATGTGGGTGTCGGAAATTTGTGCAATCAACATAGGGACGTTCCTTGGGCGCGGTCTTCTCAAGTCAGTGCGCTGCGGCGCACCAGCCGTCCAGGGCCGGACAGGAGCCACAGGCTGCCTGGAATATTACGATTTCTTCATATATAGTCGGATTCTAGCCCTGAGACCACTTCAAACACGGCCCCCATCGCATGACCGATTCCGTTCTCGATTTAACCGCCCGCCTGATGCAATTTCGCGATGACCGCGATTGGCGTCAGTTTCACACCTTGAAAGACCTGATCGTCTCTGTTGGCATTGAATCGGGGGAATTGCTGGAACTGACCCAATGGAAAGACAGTCAAGCCATTGAGGACGCCATAACCGACCCCGCATTTCGCGCCCGGTTGAGCGAAGAAGTCTCCGATGTGTTTCTCTATTTGTTACTGATCGCGGAACGCGCGGGAATAGACATCGTCGAAGAAGCACACCGCAAAATCGACCTCAATGACGCTAAATATCCGGTCGAAAAGTCGCGCGGCAACGCCAAGAAGTACACCGAATTATAGGTGCGCGACATCATCTCCAAACGAAAAAGGGGAGAGACAACCGCCCCTCCCCTTCGTATGTGAAGCCTTGTGAGGCTTATTTCAAACTTGCGTAATACGCCTGCAGAACCTTGACCACTTCCGGACGCGAGAATTCGGGCGGAATGTCTACGCCCGCGCTGAGCATCTCACGTTGCTTGGTGCCGGAAATCGACACGTGGTGTTCTTTGTCATGCGGGCAGGTCTTGGCGGTCGCCATGCCCATGCACTTGCCGCAATAGAACGTGATGTCGATTTTCAGCGGCTGGGTTTCCAACGCGCCGTCCCACAGCTTATCAAAGATATGCTGCGCGTCGAACGGACCGTAGTAATCGCCCACGCCAGCGTGATCGCGACCAACGATGAGGTGTGAGCAGCCGTAGTTCTGACGAATCAGCGCGTGGAACAACGCTTCGCGCGGACCGGCATAACGCATTTCGATCGGATAGCCCGCCTGAATCACGGTGCCCGGAACGAAATAGTTGTCGATCATCGCTTGGATCGCTTTGGTGCGGGTTTCTGCGGGGATGTCGCCAGGTTTCAATTTGCCGAGCACCTGGTGGATGTACACGCCATCGGTGACTTCGACCGCGATTTTCGCCAGATGTTCGTGAGAACGGTGCATCGGGTTGCGGGTTTGGAACGCCGCGACCTTGGACCAGCCTTTGTCGGCGAACGACGCGCGTGCTTCGGCGGGACGTTGGTACAAATCGCCGAACAGGCTCGGAAACTCGCCTTCGTCGATGACGCTGACGGGGCCGGCCAAGCAAACGTCTTTTTGCTCGTTAACTTTCTGCACGCCGGGATGCTCGCCATCCGTGGTGGTGTAGACGTGCTGAGATTCAAAGGCTTTGTCGTCTGCCGTCATGGCGAATTTTTCGGTCACGGTCATGATCGCCATGACGGTGCCGCTTTCTTCGTCAAACAGCGCGACTTCTTCGCCATCGCCAATGCTGTCGGCCAACGCCTGATCGGCGGTCAGGGTGACGGGTATCGGCCAGAACAAGCCGTTTTTCAATTTCATCTCGGCGCAAACGCCATGCCAGTCGTCACGGCCCATAAAGCCGTCCAACGGCGTGTATGCGCCCATGGAAAACATCAAAACGTCAGACATTTCCTTACTGGACATGGGAATCTGCTTGAGATTCTTAGCGCGCACGATTTCAGCGGCGCGTTCCGTTTCCGGCGCCAGCAACGGTTTCAGACCTTCCCCCCCGTGGGGCTCAACCAAATGAGACATTTTTTTTCCTTCTATTTCGGTTTCAGGCGGGGCATTCCCCGGCCTGAATGTGTGTCACGAACGTTTTACATATCTACGCACTTTTATTGAAGTTTATTTTTTTATTACGTAGCAATTGTGTGAAAGAAGACGTGATCGCATGGAGCACCACGCGCGGCAGCGCTTGAAACGACACCATTGAGACGGTAGTCGGCCTTGCGAACAGAGCCTTGTCGACAACTCGTGTGATGCACTTCGTCCCTTTCTGCTCTAGATTGGTTCTAAGCCACAAAATTGCGTCTAACTGCTTTTTAGCAAAACATTCGCGATCATTGCTATCGAAAATTATAAAAAGTGAATATATCACGATGCTGATATGCGTTAAGGCGTCGCCATTGTCGCCGGAACGCACCCCGGCAACCGGCGAAAGCCCGTCTTGAAAGTCCGTCTTGATATTGAGCGCTAAACATCCCTACGGCTTTGTTTGGAAAGGGCCTGACAAAGGCTATGGCTCTCGTATACCAGCGATCAAACGACAAACGGCGGAGCCTTGCGCCCCCAAACGCAATAAAAAACACCGCCAAACCGGCGGTGTCTTTTAAGAATAAGGCCACATTGGCCGTGGAACTGCGTCATGCCTCAGGAACCTTATCCATCTAAGGTGGGTGTCGGTTGAAACCGCCACGGCGAGATCAGCGCCAACTCCCTCTGAGTTTTCTCACTACCGGCTCCGGGATGGAAGTTCTCACGAACCAAGTAGCCTTACCTACTTATAATGATGAACCTGTTTGATATAATGTCAACGGCTACATTGCCCCCACCACCGACGCTATTCCCACAAGGATCAAACGCTAAACGGCACAACCTCGTGCCTTGCCGTTGATCAAGAGGCGCGCAAAACGCGCCCCCGCCCGATGTCCAGTTTCAATTGGCTATCCCTCTGAAAAGGCGTAAAATTACAAGACGGAGGGAGGCACGGCTATGAACAAACAACTCTCCAAAAACGTTGAGCTTAAGTTCCTTGGCGCCGCGGGCACAGTGACCGGGTCTTGTTATCTGGTGTCGCACCCCGGCGGTAAATTTTTGGTGGATTGCGGGCTGTTTCAAGGCTCGAAATCTTTGCGGGAACTGAACTACGGCAACTTCACCTTCTTGCCCAAAGACATCGATTTCGTGGTGCTGACCCACGCCCATGTGGACCATTCGGGGCTGGTGCCCAAGCTGGTCAAAATGGGCTTTGAGGGCCCGGTGTACGCCACCCGCGGCACCCGCGACCTGCTCACCTACATGCTGCCCGACAGCGGCTATATCCATGAAACAGAAGTCAAACGCGTCAACCGACGCAACCAACGCCGCGGATTGCCGGTCATCGAGCCGATATATACCAAGGTGCAAGCCGAGGCGTCGTTGGACAGCATCGTCATTCGTCCCTTCGATGAGTGGTTCGAGGCCGCGCCCGGTGTACGCATCCGACTGTGGAATGCCGGACACATCTTGGGCTCGGCCTCAGTCGAGGTGGAGGTCGATACCGATGACCGCCCGCTGAGAATCCTCTTTTCCGGCGACATCGGGCCGCAGGAAAAATCGTTCCAAGAGGCGCCGGATAGCCCCTCTGATCTCGACTATCTATTTGTTGAAAGCACCTACGGCGATCGCGACCGCACCGATTTGACGTTGGAAGCCCGCCGAGATTTGCTGAAACGAGAAATTCTCGATGGTCTCAACGCCGGTGGAAACGTCTTGATCCCCGCGTTCGCGGTCGAGCGCACCCAAGAACTGCTCTACGACATCGGCCTGTTGCTGAATGACAAAGACTTACCTCCGGTGTCCGTTTACCTCGATAGTCCTTTGGCGATCCGCGCAACGGAAGTGTTCGAAGGCCACGCCGACGATCTCAACGAAGTGGAAGGCCGCGGCGGCTTGTTCCGCAATCCACGTTTCGAATTCGTCAACCGCGCCGAAGACAGCATGGCGCTGGACCGTATCACGTCGGGCGCGATCATCATCGCCGCCAGCGGCATGTGCGACGCGGGGCGCATCCGCTATCACCTCAAAGCCAACCTATGGCGACCTCAGGCGACGGTGTTGTTCGTCGGCTATCAGGTGCCCGGCAGCTTGGGCGCGATGCTGTTGGACGGCAAACAGCTGGTGCGCATTCACGGTCAAGAGGTCGCTGTGCGCGCGCGCATTCGCATGATCGACCATTATTCCGCCCACGCCGATCAGCAAGAGCTGGTCAATTGGGCGCGTGAACGCATGCCGGTCAAGCGCGGCATCTTTCTCACGCACGGCGACGACCCTGCGCTGGCGACGCTACGCGACCACCTCATCGCACACGGTTGCGAAGCGGGGCGTGTGTTCATTCCACGCTTGGATGAAACGTTTGTGCTGAGCCTGAAAGGCAAAATCAACCATTCGGTGGCCAAAGCGCGCATCGAGCAGTCTGAGCTGTACAGCCGCGACTGGCACAACGACTACGCCTCGTTCTTGGTCAGTTTGTCGGAAAAACTGCGCACCCAAGACAGCGATCACATGCGCCACCGGGCGCTCAATAAACTGCGCGATGTGTTGGAAAAAATCGAAGCCGGATAATTCAGTCGCGCGCTTCGACCTTCAACACCACGCCATCGACGGCGACGACTTCGACCTTTGCGCCGATGGGCATGTCGTCGCCCGCGACTTTCCAGGTGCTGTCATCGACTTTGATTTTACCGAACCCGCCGACGATGGGTTCGGACAAGGTGAAATGGCGACCCACGTATTGCTCGCCGCGCCGGTTGAGCTTGGGGTGATCGGATTTCAGCGGGTTGCTTTTCAAGTACGTACGCCCCAACACCACGCTGAGCACCGACAACGCCGCAAAGATGATCAGCAACCATTCCATAGCAAGATCGGGCGAAGCCCACGCCACCACCCCGGTGAGGATCGCCGCGATGCCGATCCACATGAACACCACGCCGGGCGCCGCCATTTCCAAGGCGATCAAAATTACGCCCGCGATCAACCAGTGCCAAAAAGTGACTTCGTCAAAGATCGTCATGGGCATGTCGAGCTGTCTTTCTGTCGGTTTGGGTGGGCTGATCAACACACTAGCGAGAAGAAGGAACACTGCCGCCCCCACTATCTCCACCGCTGCCGCTGAACGCGCCCTTACCCAGCTCTGCGATGCCTGCGAGCGAGCTGAGAATTCCGGTCGCCTCCATCGGCATGAACATCACCTTTTGGTTGCGTGAAGAGGCGATGTCTTTCAAGGCTTCGACGTATTTCTGCGCCACAAAATAGTTGATCGCTTGGACGTCGCCGCTGGCGATGGCGTCGGAAACCATGGTGGTGGCCTTGGCTTCGGCTTCGGCCTCGCGCTCGCGAGCTTCGGCGTCGCGATACGCGGCTTCGCGGCGGCCTTCGGCTTCCAAGATGGCGGATTGCTTTTCGCCCTCTGCGCGCAAGATCGCCGATTGACGCGAGCCTTCGGCTTCCAAAATCTGCGCACGTTTTTCGCGTTCCGCCTTCATCTGCCGACCCATGGCTTCAACCAGATCACGCGGCGGTGAGATGTCTTTGATTTCGATGCGCGTCACCTTCACGCCCCACGGCGTGGTGGCCTCATCGACCACCATCAAAAGCTTGGCGTTGATGTTATCGCGCTGAGATAACAATTCATCCAGATCCATCGAGCCCATCACGGTGCGCACGTTGGTCATGGTGAGGTTGAGGATCGCACGCTGCAGGTCGCTGACTTCATACGCTGCGGCGGCGGCATCCAGGACCTGATAAAATACTACGCCATCGGCTGTGACCATGGCGTTGTCCTTGGTGATGACCTCTTGACTGGGCACGTCGAGGACTTGTTCCATCATGTTCAGCTCAGCGCCGATACGGTCCACCACCGGCATAATGATGTGCAGCCCGGGCTTTAGCGTTGCCGTGTATCGGCCAAAGCGTTCGACCGTGTATTCCGTACCCTGGGGCACCACTTTAACGCCCATGAAGACCATGGCCAGCGCAAACAGCAACAGCGCGCCGGCAAAGCCGGCAAATCCAGCGAGTTCCATGCTAATCCCCTAAGACCTCATCAACTTTTGATACGTAGACTATGGCCCATGATTGGAAAATCGCGCAAGGCTTTCCTATATGTTTGGTAATTCGTCATAACCGGGTAACATGGTTTAAATCATTTGATCGATTAAGGTTTTTCGATTTATGGCCGATTTGAGTGCAACTGCAGGCAAAGCCGCCTGGCCGAAAACGCCGGACGGCACGACAGATTGGGAAGTGGTGTTCGAAGCCCCCAACACGGGCTTCATCCAACTGATCGCGCAATCGCCATCGGCGGAGACCTTGCGTCTGACCACCACCGTCGTGATCGACACGCTGTTTACGCGTCGCGGTGACGAACACGAGGTCACACGCCTAAAAAATCAGCTTGAATCCATCCTCAACACGCCCGACGACATTGCCGCAAAACAAGCCGGCGTCAGCGGGCTGTTGCGCCAGATCAAAGACGCCCGTATTGAAAAAGCGCGCGTCTATATCGAACGCAAGCGCGCCGGCGCCGCCATCGACCGACGCGCGGGCCTGTTGTGGAAAATCGACTTCCTGCTCAAGCCGAAAGTGCTTTTACCGGTTGGCGCAACCTTCATCCTTTTGCTTTCGGGCATCGTGTACGCCTTGTTGCAATCGACCATCGGACCATCGAGGCCGGTACCGGTGGCCGAGGCTCCAGCGGTCAGTGAACCCGCGCCCACGGACACACCCGCCACACCGGACACACCAGAGGCGACGCCTGAGGTCCAAAAACCCCAAGCACCCCCAACAACAACCGCCCCGGACACACCCGCGCCAGATGCTACGCCGCCAGAACCGGAACCCATTCATATCTGGTTGAAAACCCTGCGCTGGCCGCTGACGTCGCACAGCACGAAAGACCGGCCGCAATACTACGCTGTGATTCTCACCGTCGAAGACTGGGACACAAAGGTCGCTGTGTGTCGACGCGTCGCCAATGTGATGGACAAGCTCTATCAAGGCTTCAACCGCGTACTGCCCCCAGATCGTAAAGCCACGGACGCCGAATTGGCCGAACTTGAACGCATTGGCCCCAATATCCTCAACCAAATTTTTAAAATGGAATTGGTGAATACGGTGGATATTGTGCGCTATGGCGAGGCCGGCTTTAACGTCGCCAATCGACCACCCTATTGCAAATCCCCTGACAAGAACAAAAAGCGCGCCTCAAATCCGGCTCAATAGCGAAACACCTAGATCGTTAATATCTGCGGGGAAGCTTCGACTTCATCGTCTACGGCGAAATACCCATCAACCCGAGCCATCGGCACGGTAAAGGAAAAGCACGCGCCGAGGCCTGCTGGATTGTCGTCCACCCAAATTTCGCCACCGAGAAACGTGATGATCTGTCGGCAAATCGCCAACCCCAATCCGGTACCGCGCGGCATTTTATCCGTGCCTTGGTTGAACTGGTGAAATTTCTCAAACACCACAGCCTTTTTTTCATCCGGAACGCCTTCGCCGTTGTCCGTGACGCTGATACGCAGCTGTCCGTCCCGCACCCTGGCCGTCACCCCCACATGACCGCCCGGATGCCGACAAAACTTCACGGCGTTTGACAATAAATTGACCAGAACCTGAACCAGTTGATCGTGATCGGCCTTAATCATCGGCATACCCGCCGGCAAGTCGACCTTCAGCCCGACGCCGCGTTCATGCATCAACGCCGACATCGTGCCCACCGCTTCTTCGATAATGGGTCGAGAGTCCACGTTGGCCAGCGCCCAATCCATCTGACCGGATTCCATCTTCGCCAAATCCAAAATTTGATCGATCAAGCGCGTCAGACGTTCGCTTTCTTTGCGGATCACCATCAGAAAGCGCGACGTTTCTTCTTCGGTGATATCCGGCGTTTCAGACAAAATTTCTGAGAACGCGCGGATCGATGTCAGGGGCGTGCGCAACTCGTGGGAAATGGTGTTGAGAAAATCATCCTTAAGAGAGTCGAGTTCCTTGAGCCGTTCATTCGCCGCTTGCAGTTTAGATGTGGTGTGTTCCAATTCGCGCGATTTTGTTTCCAACATGCGTGAATACTGAATGGCCTGCGAGGTCTCATCCAAAATTTTGTACATCTCATCCAGGCTAACGATGCCGCCCTTCACCACGGAACCGATCATCACGCGCGCCGTGGCCGAACCCACGGCGCCGGCGAGCATTTTTTCCGCCCGGTCCAACCAGGCCGTATCGGCCGCTTGGGCGGGACGCAGCAGCACGCCTTGCTCCGTCGCAAAGACTTGAAACGCCTTTTCGGCGCGATCTTCACCAACGAAGCGACCAACCAAATCGCGCAAGTCGCCAATCGACGCCGTACCCTGCAAAAAACGCGAATCCTTCAAACCTTCGGTGTACATGAATACGTCAACGAACATCGCGCCCTGAATGCGCTCAATGGTGCTTTGATGGGTCAACAGCGACACCATCACATAGGCGCCGACATTGAGCAGCATGCTCCAAAACAGCGCGTGCGACAGATTGTCGAACCCATCCATGCCGAACAGCGCGTAGGGCCTTAAGAACGTCAGCCCCAGGGGGCCGTAATCGATAAAGCTGATGGGCAACCAGCCCGATTGGGCGAACGACGGCAACAACAACGTGTACGCCCACGTCATAAAGCCCAACGCCAGGCCGCTCATTGCACCCTTCAACGACGCCCCTTTCCAAAAGATTCCGCCGATAATGGCGGGGGCAAACTGGGCGGCTGCGGCAAACGACACCAAACCGATGGTCACCAACGAATACGATCCCGATGCAATCCGAAAATAGCCGTAACCCAAAATCAAAATGGCGATGATTGATGCACGTCGCGTCAACAATAACAGACCCGTCAAATCGCGGCGCTTGCCCAAGTCCACCCAGCGCAAGTTGACCAATATCGGCACAACGATGTTGTTGCACACCATCGTGCTGAGCGCGATGGCGGCGACAATCACCATCGACGTCGCGGCGGACAACCCGCCGACAAAAGCCAGCAGCGCCAAGGCTTCCTGACCGTAAAAAATCGGCACCGTGAGCATGAACATATCCGCATCTCCGCCGCCATCCGCAAACGCGATGCGCCCACTGATGGCGATGGGCAGAACGAATATGTTGATTGCCAATAGATAAAGCGGGAACAACCACACCGATGTGCGCAAATGATTCTCATCGGTATTTTCGACGGCCGTGATGTAAAACTGGCGCGGCAAACAAATGATCGCCAACATCGACAACACGATCATCGTCACCCAGGTGGCGTAGTCGCCTGAGGGGTTAATCGTGAACAGGTGTTGCAAATCGGCTTGGGACGCCTTTTCGAACAAATCGGCGAAGCCCCCATAAACGCCAAACGTGACGAAAAAACCCACCGCCAAAAAGGCGAATAACTTAACAATCGATTCAAACGCAATCGCGGCGACAATGCCTTCGTGATGCTCACTGGCGTCAATGTGGCGGGTGCCGAACAAGATCGAAAAAACCGCCAATACCAACGCGATCAGAAACGTGGAATCCAATCCATACTGTCCCAACACCGCACCGATGGCATTGCCGTCATCCGATGAGCTGGTGATGATTTCAAAACTGGTGGCGATGGATTTCAGCTGCAACGAGATATAAGGCGTGGTGCCGATCACCGCGATCAAGGCCACCAGCCCCCCTAAGCGAGAACTTTTACCGTAACGCGATGAAATAAAATCGGCGATCGAGGTGATGCGGTTGAGTTTGCAAATGCGGATGATCTTCACCCACACAACCGACCACACCACGAACACCAGCGTCGGCCCCAGATAGATAGGCAGGAAATCCAACCCCGAGCGCGCCGCCAGCCCCACCGATCCATAGAACGTCCACGACGTGCAAAACACCGCGATGGACAGCGTATAGATATAGGGGTTCTGCGTCAGGCTGCGGCCTTGTTCGGCGCGTTTGTCGCCGAAATATGCAATGGCGAACAACGTGCAGAGATAGGCGATAGAAACAAACGCGACCAAGCCACCTTGCATGATCTATCCCCGTTCATCCGGCTGATTATCGGGTCGGGTCGATGCATGCACCGATGTGGGACGCGCCCCCAGCCAGATGCCGAAGATAATCAGCCCCCAAGCGCCAAACAAAATCAAATAGGTCAGCGGCAGACCCAACACCACGTATGGCTTGTCAAAAAGCCCCACAAGCGGCGGAAAGAAAACCAGCACGCCAAACGCAAACATCGTCAGCGACCATTCCTGTTTGCGCCCGGAGCGTTTCATCGGGTTCGCCTTTATCTCTTAAAAATGTCTGTCATGGGTCCTGCGGGCAACCATCGATGCCCAACATAGCATTGACTCGCTCGCACACTTCGCGCGTTGAATAAGGCTTGGTGATGTAATCATCCGCGCCCAACGACATGGCTCTTTCCTTATCGGATTCTCGACTTTTCGCGCTTAACACCAAAATCTTTATGCCCGCCCAATCGGGATTGGCGCGCACGGCTTCGCACACTGACAATCCATCGCGCTTAGGCAACATGACGTCGAGCAGCATCACATCGGGTTTTTGAGCTTCTACGGCGCGAAGCGCCGCCTCGCCGTCCTCGGCGATGCGCACATCGTGACCGGATCGTTTCATAATAAATTGAAGTGATAGGACGATGTTCGGCTCGTCTTCCACCACCAGCACCGAATAGGTCATGGCGCTTTCATCTCCCTAATCAGCGGGCCAATCCACTGTACGGGTATCCTAGCCACTCAAGTGCATATTGTCATCTTTGTCTTCCCTTTGCGCCCCAGCCAAACGCAACAAGGCCCCGAACATGCCGGGGCCTTGTGCTATCTGACGAGCAAGGGGGTAGGAGTGATGAGCGCCCAGTCCCCGCGACGCGGATATAGAGCCCCCGCATGCGCGGCTGTGGACTTTAGATCGCCAGATATTCGTCTCTGAGTTCCTTGTTATCGAGGACTTCCTGGGCGTTGCCGTTAAACACGACCTCGCCCATGTCCAAGATGATCGCGCGATCCGCCAAGTGCAGCGCGGCGATGGCGTTTTGCTCGACGATGATGGTCGTGATGCCAAGTTTTTTAACGCCTTCAAGGATGCTTTCGATTTCGTGCACAATCACCGGAGCCAAGCCTTCATACGGCTCATCGAGCAACAGCAATTTGATGTCGCGCGCCAACGCTCGCGCCACGGCCAGCATTTGCTGTTCGCCACCCGAAAGCGTCACGCCATCTTGGGTGCGACGTTCGGCCAAGCGCGGGAAATGCTCGTAAATACGTTCCAGCGACCAACCAATGGGCGGCGCGATTTGCGCCAAGTTGAGGTTTTCTTCAACTGTCAAACCGGGAATGATGCAGCGGTCTTCGGGCACCAATGCGACGCCGAGACGCGAGGCTTGCCAGGATTGCATGGTGTGCAGCGGCTGGTGATCCAGCCACACTTCGCCATGACGCAGTTCGGGGTTATCCATGCGCGCGATGGTGCGCAATGTTGACGTTTTACCCGCGCCGTTACGCCCCAACAGAGCGACGATTTCGCCTTCGTGGATATCAAAGCTGACGCCTTGCACGATATAGCTTTCACCATAATAGGAATGCATGTCCCAGGCCGAGAAGAACGCCGTCGCGGAGCCTTCGTTGACGGGTTTTTCCGCCGTAGGCTTGGTGCCCACGTCGCCCAAATCGATGCCGAGTGCTTGATCGCTCATAGGTGTGCTCCACCAAGATATGCTTCTTGTACTTT
>Ga0316204_10005127_pt1 | contig 22208 bp, 9 predicted proteins | sample 6monrhotite_MG_2_FD_205661 | JGI IMG/M metagenome (GOLD analysis project Ga0316204, IMG submission 205661) | Microbial mat bacterial communities from mineral coupon in-situ incubated in ocean water Damariscotta River, Maine, United States -... | ecosystem: Environmental > Aquatic > Marine >... | reverse complement strand
GTACGATATAACAGGCATTATCAGCGGCGGAAATCAAAGACCAAAACGTTTCATGGAAACTATAAAAGGGCAAAGTGAATCAATGGCTTACTGCTTAACTTAATGACATTGGGTAGCGTCCCCTTTTTTACTCAGTCAATGGACTATCTAATGATGCTTCACGGGTGATTTGGTTGAAGTTTTTCAACCAGACTTCAGCGCGCGCTTTTGCCGCGCTTTTTTGGCTTTGAGTTAAAGAATTCTGTATGAAGCGCTCCAACACTAAGCCTTCTGGGTCAAATATTGAAATGCTTTGGTGACAACACGCAGAGCATCCAGCCGAACATATCTTTGGAACATTTTTCATATCCCAGTCAACTCGTTTATGCTCGCTCTTTGTGTCGCGATACAACTTCTCGATATTCATGAACTTCGTAACTCACCTTGTAAAGGCTAACGCCAAGCTCACCGGCAGGCGAAAGTGGCGACTTTTTTGCGTTCTTTGCAAAAAAGACGACGCTTTTGACTGCCTGAGTGCAGCGCCTGGTTATGTGTTAATAGTATTTCCATTTTCGAATATGCTTAGTTATTCCATCCAGTCCAGGGTATATAGTTGACTCATTTATACCATATTTATCTGCCATGGAATTAAGTTGAGAAAACACCTCTCTTTTAATTATGTATTTAGTTATGGCGTCATCATTATATGCTTCTTCAGGATTTGAATGAAGTGTGAATAAGCCAGATTGATTAATTACTCTGCTTGTCATGTGGGCAGGGTAAAGTAGCGTTGGCTCAATAATCTCGAATGGTGATTCTTCTGCATTAGCCTTACATAAAACAGTAGTGTCTTTTAATGCATAAATTGCAGCATCATTTTCATCGTCTACCTCTACAGCGAAAAACAAAGCCACCAAAGGATTGGTGGTCCAATCCAGAAGTCTAGTAGGCAATCCGTGATGCTGAGCTAAAGTTAGCCAATCCCAATCATTGTTTGGAGTTGATATGATGTATGGGATTGCCCGTCTTTTAAACTCGTTTAATGTGCCTAACTCATGATTACCGTCTACAACATACGTGAGATCCGGGTATTTGCTAAGGACTTCTTTATGGTTTAACAAGCATCTTCCAAAATTAGATATTAATTCATATTTTTTGTTTCTAACGCCCCTAAATATAGGATGGTACGCGCTATAGCTTTCAACCATCTCATGAAAGTCATCTCGGCAATCAATTATTGACTCTTTCATAATTTTTCTTTCACATAACAGTACAATATACAGAATCACTAATTATGGTGCTAGACAGAATCTGCACACAAGGGGTCAAGTCTTGCCCCCCTTGTGCGGAGTCTTTTGCACCAACAGTAGTCGCTTTAGTAGGGTGCGTTTTACGCACCAAATCATGTCGTTGTTAGCAATAATGTCAATCATTAATCATATTTGATATCTGTGCCGACATGCTTGTGGTGCATAAAATGCACCCTACCAGCCTCTGTCAAAATGATGCTTAACACCCCCTAGAGCCAATATAGAGTATCCATAACGGCGGTTTTTTCCAAATGCCAATGCTGTACTAACCGCTAATCAGCTTATTACTCACTGGCAGGAAGGCTATCCAGGTCGTCAAGAGGGAGTTCAAGATTCCGCAGCCTTAACAGCGGCATCTTGTGTACGCTGGTTCCCAATGTCGAGAAGATGGAAAGATCGAAATCAAAACCACCGTTTCGCTCTCCTTTATCGTTCGGGCCGTAATTCGGTTTTTGATCATCAAACCATGCCGTAACCGCTTTTGCCAATGACGATGAGAACGTTTCGATCCCCGCTTCGGTCGTGGCAGTATCAGCAAAGGTTCTTAGGAGCATAGGCTGGGTCACGATAATCTGCTCCGTTTTCGTTCCTCCCTGCATCAGCTGATAAGAGTAGGTTCCTTCGATGGTGACGACTTGATCTTTATCATCTGCCTGCAGATAAAGACCGGTGAAGAACCTGACCAACGTATCGTGAAGATTTTCTTTGCTCGGAGGTGGCGCACTTTGCTGTTCTGGATTGTAGATTTCGATGTTGCCGGAGTAATCAATAAGTGGAATCAACAGGTTGGCAAATTTCGCCAGTTGCGAGGTGTATACGAATTTTTCGTCAGCCAGTTCCGTTCCGAAAAATTCGTTTCGTTTCACATAGGCGGCAGACCAGGCATTCTGGTATTCGAAGATATTCAGGTTATCGACTGAGAGCTGACGGGTGGTCATTGCTTCACCCTGTTCTGGGGTAAGGTAGACCGTCTCCCCCGCTACGCTGGTGGTAAACCAGTATGAATTTTTTTCTTCCGCCAGCACTGTCGTATAGCCGGTCATATGCATTACTGGCAGCGGTAGATCCGGATACAGTACTTTTGTTTCGTCCGGGTTTACGGACACAAGAAAACGATCACTGTATGTCGGATCACTGCCCTGCCGGATAATGTAGTAGTTGCCGGCTTCCGTAATATCTGTGCCACCGGACGGCACCCAGGCTGGGAAGTAGCTCACCGCGTTGGTCATTAATCCGAGAATCGTTTCCAGGGCCCCTTTTGCCTGAATGAAGGTTTCATCGGTAAGGGGCGTCTGCAAGGTGACATTCTTCAGGTAGTTGTTAAAACCGTTGTTCAGATTCTTCTGTACCGTGGTGAATTGTGCCAAGACTTCGAAAAGTTTTTTCGAATTATCAACTGCAAGCAGTTTGACATTATCGGCGTCGATATTCACCTGGATAAGAGTATGAACCGTATCCTGCATCGTGGTGGAACGGACATAACTGTAACAGTAATCCCAGAGCAGTACTTCTGACAGTTTCGGATCGGCCGGTAGATTCTGCTGCTGATTCTGAGTTGTCATTGAAGGCGCTGACGGGAAGGCCCGAAGCGGCACCGGAATGGATGTAACACCTAGCTCCTTAAAGAGTGGCGTACTGTCGCTGTTCTCCGTTACATCTGGTGGCAACAGAAAGGAAAGCCAGGAGCTTGCCTCGTAATCGGCGATACCGGGAACCGATCCGATGTCATGTTCCAGGTTCGTTGCCACGTAGTCGAGATCGAAGGTAGCAACGGCACTATCGCCCGGGTTTTTTGCGTAAAACAGGAAGGTCAGGTCGCTTTTGTCTGGGGTTGTATCCAGATTGACTTTGGCGGTGGAGAAGGAGTAGTTATTGCCTGCATCGTCGGTGGCGGTGTCACCACTCCTGGATGAAATCATTGGGGTTCCGTACATCCGAGGGGGAATCGAAGCATCCGCTCCGGTAAATGTCGCGGTGACTTCCATCGGATAAGAAACAATGGTGGTTACATTGTATGCATCCGTCAGGTTGATCAGCATCTGCTGGCGCAATCGTTCTGCTGCCGATGCGGGGTTGGATGCGTTCTGATCTGCGAGTACCGGCGCGGTGCGCGAGGTAGCATATACCGTGGCAAGATCCTCTTTTGCCTGCAAGATGTCTGGCAGCAGAGTGCTGTTGGCCAGATGATCCACCAGAAACGCCTGGGAGATCAAATCGGCAGAGAGAAGATTATCGATCGTGGAGAAAAACGAATTCATCCAGACATCCATATCGATGTTTTGGAAGGTATTACTGCTCGATTTTGACGAATCAATGGTACCGGTGGACGAGTCCCATGGATGGATATTCACGGTTTCCGACTGCAAGGAGGTCGCCATGGGGGTTGGTGCAAAGAATACCGGGGCACCGTTTTTCCCAAAATATATTCCTTGTGTATCACTCAATCCCATTCGCACTACCCAGAGCGGTTTTTCAGAACCGGAGGCCGAAGCAGCCGAGGCGTAACGATCATATCCAGAGGCAAGCTTTAAGATATGCGAGCCATCAACGGCAAAGGTGTTTTCAAAATCAGCGGCAAACGCATCAAGTGCATAAGTGGGGATATCATCAGCGGCATCGCCACTGCTGGTCTGTTTTGCAACATACGGGTTCAGCGTGGTGACTGACCGGTAGATGGGAATGTCATCGGCAAAAGCGGGCGCAACATACGCATAGTTTCGCAAAATCTCGAAGGCGACGTTGAGCTCGAACAGTTCATTATCGTTTAGATCACCGGAAGCTATCGCTTCGGTAATGCACCAATAAGTCCAGTCCCCGTTGGCCCCTCCGACAGCAGTGATAATATCGGTGCAGCTCTCTCCTGCGGTGGGAACATGCTCTTTTCCTTCTGCTCTGGCTTGCAGGTACAGATAGATGTCGGTCACCGCCTGTTGCAGCATGGCGACATCGTCGCTTCCCAGATGGCCGGGATCGGCGGCCAATAACGAAGTCTGTAGTGAAAAATTCACCGCAAATTCCGCTTGACCGGCTAGGGAAGGCTGGCATATCTGATAGTAGATTGTCTTGTAGGTTTCCAGATCTTTTTTCGCCTGATCCTGCCACGGTTTTGTTGGATCATTTGGGTCCGCTGTATACAAGGAAGTATCAAAATGGAGAACCAGTGCCAACGTAGGTACTTCAGCAATAGTCTTAAACAGATACTGCGGCACGATGCTTGGCCACCCGGATAACGGAACAAGCGCGTCGGTGTATCCAAGCAGCGCCGGGGGAGAGTTCTTAGGGCCTTTTGGATAGAGCGCCGGATCGGAGATCGGCGTAATGGTTTCGTTGCCATACAAATCCCGCCAGACAAATTCTATCTGTGCAATTCGGTTCAGTACCGAATACGGGTCACCTGCTGCCGGAGGGGGTGATCCGTATTGCGAAATAGCCGGGCCGTTTAAGACGCTATACGCCGGAACCGATTTTGCGTATTGCCAAGTGCTGTCATGGTCCTCATCCAGTTGTGGTTTGATTTTTTCATTAACACTGTCCGAATCCCCTTGAACCTGCGGACCAACCGGAATGCCCCAATTAGTATCCGGGAAAGAATCGTTATGTAGCTGATTGCCACCAAACCGGTACGAAAGAAGGTTATATACCTGCTGTAGATAGGTTTGGGAGTAATCAGCAGATCCTGGCGGAGGAAGCTCTCCTGGATTTGGGCGGGTCAATTCCAAGGCTAGACACCCTGCCGGGGTTGTCGTGTTGACGTTCGTAAAGAGAACATCAACGGTATGGCTTACCGGGGTAAACAATCCTTTTGTTGTCTGGTTGTCGCTGGCGACCTTGGGCAGTTCCGCGCCGTAGTATGCAACAATCGTTGCCAATGTATCCCCCGCCTTTCCGCTAGACACCAGATAGCTCACTTGCGGAATACGCAAGGCAGTCCAGACGGGAATGGCAATTGAAAAATTGATTCCTCGACCCGCATTTGCCGCTTCCAGATCGGTGAGGGTTATTCCGTAGTAGGCGGCGATTGCAACCGCATCACCTGTTGGCGCGGTGCTGCCGACCTGATAAATCAGCTCGTTTAACGTTACTGTCATTGTGGGTGCCAACGGCAGTTCATTAAGAAGTTCAGCGGTCTCCCCTACCAACAGGCTCAATCGCAATGCAATCGCGGCCAGTGAATCGTCCTCCGTGATGGAAACATCAACCGGCAGAGATTCTGCTTCACCAAACAGCGATTCGGAACTCGGATTGATGTTCTGCCCGGTGATGACGACATTCATGTAATCGTACAGGGTATCCGGTTTGATCGTGGTGCCGGTGTCGGCATAAGTAATCAGCAGTCCCAGTGTTGCTTCTCCATTTTCATTGAAGATAAGGTCTGAAAATCCGGTTTGTTTCTCTTTGTTCTCGTAGTAAAGATAGAATCCACCAGAACGGGTAATGCTGCATTCCCACAGCATTTTAATAAAATCGTATGGAGTGTTCAGTAACCCTTCCGGCTGAGCCACTTCCGGTGTGGCGGCAAGGGCAACAAGGCCAAATCCGGCCGGATTGGTGTAGGTGGAAAGATTCCCCTGAGTAATGAAGGTAGCGACAGCCGATTGCGGGTCGGACACCATCCCCGAATCTTCACCGGAAGATGCGTTCGGCGGATAGAGCAAGGTCATATTCTGCACCGGAGTATCCGCATTGCTGCTTATCGCCAGGAGCCGTTCTAATATCATCACCCCGGTTTCGTCAGCACCGGTTAACTCATAGGTATAGGCGTTACTGCCATTTGGAATCAGCTTGATGGTGACGTTTACCAACGAACCGAACCCGTAATAGCTTGCATCGGAGACTATCCGCTGACCGGTAGAAGGATCAATGCTGCCTATTTTCAACGCAAGTTTCGGGTTTGGCAGGCCGTAGGTTGTCTTCGGCAGATAATCAAGGAGACCGCTGGAAAACGGCCAGAGATACGGGGCTGGCGCTTTTTCATTGGCCGGCGGGGTACCGTATGGCAAGGATACCGCACCATCGGCCTGCCACAGAATCGTCTGGGAAAAGTCGTACTGCACTGGCTGTTCGTTCCGCATCGGCGCGATACCCAGGTACTCAACCCCCGGCTGCACACCCTCCGTCTGCGCTTCCGTCAGGACGGCATTCATCGTATCAACCATATCGGTAGAAAAGGTAACGGTAGCGCCCGAACCGATACCGTTCTTAAGCCACGCAGGTGCGTTGTCGGTCGCGACCATGGTCACCCCGTCTCCTGCGGTCAATGTGGGGAGGTCAAACTGCTGTCCGGTTACCGAATACATGGAACAATCCACTCCACCGGAACACGGTGCGTCGTTCGGATCGTTAAAGGTAAGGCCGGTATTGCTTCCGACCGGTAGCCGCATTCCGTATACCAGGAACCGGCTCACCATACCGGACAGCTGATCGAGGCTATTGCAGTTCTTAATCTCGGTGGTGGTGGCAGAAACACTCAGGCAGAGCATATGCGGTAAATCAATATAGTTCGGCGCATCTACCGTGGTGTAGAACAAGGGAGATATCGTCTGGTTCGCGAGCGTATTGGCAATATCAGACGGAGTTGTCGCATACCGGTTTGCGATTAATGCAAAGGTATCGGTATTGCCAGTGGCAGTGGTATAGGTCACTGCCGGAAGGGTCATCACTGTCCGATTGGTAAGAAGACCGACCAGGCTAGCGGTGGCTGCGGCAAATTCGGCATCCGACCATCCACTTGCATCCATGAGCGACTGGAACGTCGAGTTACTCTCGGTGGTTATCGTCGCCTCGGTCGTCGCATTGGTAATGATCACGCCACCGTTAATCAAGTACTGAGTCGTATTGTTTATCGCAATCAAGCTCTCCACCGTGAACGCGGAATCATATTGATCCACCACCGATTGCAGGAGCGTTGAACTGACAACCTGGGTGGTAAGTCCGGTAATGGAAATATCCAACCCGCCGGTCAAGGGTGCGTCTTTGTTTGCTTCTGCTATCACCTCGCAAGTGAGGTCGTTCTTATCAACGCCGGAAGGATCAACCATCCCGCTGGACCAGGTGACAATACCGGCCAGAGAATTCGCGTTGGTATCATTTAGCTGATACTTGTATTGGGTCATGGCATCTAACCCATACTGGATCAACTGACTGCTCATCATGACAAAAAAGTCTTGGAATACCAGACCGGCAGCCGAAAGCGTGAACGACTGATCTTCATTGATACTCATTTTTCTGGCAGCACTTCCTTCACCCGTCAGGTCACTCTCCACCTGCATTTGAAGGTCTTTGAAAAATGCGTTCATCGTCTCGATGTAGGTATCGTCGCAAGTGGTGAACGTAGATAACGTTCGTGTCTTGCCGCCCGGTACGGTGATAGTGACTTCCGGCGGAACCGGGAATACGGCAGCCGTTATTTCCGACGGGCTTGTCGGGTCCGCAGGCATAATGGTGACCGCGACATGATCGTTCAGGAACGAATCAATCTGCGCGACACTCAAAGGGGTCAATACATTCTCGTCGGTCAATTCGTGATAGATATCGAGAAGATCGGTATAGGTAATGACCGTATCGGAAACATTTTCCCGAGTGACTGTTTCTGGGTGATATGAAGTGACCAACCAGTTAAACAGCTCGTAGCAGAGACTGTCGAAAGAGTCGTTCCCCGTGTCGATATAAAACAGGTTATCAATCTTGCTTGTCTGATCCGTCAATGCACCGGAGGTGGTGGCATTTGCCACGGTTTGTGCCGGGCCATAATAGATGGTGAGCGGCGGTTTATCTTCGTCAGCCGTGTGGACAAGGGTCGTCATCACCAGGCGCTTCCGGCTCTGCGGAAGATAAGCTGTCCGGAGGACATGAAGACTTTTACGCCCGGCAATCAGTGCGACATTCCCGGAACTGCACAAGTTCCAGGGAGCGTTGGCGCTATTATCGGTACCGATAACGAGGGTCTCCTTGACCGTCGCAGAGAAAGAAAGATGAATCTTGATGGAGAAAAATCCGAGATTAATTTTTACCGTAAGCTTTATAACGACAGCGGCAACAATGGAGATCGGCATCGATCCGTACGACTGATACGACGCTTCTACATACACCTTCACCACCACCTCGAAATCGGCGCTGATAATAGCGAAGTTGACGGTGCCGTAAAGTCGACCAATGACCCCAATCGTTCCTTTGACCATGAAGAAGTCAGACGCTTCTTGGGCAGTGTCAAAGGGATTGAAAGCCGCATATACCCCTTCGATAATTCCGAACACCGTTATCGAAAATCCAGCCTGCATGATCCCGATATTGATATCTTTTCCGAGACCAACCTGAATGCCGAGCCCTAAGGTGATAACAGGATTAAAGGTACCGCAGCTCGTTGCCGGAACGATAGAGGTGGTCGCAGAACTGAGCTTGCCGAAATAGACCCCGCCAGAACCGATCAGCGGTATTGGCCCAGCCTGAATTTGAACCGAGAACGATACGGTAAAATCGTTGTTGTACGGGAAGCCGATATCGACAAGGAAATCACCATTGGTGAACACCTGCACCCCGAAATTTGGAATGGTGATTCCACATACACCGAACTGTAGCTGCCGAACGGAGTTGGGTAACGTCAGTTTCGCCTGATACATTCCAATGGAATCGGAAACCTTTTTATACATAATCTCAAACGAAAGACCGGCTAAGACTTTGGCAACCGGCCCGTCTAGAGAAAACCGAAGTCCGTATAGATTTGGATCGTTAAAGATAATAGAAAGGTCTAACAGATACCCCGCTTTGCTCGGTTCAGCGGCAGCAAGTTCTTTACTGTTACTTGAGGTTGTGTTGGTATCACCGCCAAATTTAAGCACACCAAAATTCATCCCCACAAGCCAATTGCTTTTCGGGTCGAACATCGGCTGCCCTTTGCTCGGGTTAGCTGAAACCGGAATTGTGCTGTCATCCTTTGGTGGTTCTAAAGAACGCATGGCGTTAATCGCGTCTTCCACCGACGTAAACGATTCATAGCCTGCCACGGTGACATGCTGACCTAATGCTAAGAGACGGATATCCAGATATTTGTTACCGGTTCCCGGCTGGGTCGGTGCGCTGTTCGGATCGGTCGCATCCCAACTCGGGATTGCTTCGCCGTTGATGAATTTCCCATCCAGCTCCACCATGACTTCATATTTGCTCGCATCCGTTTCTTTCGGCTGGTAGGTGAAATTGATGTAGCTTAAAGTAAAAAAACCAAAACTTAGATCGGCTGGATATTTAACAGCGATAGTGTCCCGCTTTGCCTTGTCGTCCGGAATGGTGATGACGATCTCAAGATTATTCAGCGGAATACTGTTTAAAATATCCCAGGGAGCCGACAACGATCTGGGGCCTCCGGGCGTAGCCCAAGAGAGCAGCAGTGCAACAATGTCGCCCACAGAAACATTGCCAAATTTTATGGTGATCGTCGCCTGTTTTTTTACCTCATCGCGAACATATTCCCCGGTGAGATATTCGGAGAGAGAGAGGAAATAGCGATAATTACTGTTATCTTTCATATCGACGGTTAAAGTCCAATCGATATTCATGAAATGATAGGAGGCCATCATTCGGTAGGCGGGTTGTTGCTTGGGCTCGGCGAGAGCAGAATCAGCCAACAATGGAGATGGCAGCGCTAAAAACTTTGTGGTGGGAAGCGCAGCGTTCGATGATTTTATACCAGACCCGGCCGGGATCACCCCGTCGGAATACACCCCGAGAAAACCGCTAACATCCTCAATGCCAAATGGCAGCGTCATAACGGCACCGACTTCGAAATTATAGGTTCCAGCACTTGAAATTTCGACATTCAGCTGATTGATAACCAGATTAAAACTCTCTGCCGGAATCGTAAATACGCCTTTACTAAAGGTATATAAAAGCGCCGTCAGAGAAATAGTGCCTTCAGACAGCCATCCACGATAGGTCCAGTCAGTACTGCCAATGGGCGTGTTTGCCATAATCGAAAGCTGAAAGGTGCCTTCGACATCATCTTCACCCACCTGAATCACACCGCCAAAAGAACAGCCGTTATTTTTACCTTCTCGTTGCAACGACATCGACAGTTCTTTAATTATCAGCGGAATAGTAAATAAGGTTGTTTCAACCGTGATATTCCAGTCGGCGTTAAAGGTGCCTGAAAAGTTGTAGCTATTATTGGGGGTATCAGCAGAAAAAGTGAGCGTTTTAAAACCGCCTTTTATGCCAGTGCTGATTTGCGGGGGAAGTATGATGTGTAAAATATCATCAACTGTCAGCAAAGCCCCGTTTTCATCAAGGGCACCCTGAATTTTAAAATCAGGCAAAGAACCGCTGAGGGTCATGGTGGGTGAAACATCATCCGTTGCGGTATCATTTGGTGGAAAAACAACTTTTCCGGAAAAATCAAACGTTGTTTTCCGCACATGCACGGGATCAATGACGACAAAATTAAAGTTAAGTTCTCCCACTTGAGGAAATCCGGGAAGAAATGGAAAAAGGGTAAAAAGTTCGTTGGGGTCGTTCTGAGTAACAATGAACGAAAAACTATCCAAAGTTGTATTACTGCTATTGTAGGTAAGATTGGCGGAAGAGACGCCAATAGAGGTAATCGCATTTAATGGCGGTGGCACGCTGTTTGCGAGGTTGATGCCGCCTGCCAACTGAATAACATTCGATATACCGACGGGTTCGTCAAAAATCCCTTGCAAGACCCAAGTGTCGCCATCAATGGGGAGCTGCATTCCCAAAAAGAGTTCAGGTAAGCAGGAAGCCGAACCACCGAGAACACCATTGGGTTGAACGGTTCCATTACTCGCATTGATATTAAATCCAGGGTTACTAATTCCGAACCATTCGATTCCTGAAAGATTCCATTGGATAACTGTTCTGAAATCACCAACCGAAAAAATGGCACCAACATCTTCTGTAAAAGTAATTGAGGCATTTAACGGCTTACCATCTGCTGTACCGAATGAGAACGTTGTTCCCGTTAAAACAAAAGAGCTGATCGAAGGGTCAGCCGATGCCGGATCTAAAACAGGCGCATCAATCTGTAGCGATTGACTCTGCGTTATACCCAGATAAAAGTCAGCAATACCACCCTCTTTTAAAATACCAGGAACCAAGCCAACCATACCGGAGGCAAGCTCTTTATTGATGGCCTGATACAATTCATATAAAGTCATAATCTTCCTTAATTACCCGCGAACTTTAAAAACAGGTGCGCCCTTTAGTCATGATTTTTAAATGATGTACGATATTGCTACGACTATCATTGCTCGTTCTTACTCTACGCGTCATTAATCGGAATCATCTGGTTAATCGCAATCTGATTCATATAAGAAAGCCCAAGCATAAATCTGTCATTATTAGCATCATGATAGTAAGCATGATTTTGTGCATAGTACGTTCGAAGACTGGTGTTGTCAGAAAAATAAAAGTGATTCACATAGTCCGTGGTCAGCGTTATATTTGGCACAAAATCCGCCGCTGAAATCATTGTTTGATTTAGCGCTGAGGTAATACCATCTGCTGCGGACAAACTCTCCATCGCAGATTGTGTGTAGCTGTTATACCGGGTTAAATACCAGCTTTGTGGGTATCGAACATTCGCTTCATAAGCCTGAGCATGTGTGTTTCTCATTCTTAGATAACAACCCCCCTGATTCAGCACGAGATTATTGGAGTTGGCACCTTCGAAAACATTTGGACAGTTCGCACGGCTCATCAAATAACTGAAGATAAGAGGAGGCAGAGAACCAAGTTCTAAAAACAAAACTGCTGGCCTGGCGGTCAGCGCGGGATTAATCAAATTAGCAAGTGCGGCATCCAAGCCTGCAACAGTGACCGGAGCGGTGTCACCTCTTTGAACACTAGAAAGGAAGTTTACGCCAGGGTCTGCGTTTCGCGCATTCAGCCAATTATGGCGAGACTGCCATCCTGCAGTTTGCATATCGCTGGTACCCTGCGAGTAAACAGTATCAGCAGTAGCCACGTCGAGTACTGTTTGCAACTCGGCCAAGTCCGCACCTTCCGGAGGATTATTCACGTTCGCTCTGGCGGCAGTCTCTTCGGCTACAGCAGTCTCGTACATATCTTGCGCCATTTGTTCATCAGAAGTGCGTCCACCCCGGCATATTCGAAAACTGGCATCATACTGAGCATCGGTAAGATCGTTATTCATACTAACAACGACAACAGGAATATGAGCTGGATCGAGAAAACAACCACCCAATGCCGTCGAAATCACGCTCGGAAGAAGATTCTCCGGCTGCATGCCCATCTGATTGGGCGGTGTTTTAATACCATATACAGGCATTAAGCGAAGTGCATCTGCATTACCATTCATAAACTCAATTAACGCCTGAATCAGCAATGCATGGTAACGATTGGTTGCCGAAATTTCGTCACTGGTCGTATAGTAAATCCAGTCATCTGCCGTCGGGGTCCAATACTCCTCTGGCGTATACCATGCTCGATAATTAAAACCCAGCCCCAGGGCCGTGACTGTGGTTAAATCATAAGCAGGGGTTTCACGATTGTCTCCGCCATTTTGAACGAGTTGTACACCTGGCCGCTGATAGGTCTGCAATTGAAGAAATAAATTTACTTTTAAATTGATCGCAAACCAGTTTGGGGCATCTCTTCCACCGGCAGGGTCAGCGCCAGCGGTAAAACCGTAGTTGACCTGACCGATTGCAGCATTGCCAAATAAGGCTTCAACGGTCATAAACCGAACGGTAACACCGTTATAAATGATATTCTGTGGATCAGCCGGATTAAGCCCCGGTAACAACAGCGCCAATTTTCTAAGCGTCTCGTCTGCACGTTCTGCCGGATACGCCATGGTGGCGGTTTTTCCTTCACCATGAAATCCGAAATAATCAATCAGCCGTTTCATCAATAGTACGCTGCCGGACTGATGACCAAAATTAATAGAATTATCAACAAAAATACGAACTTCAGTCGCGGCTGCCATGCGTGCCTGAATTTGAGCAACCGCTGTCGCTGTCGTCGTCGTCCATACTTTTGGCGAAGTACCGATAATGTTTGAAATAAATTCGAGAGCCACTACTCCCCGCCTCCTGTCGTAAGCGTTTTTTGCGTGCCGTCACTCGGCGGTGTGGGGGCAACGTTGTAAACCGCATACCAACCAAGTTCGCTGACTTTCGATGCACTCCCCTGAGGGCCGCCGAAGAGATAAAATGATGTACGACCGTTCAACGGTGGTATCTGTACCAGCCCAAGAAATTTAAGTGCAATGTCATACAGCATCATCATGTAGGCTTGCTGATCGTTGATGTAGGAAAGCTTCATTTCGCCGATGGTCAGTTTGAGCACCCCCTGTAGAGAGAGCAGTTTGGCACTGCTGCCGGAACCGGGAAGTTTTAAACCCAGATACACTTTATAGGAGGGGTCCTCGCCATCCGTTTCCGACACTGCTGACGGAGACCAGCAAAGGGCCATTGATGAAACAAACCCAGCAGAAGAGGCTAACGCTCCCGGTGACCCCATGTTCAAAGAACAGTCCAAGGCATACCAAGTACCGACAGTGCCGGTAATTTTCGCATCAGACTGAAGCCGCAGAAAACCTTTCGAGTCTGGACTGCTATCGACAGAACCACTAATCAATCCTTTGATATCCAGTGCAAAGTTCGGGTAGAGACTGTTCTCCCTGGTATCGCTCTCCTGAACATTAAACGTGATGCTTGCGGTATCGAAAAGCATCGACGTAATGAGATTGGTCTCAGAAGATGAGGTCATTCGGATAAACACATTAGTAAAGGCAAGCCCTTTCGGATCGGTAATCGAAGCGCTTCCTTCACTGCCAAAAGAGAACATATCCAGATCTTTGATCTTCCTGAAATCAAATTTCCCCGTGAGGCTAAAAAGAGAGATAACATCACCGCCATCGCTTCCATCCGCCACGGTATTAAACTGGCCTTCGGTAAAATTGAGGACATTGAAGATGGAGGAATCAAAACCGTATGCATTGTTACCGTTGGTCTCAAATACATAGACCGATTTTCCGTTCTGGTTCTGATAGGTACCATCAATAATCATTGAATTATAAATGTCGGTCTGATCATTCAACGAGCTGACAACTTCATTGTACAACTGGTTGCAGGTAAGCTGTGTTTTGCTTCCGAACTTTGCCACGGCAGAATTTACAAACAGCGATTGCAAGTAAAGAACCTTGAAATCGTAAGTAGTTGCAGGACGGGGAGGTACGGGCTGATTCACTCCTTTCCCGGCTGCCAGTTGATTTGCATAATCAGTGTCAAGGTAATTGATCAACCCAAAAAGGGAACTGTTTTTTGAAAGATCAACATCTCCATCAGGGGAAGTTTCCACCGGATTGATCTCGATGCCAAAATGATGAGCGAAAAATTTTTCCGGATAAACCACCCCGGCCATTAACCCCTGGATATCTGAAGGAAGGCTGGCGACATCCGCTTTTAATGTCAGAATTCCATTCCAGTTTGGATCGTTGATGATTCGACAAAAATTCTGTAAATATTCCGGGTAAAGCGCTTCATCCTTTTGGGCTTGATCAAAATAGCTTTCAATCCAGGAAGAGGCGCCCGTCAGCCCAGAGACACCGATACTGTCATCGTTAAAATCCAGTGGATTAGTCCAACCTTTAGGGCTCTGTACCAGATCAACCAAGGCCCCTTTGCAGAATTTAAAAATCATCACGTTGTTATAATCGTCATACACGGGCTTGTTGGTACTTGACTCACCGCTGCACGGGGTCACCACAGAAAAAAGCCACTCCTCGATCGCCATCAGGTTGTCGAAAAGTGGCTCAGTAGGATCAGGCGCTGGGGCAACCGGCTTTCCCTTATCGTTATATACCTGTACACCGAAATTTTTCCCGTCCGTCGCCACCAGCAACAACTGGTTCGATTGAAACGCATTTTTGAGCGGGTCGAGAAGGTTTTCAAACTGCATGGAAAACGAACCTTCGGTAACCTGGTTTATTGCCAGCAGCAGGTTGACCCATGAGCTATCAGCAGTATCAACGGCGGCAAGCAGGCCTTGCGGAGTGGTTGCTTTTGTTGTCGAGTCAGCCGTAACTTTAGCAGCATGGGTCTTACCCACCTTGCGCCGCTGCAGTGTATGGGTGATAGAGATCGGCTGCTTTGCACTCTGAATGTCCTGCTTTCTTTCCGGGTTCAATATCGTGGTTTCGAACCGGGAAATATCGTCGAAAGAAAAGGAACCCGGGCTCTGGCTGACGGAGGTCTGGCAATAGGGGACCATCGGAAAGCAAAAGTCTGTCGATTGATCAATGCCAACGGGGGTCTCAAAATATCCGAGATACTCCTTCGTATTCTCCCAGAGATAAGTGGCATTATTATAAAGCGATGCACCCATCGGTTGTGAGTAGTACCCGACGGTAAGAGAAGAGCCACTTCCCTGAATAACATTTGCCCACGCAGTTTGATACTTCGTATTAAGAAGGGGCTCGGTATTCGGCGGCGGCCCGGTCGGTGATGTTTCTGGTAAAGGGAAAACCGGTGCATACCCCGACTGATACGGAACAAATGATAGAAGATCCCCATCATCTGCGGCAACATCGGCAAATGGCATAAACCCGATAGTCTCGGTACCGGATGTCCCTGCGAGAAGCGCAGGCGGCGCGGAAGCGTTAACAAAATCTGAGGCAATTCCCAAACGGAAATTTCCACAAGGCGTCATGTAATATACGTTGGAATTTGTACCTGCGAGATCGGCCGGGGTGAATACCAATCGTGCGACGGAAGGATCAGGGTCGATACCCGATGAACCATTCCAGCCCACTGGTGCCAGATTAATCGGGTGCCCGGCATCGGTAATAAATGTTGAATACAACAACGTCGGTTCCGTGGCATTACAACCTGAGTTGTTGAGGCTCGTACAATTCTGCCCAGTGAACGCCATAAATGTGCGATCCTTGTCTGGAACCATGGTTGGATCAATTCGGGAGCTCATCTGAATCATTATACTGCTAGCAAATTTACTGGTATCAATAAGCGGGTAGCTCTGTCGCAATACGTTTGTCGGGTCTGGATTCACGGCAGACTGTGGAATACAGTAGCGCAACTCCCATCCCAACAGGTCAAAATCAAATCGGGGATTCAGATAGAGTTGGAACTCAAAAGTCCCTCTTCCCTTTCCGTTCATCATCAAGTGAGCAGCGTTCGGCGATATCTTCCATTTCTCGATACCGTTGCGGGTAGTCATGGTGACTCCGTCGGAAAAAAGAAAGGCATCGTCCTGAATGGTGATTGTCGAACTGTTTGAAATACCGAAAGTAAGATCAGAAGTAATGCTGGTACTCAAAGGAATAGCAACTGTGCCGTCTGATCTGTACGAAAGATAGTGGATCGTCATAGAGGAGATAGCGGACAAATTAAGAAGCCATACCATCGACGGACCTGCGATGCCGAGGGCATTTCGAACCGAGGATATGAATGCTGTCGTAGCTTCTGTCGTATCAAGAACAGGCGCGGTATAACTGAAAAGATACGTGCCCGGATATTGGGTAAATGAATCAGTAAGATCAAGCGGAGAAGGTACAGTGGAAGGATCAATCGTTGTCGGCAGCAGATACCCAACCCACCCGACAGAACCGTCGTCTGTCTCTGCCGTATATAAAAAATCACTCGTCCTAAGTCTCGTAAACATTACCATGGTGGCTCCCAGCACGATCCTGCAACTCGCTCACAGAGAAAAGTAGCGGCAAAGAATTAAATCCGCCGAGTCTACTTACTCATTAATTGTGAAAAACCATCCCGACGGCGGCCGCCGTCGGGATGGGCAAATCAGTTAGTAACCACTGGTCTTAAAAGTGACACGGGCCACGATATCCGATTTGTTGGGTCCGCTAGCAAACGCAAGCGTATAGGTAGATCCAGACCGAATCGCTTGTGTTACATTCAAACCTTGAGAGTCACTGTTATTGGTAGAGGTAACATCCCACTTCTGGAGGTATCCTCCATCGAAATCAATCGTGCTTCCCTGCCAAAGACCGATCCAGTTACCATTTTTTGAAGGATTATTTCCGTCCAGTGTATCGAAAGTAGCCACAATAGAATTAGCGCTAACAAGAGCCGGGGTAATACTGACTTGATCAGAAACGCCAGTAACGATACCACCAGAATCTTCATCGCTCCCCGGAGTAAATGAAACACTTGCGCCAATAGAACCGTAATTCGGATCTGTCGTGCCAGTAGTATTTCCTGCCCCCCAACCGACAATATAAGGAACATTCGTGGTCAACTGATCAAATACCTGGGAACCGGTTCTCTCGTTCCCCTTAATTGAATTCGTGGGATCTCCTGCTTTCCCAAAAGGAATTTGAGTATCCTGCCAGATACTTAAAAAGCAGCCGTTATCTGCAGGTTGCTCATACAACATCGCAGTGTAGTCGACCGAAACGGTCGATCCAACGAGCTTTCCGACCAGTTGAATACCTTCTTGCTGAGTTATCTTAAATTCCATGATTTCCTCTCATATTGTGATGGTTAGGATGCAGGTTGTTGTTATCTGCGGGCTAGAAAACTATAGCAATTATTATTTTCTGTAAAGCCGTTTCGATAGCGTTTGTTCCGACCGCCAGAAGGCATTACCAAAACAGGAAATGGACATGTCACGAGAGTATTGACCAAACCAGTTGGTCTTACCGATTTCCGACTCATAAAACAGCACACCTGCAACAGCGAGCAGAAAAGTGTTCAACGGAAGTATAGGCTATTTCGTGGAAAGTACAGAAACGACTGTGTGGGTGTTACTCAGTAGGGTGTTGTCTTAATTGTGGCGGTGGCAACAATATCTTTACTATTCGGCCCGGAAATAAATCCAACGGTGTAGGTCGCACCGGTTTGAATCTTTATTCCGTTTATCGCTTGGGCACCCTCAGACTGGAATGAGTCAACGTCTGCTTTTCCAATAGGTGGAATGGTGCTGTTTGCCTCTCCCTTCCATATTCCTACCCAGGCTTTTGAATCGGTGGGGCGGTATCCTAACGGCATTTGGTAAGCGACAATAACGCTATTAATTCCAAGTGCAGTGACTGTAACCGACGGGTTGAACGGAACCCCATCACGGTTTCCCGGCATAAAGCTCAATGTTGCCGATATAGTATTTATCGAATCACTGCTTCCGATGCCGACGGTATACGGCACTTCGGTAATAGGAGCCTCTAGTGCATGACTGCAATGAGAAGTGGTGCAAGTCACTTTATCGGAGGCGACAGGCTTATGCTGTCCGTCATACGGAATCTGCTGATTTTCGAAGGCGGAGATAAAGTACCCGAATGCAACAGGATCGATGAACGACAATGTGTTGAATTCTACAAAAAAATAACGATCGACTATTTTTCCAGTGATCTTGATCGATTCATTTTTTACCGGCTCAAACGTTATTGCTTCGGCAAAAGCGACAGAGAATACTAAACCCGCTCCGGTGGCCAGCAAGAGGAGAGTAATAAACAGTGACGAAACGAGAGAGCGCATTAATCCACTCAAACTGGAATATACAGAGAGTCTCTTTGCCTTTCGTTCTTGTATGTTTTTCATACTATTACAAAGCATCACTGCATAGGATTTGATCAATATTTAATCTTACTATAACAAACTAATGTATACGCGCCTCCCAATTTGCATAGAGCTACACAGCCCGAAAACTGGGTCACATTACCAGCTAACCCCCTGATTATACTCAATTTTAACGTCCACTTCTTTGCTCCCATGAATTCACATTGTTTATTTTCTGAGCAACGAATTGTCCGGAGACAATAGAGCCTGAGTTACCTTCTATCTTTACGTGTCCATGTTCTACTCACATAGGGCCATAACAAACTCTTTGAGTGTCCAGGCCCTTGTTATCTTAACGACTCACTATTTTTTATCTTGTGCCAATTTTACCAGCACGGGAAAATAAACTGCCGTGAACATCATAAAGGCGAGAATCCAGAGAAGCTGCGAAAGCAGAATCCAGGCATTGTCATACTGTGCCGCCAGCAGCGGTAATAAAACACGCACGATACTACCGGCAAGCATCAGCAGGAATATAGGCAGCAAAATAAAGGGCGGATTAAACACATCACGTCCGGTGTGCCCGAGTGCAACACGGGCCATCATACCTATAGTCATCATACCAACACTGCCATAAGCGAATGCATGTACAGCCAGTACCAGATTGATATTGAGAAAATAGGCCGATGCATACAAAACAAATCCCACAATAATCCAGCTATAGCCAATATAGAGTATCCATAACAGCGGTTTTTTCCAAATGCCAATGCTGTACCAACCCAACAAACGCAACGCATGAATACTGGCCAGCAGGATTGCACTCACCGCCGCATACATCGGCAACGGATAGTAGACTTCAGTAATTAGAAATACCAACATCAGCAGTAGGCTTGCGACATTAATCCACGGATAATCCTTAAGTTTGACCGGATAACCAACGCCCTTTTCTATAAAGAACGGGATGACTCTGTGCCCCATCAACATGATCAATGAAATAATGGTATATAGCCCGGTATAAAGCCCCATGCGAATGCCATTATCCAGTAAATTGAACAGTCCAAGGTAGAACAACAGATTCCCAACGAAAAGGAGACCCAGAATTGCCCAGACACCCATATGTTGCCATTGCTTTACCCTGGCAATAGGTAGCAATATTAGTACGCAGACCAGCAGATTAAAGAGTAAATCGAAAATCGCCATCGCCGCCAGGGCATTGCTAATGGGCAAATATGGCATCAGCCTCGCTAATACCCATATACCAGCAAGCACAAACAACGCAAAACCATGTGTCGTCTGAACACCTGTCCAGTTTTTAACGGCCGTTAACAGAAACCCGGCGATAACCGCCATCGCATAACCGTAGATCATCTCATGCGCATGCCAATGCACATTGCTAAGCCGGGTATCGGGTAGAATGGGTAAGCTGAACTGGTAACTCAGTGTCCAGAGAACGGCTGCAATTATAGAGAACACACTGCCCATCAGGAAAAACGGCCTGAACCCCAGAGTGAACAAAGCATTTCCAGATGTATGTGGCTCGGTTATTTGCATAGACCACTCAATCTAACAGCATGGCGAGTTGAGTGTAAACAATTGAATTTTCCAGTATCTCAACCTGACCTCCATTTACGAGATACTTTTCTGCCCATGCGGCTGCTTGAAATCAAAGTGTCCAGCTCTTTTGGAATAAGAAAAAGTAATAAAAAGGGGACGCTACCCATTAATCCCACAGGGTAGCGTCCCCTTTTCCATTAGACCTACAGGGCAAGCTATTGCGCGCACTGCAGGAACATGAGTTTGAACGCGCCGGTAATGAAAGAACCGTCAAGGTCGATGTGCGCGTAGTTGCCGCCACCAATCGTGATCTACAGGCAGAGATCAAAGCCGGCCGTTTTCGCGAAGACCTCTATTATCGCCTGAGTATCTTCCCGATTGAGGTGCCCCCGCTGCGTGAACGTAAAAACGATATCGGCCCACTCACCATGCACTTTCTTCGCAGCTATTCAAAAGAGCTAGGGCGCGACACACCATGCCTCAGTAAACAACAGATCACCACACTCGCCGCGCACGATTGGCCCGACAATATTCGTGAACTGAAAAACGTGATTGAACGCACTGCGATCCTTAGCACCGGCTGCCGCTTAAGACTAGACTCGGTAATGCCGGGCGGCGCACAACCGGTACAAACACCACCCTCCGGTAATGACAGCACCCCAACCGAGCTACTCAGCGATGCCGACATTCGTGCAATTGAAAAACGAAAAAGGGGACGCTACCCAATAATCTATCCTTTGTGATCTGGATACATCGTCCCGTCTACATTTTCCCGACGGGATGTTTGATGCTCACCGCGCCACGCAAATCGCCCGCTGCGTAACCCGTTGCTTCATCGTATGGGTAGCGCTGTTGTAAAACCGTCCGGACTGCCTCGGGTATATCTTTTTCACCGCCGTGGCAGGCGAGGCACAACGGCTTAACACCGATCGCTTTCATGTATCGAAAGTATTGGCCATTAGGTTCGTCGACGATTTCCGAGAAACTCATGCCCTGAAACGATTCCCCTTTGTCGGCGCGCTGTTGAAACTGAGCCAGCACGGTCTGTTCCCACGCATCGGACATGCCTAACATGGGGTTGCGCACACGGGTGCCGACACGCGTGACTTTCCAGCCCTTATTGCGTGAGATTTCCCCCGTCATGCTGGGGGCGATTTCAGAGCAGACCTTCACTGCCGCGACCGGGCCGTTACTCTGCATCTCTGTTTTCATTGTCTTACCCAACTGTTGCAGAAAGCCTTTGCTGGCTGCCTCGGCCGCCTGTTGGTATTGGTCGGTATCGGCCGCGCCAACCACGCTACTGCCGAATAGCAACACTAACGCCGTTAATAAATAAACTCTGTTTTTATCCATGCTCGCCTCTCTATAAGTTCCGCCATAAAAATGGTTAAAAAAACTCAGGCTTGAAGCACGCCCTGCCCACCATCAATTCAGGGGGATGGACAAACCGTGCTCCTGGTCTGAGGCAACACCTAGCCTGCACATTACACTATGGCAAAGGACATACCAACTGCCAACCAGCAAATTCAATACTCCCGAAAAAACGTACTAACTGACTGATATATCTGAGCCTTAGACTAGGAAAAAGGCTATAGGGGCATAGTAAGTCTTGGCAGACGACAGGCAAAATCTCGCGTTCACGCCTACAATGCATGCCATAATTGGCATAACCTATCTTATATATTCGCCAAATTTGGCAAGACAGGCGCGCATTGGAACAAAGAGGACGCTACTCAATGTCATTAAGTTAAGCAATAAGCTATTGAATATGATATAGTTTATCCTGATTTTAAACAAAAAAAGGACGATAGCCATGAGCAAATTCTTGTATATTAGAAAAGACTTATTCGCTAGTTAATAA
>Ga0316204_10005126_pt1 | contig 22210 bp, 28 predicted proteins | sample 6monrhotite_MG_2_FD_205661 | JGI IMG/M metagenome (GOLD analysis project Ga0316204, IMG submission 205661) | Microbial mat bacterial communities from mineral coupon in-situ incubated in ocean water Damariscotta River, Maine, United States -... | ecosystem: Environmental > Aquatic > Marine >... | reverse complement strand
CGGAAAATCCGACACCCCCTGTCGGAATTTCCAACTTATGCAAAATCAAATGTCGGAAAATCCTGCCACTTCAGGGTCAAAATAACTCGATACCAGGTCGGAAAATCCGGCCATATATACATCTAACCATCTGACCTCCTGTTCGATCAGAGCCATACATGAGTCCTGCGCACGAATAAGTTCGGCCATCGTTCATAGTGAAATAAGCACCGCGTGGCCTCATTCAGGTATCAGCTATTCGAAGTCTTCGGACTACCGGAAAGCTGACGGAATTGGCAAAAACTGGGGGGTTTGAGCTGAAATCGATCTGCATTATCTTGCGGTGTCTTCCCAAGCGGAATTAAATCTCCCAATTGGTTGCAAGCCTTTTCGGGTTGAAGCTCATGAGTCCTACTCTGCAGGCGGCTTATCAAAAAATTATCATGGAACAAAATCAGGGCGCTTCGCGTTGACTGAATGAGCAAGCGTAAGCTCGCTTGTGAAGTTTCTCGAAGAGAAGGACAAGAAGATGAATGTGAAGAACCTGTTCGTTGTTGTGGCGCTTTCGGTATTTGGCATAGCCGGTTGCAATACCGTTGAAGGTGTCGGGGAAGACGTAAGTGCGACCGGTGCTGTTATTTCCGACACGGCAACGGATGTTCAGAACGATTTGAATTAGGCCCCAGTTATTCGCTAACGTTGACCAACAGCGTTACAACGAATTGGACGTGCGGCGCTGTTTGGTGCCGTGCTGCCATTCTCGGAAACAAACAAGGACAAAGTGACCGTGAGAATTCCCGCTTTGGCCACAAAGTTTGTTAACGATACAAGTGCAAGTTATTGGTTTGTGCCTTCGTGCATGGTTCTCTGCGCGGTCATTCTGTCGTTCATTGCCGAACAGATAGATGTTTGGTTTTCCGCCTCCGATCTTGCGGGATACCTTCCGCTCGTCGATACGCAACCGACCGGCGCGCGGGCTATTTTATCGACGATCGCCGGGTCAATAATCGGTGTCGCAGGCGTGACGTTTTCCGTGGCGATGGTAGCTGTGTCCTTTGCAAGCGCAAATTTCGGCCCGCGGTTGATCGGAAATTTCATGCGGGACCGTGGCAACCAGTTGACCCTGGGCGTCTTTATCGGAACGTTCGTTTATGCGCTCTTGATCCTACGAACGGTGCGCGCCTCAGATGAAAGTGTCGACGCTTTCGTCCCTCACTTTTCAGTCCTAGTGGCCGTCGTGCTGGCATTGGCTTCGGTGGGGATGCTGATCTATTACATCCACCACGTGCCTGAAACCATCAATGTCGGCAATATCGCCGCTGGACTGGGGCGCGACCTACATCACGGGATCAACGAGCTTTTCCCGGACAGGGACGAACTTTTAGACGCTACAGCCGCGTACGGATGGGTGGAAACAGCCGATGAAAATGCTGCCACCAAAATTCATTCTACGATTTCCGGTTACATTCAAACTTTGGATGAAGCGCAACTTTCTGACTTTGCAGACGAAAATGACCTCAAGATCATTGTCCGCCATGTGCCGGGCAATTTCGTAACTCCCGCTGACAATGTGATGAGCGTATGGGGTGACAAACAGTTGGATGATGCAGCGATTGGGAATTTGCTTGACACCTTTGCATTGGGAGACGAACGGACAAAGTATCAAAACGTGGCTTTTGTTGCTGAGCAGTTGGTTGAAATCATTGCCCGCGCGATGTCACCCGGCATTAATGACCCCTACACTGCGGTTACTTGTCTAAACTGGCTTCGGAGCGGTCTGGAGGATTTTGCGTTCAAAGAATCCCAGTCGCTCCAACCTGAAGGAAATGAACGTGTATTTGTGCAACCAATGTCGTTCGTCACTCTGTTAAGCTTGATCTGCGGCGGCGCACGTCAACATGTGGCGCAGAATGGCATGGTCACTTTGCACATGTTGTCTGTACTCGAAAGCGTTGCAGCAGCGTTGCCAATAGGTCCCCGGCTGGATGCTGTGCTTGATGAATACAGTCGGCTTTACCTCTCCAGCCAGACCGTTTTGAACGATCCTTCCGAGATCGAAGCCATCAAGGCAAGGAAATCCGAATATGATAAGAAGCTGAAAAGCAAAGGCCTTGGGGGAACACCATGATGAGTTCCGCAAAACTGCGAGACTACGCCGTCATTGGGCTGTTTGTCATTGCAGCGTTTGTCGTTTTGCAGATTGCTCAAAATGTCTTCGCCCCGCTTTTGACGGCTGTCGTCATTGGTGTCTTTCTGGGACCCGCAGCCGACAAAGCTGAATCTTGGGGGATACCCAAGTTCGCAACCGCACTTTTGGTGATTTTGTTTTTCCTGTCCATTGTGGTCGGCTTGGGCCTACTGCTGGCTGGTCCAATTTCGCAGCTGATTGATGAAGCGCCACGCATCATCAGACGTGTAGCACGGTTCTTCGACGGACTGCGTTCATCTCTTGATACATTGGAAGGCATACAAGAACGCATTTCGGAAGCCATGCCAGGCGACTCCACCGGTTTGGTCGTCGAAAGCGAAGACACTCAGATTGCCGACGCGATCAGTTTTGCGCCGACATTTCTGGCAAATTCCGTTGTTTTCCTTGGGTGCCTGTTTTTCTTTGTTATGGGGCGAACCGAAATTTACACTGCGATATCACGTCTGGCCGACTCTGCGGAGAAACAAAACCGTCTCTATGGAGTCTTGCGCTCTACGGAACGGATGATGTCGCGCTATTTTTTAGCAATCACGTTGATTAACGCGCTACTGGGATTGGCGGTGTTTACCATGACCTTTGCATATGGCGTTGCCTCTCCGGCGCTTTGGGGGCTTTTGGCATTCGGGCTGAACTACATCCTGTTTTTGGGGCCCATTTGCATGGTTATCATGTTGGCAATCGCTGGAATTTCCGCGTTCAATGGGATTTACGCACTGGCCCCTGCGGTTACGTTTATCGGTCTCAATCTGATCGAGGGCCAATTCCTTACTCCAAGTTTTGTCGGCAAGACACTGACGTTGACGCCACTTTTGGTTTTTGTGTCGCTGGTATTCGGCTTGTGGTTGTGGGGCCCGATTGGCGGTTTTCTCGCGATTCCGATTTTACTCATCATCATCGCGTTTCTGAAACAGGACAATGCGCCGACAAACGACGTGCAAACGCGCCAAACAACTGAGCTGAGCGTTTGATAATGCGGCAGGTCGTCTATGCCATTTTATTTTGCCTTCTCTCATTCGGTTCATTTGCCCAGTCCGAGCCACCACCAGCTTCCAGTGAAGCCGTCATCGATGTCGGCGTTGCACAACACAGCGACCAAGAGATTGCCCAGCGGATCCGCTCGATCCTGCGGGAGATTGAGAAGTTTGACAACGTGCGGATCTCGGTTGTCTCAGGTGTCGTCACCGCCCGAGGGGAGGTCCTGAGTGGCGATGACATCACTGAACTTGAAACCTTGATCGATCGGGTGGACGGCGTGGTCACTCAAAATGTTTCGGTCACTGAAACAACCGACTTGGCCGAGCGCTTGGGCCCGGCAGCAGACCGGCTTGTCGACCGTGCAAAGAGTATTTTTAGCTTACTTCCATTGTTGCTCGTTGCGCTGGCCGTCTTTCTGGTCGTTTTCGGGATCGGGTTCATTCTGACCCGTTCTCGTCGCTTTTGGCAACGGTTGGCGCCCAACCCGTTTATTGCCGACCTTTACATGGTTCTTGCGCGGCTAATCTTTGTTGTCGTCGGGATCGTAGTGGCATTGGACATTCTAAATGCCACCACATTGATCGGGGCGGTATTGGGAACGGCAGGTGTCGTGGGCCTCGCAGTCGGATTTGCCGTCAGAGACACCGTCGAAAACTTCATTGCGTCCATTTTATTGAGCCTCCGACGCCCGTTCCAACCCAATGACTACGTGGAAATTGACGGCGTAGGCGGAACTGTTTCCCGTTTGACGTCCCGTGCGACAATCTTGATCTCACCAGATGGCAACCACATTCGCATACCCAACGCCACGGTATTCAAGGGGACAATCGTGAACTACTCTACCAACCCGAACCGGCGATTTGATTTTGAGTTGGGTGTGGAATCGGAAAGCGACCTGGGACATGCTTTGGCGATTGCGTCAGGCGCCGTGTCCTCACTGCCCTATGTTCTGGAAGATCCAGCGCCGTCTGCTCACATTAGATCTGTCGGTGACAGCAATGTTGTTCTGAGGTTTCAAGGTTGGATTGATCAGCGAAAGACTGATTTCCTGAAAGCGCGGGGCGAGGCAATTCGCGTCGCCAAATCTGCCCTGGAAGATACCGGGTTCGGCTTGCCGGAGCCAATTTACCGTTTGAAAATTGACGGCGGCAACGGCTCCTTGCAGCAATTCGAGCAAAAAGAAAAAATGCCGTCTACCAACCCAGCACGACAATCTGAGCCACCAGAGGCAGCCGACCCCACAAGTAAAGACACCGAGAGCGAACGAGCTGCGGCCGTTGAACGTGATAAACCCGGTCAAGAAGACCTGCTTCAGCATAGTTCGGAAACAGAATAAAAAACGCCCGGCATTCACCGGGCGCAGCAATCGTGACGCAATGATACGACCTAGGCTGTTGCGCCGCGCGGGCCGGCGACAAGCCAAATGATGAAGCCCACCAATGGCAAAACAAGAACCAACAATGCCCAAAGGACTTTTCGGCCTGTTGATGCGGCCGACCCCAAAATTGATATGATGGCCCAGATGTCCAAAACCAGGATCACCAAACCGCCTATACCTGTTACCTCCAACCCCATGTCCATTCTCCTTTAGGTGAGTGTCGGGGGAACAACGCTCGAAGCCAAATAAAGTTCCATGATCCGGGCCAAGAACTTCAATACATGTCGGTGGCGAACGTCAGGCTGATTGTGGTGCCCTGATCAGGGCCGGTGACAACGAGATCACCGTTCAACTGAAGCGCAAACGCTTTCAGAAGTTTTTGGGTAAGGCCAGGCATGATCGCGTCGTCTAGTTTTTCATCGACCGATAGCGTCAGACGCGCCATAGCCTCGCTCTCCGCCCGGAAAGAAATCGTGATCGCTGGCGTTTCGGATCCATGGATTAGATGGGACAAAGCTTCGGACGCAAACAAGGCGACTGGGACCGCTTTTTCTTGTGACAGCGATACGTCTTCGATGTCTGCCCTGACCTGCCGAGAACTTAGGTTCTCTGATCGCGAAACCTGAGAAATCACGTCGCTCAAGACTGAACTGCTCACGTTTTGGCTGAAATCATCGCCCTCGTAGATACGCTCGTATACCGCTGACAAACCCAAAACCCGCTGACGGAATTGGTCCAGTGCAATTTTCACGTCAGGCGCGCCAGCCTCGCGATCCTGCATGTTTAAAATACTGACCAAAAGCTGCAGGTTATTGCGAACCCGATGATGGACTTCTTTCACCAGAATTGATTTTTGGGCAACCGATTGCTCGAGCAAGGCTTCTTCTCTTGCAACCCGGCCCGCCATTTCAACGAAACTGTCAGAGAGGTTCTGAAATTCTAACGGGGCATCCTTAAGCTGAATTTGCTCGACGTCCCGAACGCCAAATCGCATCGCGCGGGTCATTTTGGTCAGGTTGTGGATCGGTTTGATTGCCAAGCGGTTTGTGGCAACCACGGCAACGAACAAGCTGGCCACCCACATCAACACAGGCAGCCCGTATGTCCATACCAGGCCAGCCTGGTTTAGAATTTCATGGTCGTCCAGGACCGCGCCCGACAAAGCCCATATGTTTTGCCCGGCGATCGGAAGTGCAATATATAGCATGTCTGTGTTGTCGACCGCGGTGGCGCTGATGATTTCCCCCCAGCGATTTTGCAATTCGTTGAAGTCGAAAGAAGCAGGCAACCGCTGTTCATTGGTCAGCACGAGATATTGCCCAAAACGGTCCCCTATCGCCAGATCAGAGACAAGTGGTCCGCTGATTGGGCGATCAAAAATGTCGCTGGTCCAGACGCTCAACAACCACCCTTCCAGTCCCCCATCCAACGCGATCGGGCGGCGCACGAGAAGCGCTTGTTTCTGGTTTTGCGTAGGTATGATACGGATCGAAAAAGGCTGACTTTGGCCCATGCCATCAAATGACTGGTACTGCGCCAAAATTGTTGGTTCTTCCGGTCTGGACATGCAGGTTTTGGTACCATCGACCAATTCAACGCCCACGAAATCAAGCCGCTCATCACGGTTGACGACTAATGCAATTGATCGCGAGCACGCGTCCGGTTCCGTTATGGCATTTGAAGCAAGGTTACCAAGCGTTTGCGTTTTGCCGATAATTTCATCAACGCGTTCACGCAAAGGATCAACATGGTTTCTGGCCTCAGCTTGTATTGCAACGCGTTGCAATTCTCGAAGTCGGTTTAAATCTTGAAACGCTTGAATAGATGCCACAAGGCCAATCGGCAAAAGTGCGAGTGTCAACGCGGCCGCAAGAAGCGCACCAATTCCAAATTTGTTTCTTTTGGGCCCATTGTCCAAAGTTTTGCTCAAATCATGCTGGGTTGCTCTGAAATACCCGGCGTTTCGATTGTTTCACCTTGGGTCAGCCCCATAACTTCCGCCAGTTTTGCACGCCCCCGGTTCACGCGGCTTTTGATTGTCCCGGTTGCGCAACCGCAAGTTTCAGCAGCTTCATCATAGGAAAACCCTTCGACCCCGACAAGCATCAGTGCTTCACGTTGATCCGCTGGAAGCTCCTGAAATGCCGAACGAAATTCTTCGAACGCCATGCGGGCTTCTTGGTTTGGAACTTGAATGAGTTTGCTTGCTTCAACGCCATCTGCATCCTCAACTTCGCGCTTTCCTTTGCGCTTTGTGCTGTAGAAATGGTTGCGCAAAATAGTGAAAAGCCACGCCCGCAAGTTTGTACCGACTTTAAACTTGTCCAGATTGGACAATGCTTTGGCGACCGTTTCCTGAACCAAATCCTCGGCACTGTCCTGGCTACGGGTAAGCGACCGCGCAAAGCCTCTCAAATCAGGTAACGTCTCGATAATCTCAGCAGAGACATTTTTCAGTGCCTTGTTCTGTTGCTCATCCTGCTGCCTGATCTGATTGATAAGGTCCGCAAACCGATCATCGTTTGACGATTGTTTGTTTTCCTCAAACACACGACGCAAGTTCTCGCGAATTTGCTGATCTAATCCGTCAATTTTGTCTTTGTCGCGGTCGACTGTCATTTGATGTACCTGACTGCTAAATTCGTGTTAATTTACTCTGGGATTAACGCGCGTGCGACCCAATTGTTCCTCGCGCTTGCATGAGAGAAAAATGTCAAAGAATTTGGAATTAGCTCCGGTGCTGGAGCAACATCTGCCATTCCTGCGCAGGTATGCCCGCGCATTGACCGGATCACAAAAGGACGGCGACCAGTTTTCGTTGCTAACGCTCCAAGCAATTTTGGCGGATCGCACCATTTTTGACAGCGCATTGGCACCCAAAACAGCGTTGTTTCGCGTATTCCACACCATCTGGGATCCGTCTCGTACAACAGATCATACCTACGAAAATCCTTTGGATGCGAAGGCCCATGAAAAGCTGTCGAAGCTGACCCCACGGACCCGAGAGGCGCTGTTGCTGAAGATGTTGGAAGCTTTTCCTGTCGCTGAAATCGGCGAAATATTGGAAATTCCAACCAAAGAAGCAGAAGAATTGGTGGCTGTCGGAACTGACGAAATGCGTTCGGAGATATCGAGCCGCGTGATGATTATTGAAGACGAGCCGATCATTGCGATGGATATCGAAGCCATTGTCACAGGCATGGGGCACTCTGTTGTTGGCGTTGCTCGGACCGAAACCGAAGCAACAAAAATGTCAGCTGAAACCGATTTTGACCTTCTCCTCGCCGACATTCAGCTGGCCGATGGCTCATCTGGCATTGATGCCGTCAAAACCATCCTAGGGGAAAAAGCTGACCTTCCAGTCATTTTCATAACCGCATTTCCGGACAGGCTTCTGACAGGAGAGCGACCTGAACCAACGTATCTGATAACAAAGCCCTTTGACGAGGAGCAAGTTCGCTCCTCGACCAGCCAGGCTTTGTTTTTTGCATCGGCTCAAGCCATCCATTGACGTGATCCGCCAACGTTTACCTAACGTGACGGCGCTCAGCCGCCATTTGGTTGGCTTCAAAGCACGCCGATTAGGGCGTTCGGCCTTTCAACGCGCGGATAACCAGCGTGACAACGAATAGAACGATGAAGATATAGAACAGGATCTGCGCAATCCCAACCGATGCCGAAGCGATGCCGCCGAAACCGAGTAACCCGGCAATGATTGCAACAGCCAGAAATGTAAGTGCCCAGAACAACATGGTCGTCTCCTTTTCGTAATTTACACAGGGACCCAACGGCTTTGGCGTTGGATAGTTCCAAATCTTTTCGAAAAATTTTGGGAACCATTTTGGCAAACGCGTGTTGGTGAAGGGAACGCAACAGAAAGTGTGGAGGCTACAATGGCCAATACGGCAAAAAATGTATCTGAATTGAAAACTGCCAGTGTGGAGCAGCTCTCAAAAGATGTGGCTGCCTTGAAAAGCGACATTGCAAACATCGCGGGAACGTTGCGAGATTTCGGCCAGGAAAGCGCTTCCGTCGCAGCAATTGAAACCAAAAAGCGGGCGGCTGCCCTGAAAGAAGACGCGCTTGGCAAAGTGGATTCGCTGCAAACAACGGCCGATCAGCTGGCCGTTCAGGCGAAAGAAACCGTCCAAGAGAGACCAGCAACTGCTCTGTTGGTGGCAGCGGCCGTCGGTATGGCATTTGGCCTGATGACGGCTCGGAGGTAACCGATGTTTGCTGATCGGGTTCTTGATCAGGCAGAGGCAAAGGCACGAGAAGTCGGTGTCTCCGTAGCACGCGGCGTCGCAATGGCAATCTTCGCCATTGTCGCCGCAAGCTTTCTGACGACCGCGTTGTGGATCTACGTGAGCCAGGCATACGATACACTCGTCGCGGCAAGCACGATCGGGTGTTTGTATTCACTGGCAGCTCTGGTCGTGATGTTCGCTAAGCCGCGCCGTCCAGTGCCTCCCCCGACGCCGAAAGTCGGCGTAGATGATCTGATGCAGACCTTTCTCACGGCCTTTCAGGTCGGACGCTCTTCGCGTCGCTGATCACGCTTTTCACGACCGATAGAATTTGCCGTTCCGAATAAGGTTTCGGCAGAAACAAAGACGTCCGGGGCAAGTTTGCAACCTCGCCCCGATCTGACCCACTCATAAAGGCCACCTGAGTGCTTTTTTGAGCGAGACGATGCCCAACGTCGATTGATGATTTCAGGCCAATCATGTGATCGAGAAACGCCAAATCGAAACTCTGACTTTCGGCGGCAGCCTGCGCGTCAACCAGACGATGGCACGTTACGATGTCGACGAGACCAGCCTCATGCAAAGTCTCCTGTAAATCGATGGCAATAAGAACTTCATCTTCGAGAATAAGGACCCGCGGCGCAAAGCGATTTCGCGCAACATCGTACGCCAGGTTGCGCTGGCACCGTTGTCTGTCGTCTAACATCACGCCAGTGCTCCTCACCCTTACCCGAAATAGGAAAGGTAGAAGACTGGAACAATCATAGGCTTTGTGCATTAACATATGACATAGGACGAATAGGAAACTCCATGGCCACCAACTGCCAAAATTGTCCGCTTCGCGGGCGTCAGTTATTCGTCGATCTTACGTCCGATGAGTTGGATTTCATGAAGGAATTCAAGATCGGCGAATTGTCCGTGGATGCCGGCACCACTGTCTTGCTGGAAGGATCGTCCAGCCCACAACTTTATACAGCGCTTTATGGCATGGGATTGCGGTACAAAATGCTGGATGACGGTCGGAGGCAGGTTGTCAATTTCGTGTTCCCCGGTGATTTCATTGGCTTGCAGGCCGGCGTCATGGGAGAGATGCAACACACAGTAGAGGCGACCACCAATATGACTTTGTGCGTGTTTTCGCGTTCGGAAATTTGGTCCTTGTTCAAACACCAGCCCGAACGTGCCTACGACCTGACGTGGTTGGCAGCCCAAGAAGAGCACTTCCTTGGCGAGACATTGGCGACTGTGGGCCAGCGTAACGGGGCGGAGCGCATCGCCTGGGGGTTACTCAAAATCTATCTGAAGGGCGAACAATTGGGTTTGGCCAAAGACGGCGTAATGAAGCTGTCCTACAAACAGGCCGAGATCGCAGACGCCTTGGGATTGTCGCTCGTCCACACGAACCGAACGCTTAAATCCCTACGCGAAAAGCAGATCGCGGCATGGCAAAACGACATTCTGACAATTTGGGATCTTGAAGGCCTGGCAAAAATTGCCGGCACCGGTCTTGATCGACCGAAGCCTCGGCCATTGTTCTAAAAGGTCAATCGATAGTAAACGCCCTTCGCAGTTGGCAGGTATTCAGCGTTGCCACCAAGTTGGCCCACAAGTGCTGCAATAATGTTCCCTCCCAAGCCGGTCTTCTTGTTTTGAGCCGCTTCTGATTGGAGCCCGACCCCATCGTCACGGTAAGCCACCAATCTTCGGCCATCTTGCTCTGCCAGCGTGATCGCTATTTCTCCCGGGCCATCCAAAAAGGCATATTTCAACGAATTGGTCATCAACTCAGCGATGATGAGTGCAATGGGGACGGCTTCACCCACTGGCAATGTGAATGTTTCAGATTGCTCAATTGTCAGGGCAACATCTACTTTGGTCGACAGGGCATTGCGTAGGTTGTGAATGAGATCCCCGATAAACGGACCAATGGACACGTTAGAATGTGAGTCAATCGCATAAAGAGCTTCATGAACTGAAGCAATTGCTCGAATACGTCCTTGGGTTGTTTCGAGAACAGCTTTGGTTTCTGGCTCAACCGCATCGCGGGCTTGAAATCGCAACAAGCTCTGCAAAAGAGACAGATTGTTTGCCACGCGGTGGTTTAACTCGGACAGAAGTGTTGTTTGAAGATCCAAAGCTTCTTCAAGCTTTGTCTTCGTCTCAAACGCCTCGGTATCATCGCGCATTGTAAGAACTGCGCCTATTTGTGCCCCATCATCTGCAAACACGGGTTTAGCCGTACCAAGTGCCACAACTTCGCTACCGTCCGGGCGTACGATGCGCCATCTTGCATTTTCAACGGTGTCCGCGTGCATCACCGCTCGAGTTAGCGGCAGTTCGTCAAACGGATAAATTTCCCCAGACATTTTTAACAAATTGTAAGTTCTGGAATACGCGTCCGGCTCGACATTGTGCAGCGGAACGCCGTGCAGCATCTCGGCAAAATCATTGAAATACAAAAGCGCACCGTCTGCGCCTGCGATGATCACACCTTCAGACATTTGAGACAGGGCGGACGTGATCAATCTGTCATGGTCTATTTCACTCACCGTTCGCCCCACTATTGCACTGATCAAGCCCACCACACATCAGAACCGCAAACAAGAGATCTGTGCACGCAAAGCTGTTCTGAGACGAAAAATCTGGCCTTGCTATGTCTTAGGATATTGAGCGCGCCAAAAAAACGGGCTGTTGTATCGCAGAATTAATCGAAGCGACTTAATGGCGCGATCTGTGTTTCGCAGATCCGCTTTTCTGCGTTAAATATATGTAATTAATATTTTTTTTCGAAGATTGTTTGGAACCCAAAGGAAGTCTCTGAGTTGTTAGTACATGCGCCACATCAGTGGCTCCAAACTGAAGTGAGGATAAATCAATGAAACGACTATTACTCAGTGCCGCTCTGCCACTTGCTTTCGCGACGTCTGCTTTTGCGGACGGTCACATGGCGAAATTCCCAAATGTGATGGTTGACGCCAACAAAGATTTCTTTGCGTCTGATCTTATCGGCATGCGGGTTTATCAATCCGAAGAGCCGTATGACGTCATGACCCCACTTGCAGACGGTTCAGCTCAGGAATGGGATGATATCGGCGAAATTGGCGACATCGTTGTGTCCACCAATGGCGATATCAAAGCGGTCATCGTGGATGTTGGCGGATTTCTCGGCATCGCCGAAAGGGAAGTCGCCGTCACTTTCGACCAGATCAAAGTCCTTCATGAAGAAGACGACATGGACGAAAGGTTCCTGGTTCTGACCTCGAATACTGAACTGCTGGAGACAGCGCCGGTCTTTGACCGTGGCGGACCAGTTGAAGGGACCGTTAAGATGGGCAAGGTCGAAGCAGACCGTGACATGCTTCGTGCACCAATGATCGAACGGGATGGATATCTGGAGGCCAAGATCGCTGATCTGAAAGCTGAAGATATTCAGGGGACCACTGTCTATGGCATCAATGACGAAGCCATTGGCGAAGTTGGCGCTCTTATCGTAAGCGCGGATGGCGCCATTGAACGCGCTGTGCTCGACGTGGGTGGCTTCTTAGGCATGGGTGAAAAGCAAGTCGCGGTGACCTTTGACGAGCTGCGCCTGCTGAAGGGCGACGGAGACCTGCGCGTCTACATCGACGCAACGCAGGAAGAACTGGAAGCCCAACCTGAATATGATGGTTGATTGACCATGGATGTTCACAAGGCAGTTCTTTCCCTCTGAACTGTCGTTGGACAAACCGTTCCCCGCAGGGCAATTTATGTCAAACGGGGAGCGGCCTTTGATGAGCAGTGTGCTTGAGTTCGTGATCCCCTTTCTCTGCGGCGTTGTAGCCTTGGTTACAATTCTTCCGCTTTATCCAAGTCCCCATTGGGCTATCCGGATGTGGGATTTCCCGCGTTTTCAAATCGTGTGTATTGCTGGACTACTCAGCATTTTTGCTTTGATTGTTCAGCAATACGTTTGGCTGTTGATCCTTGTCCCGTGCATTGCCTACCAATGTTGGTGGATCTTCCCGTACACGCCGTTTGGCCGAACAGAGGTGATCATCGCAGATCAAAATCAGTCGACCGACCTGACCCTGCTTGCTGCCAATGTTGAAATGACCAATCCCGACTGCAGCGGGATCAAGGATTTGATCAACGACATAAATCCTGAAGTCATTTTTTTGATGGAAACTGACCAGGCCTGGGTTGATGATCTGTCGACCACTCTCGCCAACTACACCGTCACCGCAGAACCAAAAGACAATTATTACGGCCTGCTGTTTGCTACGAAACTCACGGCCCGAAGCGTGGAAGTGGTGTACATTACCGATGACGACACGCCATCCTTGCTGGCTGAACTTGAAACGAAAGATGGGAGTAAATTTCGGTTTCTAGGCCTTCATCCACGCCCGCCTGTTCCCGGCGAGGACACGGTTGCCCGAGACGATCAACTGACGTACGCGGCGCGATTTGGCTGTGTGGAAGAGACCGATCTGATCGTGATGGGAGATTTCAATGATGTGGTTTGGTCACGAAAATCCCAATTCTTCAAACGCGTTGGCGGGTTTCTGGATCCGCGACTTGGGCGCGGCTTCATTTCCAGTTTTCACGCAAAATACCCCTTCCTTCGCTTCCCGATAGATCATTTCTTTGTCACAGCAGGCGTTGTCGTTAGCGCATTTTTTCGCGGCCCCCACATAGGATCCGACCATTTTCCGATGATTGCTCGCGTACGATTTGACCAAAAACTTGCGGCGACCTTGAATTTTCCCGAACCAAAAACGGCGGCAGACGACGACCACAAATTCAAGGCGATGGTCGACAGGCACAGAAAGAAACTGGACGCGAAAACCGGTCCTTGATCTCTGAGGGAACCAGCCAGCTTTTCACGCGTTGTTCTCCCAAAGCAACCGCGAGGAGCGCACAAAAGTGGAGTTTTCGGTTCAACCCTTACAAATTATTAGCGAGCAGATAAATTCATACCTAAGAAGTGCAACAGAGTTGGCGCCAAACTTTATCGCCGCCATTGTTGTGCTGGGCTTGACGTGGGGCGTTGCATCTCTCGTCGGCAGACTTATGCAGAGTATCCTGAAACGGTCGCTCTCTCGACCTTCGCTTATTTCAGCCATCGTCAAACTTTCCAAAATCGGTGTTTGGGTTTTGGGCCTCCTTGTTGCTGCGACATTGATTTTTCCCAACCTTACCCCGACAAAACTACTTGCTGGCTTGGGTCTTGGCTCGATTGCAATCGGGTTGGCGTTTAAAGACATATTCGAGAATTTTCTGGCCGGATTTCTGATACTACTGCGAAAGCCGATGCGGATCGGCGATGATATCGAATGTGAAGGCCTAAGTGGCCAGGTCGAAGAGATTTCAATTCGCGATACCATGCTGCGAAAGCGGTCAGGCGAGTTAATTCTCGTCCCCAACAGCTATCTTTTCAAAAACCCCGTTAAAGTGCTGACTGACAAAGAAATACGCCGCATTTCGATCATTGTTGGTGTTGCGTACGGTGAGGACGTGGACGAGGCGCGAGACATTATTCTCGACGCCGTAAACACTGTTGAAAGCCGTGATACCTCCCGCGATGCGGAGGTGTTTGCGACTGAGTTCAACAGTTCGTCGATCGACTTTCAAGTCAGATGGTGGACAAAGAGCGAGCCAAGGAACGAACACATGTCTCGCGACCAGGTCGTGGCTGCGGTCAAGCGCGCGCTTGATACGGCCGGTATAGAAATCCCATTCCCTTACCGAACACTCACATTCTCTGAGCCTCTAAGCCTAGTAACGAAAGAGCAGACGAATTGACGTTAATTGGAACCATTTCAGCCGAACACCGTTGATCAACGAGGGCCTTTCCGCGCGGCACGCAGAAGTTGGACAATTCTGAAACGGTGCGGTTCCAAGCTCCAAAACAAATGAATGAATTTCGATCAATAGGAGAAAATCAATGAACCGAATTATTTACATCGTAGGCCTAGTCGTCGTCGTCATCGCCGTCCTGTCATTCTTTGGGCTGAGATAAGCGATACATTCCGAAAAGTGGTTGGTGGGCACGGTTGCACGATCTGCTCACCACCCAACGCAGGCATAGCACTGCCAACCGTTATGTGATCGCGCACTATCTTGAGCGCCCAAATCCATAGGCCGACGCTTTGGTCGCACCCACGTCAGGACGGACAACCCGTCACTTCTCGGCATCTTCGTTGATTTTCGAAAGCACCGACTTTCTGGATTTTCCAGCTGACGTGTTTGGCTTTTCGGAATCGTCCTTGTCATTGTTCTCGTTGATTTTTGACAACGCAGAATCGCCGGATTTTTTCCCTTTGGATGTTTCAGTCATCGACGGTTTCCTTTCATGAAAGTTTTCTAACCTAGAAAAGTCAGCACTGTCGTGTGCACTAATTTCCCACATTGAATAGTGGAACAGTCGTAATCGACATTTTGGCCGACCCATTTTGAACATCTCTTGCATGCGAGATGTAAATCAACGTCTGGTTTTTCTCGTCAAAAATGCGTTTGACGCGCAGCGACTTCCAGATGATTGATCGGCGCTCTGAAAATACGCTTTCTCCTTCATCTGATCGATCAATGTCTCCGATAGAGATCGGGCCGGTCTGGCGACAGGCCAAAGAAGAGTTGGAGGGATCTTCGAACCAGTTCCCTTTTTGCAACCTGTCGATCAAGCCGCGGTCAAAATAGGCAACGTGGCAAGTGACGCCTTGGACTTTCGGATCTTCGAACGCCTCAATCACAATGTCATTGCCGAGCCAATCGACATCGACGTTTCCCACCTGCTCTGCTTTGGACGGCAACCAAGAAATCGTTGCCAACGCCCCGGCAAGAACAAGCATGGCTGGCGTTCGTTTTTGCCCTTGATCTGGCATGTTCAGCGCAGGCCAAAAAACGACAGGATTGCCAATACTACGACGACTAGGCCGATAATATAAATAAGGCGGTTCACGGTGTATTCCCCTTTTGAATATGTTGACTAATAGCGCAGCGGCGAAACCGCACTTTGACGTTACAAGAATTTCAATACATGCTGGTGACCGATATTCGGCTTGCTATCAATCAGATTTGCCTTGGCTATTTCCCAACCAAATTTTGCAGCGCTGTCCGTCGACACCCAAAGCATCGCTTCATGTACCTTGAATTCTAGCATCGTCAACGACGGGTCGTCTTTCCCATCGAACCAAGCAGAGACCACCAGCGACCAATATTCCTCGATTTTCTGAGGCGATCTGTTTTGGGTCAATTTGCCGGTCAAACAACCGTAAAAGTCGTGGTCCTTGCCGACGACGCAAACCATTGCGTCAGCACCCCCTGCCGCACCGCGTGCAAGATCCGTCGCAACGTTAGTGTAAAACCACAACGTGTTCGCGTTGGCATCAACGTGTGGCGCCATAGGTTGGTGATGCGCTCCGCCACCATCGCATCCCACCATTACAGCGTTTAGCTTTCCCAATTCCGACCAAAATGTATCTTCTTGTAACTTGTCAGTCATCGTGACCCCCTGTTCTTGCAAAGTTCAAAGTGAAGCGGTTTTTGGGGCGTCGGCTACTGCTGCGAACCGGTCGTCTGTTTGGACCCGGTCAACGACACCCTGCGCCCATCTCGTCGCTGATGCACCGAAACAATCATGCAGAGAATCTGCCGCGATCACGCTTCCCAATGCCTGGCGGCCAAGAAGATAGAGACCGGGCTTCGTTTCTCCGTCGCTTCCGACGATCTGTCCATCCGCATTGGTTCGCGCCCCAAGCCCTTCCGCTACAACAACAACGGCGCCGCATTCTCGCAGCGAGGACAAAAGTGGCTCGGTAACCGTGCTAAGGTCCGGACTGGAAATTACGGCATCAATCATCACAGACACTTGCGACGATACATCGTCATCAATAAGCCGCCATCCATCGTCATTCATGATGACGTTCGGATCATCGACAACCTGCATGTCGACGATGCCCGCTTGGGCAAGTATGAGGAGTTCTTGTGCAGACGACACCGGCGGGCCATAGCTGAACCGCTTCAGCCCCTCATCGAAACCGATGATCGCTTTCATCGTGTCGGGCCGGTGTGCACTTGTATTGACGCCCTGCCGCAATTCGTTCTGCCACTTGCGCCAAATTTGCCCAACAACATACCCCGCAGTCGGCAGCGCACGACCGAGAGCCATGTCAATTCCGGTTTTCAGCACATCCAATGCCGCACCATTTGCCTGGCTCCCAGGCTGGGCCACTTCCTGCTTCAACCACTCTTCCACCGCTGGCTGGCCATTGGTGCCATCGCACGCGCTCAAAATGCGTGTAGCAGGGGCTACAATCGCGTCACAGATGCACTGTAAGGCCTGCTCCGGCGCACGCGACACGGCTTGCTCCAAGGCGAACTCAAAATTTCGCGTCTCAGCGGCATTCGGATCAAAGAGCGCATCAAGCTCTGCCGTCTGCGGTTTTGGGACAGGTGGATGACCATCCAGAGAAAACGGCATAATCCTCCGCGGCTCTTTGCCGGATGCGATGTACCCGCCATCTTCAAACCGCCCTCCGACGCCAATCGTGAGCAATCGTACAACATCCAGCGTCGACAAACCCAAGCCGCGAATTGCGACTGTCTTGCCCGCCCATGCGCTTGCCGCCGAAAGAAGCCTGTTGGCAGGATAAGCCGGCAAAAGATCGAGACAATTTTCTTTTGCATGCGCCTGCCAACGATCCATCTGTGGATCCAGGGCCGTTTGCGGTTGACCCTGAGCAAGAAGAATTTCCGAATATGGCCCGTGTTCGTGACCATCTGAGACAAGCCACCAACTGCCATCTCGTTGATACGCTTGTGAAATGTGGGCTCGGATATCCGTAATACCTTCCGGCCTGCCCATGTAGTGTTGTAAACTCAAAAAACGAGCGTGAAGATATCTGCCAATGTCCGAGCGCGGCGGAAACGCATTTGGATCGAACGCAGTTTTCGACCAGGATTCAAATGTGCCGGCTTCAGACCCGCTAAACTTTAGTGGCGCAATATCCAACGCGCGAACAGGTATGTTCAACAGGCACAGATCGGATTGGTCCGGACAGAAATTGGGTCCAGCCCCTGGATGTTCTGTTGGGTCAAATACGTCTACCAAACAGTCCATCTTGGCTTGAGACAAACTGAACACCAAGGCCTCCAGTGCTCCCAAACCTCTGGGTCCAGCTCCAACAACTCCAACGCGATAGCTCACTCTGCCGAACCCTTTCGATGAATTTTGCAAGAAATTCAGTGGCAAAATATGAAACTGTCGACTGGCGCGGCCGCACACCCCGTAGCCGCACCAGTCATCCTCTGCCCCGCGGACAGCGGTTCAGAGATTTTTCAGAAACGCATCAACTTCTTCACGCGCCTCTTCTTTTGTTTTCCCGTAGGTGTGTTGAATTTTGCCTTCCAACGCTTCACGATCACCGTTCATCTCGGCGATTTCGTCATCCGTCAGCTCACCCCATTTCGATTTAACCGAGCCGGTGAACTCTTTCCATTTTCCTTCGACTTGATCCCAATTCATCTTACTCTCCTTTTGACATTGCATTCTTCAGTCAGATTTCTGACTGAAAAGAACCTGTAAGGTGCTTCGGTGTATCAACGGCAGGTCGTCGCAAAAGTTCCCAAAATTATCGGTTTTCTTTCGCTTTGAGCCGATCCAGCTCTTTAAGAACTGCGCGAAGATGGGGGCGCTCACCACCGTCCAACCCCTCTCCGCCCGCGCGAACGAGCGCTTCCTCGTTTTCGCGCCAGCTTTCCAGAATTTTGATCTTGTCTTCTGTCGTGAAACGCACACTTTTGGTGACGTCATCGGGTTCTTTGAATATGGCCTCTGGCGTCGCGAAGGCCTTGATTTCAAGGTCACTTGTCATGGGAAACTCCTTCCGTTCTGTAAGTGATGTGTGCAATCTGCCAGTGCAGCAGGGAACCAATCTGCGCAATTGATTGCTCATCCAGTCACGCATTTCTGGTCGGCCATCAGCGGGTCTTGTGGGAACGCGGCATCGTAATCATGACGTTGAGCGTTTCAGGTGAAAGAGCCAAGGACAGTGGTGGCACTGCCAACTCTACCCATCCTCCCCCATTGCCATCGCGACCGTCCGGACAAGCCAGCACCACGTCATCAATCCAGATCTGCGGTTTGCGCCAAAAGGGCATTGAGTTCGTCGCGCATCTCTTCGAGTGCGGTTTGATCTTGTGGAGTGGGTGCCGCGAAAATTGCGGCGTCGAATCCAGACAGGACGTGTTCTTCACCGCGGCGAACTTGGTCCATTATATCCTCGTCGATTTTATCAAACCACGAACGCATTGTAACAACGAGCTTGTTGACACTCGACATCAATCCTCCCCCGCGTTCAGGATCGCCGCCATTTTTCGCAAGCAGCACCGCAATCTTGGCCGCATGTCTTTTGTGAAGATCAAAAAACCGGTCCGCAGTGCTACGGAAAGCTGGTTCTGACTTTTCCCGGATCTTTTCAAAACCGGCACATGTGTCGATCGTCAGAGTGTACAGATCCGCCAGTTCCTCAAGATCGTCTAGCGTTACCTTGGTTTGGATTTCCATCGCGCTTCCTCCTGTTTGTGACAAGGTGGAAACGCATGTCCCGCAATTTTGTTCCGGCCTCCTGAGCCAATCTCTGTCACAAAATTTGATTTCAGTCATATTGCTCGGTCTTGATGGGGCAAGAAACCGGCCAGACTGGAAACAAAATCCCCGCCGAAAGACCCGACATTCGTTGGCCGGAAAACCCTACCGCTTCAGGGTCAAAATAACCCGACACCAAGTCGGATAATCTAGCCATCATTCATAGTGAAAAAAGCACCGAGTGGCTTCATTCAGGTACCAGCCTTTCGGAGTCTTCGGCCTACCGGAATGTTGTTAGAATTGGCAAAATCCGGGGGGTTTGAGTTGAAATCGAGACCAAACTGAGGTGAGGTCCAATTGGCGAAACCTGAAAAGTGAACTGGAACGGATGGGTAGAACGTCGAATATCCAAATAATTGCCAAGCCTCCATGCACCTGAATTTCAGACACCCAAAAATTGCATGTCTCTGAGGGCATTTTGACCTGACAATGCCAGTCCAAGGAACTCAATTTTGACTGGCAATCCAGGTGGCAAAAGCGAGCTGGGAAACGCTATTAGTCTTGTTTTAGTGCACCAAACTACATGTATGTCCTATTGTCTCCGAATAATGACATGAAACCATCAAGCAAACGGGGTCTAAACTGCTGTTTTTATGTGTAAAAATCACCAAATCTGAGGTGATTTTTGAAACCCAGTCATAAACTCAAGTAACCAAAAAAAATTTGACGGCGAAAAATGATGCGAGCAAAAGAACCGTGGAGAAAAAGGGGCGGGTTTCAGACGTTCGCTGCAGGTGCGAAGTGCTCGAAAAAGCCCGCCTAAAGCAGACATTTGCGCCAATTCGAACGAGCTTTATCACAACATGAACGTCTGGTGGGCTGCGATTGAGAACGGTTCATCGCGCCTCCTGCTTCCTATTGGCGATCGAACAGTGGGCGAACGGGTTTGCGACGCGAGAATTCCTCACCCGTGTCCAGGTCTAGCAATGTTACCAGTTTATCCCGCAGGTGCTCGAACATGATTTCCGGGCGCTCTGGGATTTTCGGGTTCTTTCGCGGTCTCATCATCAAAAACCGCCGAAGGGCACCAAGTAGAAAGTCGGGTAGGGCTATACACAAATCCTGTTTTGAGACCATCGCTACATTGTACATGAATGGCCTTCGGTTATTCTCTGCAACAAGCTTTTGGAAGGCATCCTCGACAACACTTTTGATCGCGGATTCGGAAACCTTGTCGGTCTTCTCAAACTGGAAGGACGCAAACATTCCATCGCATGCGATCAACCGTCGCCTGATAAGTGATTTTAGTAACCTCAGGTAGGTTTCTGAATAGGTCTCACGATCCGTCAATCGCGCGATGGCAGTAAGCGGTGGTCGCGGAAATTCAGACCAGTCGTTAAGGTGGATCGCATGATGAAAGAAGTGATCCGACATGAAGAAACGAAAGAACCATTCGCCCGAGTTCAAAGCCAAGGTAGCGCTTGAGGCGATCCGCGATGAAATGACGCTGGTTGAGCTGTCGAAGAAGTACGGCGTTCATCCGACCCAGATCGGCACTTGGAAGCGTGCGGCGATAGAGAACATGGCGACGGCATTTACGCGTAAAGGTGCGGCCCCTGAGCAGGTAAGTCCGGTAGACGTCGACAAGCTACATTCTAAGATTGGTCAGCTTGTTGTGGAGCGGGATTTTTTGGCCGAAGCCTCGCATCAATTGCTCGGGACGCGAGGCAAAAAATGGTGAGCCGGGGTCATAAGTTAAGCCTTCGTAAACAGTGCGAACTGTTGCAGCTATCGCGATCCCGGCTGTACTATCAGCCGGTTGGCGAAAGCGCTGAGAATCTGGCGTTCATGGAAATTATCGACAAGCAATTCCTGGAAACGCCTTGGTATGGATCGCGTCAGATGGCGCGGTACATGAAGCGCAACAATCACCAATGTGGCCGTCACCGTGTCCGACGGTTGATGCGGCTTATGCGTCTCGTTCCTATTTATCAGGAGCCCAACACAAGCAAGAAGCACCCGCAGCATAAAATTTGGCCGTACCTGCTGAGGAACGCGGTGATCGACCGGCCAAATCAAGTCTGGTGCGCAGATATTACATACATCCCCATGCGGCGCGGGTTCCTATACCTCGTTGCGATCATGGATTGGTACAGTCGCAAGGTGCTGGCTTGGCGGCTGTCCAATAGCATGGATGCTGACTTTTGCGTGGAGGCTTTGAAAGAAGCGCTAGCCAAACACGGTAAGCCGGAAATCTTCAACACAGATCAGGGCAGTCAGTTCACCAGCGGGGCGTGGATCGACGTACTGACGGATGCAAAGACCAAGATCAGCATGGACGGCAAAGGCGCATGGCGCGACAATCGGATGATTGAGCGCCTGTGGCGGTCACTGAAGTATGAATGCGTCTATCTGAATGCCTTCGAGACGGGTTCAGAGATGCGTGCGGGGATCGGCAGTTGGATGACATACTACAACTCTCAGCGCCCCCATTCGACGCACGGGTTATTGACCCCTGATGAGGCCTATGACAGCAAGACAGAACCAATGAAGTTAGCAGCCTGAAATCAACCCTGATCCATCTTAGCAAGGCTGCAAACTGGTCGAAAATCTAGGACCACCTCTATTGATGCAGATATTGTGGCTAGCTTCATGAAAAAACATCCTGATTTGGATTTCCTATGCGGTTATCGGAAGACCTGCATTTGGCACGGTGAAGGCATACACACTCTTGAAGATGCCGGCATCGGCTGGGGCAGTTTCGCAACGCTGTGCTCAGCCGCGCACGATGGAGATGCGAATACTGCCTCACACAAAACTTACAAATTCTCTTACCGCCTTTTAGGTCAGTATGG
>Ga0316204_10005125_pt1 | contig 22223 bp, 19 predicted proteins | sample 6monrhotite_MG_2_FD_205661 | JGI IMG/M metagenome (GOLD analysis project Ga0316204, IMG submission 205661) | Microbial mat bacterial communities from mineral coupon in-situ incubated in ocean water Damariscotta River, Maine, United States -... | ecosystem: Environmental > Aquatic > Marine >... | reverse complement strand
GACATCACAAAATATATCAATTAGTTTATTCATCTGCCCACCTTATGTGCTTTCAAATCGTTTTTAGTCGAAAGATCTGATCGCGAGGTGGGCAATTAGTTCAATTCTTATCCAGAATTCAGGTTAGTTACAAATATGTCACAAAAAAATGTTGTTATCATTTATCAAATTGAAACGAATGACGTTCTACAGAAAGTCATTTTTATAGGATTAGCAGACTATCCTCATAGTACATTAATAAAAATATAAAATTGCTCTACCACTTAGAATATTATAACCACTCTTGTAAAAAACATTAAAATCAATGTATTACGATGTTTTTGTATAATTGAACTTTGCGTGTTGCATAGGGTTTAATCGAATTTTTATTTCTTAAATTAAATACCAACAATGAACGCCAATGAAATAGTTGTATTGAACTTAACGAGTGAATTTATCGGTATTAATTAAGAGCGTTTTCTTTTACTTTATTAAATCTTGCTCTAAAAGGTTAAATTAAGAGGTCGGTTCATAATCGACGATAACGAAATAGTGCTTCATAGAAAATAAAGGCTCTCATGGTTTTACCTACTGAGGGCTATCATGTTATTGATGGCGGGTATTAGAAAATTTTAGTTCGTCAATTAACTAAGTAAATTAAGCTATTAAAGATAAGACATTAACAATAATTTTTCAAAAAAAAACTCAGTGCCGATTGACAGATCAGGTCGCTGAGTCAGGGAAGTAAATATGTATACTAAGTAAGAATGCTTATTTTGGAAAAAGTTCAAAATAATTTCATTTATTATTTCGAGTTTTTTATCTAACTTCTATAGAATGGATTATTCTATAGATATCTTGACCGCAAGCTGTGCTTTGCTGTATTTTAAACGCCTGTTTAAACTAACTGTTTAACTTCCTCTAAACCTAAAATAAGTTTATTAAATGAGTACAAAAAATAAAATATTAGATTCAGCTGAAAAACTCTTTGCCGATAAAGGTTTTAACGGTACATCATTACGTGAAATTACCAGCCAAGCAGAAGTTAATTTAGCGGCTGTTAATTATCATTTTGGTTCTAAAAAAGAGTTGATTAAAGCTGTAATGTCTCGTTATATGAATGAATTAGCGCCAAACTTAGAATTAGCATTAATGAATGTTTATGGTGCTAGTGAACAACCTGATTTAGTTGATGTTTTTTCTGCTTTTGTAGAACCCTTGTTAGCGCTAAATTCTTTTAAACCAAACGGAACTAGTAATTTTTTACAATTGTTAGGACGAGGTTATACTGATTCTCAAGGTTTTTTACGTTGGTTTTTAACAACCCGTTATCCTAAAATGATCGACAGTTTTGTTGCTACTGTTCACAAAGCTTACCCAGAATTATCTGCAGAGGATATGTTTTGGAGATTACATTTTACGATGGGAACAATCGTTTTTACTATGTCATCTAGTGATGCATTAATGGATATTGCTAAAAATGATTTTGATAAAGATATTAATATAGAAGGGGTGATAAAGCAGGTTATTCCTTATATTGCCGCAGGTGTTGCTGCACCTATTTAACCGAAGCTATAGCCATAAATGTGCGTGTTTATGGCTATTTGAACGATTAAAGAATAGATTAAGGAATAAATTAAAACATTTTTTTATCAATTAAACGAGCAGATAAAATAAGTACAAATGCTGCACTGTAGCCGCTATAAACGACAATCATCCACTGTGGCATACTATAACCGAAAAGCTCCCAACTAATTTTTCCACAATCCCCTGTTGCCTCAAAAAGTGCTGGTATCCATTGATGTAAAGGTGCCCAACTTGGGAAATTAGGAATGAATTCACAGCTAAAAAATAATGAAAAGCTAGCCGATTGCATATCAACGTGCTCTAAGGCAATTAATAAGCCCCAAATACTGCCCGTTGCCCAAAGACCATAGGCTAACATTCTAGTTAGCGCGAAGTTAAAACCTATACTGCCGATAATTCCAGCAAAAAAGATAGCCCAAATAGCCACACGTTGGTATACACACATAATGCAAGGGGCTAAATCCATAACATATTGAAAGTATAATGCAGTGAGCTCTAAACATAATGCGGATAGTGCTAATAATTGCCACGCTCGTGAATTTTGGCTTAAATTACTTAAAAATTTCAAGGGTTTTCCTCCCGTAAATAAAAAGAGAAAAGCCTCTAAAGTTAGAGGCTTTATAGGCTAATTATAGGTAAATATTAAGGAGCGGTGATCATGTGGCTATTTAATAATAAGTGCACATAGATACTAGCCGCATAGCCTAAAGCAATGACAGGAGTCCATTTTAAATGTGTAAAAAAAGTATAGTAGCCGCGAGCTTGCCCCATTAAGGCAACTCCTGCAGCAGAACCAATAGATAATAAACTACCACCAACACCTGCGGTTAAAGTCACTAATAACCATTGATAATGAGGCATTTCAGGGTTCATCGTTAATACAGCAAACATTACCGGAATATTGTCGACAATAGCCGACAAAACACCTACTAATACATTGGCCGTGGTAGCACCTAATTCACCATAAATATATTCTGATGTTATACCCAAATAGCCAATAAACCCTAATCCACCAACAGCCATAATTACACCATAAAAGAAGAACAATGTGTCCCACTCGGCTTTAGCTATTTTTTCAAAAACGTCAAATTCATGTACTGTTGGTTCTGTTTTAACATCGTCGTGATCTTGAATGTTATGTGCTGTTGGTGCGTCTGATTTATCAATTTCATCTTGACCCGATATGCGTAAGTAATAGCCAAAGAATTTCAAATAAGCTAAGCCTAACATCATGCCGAAAACAGGAGGTAAGTGAATAAAATTATGGAAAGAAACGGCTGTAATGATTGTTAAAATAAATAAGCAAACAATTACTATTCCGCCTTTTTTAATGGGTGTTTTAACATGTGAAATGCTATTTGGTTTTCCTGAAGGTAAGGCAAACTGCATAATCAAAGCTGGTACAACAAAATTAACAACAGCAGGAATAAATAAGTGAAAAAATTCACTAAAGGCTACTAAGCCTTTTTGCCATACCATTAGCGTTGTAATATCACCAAATGGACTGAAAGCTCCGCCGGCATTTGCCCCCACAACAATATTGATACAACTCATTGCTACAAACTTAGGTTTATCTTTACCTACTGCTAAAACAACAGCACACATGATTAGCGCTGTTGTTAAATTATCAGCGATTGGAGAGATAAAAAAGGCTAAAAAACCCGTTATCCAAAAAAGAGATTTATAACTAAAACCTTTAGCCACTAGCCAGTCACGTAGAGCTTCAAATACATTACGTTCGAGCATGGCATTAATGTAAGTCATAGCCACTAGTAAAAAGAAGAATAATTCAGCATATTCAAGGAAGTTATGTTTAATGGCTTCTTCTGCCGCATGAGGCATACCGTGCGAATTATAATATATAGCAATACATATCCAGATTATTCCTGCAGCAAGTAAAACTGGTTTTGATTTCCGAAGATGTAGTTTTTCCTCTAATATAACTAAACCGTAAGCCAATACAAAAATAATTAAGGCGGTGTAACCAACCCAGTTTGTGGTTAAATCGATAGCGTGATGTGCAGATTCTGATGCAAAAGCAAAGCTCGGCATTAGTATTGCTATTAAGGTAAATAATAGTATTCTCATTGAATTCTCGTTGTATTTTGTTGTTGTATTAGAAGTAACGATATTTTTTATACTTTTTTCATTCTAGCAAAACTTTAATAAAATGATACAACAAAGGTTTGAAATGATTGATTTAACCATATTATTTTATGAATATTGTTGAGCATTTACTTATTGTAATCAATCGAACAGCTTAATGATCAACGAAAGTAAAGTATAGGTATCTCAAATGTTAATGGCATCGGTATTTTAATCAAAAAGCGATTTGATGACGCCTAGTTAACTTTACGTATCATGTTAGGTGAAAGCTTGTCTCTATTAATTCTTCTGGTACAATCAGTTTTTATTATTAATTTTTTACGAGTAATTTCTTAATGGTCATCAAAGCTCATAGTCCTGCCGGATTTGCTGAACAATATATTGTTGAATCTATCTGGAATGGTGGTTTCCCCCCTGGCTCTATTTTACCAGCAGAAAGAGAATTATCTGAACTGATTGGTGTTACTCGTACAACTTTACGAGAAGTTTTGCAACGTTTAGCTCGTGATGGTTGGTTAACAATTAAGCATGGTAAACCTACCAAAGTTAACGACTTTTGGGATACATCAAGTTTAAATATATTAGAAACATTAGCTCATCTGGATCAGGAAGGTATTCCTGACTTGGTTGATAACCTAATGTCTGCTCGCACCAATATAAGTGCTATATACATTCGCGCAGCAATAAAAAATAATCCAGAAAAGGCAATTGAATTATTAAGTGCATACAAAGATGTAGAAGATAATGGTGAAGCATTTGCAGAGTTTGATTTTAAATTAAATAGAGAATTAGTTATCGCTTCAGGTAATTCTATTTATTTGCTTATTTTAAATGGCTTTAAAGGTTTATATTCGCGAATAGGCAGTTTATATTTTTCTGACCCCAAAGGTCGTGAAATTTCAAAAAATTATTACCAAAAGCTCATTGAACTTGCCAAAGCAGGCAAATGCGATGAGTCCATATTTGCAGTACGAAAATATGGTGCAGATTCTGGAAAATTATGGATTGAGTTGAAAGAAGACGTACTTAAAGAATTAACTAACGATTAATAAGCGTTCAAGTGTCATTAATCTAATTATTTTAAAGCGGCTATTAAGTCGCTTTTTCGTTTCTATGTCAGTACCTAATTAGATTAGCCCTATATATCAATGTTAATATTAATCACGTTGACAGCATTGTTTCACTAAAGCTTTTCGAAAAAACACAATCAATGAACAGCTACTAATTATATGTTTTTGATATTTCACAAAGCAATCTATTGAATTTGCAGGTCAAAAGTAGTTAACTGTTTTTAAGTCAAAGTAAACGCGATATAACGAACTAAAGGAAGTCAAATTGTTAACCTCGTACCAGCATAACGTAAGTTCTTTAGGGTACAGAATTTCTCTTTGTATATTCCTGCTGTGGCTGCCTGCTGCTAAAGCGGAAGAGATAAGGGTTGTCACTGAATACCTACACACCTTCCAAATGAAAAATGAGAATGGCATTCTCGGTGGCTATGCGGTTGAAGTCGTTCACGCCTTATTTGATCTCACGGGTGACAAAGCGAATATCGAAGTAGTTCCTTGGGCGAGAGCTTATCATGAAGCATTAAACGATAAAAATGTGATGATATTTTCCATTGCAAAAACCCCTCTCCGTGAAGATCTTTTTAAGTGGATCGGTACCTTAAGTCAGGAAAAACTTTTCGTGTGGGCACTGAAAAATCACATCAAGGAACCCATTACGGAGCTAGAACAGCTGAAAAAATATACCCTGGCTACCACTAGATCTTCAAATCCAGAGCAATATTTAACCAATAAAGGCTTTAATAAGTTATTTCGTATAAGTAAGCCCAATCAGGCACTCGGTATGCTATTCAAAGAAAGAGCCGATTTGATTATTAGCACCGAGATGTCTTTACGACACAGAACTAAACAAGCAGGACTGAACTTCGACCAACTTGTTAAGGTTTATGAAATTGAGGCACTGAATCATCAACTATACATAGCATTCAATCTCGAGACTTCTCCTACCTTAATTGAACGTTATACCTTAGCTTTTACCCGCCTGCAAGAAAATGGTACGCTGCACGCATTAATGACGAAATGGCACATTCACTAAGTACATTGCTTAATTTTGCTGTTATTTTTAGTTGCTGTTTTCCGTTTTGTTGGAGCAAGCTGCAATTATCATGTCTTTTCCTTGTTCATCGGCTTGTACCAGTTTTACGTCAAATTGCCATAAGTAGTGTAAATGTTTTAAAACTTCATCTTTAGACTTACCTAACGGCACCTCGTTTTGTGGTATGTAACGTAAGGTGAGTGATCTGTCACCATTTATATCAACATTGATCACCTGAATATTAACTTCGAGATTACTTAAATTATATTGACTCGATAAAATAGAGCGAATTTGTTGGTAGCCTTGTTCGTTATGAATGGCGGCAATCTCTACAAAGTTATTATCTTCATTGTCATTAATATTAAATAATTTTAAATCACGCATTAATTTAGGTGATAAATATTGGCTAATAAAACTTTCGTCTTTAAAGGTTTCCATTGCAAAATGTAGTGTGTCTAACCAATTACTTCCTGCAATGTCAGGAAACCATTTTTTATCTTCATCTGTTGGATATTCACAAATTCTACGAAGGTCTGTAAACATGTTAAAGCCTAATGCATAAGGATTTATCCCCGAATAATATGGGCTGTTATATTCAGGTTGAGCAACGACGTTAGTATGATTATGTAAAAACTCTAACATAAATTTATCGGTAACTAGGCCTTCATCATATAAATGATTTAATATAGTGTAGTGCCAAAAACAAGCCCAACCTTCGTTCATTACTTGTGTTTGCTTTTGGGGATAAAAATATTGGGAGACTTTTCTAACAATTCGTACAATTTCACGTTGCCAAGATTTTAATAAAGGGGCATTTTTTTCGATAAAATAAAGAATGTTTTCTTGTGGTTCACTAGGAAAAGAAGGTGGCTTTTCATCGTTTTTATCAGGATTTTTAGGTAAAGTTCTCCATAGGGTATTAACTTGAGATTCTAAATATTCTTCTCTGTCTTTTTGGCGTTTTAATTCTTCATCTAAAGACAGTTTTTGTGGACGTTTATAGCGATCTACCCCATGATTCATTAACGCATGACATGCATCAAGTGTTGCTTCAACTTCATCAATACCATATTTACTTTCACACTTGGCAATATAGTTTTTAGCAAACAATAAATAATCGATTATCGAATCTGCATCAGTCCATGATTTAAACAAATAATTATTTTTAAAAAAAGAATTATGACCATAACATGCATGGGCCATAACTAAAGCTTGCATAGGTAAGGTGTTTTCTTCCATTAAATAGGCTATACACGGGTTTGAATTAATCACTATTTCATATGCAAGTCCCATACGACCACGTTTATAAGTTTGTTCTGTTTGTATAAATTTTTTGCCAAAAGTCCAATGATTATAACCAATTGGCATACCAACACTAGCATAAGCATCCATCATTTGTTCTGTTGTAATAACTTCTATTTGATTCACATAAGTATCTAATCGATAGTGTTTTGCCACACGTTCAATTTCAACTTGATATTGCTCAAGTAAATCAAAATTCCAATCGGCTGAATCATTTAAGGTTTTTCTTTTTTTCTGTTTAGCCATGAAAAACTCCGCAAGTAATTGCATTGGTTAATAGATTGATATAAATGGTAATTATCATATTGATTTAGGCCGATACTGTGGTGTTCTTTTTGAACAAATCTCTAAAAACAGGATAAATATCGTCAACCGTTTTTATATGACGCATTGAAAAATGGCTATTTGACTCAGCGACTTCTGTATATTTATGCCATAAGGTTTGGTGAGCACGTTGAGTTATTTCTATATAACTGAAGTAACGAGCAACAGGGAGGATTTTTTTACGTAATAGCTCTTCACATTTTGGGGAGTCATCTGCCCAATTATCACCATCGGAAGCTTGAGCGCCATAAATATTCCAATCTGAAGCGTTATATCTTTCATCAATAATTTTTGTCATTAACTCAAGCGCGCTAGAAGCAATGGTACCGCCAGTTTCTTGCGAGTAAAAAAATTCTTGCTCATCAACTTCTTTGGCTTGTGTGTGGTGGCGTATATAAACGACATCAATTTTTTTGTATGTGCGAGTTAAAAATAAATACAACAATATATAAAAACGTTTAGCAATATCTTTTGTGGCTTGATCCATTGAGCCAGAAACATCCATTAAACAAAACATCACAGCTTTAGAGGTAGGAATTGCTTGTTTAGCATAATTTCTAAAGCGCAAATCAAAGGTGTCTATAAATGGCACATTAGCTATTTTATCTTTCAGTTCTGTTATTTGTTTTTCGAGCGCAGTAATTTCACTAAAACGATCAATTTTATCTTGTTGTAATAATATTAATTTTTCTTGGAGTTTTTTTAATTCTTTACGTTTAGATGAGGTCATCGCAATACGACGAGAAATAGAACCCTGTAATGATTTTACTATATCAATATTGGCAGGAACACCATCTGCACAATATCCAGTTCTAACTGTTTTATATTCAATTAATTTATCAAGTTGGTTACGTTCAAGATTCGGTAATTCTAAATCTTCAAAAAGTAAATTTAAGTATTCATCTTTTGAAATTGAAAAAACAAAATCTTCATCCCCTTCACCAGAATCACTCGCTTCTGAGTCACCACCACCTTGCCCTTGTTGCTTTTTAGGGCGCGGGATCCGATCTCCCGTCGTAAACTGATCGTTGCCCGGATGTATTTTATTTTTATTACCACCATCACCTTGATGAAAAAAAGGCTCACTTAAATCTTTTTTGGGAATTGTGATGTTTTCACCACTGCTTACATCCGTTACGCCACGTTTGTTAATTGCTTCAGCTAAGGATTTTTTAATCTGACTTTTATAACGACGTAAAAACCGCTGGCGGTTAACCATGCTTTTGTTTTTGCCATTTAAACGTCTATCAATAAAATTTGTCATTTACCTCTCCTTTATATCTAACCTAATCAAGCTTATTTATCATCAAATAGGCTCATTAAGTGTTACGGCTAAGAGGATTTTCTAACGCGTAAATACCATTCAGAAAGTAATCTAACTTGTTTCTTTGTGTAGCCCTTATCCATCATACGATCAACAAAATCATCATGTTTTTGTTGATCGTCGGTAGATGTTTTTGCATTAAATGAAATAACAGGTAGTAAGTCTTCAGTATTTGAAAACATTTTTTTCTCAATAACCGTGCGCAATTTTTCATAACTTGTCCACTTTGGATTTTTGCCGTTGTTATTGGCTTTAGCGCGTAAAACAAAATTAACTATTTCGTTGCGAAAATCTTTAGGATTGCTAATACCTGCAGGTTTTTCGGTTTTTTCTAATTCATTATTGAGTGCTTCTCGATCAAATAATTGACCTGTTTCGGCATCTCTATATTCTTGATCTTGTATCCAAAAATCGGCGTATGTAACATATCTGTCGAAGATGTTTTGACCATACTCTGAGTATGATTGCAGGTAAGCAGTTTGAATTTCTTTACCTATGAATTCGACATATTTAGGGGTTAAATAACCTTTAATAAACTCTAAATAGCGCTCGGTCACTTCTTGAGGGAGTTGTTCGCGTTCAATTTGTTGTTCGAGAACATAAAATAAATGTACAGGATTTGCAGCAATCTCGGTATTGTCAAAATTAAAGACTCGCGACAATATTTTAAAAGCAAAGCGAGTTGAAAGACCCGACATACCTTCGTCAATACCAGCAAAATCACGATATTCTTGATAAGATTTCGCTTTGGGATCAGTATCTTTTAGGCTTTCACCATCATAAACACGCATTTTAGAGTAGATACTAGAGTTTTCAGGATTTTGTAATCGTGAAAGCACAGAAAACTGCGCCAATATTTCTAAGGTATCAGGAGCACATTGGGCGTTATTTAGTTCACTGTGCTCTAGTAATTTATTATAAATTTTGACTTCTTCAGACATCCTCATGCAATAAGGTACTTTTACAATATAAACTCTGTCTAAAAATGCCTCATTGTTTTTATTATTTCTAAAAGTGATCCATTCACTTTCATTTGAATGTGCTAATAAGATGCCATCGAATGGTAGAGCAGACAAGCCTTCTGTTGGATTGAAATTACCCTCTTGTGTTGCTGTTAATAACGGATGTAATACTTTAATTGGAGCTTTAAACATCTCGACAAATTCCATCATACCTTGATTAGCTCGGCATAAAGCCCCTGAATAACTGTAGGCGTCAGGATCATTTTGAGCAAAATGTTCAAGCTGGCGAATATCTACTTTACCCACCAGAGAGGAAATATCTTGGTTGTTATCATCGCCAGGCTCTGTTTTTGCAATGGCAATTTGATCTAATATTGAAGGGTAAACTTTAACGACTTTAAACTGTGCAATATCACCATTAAATTCGTGTAAACGCTTTGCTACCCATGGAGACATAATAGTATGTAAGTATCGAGAAGGAATTTTATAATCGTCCAGTAAAATTTTGCCGTCAGTAGTTACATCAAATAAACAAAAAGGGTGATCGTTAACAGGGCTACGTTCGCCGTTTGCACTTAATACATAAATAGGCTCTTTTTGCATTAAGGCTTTTAATTTTTCGGCTAATGATGATTTACCGCCACCAACGGGACCTAATAAATAGAGGATTTGTTTCTTTTCTTCTAACCCTTGTGAGGCATGAGTTAGGTAGGCGACTATTTGTTCTATGGCGTCTTCCATGCCATAAAAATCTTTAAATGCAGGATATCTTGCAATAACTCGGTTTGAAAATATGCGACTCAAACTTGGTTCTTGTGAAGTATCGATCATCTCTGGATCACCGATGGCTTTTAATAATCTTTCTGATGCATTGGCATAAGCCATCTTGTTTTCTCGACAAAGGCTTAAAAAGTCTTGCAAGCTAAACTCTTCTTCTTGAGCTTGATCATAGTGATTTTGATAATGTTGAAAAATGCTCATAAACCTCTCCCAAATATAAATAGATGAATACTTTACTGTGGTTGAAAAATATACAGACCAGAGAATGGTGAATTCTTACTTTAAGATTAGCTGTTTTTTAAATAGTTGCTTAAAAAATACTTTTCAATGATAAAAAATTAAATTTGAGCAACCCACCTATGCTGTCAAAGTAAGAAAAAAATTAGTGAATAATGCTTGTCAAAATTGGAATTAATTTAATTAGCCAACTACTTTATATATGAATTTGTTTATTTTTTGAATTATTAAACAGTTATATTTCTAATAAATAATGAAACACACGAGGATGTTCTTATGCTCAAATATAAAAAGTTTAAAAGGCCTATTACTTCATTGTTAGGTATTGCGTTATTTGCTTCTATATTACCTTATAAAGCGGCTAATGCAGAGGTTGTAGTAGTTGTTAACCCGTCTAATACCTCTACATTTGATAAATCGAAAATCAAAAAGATTTTTTTAGGTAAAACTAAATCGTTTGAAAATGGACGAGCCGCTATTTTACTTAGTCCAACGCCTGATTCTGCTGCAAGGGAGCAATTTAATAAATTAGTACTTGGTAAATCTAGTAATCAAATCAATGCTTATTGGTCCAAAATGATTTTTACAGGTAAAGGCATCCCACCTCAAGAGATGAAATCAGATAGTGAGTTAATTGAAGCTATTGCTGCCAATCAAGACACTATTGGCTATATTGATGCTGCGTCGGTTACTGATGCGGTTAAAGTTGTTGCAAAATTCAAATAGGAGTTAAAACATGAAAATTTTAATAATAGTAATAGCATTATGCTCCACTGTTTTTTCTTCGGTAAGTTTTGCAGAAGTCGAGTTTAGTGGTTATGGTTCGATTATTGGTGGTAAAACCTTTGGAACTGTTGACGATCCTTTAAATCCAGGACAAAAAAGAGATCAAATTTTAACGGCCGATTTTTATGATGTCGGTCAGTATGACAATGATTTTTCACTTTCAGCTGAGTCACTTTTTGCACTTCAAGCAAACGTGGATTTAGGACCTAAATTAAAAGCGACAGCACAACTAGTTGCCAAAGGCGTTGATGATTTTTCACCTGAGTTTGATTGGTATTATTTAACTTATCAAGCATCAAGTAATTTAACGCTAATGGCAGGTAGACGCAATATTCCGATGTATTATTATTCAGAATATTCAGAAGTAGGTTATGCATATCCATGGATGCGTCCACCATCAAATTTATATTGGTGGCAAATAACTCAATTTAACAGCCTACAAGCTATGTATAATTTTGAATTAGGCGATTATTCAAACAACATTACTGTATTTTATGGAAACGAAAAATCTTATGGTAATAAAGAAATGCTTTATTATGATAAATTATACGGTGGTACGGCGACTTCTGTTGATGAATTTTGGACAAATATTACAGGTGCTAACTGGAATATATCGGGGGATAATTTTGATGTGCGATTCGTGTATTTTCAAAATGATCGCGATAGAACCACTATTCAACAGGATGGTTCAATTAGTCCGTATACACCATTTTCACAAAAATTTATGGGGGTTGGCGGCAGTATAGATCTAACACCATTTACTATATTGTTTGATTATAATTACGTTACTTATGACGATGCAGTAGGTACTAGATTTCCAACTTATTTGATTTCAGCTGTTTATAATATAGATAATTATCAGCCCTATATTGTTTATTCTAAAGCCGATCATAAAAGAACCAAAGGCCCTGGTGCTACCAATGATTTAGAAGAGCATAATATTATAGGTATAGGAGTTCGCTATAACTTTTTACCTAAAGCCTCTTTTAAAGTTCAATTTGATAAGTTTACTGATCAAGGTAATAAAGCTACAGGCTGGGCTTATCATGGTGATTCAGACACTCTTACACTCGGTGTAGATTTTATATTTTAACGCTTGCCAAGGTATTGTTCATAATTAATTCTAAATGAACAATACCTTTATCTTTTTATATTATGCTTTATTTGTTTTTTCTAATGTTAGCTATTTTGTAAAATGTCTTTTTCATATTTAACAGGAAATAAAAGTTATTAAATAATATTACATTTGAATAACTTGCTAGAAATTAATTACTTGCCTAGACTCATTTATAGAATAAAACTTTATAGTTAAATACCACCCTTGAGAAGATAAAATTATGGATTCATTTAAATCACTTTCTATACAACACAAAATATTATTAATACCTGTTGTGGGTGCTGTTGGGTTCTGCATCTATTTAGCTATTAGTATGATATCTATGTCACAAATGGTCGATAAATTAGATAACGCTTACAAAATAGAATATCAATTATTACAAACATCTGAATATAGTTTAGTACGTTTAGATAAAATTAAAGAGACATTAGGTAACGCTGCCACAATGGGGGAGACCGACTTACTTAAAACGGCACAAAAATATTCAGAAGAAATGCGAAATAAAATTAATCAAAACTTACAATCTGATAAAGAAAATTCTGCTTTTTTGCGTTCGTTAATTTCTGATTTTGATAACTATTTTAATGCGGCTTACGGTTTATCAAAAGAAATGGTTGATGGTACCGCTGATTTCGCCACTATTGGTGAACGTAGCCAAGCGATGTCAAATAAACTCGTTGCCTTACAAACTAAGTTAAATAAATTTCATGACGAACGCTATAAAACGTTTAATGATGCATTTGTCTCTGTTTCAGATAAAGCGGAATCTACATCTACTGTGGGTTTAATCGTTGGTGGTATTACAATTGTTTTATTATTCGCTGTTGCCATACCTATTGCTAGAGCTATTCGTTTAAGCTTAAAAGATATTATCGATTCAATGCAAGGAATAGCTCAAGAAAATGGTGATTTAACCGTTCGATTAAAGACCGATAGTAAGGATGAGATAGGTGATTTGGTTTTTTGGTTTAATAGTTTTATTGAAAAACTACAAGGAGTTATTAAAAATGTAGTTGATACTGCCTTACCTCTTGCTGATACCGCTAACAATATTCAAAAACTTTCTGAACGCACAATCGCCTCTTTTAAAAAACAAGCCGACAGTGTCTTACAATCTCGCCAATCAGTAGAAGAAATGAGTCATAGCGTTGCTGAAATTACTACGAACGCCGCTGATGCTGCAGAAGCAGCTCGTAATGCAAATAATGAAGCGGTAAATGGTAATAAAGTTGTAGAAAGAACTGTGCTAGGTATTAGAGATTTAGCGAAAAATGTTACTGAATCGGCAGAAACAATAAATCAACTTCAAGAAGATACCAATCGTGTGAATGTTGTTTTAGAAGTTATTCGAGGTATCGCCGAGCAAACCAATTTACTTGCACTTAATGCGGCCATTGAAGCTGCAAGGGCAGGAGAGCAAGGTCGTGGATTTGCTGTTGTTGCAGACGAAGTTCGCAATTTAGCATCACGCACACAAGAATCTACCGAAGAAATTAATCAAATGTTAGGCCAATTACAAGGGGCGGCAAGTAAAGCGGTTACTATGATGAACAATTCACGCTCTAGTGTCGAAGATAGTGTTCAAAGTGCTAATGATGCAGGTGACAGTTTGAAATCGATAAATGAAACCGTCAATGTAATAGCTGATATGAATGGTGCAATTGCTGTAGCAACTGAACAGCAAAATCAAGTGTCAGGTTTGATGGTAGGTCATGTTGAGGATATTCAAAGATGTGCAGAAGAAGCGTCAGAAGCGTCAAGTGAAATTGCCGAAGTTACGTGCCATTTAACTCAACTCGCATCTAAGCTGGAAGCGGTTGCCAGACAATTTAAAGTATAAATATTCTTAAAGAAATGAAATATAGGGTAAAGGTTTAAAAATATGAAAGGTACATCAAGAGTATTCACATTAAGTTCATGTTTACTATTAAGTTCATCATTAATAAATAACGCTTATGCAGATATTAATTTTAACGGCTTTGCTTCTATAGTCGCTGGACAAACAATATCAAGTAGCGATAGTTTGTATGGTTATGATAATAATATCGATTTTAAAAATGATTCTTTGTTTGCATTACAAGCATCTAGTGATCTTGAAAATGGTTTAGGGGTTACTGCCCAAATTATTGCGCGTGGTTCAAATGACTGGGATCCTAAATTTGAATGGGCTTACGTTAGCTATGATGCTAATGTTCACTTGCGATTTTTAGTGGGTCGACAACGTGCACCATTTTATATGTATTCTGATTTCTTAGATGTGTCGTATGCCTACCCATGGATAACACCACCTAAGGGGGTATATGATTTATTGTTTGATAGCTTTGATGGCTTAGGGGTTATTTATACTCATCAACTTGGGGAGTTTGATACAACATCACATTTTATTTATGGTAAAAATAACACTGAAGTGACCGCGTTAGGGGAAACTATTAAACCTGACTTTAAAGATTTAGTAGGGCTATCATTTAGTGCTAATCGTGAATGGTTAACCTTACGCGCTGCTTATTTTCAAGCGGATATGTCTATGCCATTTCAGTTTTTACAACCTTTAAGTGAAGCATGGTTACAGGCAGGTTTTAATGATATTAGCAATGATGTAGTTATGAAAAACGATAAAGGAACTTTTGTTGAGTTAGGTCTGCAAATCGATTACAACAACTATATAGTTAATGCTGAATATACAAAACTCACGTTAGATCACATGCCTTTTGGTGATAATAAATCTTATTATGTCATGGTTGGTAAACGCGTAGATAATTTGGTTTTTCATATTACTTATGGGAAAGATGATGATTCAAAAGTTGATTACACTCAATCGGTACCGTTTGGCATAGCTCCATCGTTAGATTTTTTAAAAGCAACAACGCAAGGGGTATTAGCTTCTCAAAAAGCGGATGAAAAATATGTTACTGTTGGTGTACGTTGGGATTTCCATGACTCAGCAGCACTAAAATTTGAATATACGGATTTTAGTGATAGTTTAAACACCAATAATGATGCAAGTTTAGCGCGTGTAGCACTCGTAACTGTATTTTAGGAGCTATTTATGTTTAATAAACATTGTTTAGTATTTTTAGGTATTATCTTAGCTAATGTAATTAGCCTTCCTACGGCAAAAGCTGAAGTTGCAATTGTTGTTAATTCAGCGAATTCTTCGGTTCTTTCGGATAGTGATTTAGCTCGTTTATTTTTAGGAAAATTAAAAAGTTTTCCTGATGGAGATAAAGCCGAACCGATTAATCAAAAATTTGGTAATGATATTCGAAAAGAGTTTGAACAAAAAGTATTGGGGAAAAGCGCCAGTCAAGTTAAAGCTTACTGGTCAAAGCAAGTATTTTCTGGGAAAGGACAACCACCACATGAAGAAGCATCAGATAAAGACATCTTAAATAAAGTCGCTAATGATAAAACAGCAATTGGTTATGTTGATTCAACCAGTGTTGATGGGAGTGTTAAAGTGGTTAAAAAGTTTTAAGAGTGTACCTTTGTATGATTAATCTTTAGTTAGGTATAGGTTATGAAGTTGAGGTTATTAATACTTAGAATTACTGAAAGTGATTAGCAAAAAAAAACGATTATTGATTTATCAATAATCGTTTTTTAGTTTTATTTTAAATGATTTATAATCAATTAAGCGGCGAAATTTGCGCTCGCAAAGTCCCAGTTAGCTAAAGCCCAAAAAGCTTCCATATAACTAGGGCGAAGATTACGATAATCAATGTAATATGCATGCTCCCATAAATCTACTGTAATAACAGGTGTGACACTGTCATCAGTTAGTGGTGTTGCTGCATTAGACGTATTAACAATAGCTAAACTGCCATCTGAATTTTTAACTAACCAAGTCCAGCTTGAGCCAAAGTTATTAATAGCGCTATCCGTAAATTTTGCTTTAAATTCAGCAAAAGAACCAAAACTTGAATTAATCGCATCAGCTAATGCACCTGTTGGTTCACCGCCACCATTAGGGCTTAAGCTATTCCAATAAAAGGTGTGATTCCAAATTTGGGCTGCATTATTAAATACACCAGCAGATGACGATTTAACGATTTCTTCTAATGATTTATCAGCAAATTCAGTGCCTTCAATTAAACCATTTAACTTAACAACATAGGTATTGTGATGTTTACCATAATGGAACTCTAATGTTTCTTCAGAAATATGTGGTGCCAAAGCATTTTTTTCATATGGTAATGCGGGTAATTCAATAGCCATTATTAACTCCGTGAAAGTTTGTAAGCTTTTTTACATGTTATGTGTAAAAAAGGGGTTTGTTTTTACTAAAAACCTAGTAAAATACTCAGGTATATTAATTTAACATAGTTTAGCTTAATATGTAGGGGTAGATGATAATTTATCAAGCTAAAATAATTAAAAATTTATAAAAATACGATTAAACTTTTATTGCTAGTTAATTTTAAAATGAGTTAATTAGCAAAACAAGTTTTTCATTTTCATCTTTTAAAAATCACGAGGCCTTTATGGACACTATTGAGCGTATTAAACAACAAATTTCTGAAAATCCTATTTTACTTTACATGAAGGGCTCTCCAAAATTGCCGAGTTGTGGCTTTTCTTCACAAGCCTCGCAAGCATTAATTTCATGTGATGAAAAATTTGCTTATGTCGATATTTTACAAAACCCAGATATTCGAACTGAATTACCTAAATACGCTGATTGGCCAACATTTCCACAATTGTGGATTGATGGGGAATTAGTTGGTGGTTGTGATATTATTTTAGAAATGTTTCAACAAGGTGAATTACAAACATTAGTAAAAGAAGCTGCTGCAAAGCAATCAACCGCAGAATAAAATATTTTTAGATTGTGGATTGATTTTTTAATAATTGTCGCAATACTTTAAGCAAGCTTTAATTAATGTATTTTAAAATGTAGTAATAACTACAAATAATAAACGGAGAATGAAATGAGTGTATTAGTTGGTCGTCCAGCCCCAGATTTCACTGCAGCAGCAGTATTAGGTAGTGGTGAAATTGTTGATAGCTTTAACTTAAGCGAAACAATTAAAGGTAAAAAAGCGGTAATTTTCTTTTATCCTTTAGATTTTACTTTTGTTTGTCCTTCTGAGTTATTAGCGTTTGATCACCGTATGGATGAATTTAAAAACCGTGGTGTTGAAGTGATTGGTGTTTCTATCGACTCTCAATTTTCTCACAACGCATGGCGTAACACACCAGTAAATGAAGGCGGTATTGGCCCAGTTCAATACACTCTAGTTGCAGATACTAAGCATGAAATTTGTAAAGCATACGATGTTGAGCACCCTGAAGCTGGCGTTGCATTTCGTGGTTCATTTTTAATTGATGAAGAAGGTAATGTACGCCATCAAGTAGTGAATGATTTACCTTTAGGTCGTAATGTTGATGAAATGTTACGCATGGTTGATGCATTACAATTTAACCAAGATCACGGTGAAGTTTGTCCTGCTGGCTGGAACAAAGGCGATAAAGGTATGACCGCATCTCCTGAAGGGGTTGCTTCTTATTTAGCCGATAATGCGGATAATTTATAATTCATTGCTTTGTTAAATTAATTATAAATTAATCGAAAGTAGTAGAAAAGCCGCTAAAATAGCGGCTTTTTTGTATTCGAGTTTCTACGCTTCGTTTTGTTTTAGGGTTAACTTTAACTTTGTTCTTCTTTAACCATTAATGGCCAACCACCTAAATCTAGCCATTTATTTACAATAAAACAAAATAATTCAGCCGTTTTTTCGGTATCATATAAAGCAGAATGCGCTTCACTATTATTAAAATCAATTTGTGCAGTTTTGCAAGCTTTAGCCAATACTGTTTGTCCTAGAGCTAAACCCGATAAAGTGGTGGTATCGAAACTCACAAAAGGATGAAATGGGCTGCGTTTTACTGCACATCGCTTTATCGCGGCATTTAAAAAGCCTAAATCAAAAGCAGCATTATGGGCAACCATAATTGCACGCTGGCAACCGGCAAGCTTCATTTTTTTACGGACTAATTTAAACATTTCTTTTAGGGCAAAATCTTCATTAACAGCACCACGTAATGGATTAGTTGGATCAATACCGGTAAATTCAAGTGCTTTTTTTTCTAAATTAGCACCTTCAAATGGTTCTATATTAAATTGAATGGTTTCATCTAACTCAAGAAATCCATTGTTTTCATCCATTTTTAGTGTTGATGCGGCAATTTCTAATAAGGCGTCTGTACTCGCATTAAAACCTGCAGTTTCAACATCTATTACAACAGGAAAATAACCTCGAAATCGTTGTGAAAAAAGTGTGTTTTTAGTATTCGATTGTGTTTTGTTAGTACTACTTTCAGTCATTATTAAAGTTCTTTTAGTGAAAAGACTATTTTTATGGGAATTGTGGCTTAGAAACTGTTATTTTACAGATTATCGCAGTTTTTTGTTTTATACTCAAAATAAGTAAAGTTTTTTTTACTTGGGTCGATATATATTAAAGCCACTTATTTCTTGACTGATTCTTTACGTTTATGAAAAAACTAATTGTAATTGCTTTTTTAACGTTTATTTCAACTATAGCCCATGCGGGGATTCGTCAGTATGCCGCAAGTTTAGAGCAATCGAACTGGACGTTTAATAAAAAGACGCGACTTCAATGTACTTTATCTCATAATATTCCTAATTATGGTGAGGCTCGTTTTTCTAGTTCTGCGAGTCGAACGATGAATATGGCGTTTAATTTAGATATGCTACGTTTGCCTGATAGTTATAATTTTGCTGAATTAAGATCGGTTGCTCCTAAATGGCGCCCAGGATTAAATGATCACGTGTTAGCAAAAATGAAATTAAATAAACAATATTCACCTAATCTACCCAAAAAAATTGCTTGGTCTATGCTTAATGAACTCGAGCAGGGGATGAACCCAACGTTTTATTATAATGATTGGTATAATGACAATGATCGAATAGAAGTGTCGTTATCAAATGCAAAATTTAAGCGTGCTTATCAAGAGTTTGTTTCATGCTTAGGTAATTTATTAGATTACAGTTTTGAAGATATTTCAGATACTATTTTACGCTATCAATTTGGAAGTGATAAATTAACTAAAGCTTCACAGAAACGTATTGCGCAAATAACAGAATATTTAAGTTTAGATCCTGAACTTGAATTAGTACTTATTGATGCGTATACCGATAGCTATGGCGGTAGAGATACTAACCGAAAAGTATCAGAAAAAAGAGCTCGTCAAATTAAAGATTTTCTAGTAAAAAGTGGTGTTGATGAAAATCGAATTGAATCAAAAGGTTATGGTGAAAAGCGCCACGTTGCTTCTAATCAAACTACCTTAGGTAGAGCGCAAAACAGACGAGTAGTGGTTCATTTAGATAAACCATAATAAATACTTTTACTCTTTATTATGGCTTTAATTCTTTACTGTAACTAAAAAGCTACTATTTTTTTTATAAAAAATTCCGTAATCAGTTGAATAGGCTTGTAGATACACTGTAATCTACAAGCCTATTTTTTTGAGTCTATATTTTTGAGTCTCTTTTATTGGGAAATAATAATGAAACAAATATTACGTTTTGTGGTTTTGGCTACTTTTTTTGCTATTCAGTCAGTATGGACTGTTAGTGCGAAACAACTGGCTGATACCTATACTTATGCAAATTATGATCAAGTAAAAACTACACACATTAATTTAGATTTAACGGTTGATTTCGATAAAAAATCTTTATATGGCTTTGCTGAGTTAGATTTACATTGGTTAGTAAATGATGTTACACCCATTTATTTAGATACGCGTGATTTAATTATTGATAGAGTGATTGCTAAATCGAGTGATGGTAATTGGTCAAAGGTAAGCTTTAAACTAGCAACAAGAGATGCTGTTTTAGGTTCAAAATTAACTATTGCGCCTAAATTTAAGGCAACAGCATTACGTATTTACTATGCATCAACACCAAAGGCAACTGGTTTACAGTGGTTATCGCCACAACAAACAGCAGGTAAAAAATACCCCTTTTTATTTAGCCAAAACGAAGCAATACATGCTCGTTCATGGATCCCGCTTCAAGACACGCCAAGTGTAAGAATTACATATACCGCTCGTATTCATACTGATCCGGCCTTACTTGCCGTGATGAGTGCAAATAATGATCCTAATACCGAACGTGATGGTGATTATTTTTTCCGTATGCCTCAAGCCATTCCTTCTTATTTAATTGCGCTGGGTGTTGGCGATTTACACTTTAAAGCAATGAGTAAACAAACAGGTGTTTATGCGGAGAAGAATATTTTAGACGCTGCAGTAGCTGAATTTGATGATACGCAAGCGATGATTGATGAGTCTGAAAAATTGTTTGGACCTTATCGTTGGGGTCGTTACGACTTATTAATTTTACCACCGAGTTTTCCTTTTGGTGGCATGGAAAATCCACGTTTATCGTTTATTACACCAACCGTTATTGCGGGTGATAAAAGTTTAGTTAATTTAATTGCGCATGAACTAGCGCATTCTTGGTCAGGTAATTTAGTCACAAATGAAAGCTGGCGTGATTTATGGTTAAACGAAGGTTTTACCAGTTATGTTGAAAATCGCATTATGGAAGAAGTTTTTGGTAAAGATCGTGCCATAATGGAACAAGCGCTTGATTCACAAGGGCTTAATTACGAAATTGCTGAATTAGATCCGGGTGATACTCAACTTTATATTGATTTAAAAGGGCGAGATCCTGATGATGCGTTTTCAGGTGTTCCATACACTAAAGGGCAATTGTTTTTAATTTATTTAGAGCAAAAATTTGGCCGTAAACGTTTTGATGATTTTATGCTTACGTATTTTAATGATCATGCATTTGAAAGTTTAGGCACTAAAAACTTTGTAATTTACCTTAAAAAGAATCTAACCCATAAATATCCAAATATTGTTAGTGATCAAGAAATTAATGAATGGATTTATGAGCAAGGTTTACCAAGTTATGTGCCAAAACCTACTTCAAATGCGTTTACTTTGATTGATAACGAAATTTCAGCATATACCGCAAATGAAATTACAGAAGCACAATTACCAACGACAAAATGGACATTACATGAGTGGTTACATTTTTTAAATAATTTACCATTAACAATAAGTACCGACAAAATGGCTGCTTTAGATAAAGCCTTTAATTTAACATTAAGTAAAAATGCTGAAATTGCGCATGCTTGGTATTTGTTGTCACTTAAGGTTGGTTATGATGCGGTTTACCCCGCAATGGAAAAATACTTAATTGCCATTGGTCGTCGTAAGTTAATTGTACCACTGTATAAGCAATTAGCCGAAACCGAACAAGGTAAAGCGTGGGCGAAAAAAGTTTATATGAAAGCTCGCCCTGGTTATCATGGTTTAGCGCAAGGTACTGTTGACGATATTTTGAATAAATAAACGAGTATTTCACATTTTAAGAAACACAATAAATAAAATAAAAGCCCTAAAAGAAAAGATACTTTAGGGCTTTTTTATTGGCTGTTGATTTATAGCTAACCTGAGATCTGGATAAGCACAGAGTCTTTTTAGGTTGCCATTAGCGCAAATTCACACGGCGACAGCTTAATACGTGGCTTTTGTTTTTTTAAGCAGTAAGCCACTATTCCTGAAATTAAATTCA
>Ga0316204_10005123_pt1 | contig 22241 bp, 19 predicted proteins | sample 6monrhotite_MG_2_FD_205661 | JGI IMG/M metagenome (GOLD analysis project Ga0316204, IMG submission 205661) | Microbial mat bacterial communities from mineral coupon in-situ incubated in ocean water Damariscotta River, Maine, United States -... | ecosystem: Environmental > Aquatic > Marine >... | reverse complement strand
TACATCAATGGCTTCTACAATCCGCGCCGCAAACACTCAGCGCTCGGTTGGAAAAGCCCATTGGCTTTCGAAAGAAAGGCCGCCTAAATGAGCAATCGGAGCGGCACGAAAGCGTGACAGGTCCAAGACTGCCACCCCCGGTGCTGTCGCCAGAAACAAGGCGCAACGCGCATCGAAATATCTCGGCCATGCGCTTTGGCGAAGATTGAGTGGATTCCACTGCCGGAACCGCGAGCAGACCCCTCCAGACCAGACGAATATGAATTACGTGAAACCGCTGGGGTGGGCCAACGGCTATTGGGAAGGGCCTTCGACGGCCAGGTGCGGAGCTCTAGGTCCGCAGCGCCCTCTTGGGCTGCGACCCGGCGCTCGGCTTATCCGTCACAGAGATCGGCGGAAATCGCTAGTTGGGCCGTCACCGGATTCGCGCGACAGAACCTAGGGGGGGCGCCGTGTCTCTAACATTCAAATCGACACACCAGTGTCTGCCATTTGGTTCATTTCTTGGTAAGGTTAGCTGTTCCATCCCGGACGATCACATAGATCCTCGCCGGTCTGCATTCTTCATGGCAAGATGGGTTTTAGGTGACATCCGGGAGGGCGGCCAATGCTGATCAATCTTCATAGCCAAGCTACGACGACACCCAAGATACGGGCGGAAATTCAAGCGAGCAAAGATCCCGCATGGGTTTTGGCAGAGCGGTTTGGGATCACTGAGCAGACGGTATGGAAATGGCGCAAGTGCGATAGCGTACAGGACCGAAGCCACACAGCGCATCGACTGCAAACAACGCTGACCCCAGCTCAGGAAGCTGTAGCGGTTTCTTTGCGCAGGACACTGCTTGTGTCGCTGGATGATCTGCTGGCTGTGGTGCGGGAGTTCCTGAACCCGGATGTCTCGCGGTCAGGACTGGATCGTTGCCTGCGTCGGCACGGCGTTGGTAATCTGCGCGATCTGAAGGCAAAGGACGCCCGGCCCAAGCACAGCGGCTTCAAGGCATACGAGCCGGGATACATCCACATAGACGTGAAGTACCTGCCGCAGATGGAGGACCAGACCTCCCGCCGCTATCTGTTCGTCGCGATTGACCGAGCCACGCGCTGGGTTTTTATCCGCATCTACAACAACAAGACGGCGGCCAACGCCCGCCGCTTCCTGCGTGATCTTGAACGCGCCTGTCCAATCCGCATCCGCACCATTCTCACAGATAACGGAAAAGAGTTCACCGACCGCCTGTTTGGCCTGCGCAAACGCGCCCAAACCGGCAAACATGAGTTCGACAAGCTTTGCGCGGTTCTGGATATCGACCACCGCCTGACACCGCCGATGTCGCCGCAAACCAACGGAATGGTTGAACGCTTCAACGGTCGTATCGAAGACGTGCTGCAAAGCCACCACTTCCGATCTGGCGAGGAATTGGAAGCCACGCTGCACCGCTATGTCTGGCTTTACAACCAGCAGCTCCCGCAATCAGCCTTGGGCAGCAAGACGCCCTTGCAAGCGATGAAGGACTGGCACAAGCTCAAACCAGAACTGTTCAACAAACAGCCATACTACCGTCCGGGATGTGACAGTTAGCCTTGCAAACGGTCATCTGGGCCATCTAACATATCGCTAAGGTGTATCACTTGTACTGGTTCGCTGAAGATTGGGTGGCCTTGCAAAAAATCTGGTGGCCATATTTGGATACCATTTAATATGAAATAGGGCTTTTCAGTTGTTTGCAAATGACCGTTGATCCTAGGCTGTTCTGCATTCTTCGCGAATTCTCTGATGTAGCGGTCACGGACTTCGTCACTTCGACCGAGAATCTACGTGACATAATGGGGTTAGATTCTATGCTGTTGGTAGAACTGCAACTCCGCATTGAGGATGAATTCGGCGTCGTCTTCGACCCTACCGTTCACGATCTCGCGCAGATTTTTCTGGACATAGATAACCTAAACGCCTTTGTTCAGGCGCACGTCGATGGGCGCAACAGAAAGCTGGGCGGTTAGATTATGCGTGACAAGAATCCGTTCCTCGCCAGTGTCATGGGAAAGGTCCGCGAAGGGCGGCCCCCAGTCCAAGAGCCGTATTTCGTGCGAACAGAGTATGTGCCGGCCGGTCGCTATGTCGAGGTTTGGTTTCAAACACGCGGATGCTCATGGGATCACCAGGGCGGCTGCACGATGTGCAACTACGGCGAGGGCAAGTTCGTGAGCGATGAGTGGATGGTCGGAAATGTCGCCACGGCTCTCGATGCGGTTGATTGGCCGGTCGATGAATTGATGGTCTCTCCCTCGGGCAGTATGCTGGATGAAGTCGAGGTGCCGAAGGGCGCTCGGTTGGCGATATACGAGATGGTCGCCGAGCGGGACCTCGATCTGTTTCTCATCGAAACGAGGGAGGACTCGGTCACCGACGAATTGGCTGCAGAACTGGTCGCAAAACAGCCAGCCGAACGACGAGTGGCGATCGAGATCGGATTAGAGTCTTGTGACCCATGGATCCGCCGTTTCTGCATCAACAAAGGCGTGTCGCTAACTCAGTTCATCAATGCTGTCGACATCGCCAGACGTCACGGCATTATCGTTTATGCCAATGTCTGTTTGGGAACTCCGTTTCTTACGGCGCGCCAGCAGATAGAAGACTCCCTCACGACAATCCAATGGGCATTGCATAACGGTGCCGACAAGGTCGTCGTCTTTCCTCTGCATATCAAGCCTTTCACGCTACTCGACCGGCTTTACGATTGGGATATGTATGCCCCGACATCTCTTTGGTCGTTGGTTGAGATTTTGCGTCGGCTCGATCCCACCCAATTGCCCCGGATTGAAATTGCTTGGTACAAAAACTACTACAGCGACAGCAACAAAGTCCGGATTGCGCCTGGTGTCGACAAGGCACCACCGGCCGAGATCATCGCGGCATTAGACCGTTTTCGTGCCGAACAAAGCGAAGATTCGGTAAAAGAACTTCTGCGCTTGGAGCCGACGGCGCGAGAACAATGGTCGCGCGACATCGACACCGTGCCGGTCGTCGACCGCAGGCAAGCGATGGCCGAGTCCTATGATCGCATTTCCAAAAAGCTATCTATGAAATGGCAATGGCGGGAGCGTTTTCCAGATTTGCTCGCGGATATGTTGAAATGACGACCCGCTGCGGCAAGAATTCGTAGGCAATGACAGTATACTTAATTGATCCTGTTTTTGAGGACATCGAGACGGAGATTACATGGGACGAGGAGTTCACATCCATATACCAAAACCTTGCCCGCGCCAGTGGTGGGAATGTGCTCGAGAGGCCGGTTGATGGTCGCAATCCCGATATTGCGCTCGCATCATTGCTGCGTGCACGAAGTCTCCCGCGAGAAGGGCTTTTGTTCGACTGTAGAGTCGGAGAAGTGATGTCTTGGCCGTCCCCTTCCTTTAGGGTCATGCACCATGCCGATCTTTGTACCTATCAACCGTTCGTCATCTCGCATCTAGGCGGAGTCGAATTTGCGCATGCTCTAACCTTAGCCGAGGCGATGGCTGAGGCTGGCAGATTGCCCCCATCCATTTGCACGCTTGTCCATATCGACGCCGCGGATCTTGGCCGGAAAGTGCCTCTATCCAGCGGTATCGGTTGTGTTCTGTTATCCGCCGAGGAACCGTCTGCAGCGGAAATCGTATGGCGATTGGATGCTTGTGATCTCGGCGGTGGTAATGGCGAAGCGACAGGGATGGCCAGTACCGCCGATGCTGGTTTGAAGCGCCTTGCAGCAAGCACGATTTCCGGACGCCGCAAATTGTCGATGGAAATCAACGGCGCGCACAGTATGCGTGCGCATGTCGTGGTCTCGCGCGTCCGATAACTGGCCAGAGGAGAAATGCAGTGAAGATCGATCCCAATCAAGAGATCGCCAGGATAGAAGCCTTCCTCTCATCTGGTCTGGGTGATGGTTCGGCGGTGATCGCCCTGTCCGGCGGACTAGACTCGGATGTGTCCGTGCGGCTCCTCAGACGCGTGTGTCCGTCCGAGCTTATACGCACTTTCATCGCCGTTCAGGACAATATGAATTTGGCGCACTTGGAAAACGCCAGGGTTCTGGCGGAAGATATCGGTGTCAAATTGGCCGAAGTTGATATGCGTGGGTTTCCGACCGAAATCGTAACACGACTCAAAAATGCGGCAGCTGGAGACGGCTTCGATCCCGAAGGGCTTCTCGACGTTGCACGGACCAAATGCGCGTTGCGCACGGTGCTTTTGAGTTGCTATCAGGACCGAGGTTGCACGGTAATTGGGACATCCAACCGCTCAGAGATAGAGACAGGCTTCTTTTTGCCGCTCGGCGACGGCGTTTGGCACCTCGGCCCGATCTCACACCTCTATAAATCGCAGGTCCGGATGCTTGCGCCTCACCTCGGCGTTCGACCGGAGGTGCTTGAGCAAGCGCCGTCGGCAGGGTTTTGGGAGGACGAGACCGATTTCGAGGACCTGTCCTATTGGCTGGCAAATGCCGGTCCAATACGCCCCGAGGCGACGGTTGGGGATCAGTTGGACAAACTAGCCGAGCAAATTCTTCCTTCACTGTGCCAGGACAAAATCGACAGCGCATTGGCAAGCCTTTCATACGGTGACGATGATGAAAAAGTCGCGACGAAATCGGGGTTCAGCGTCGATATCGCGGGCCGGTTCCGCAAACTGGTCGAGGCGGCGCGTGCGGGTAAACTAAAGCCATTTGGGCAGAAGTTGTCTGCACCGGTCCTGGCGCGCGATGATTCTCGAGAGGTGATTTAGCGGAGTGGACGCTAGTTTAAGCGATTTGTTACCGGTGGCGGCATCACGTCGTCCGAGCACTATTGCTCTGTGCGATGATCTGGGCGGAGAACTTACTTATTCCGAACTCAACGACCGGGTCATACGCTCGCGCGCAATCATACAAGATTCGGGTCTTGGGACGGGTGACCGCATTGTTCTCGACGTGGAACGTTCATGCGAAAGCGTAGTTGCCATCCACGCGGCAATAGCTGCTGGATGCGTCGTGGTACCGGTCTCCGACGGAAGCCAAAGCGGCATTCAATATGATGCGCTAAATTGGCTCGCGCCGTCCGCCGTCATCGGCCCGAGGGCAACGCAAATCATGGAGAACATCCAGGGGCAGCATACCATTAGTGCAACATCATTAAGTGCGCTTTCTAAGGGGCCGAATCGACCCATGAAACGAAAGCCTCCAGAACACGCGACGAAAATTGCCTATATTGTCCTCACCTCGGGGTCAACGGGGACGCCACGCTGCATCGTTGGAGCACACGCTGCCGCGCTGTTTTGTGTCGAAGAGATCAATCATGCCCTCGGAAACAAAGACGACGACGTCATTCTCTGCGGCCTTCCGTTGTCCTTCGACTACGGTTTCTATCAGATTTTTCTGGCCGTGGCCGCGATGTGCACGCTTCGACTGACCAATATTTTTGAAAATCCACTTGGATTGCCCAGGCTTGCAAACCAAGCGTGTGCGACTGCATTGCCTGCTACGCCCGGCTTGATACGCGCGATGAACAAATCGCACTTGTGGCACCGGTTGGACAGCCGCCGTTTGCGCTATGTTTGTTCCACCGGCGACTACCTAACACAGTCGGACATTTCGAGTCTCTCGGAAGCCCTTCCCTACACGTCGGTGGTGCCGATGTATGGACTTAGTGAGTGCAAGCGGGTTGCGATATCACCGCCCGGTAATGGCACGCGTGCCGAAGGCGGTGTCGGCTATCCGCTGCCTGGAACGGAAACCAAACTCAATGATTGCTTTGCCATCGGCGGGCGTACCGTTGGCGAGCTCCATGTCGCCGGGCCGCACCTGATGCCAGGTTATTGGCATGCCGACGGGATCACGGATGCCGGGCGCTATTATTCGGATGCGAACGGGAAACGATGGTTGCGAACGGGGGACGTCTTTGAAATTAAAGGAGACGGATATCTCATTTTCGTCGACCGGATGGACGCGATCATAAAGGTCGGCGACGCCAAGTACTCGCTGTTCGATGCAGAACGCGAACTAAAAGTGGTTAAGGGCGTTTCGAGCGTAATCCTCGCCTGCTTCGACGCAAACGGCGCACCCTCGAATGAGGCTCCGGAAAAAATCGTCGCCTTTGTCGTAGCGGATCGAAGCCGCAGCTTAACGGTGGAAAAAATCGCGAGAGACCTACTTGCGTTCGCGGTCGAGCGCGACATAGGTTTGGTCCCGGATGAGTTTTGCTTCGTGGACAGGATACCGTTGAACGAAAGGGGCAAGATTGATCGAAATCGCTTGTCTGCAGGGTATCCGTCGGTTCCGGAGAAGTACGCGGCGCCAGCGGGGAGGCGGGTGCCGCCCAGCCAGCGCTGAACGCTGATGATGTCAGATTTTTCTTATTTCGGGGCCGCTGGGAACTGCCACATTCTTGCGCTCGCGAAGGCCTTTGTGCGCGTCAAATCGGTGCGCGACTTACTTTTGCTCGATGCATTGTCCAGCGTGCCTTTCGGCGTACGCTGCGTGCGTGAAGATCCCAACCGCCTGATGACGTGCCATCTCAACCCCGATGTAGGCCTCGACCGGTTGACGAATATCTTGATGTTGCAAGGCGAAAGCCTCTGTTTTGACGCCACTTCGCAAGAAGCGGCAATCGATACCTTGGACGATTGGTTGGCATCAGGACCGGTAATGTTGGGGCCGCTGGATATGGGAGGGCTTCCATATCTATTTGGACATGCATACTTAGCCGGGAACGATCATTACGTGATCGCTGTCGGTCGCGACGGTACAGGGTACCGCGTCGACGACCCGGAGGGGGTCTTGGGTGCGGGGATTGCGCGCCCGCGACTTCTGGAAGCTTGGCGCGGGGGCATTCCTGAGGCATCCGGGGCCTTTCATATGCGCAGATTCGACCCGTGTGACTTCGAAGGTGTGTCTGCTGAGATCTTGCTCCACGCACTCGCTTGCGGGCGAGACAATCTTGCAGCAGTAGACCCCCAGACTGTTTTCGTCGATATCGCCGACGCACTCGCGGCGCCAACCCCAACCCAGCGCCGTGCGATGAGCTATCTGTTTCCGGCGCGTGCGCAGCGCATACAATCGTTGATGGTTATGTTCGAAGAACTTAAAACCGCCGCCCGCGTCCAGTGTGCCGACATTCAAAAACTGCTTCGCCAGCAAATGATGGAGACAGCGGCGTTGCATGCAGCTACGCTGTTCAATGACGACGCCGATGTCGTTCAAGGCGCTTTAAAGCGGCTCGGCGATTTGGAGTACAGATTAAAGGATTCGGTAAAATTCTTGTTGGACGGAAAATAAGGTCAGGATACGCGCGCGATATGACGGTTTTTCTGCCCAGCGCAACGTTGCTGGTAGGCAAGACCTTAGCTGATTTTGGCGAGTCTTCCGAGACACAGTCGGAAACAGCAGCGAACGGCCATCGGTCTGTTCCGACTATGGGAATTGAAGGACTTCACGACGCCGTTTTCAATGTCGCACGCGATATTAACCGTGCCGCCCGGCAAAGGGGGAGGCATTTGGGACACGTTGTCTACACACATTCATTGCCGCGCCTTGCGACGGGCGCATTTTCACCGATTGGAGCCGTCCGCGAGGCGCTCGCGACAGACTTGATCCCGATAACGTGTTTGAGCGGTCAACCCTGTGCCGGCCTGCACAGCACCCTTAATCTCGGACTGACGCTTTTGTCGCGCTTGAGCAAAGATAAGGATGTCGCGATCATTTCCGCTGATGCCGCAACCACGCACGACGAACGGTTCTTTTTCAACAGCGCCATGGGCGATGCCGTATTTGGCACCCTGCTCGACCGTGAAAAAGGGCACCGTATCCTTTCATATGCTCAGATGACAAAGGTGTTCGCAAGCGCCGGCCAACTATCAGATGCCGAAGAAATACAGGCGTTCCGAGCCGAGACACATAGCCGTATGCGACATGTATTGCAGCGCGCGCTGTCCTTTGCATCCGCTGGATGGGAAGACGTATCTGCGGTTTTTCCTCATACGCCGAACACAGCGCTTTGGGACCAAGTGGCCAAGCTGTGCAAAGTGCCTAGAGAGCTTTTCGTTACCGACTATATAGGCGAAACTGGCCACTTGAACGCATCGGATTGCGCAATTCACATGTGGCGCGCCATACGAGACGGCAAGGTCAACCCCGGTGATCTGGTGTTGCTCGCCAGCGCGGGATTCGGCGGCACACACGCGGCGACCGCCCTTCGTCTTGAAGTATGAACCGTCTCCGTGGAGCCGTGGAGTGATTTTTTTAAACCGTGTGCTGTTCCACACGTAAGACGCGCTCGCGTGAGCCAATTTTTTTGTTACTGTTGGATCGTAGTCTCAAACGGGAAATCTGAACTTTATGAAACCTCCTCTCGACGTGCATTTATATGTAACTCCTCGATGTAATTTGGCATGCCCTCATTGCTACTATGATGCGTTCGACTTCGATGGCGATGAAACAGGCGTTCTTTCGACTGCGTCGGTCGTCGATGTAATCCACACGATTTGTGCCTCGTATGAGGCCGACATCCACTTAGAGGGCGGAGAGGCCTTTCTACGCGAGGATATGGATGAGGTTTTGGGCGCGCTAGATGCGCACGAGCTGGGATCGCTCACGCTGACAACCAGCGGAACGGTGCCGATCAAGGTATCGTCCGATCGATTGCGCGGTGTCGGCGATCTCCGGATTTCCATCGACGGCCACACCGACGAAATCAATAAGAGTCTCCGCGGCGTAGTTCTTAAACGGCCGATGCGGACGATTAAAGAGTTGATGAATAAGGAGGTCGGCTTTTCTGTGCGGATGACGATATCGTCGTTAAACGCACGCCGTATTGGGGAAACCTTGGATTTTTTATCGGACAGGGGTGTCCGCAGGATCAGTTTCTTCGAGTTTCAGGCGGTTGGTAGGGGCCTGGACAGCAAAGACCGGTTCGACGTCGCTGACGATGATTTCGATGCCTTTATCAAGTCAATTTCAGAGTTTGTGCCCGCGGGCATATTCGACGAAGTAAAGGTCAGCATCAGTCCTCGCCGCTCGACGCAGGCAAGCCCACTTTTCGACAGTTTTGAGAAAAACGGCTATCAGGTCATTTCGCTGGCGAGAAACCCGAACATTACGGTGAATTGGAACGGCGACGTTGGTATCAGTCCGTGGGGGGTAACGGCGGATCGGACCAGCGATCAGTTCGAAAACGTACGATCGGGCAATTGGTTCTCCAAGGTGCAAGCGCGTTATCGAGAAGACGCGTTGGTACCATTGGATTTTTCCACCACCTCAACGTTGCTGCGCTATCGCTCGAGCAACCCATCGTGACGCCGCAGTACGACAATCCAAGGGCTTTCAGCATCGGGGAAACGCCGTTGCTAAATGTTCCGGGTTATTTCGACGCAAGGCTCTATCTGAAACTGGAATCCGAGAATCCGTTCGGGAGCATCAAGGACCGGACGGCGTTCTTCATTTTGAGAGATTTGCAGCGAACTGGGCAACTTAATGACGGTGCCCAAATAGTTGAGTCTACTTCAGGCAATCTTGGAATTGCATTATGTCACCTGCTGAGAGACAGCGACGTCGGGTTCACTTGCCTTATCGATGAGACGATCTCGGAAGAGAAGCGCGCTGCGCTCTGCGCGCTTGGTGCAAATACTACCCTGGTCGCGTTGGATGATGCAGTCGACTATCGAGAGGCTCGTATGCGCCGGGCCGCGGCGATCCAGTCCGAGACCGGCGCGGTATGGACAAATCAATATGACAACGACGCAAACGTGCTCGCACATCGGAATACGACTGCAGAGGAAATATGGCGGCAAAGTGAAGGCCAAGTCGGCGTCATCGTCGCGCCGGTCGGAACCGGCGGTACGGTTTGCGGTCTTACGGCGGGGTTGAAAGCATACAGGCCGGACATCATCTCAATTGGGGTCGAGCCGCTCGGATCGACCGTGTTCGGCGGCGAACACGGCGATTATCTCTCAATAGGCTGGGGTTTGGCGGGCCAGTCGGGCATTATTCGCCGTTGGGGTGGCGGGATCGACTATTTTGCCAAGGTAGACGACGCAGAAACGGTGAAAACTGCCCATTGGGCGGCCGAAAACTTGGAGCCATCAATTGGCTTGACTGGATGTGGAGTCATCTCTGCGGCGATCGAGGCCATTGCCCGTTTTCCCGACCGGAAGGTGGTAGCGTTGATACCCGACAATGCCGAAAAATACCAAACAGTTCTTTCCGGCACTGTGTTTGACCGGGATATTGTCCGTACAGAATTTCATGAGGCCTCGGAGTGGAAACGTCAGCACGGCATCGCCCCGGCACCATAGATCGGCAATCCCCGATGAACGAATTTCGAGATCAACCCCTTGGTGTCCCGCTGGCGCATAGACTACGACCCAAATCATTCGCGGAGGTGGTCGGCCAAGCAAGTGTGTGCAGGACGGTTGGGGGAAAAAAAGGCACGCCCAATATCCGGTCCATGGTTCTTTTCGGACCGCCCGGCAGCGGCAAGACGACTATAGCGCACATCATTCTCGATCAATCGGGCATGAACACAGCAACCATCGATGCCTCTCGGCAGGGCGTCGGCGAGTTGAACGATATTCTGGCCAAGATGAACGGCGAGCCGGTTCTCATTTTCATCGATGAATTTGGAGCCTGGCGAAGTAACCAGCAACGCGCTCTGTTGAAGTCGATGGAGGCAGGCAATCTCATCGTAATCGGTGCCATGAACGAACAGCCGAGGAAACGAATCGATCAAGCGATTTTGTCAAGATGTCAGATCCTTCAACTGCGCTCCTTGGACCCGGACAGCATGGCGCAGGTCCTAGAGCGCGCCGAGAAAGAATCGGGAAAGCAGTTGATGCTGTCGGACAGTGCTAGGCACCGTTTCATCGAACAGATGAGCGGCGACGCGCGGGCGTTGCTGAACGCGTTCGAGGAAATCGTAGTCCGCGCCGTCGATGACGCGCAGATGTCGGATGAGGAGGTCTTGAAGGCTGCCGCCGAATTCGGCGGCAAACGGGTCAGTTTCGATAATGAGCGGCGAGCGCTCATCAGCGCACTACAGAAGTCAATCCGTAGTTCGGATTTGCAGGCCACCGCCTATTGGTTGGTGCGGCTGTTCGATTCTGGTGTCGAACCTAGCTTAATCACGCGCCGACTTATCGCGTGCGCGGCCGAAGATATCGGCCTAGCTGATCCGAACGCTCTGGTACAGGCGCTCGCCGCGTCTCAAGCTGTTGAGGTCTTGGGCAACGATGTGCTGCTGTGCGTGTTGCAGGCCGCGCTATATCTGGCCACATGTCCGAAATCGAACGCGCTGGAGGTAACGACGGCCCGGGTCCGCAGCCATATCGAACGCGATGGACCTTTCTTGCCTCCGGCGCACATCCTCGGTCCTTATACGGGTAACCCGGCCGCAGCGGACGGTTACGAGAGCGACCACATGTTCGTAGATGGGGTCTCCGGCAAACGGCATCTTCCTGAGCAACTTCTACAAGAGACCTTCTTTGAGGCTAACGAGCGTGGCTTCGAGCGCGAGGTCTTACGTCGCATACGATACTTCGAGGAGATTCGTCGAAAGCGTTCGTATTGAGCGGATCACACCGTTCGTGAGGCGCTCAAAAGCCGCAACGCCGCATCGGTATCAATTTTACCGGACGAGTTCCTGGGCAGGTTTCTGACAACGGAGACAACCGTTGGCCGTGAAGCCAATGGCAAAACAGTGCTCGCATATGACAATACGTCAGCCTTTGTGAGGGATTTACTTTCGGCTTCAATCAGCGCACCGATCTCAGTCGGCCCCTCCAAGACTACGGCTACCACGCCCTGTATGGACCGATAGTCGCCAAGAGTGTTCTCGATCTCCACCAAATTAACAAGAAAGCCCTCGTATTTGACTATCCGGTCGATACGGCCTCCGAAATGCAGTCTACCTTCTTCGTCCAAACGACCCAGATCGCGCGAGAGGTAGCCCGTCAGATTGTCGATCCGCGAAGTATCGGACAGCTTCCCGTTTTCAAGGTAGCCTGAAAACAGACACGGGCCTTTCACGCGGAGTCTGCCCGTGCCATCCAACTCCGGACCGTCGACGGTGATGCTCATGTCCATTGTCAACGTAAACCGAATGTCGTTTTCGCTGGCATCCGCTGTGTCGAAAAATCCGATATGCGGCGTCTCGGTTGACCCGAATTGATTCCAAATTCTTGCACCTCCCGGCATGCACAAACGCATCTCTCGAACGAGACTCATCGGCAGGGTCTCTCCGCATAGCACGACATCCTTGAGCGGCAACGGGTGTTCTGGCAATGACGATGCCGACAGTAGGTGCGCCAGATAGGATGGTACGGAATTGACATAGTCGAGGTTCCAGCGCCGAATGAAATCCGCGCTCGCATCGGGCGCCGACAACACCTCGGCGGTAGGCAACGCCAGGACACCGCCAGATTCTAGCGCAATGAAAACGCTCCAGTAGGAAATGTCGAAGCACAGCGGCGCTTGACCGAATACGCGTTTACCGCACCCCAAGCTGAAATCGCTCCGCAGTCGATCGAGCGTTGCGCTGCAGGCGCGGTGGGATAGTGCCGCAGCCTTCGGCCATCCTGTACTCCCAGAGGTCATGTAAATTGCTGCGATGGATTCCGGTGCCTGTACAGCCAACGTCTCGGGACTGTGACCGTGACTGTCCAAGAAGAAGGGATGGGCGAGATCTGAGACATCGACCACGCGCGTTGCTCCCAATTTAGCCACCACCGCGGACAGTTGCGCGTCCGCGTTGCCCGTGTAGATAGCGATTTTAGCGGAGATCAGTTTTAGGATATTGGCAACTCTTTCCGGCGGGTCAGTCGGGTCTTGGAAATTGAAGGCGCGACCCGACTCCAGAACGGCCAGTAGGGCGGCAACGCTCAGAAAAGACGGCGGGCCGACGATCGTGACCAAATCCGTGTCGCCAGACACGTGCGAGATTAGCCGCTGTTTGATACCGTCCACGGCACGGGTCAACGCACCGTAAGTCCACTCGCCCCTCCAATCGATGACGGCCGGCAAGGATGCGTTTTCACGGGCGATGTTGCGCCACAAACTGTGCAACATTGTTCGATCTCGCTCCATGAATGCAATGCCTCGCGTTCGTTTTGTGGCGGCGTTTATCGTTGCCTATGGTCCGCGAATATATATTGTGTTTATGTGCTCAACCATCAATCTTACTGAGGTGGAAGTGATAAATGTGGGCGACCGGTAAAAACCCATTCCTTTCACGTGTCATGGCCGTTCGCAGGAAGGGCCGTGCGCCAATGCCTCGGGGTGCCTCCGTCCGGACTACAATCAGTGACATCGCAATCGGAAAATTCGTTCAAATCTGGTTTCAAACGGCGGGATGTGTCTGGGACCGAATGGGGCAGTGCACGATGTGCGACTATGGTGCCGGGCCGGCCCCGAATGTCAACGAAATGATCTCAGTCGTCAAGCAAGCGATCGAGAATGCAAGGCGAGAGGAACCACTCGGTGTTTTGTACGTGTCCCCTTCGGGCAGTTTTCTGGATGCACGGGAAGTTCCACCTAGGGCGCAGGTCGAGATACTTCGCGCAATGAAAGCCGTAGATGCGGCGGAATACGTGTTCGAATCCCGTCCAGAATTAATCACGCCGGACTCGCTCAGGATGGTACGTAACGAGTTGGATTCCGAACGCGTCGTGATCGAGACGGGGATCGAGTCCGACTGTGATTGGGTACTACGATATTGTCACAATAAGCCGGGAATGCCTGAGGAATTCGCGAACGCTGTCCAAGTAGGAGCCGCTTACGGCATCGACGTAGTCGCCAATGTTGCTCTGGGAGCCGCGTTCCTGCGCGAAGCGGAAGCGATGATCGACGCCCGCCGGACGATCCTTAACGCCTATCGCCAAGGTGCTGAGGCAGTCATTCTGTTCCCGTTGCATGCTAAGCAAAACACATTGCTAGCAGATTTGTTGTCACTAGGGGTCTATCGTCCCCCCTGGCTATATTCCATTGCAGTTTTGTTGCTATCGTTGCCGACTTCGCTAAGAAGAAAAACGGAAATATCATGGTACCGTGACAACTCTGGATCGTTGCCAGCGCATGCCTCTCCGCGGAATTGTGGCACGTGCGACGTGGAAGCATTTTTGCTTCTCGACGCCTATCGATCCACCCATGACCCGGCGCATCTGCGCGCCATGGTGTCATCGACCTGTGAGTGCCGCAGTACATGGCTGCAAGACTTGACAATCAACAGCGGCGAAACCATTGGACATAGACTGCTGCGAGACTATGAGATCGCCGCCGCTGAAGTGGGGCTAGCGTTTGATGTCGAAGTTCCACCGATGGTCCGCCAGCAGCTAGTCGATTCGGTTCCGGGCCACCTCTTGGGCAGGGAACAGGGTCTGAAGAGCATGCTCGATGCCGCCAGCATTGGCACGGGCCCAGTCCACACCTAGGCTCTTTTCCGCTATTGTCCTGTAACCTCTCGAGAGGCGTTCAGCGAAGGGCGGCGATGAAGCGGCCATGCGCTGATCCCAAATTTCCCGACAAGCGGATCGGTGCTGCGTGAGTTCTGCCAGTATGCTCGGATCCTTACTCAATGCGTACCGCATCAATGTATCGGCGAGCCAAACTTCGGTGTCAGCATCGTGCGAGCGTTTGGCTCCGCGCATAGCGCCAGGATGATCCTTGAAAAGAAGCCACGCAAAATTTAGGCGCCGATGCTCATCCGAGCGAAGGCACATCAAAATATCTACGAGGCCCCACAACATAGGCGGTTCGTATAGCCCGTCCTCGTACAACTTTTCGATGAGAGTGAATGGCTTCACGAAGCATGGAAACACCGTTACCCAGTCGAAACCCATCGAATACGCTTTGCGCACCGATGTGACGACATCATCGACTTGCTCGCGTGCGTTCAAGAACGGGGCACCGAATAAAAGGTTGGCCGTCACCTCTGCGCCCGCAACTCGCGTGATGGAAACGGCGCGCTCGATTGCCGCATCGCTGCAAGGTTTGTTGATTGACAGCGTGCGTGTCGCTTCGTTCATGCTTTCGACGCCAATTTGGATGGTCAAATTCTTTCCGCCAAGCAATTCCAGCGCACGAGCGATACGAGCCGGTTCGACCGTCAGAATATGCGTTTCGCATACCATTGTCTCAATGTCAGTCGCAGCGACCATGGTTAGTATCTCCTCGGCGACCGGTATCGAAATCTCCGTAGAATCAAAAAAATTGAACGGGCTGATCCATAAGATCGGCACGTCCGATGGAACGAGGGAAAGGGACTTCCGCGCCGCATTCAAGATGTCATCGTCCGTAACTTGGCCTGGAAAACCAAAATTGCACATCGTGCATTGGCCCTCGAAGTCGAAGCGGCAACCTCGGCTCGGCAACCAAATGCCGGCGACGTCCGGGGCGAACATGGAAAAATAATCGCTCGGAACATCAAAACGAGGGCGGTGGCGCCGGACGGAACGGCTGCACGACGCGAGAAAACGACCGATGTGCGCCGCGCCGGATTCTGCATCTTGCACGGATACCGGGTTTCTTGTCTTTGAAGCGTGCGACAACCGTTGGCTCAGGACACCGGGACGCAGACTTCTGTTACCAATTTGTCGTCGTCAACGCCTATGACGTAATAGAGTTCGACTACGGGGCCGCCGTTGTACGCCAAACCCATGGACGGCGCGACCTCATCAATCAGATGCTGGTATACGCCCTTAAGACCCGAATACGGCCCGACATGGCGTTCCTTAATGTATTGACCTTCGGCACATTTCGACATGCAGAGGTCCGCCTCTCCATCAAGCTCGGAAATCAGCGAAATTTCGTTCGAAACTGGAATACCATCAATAACCTCGACGACACTGTCTTCGCTCATGATGTCGCCGGAAATGATCGCCATTCCTACTATGGTTTCTCCGCTTTCCGATTGGAGCAGTTGATTTTTCGCACTTAGCTTTTCGCGAAGATGCGCCATCTGGATCATACAACCGTCAACTTCTTCGATTGAAATGTTGGAGATCGGCGCGTTGCGGGAGACCGCTGCAAGTGCGATCGCGGGCAACTCAACGACCGTATGGGGTCGTACTTCTAAAGTTGAAACAGCCATTTTAGAACTCCCAAGGTTAACGAATTCGCGTATAGAGGACACAGGAGCATCGTCTAAAATTCGAGTCAAGGGACTTGTTTGACCAAGCGAAGGCTCGCGTGTTGGGTGTTTGTCGGCTGCGCAAACTCCAGTTTTCGGCGTAAGAGGCAAAGAAGGTTGAATGGCTAATATATCTCTGCGTGGCGTCAAGACGCATAATCTCAAAATTGATTCATTGGATTTACCGAGAAATGAGTTGATTGCGGTTGGAGGTGTCTCCGGGTCGGGAAAATCCTCGCTTGTTAGGGACGTCATCTATGCCTCGATACAGCGTGAGTTTTTAGCTACGCTTGGTAGTTTCGCGTCCAGGAACATGCCGCGCTTGCAGCGCCCCAATGTTGATATGGTACGGGGGTTGTCTTACGGCCTCCACATTTCGCAGTCGCCGATGCATCGAAATCCACGTTCGACGGTCGGAACTATCACTGACATTTATAGTTACGTTCGGCTGATGTTCGCTCGGCTTGGGGAACCGGTGCACGACGCGGCCTGTTTCAGTTTCAACAATGCCCAAGGTGCCTGCGAGGTTTGCAAAGGGCTAGGCGAGCGACGCGTCCCGACGCCCAAGAAATTAATTGATTTTGATTTGAGCCTCGCCGACGGAGCGATCCGTCACCGCGCTTGGAAGGTAGGTGGACGCCTATGGAACATCGTCCGCGCTTCCGAGTTCTTCGATATCGACAAACCGATCCGCAGCTTTTCCGACCGCGAACTCAACCTTCTATTGTATGGCGAAGCGCAGACCATCACCAACGAACAGCCTGGGTACGTTCAGAACTTTCGTTACGAGGGAATTATTAGTCGACTGGAGAAGCGGGCTGCGGACAAGCGGGACCTTACGGCCATAACGTATGACGGCGAGTTCTTTGAGATCGGACTTTGCCAAGCGTGCGGTGGCAGCCGACTGAACGCGCGTGCCAGAGATGTACGTATCGGTTCCTATGGGATCGCAGATCTTTTGACATGTGATATTTCAGAGTTGCCCGCGATCTTGGAAGATATCCGCGGACATTATGATTCTGCGGCAGATTTGATCGATCTGTTAATGTCGATGGTTGACGCGCTCTGTTCTCTCTCACTTGGCTACCTAACACTGCTGCGTGGATCGGACACGCTGTCAGGCGGCGAAGCGCAACGGGTCAAACTGGCGCGGGTTCTTTCAGGTACTTTTTGCGAGACCATTTATGCCCTCGACGAACCCTCAATCGGCCTCCATCCAAAGAACGTTGAGCAACTTATCGACCTTTTCCAACGCATGGTTGGGATGCTCAACACGGTTATCGTGATCGAGCATGATGCTGCCTTGATTTCGGCTGCCGACTATATTGTCGAACTCGGACCAGGCGCCGGTCATCGAGGCGGTGAGGTCGTATTTTCTGGCAGCAAAGAAGAACTCTGGAGATCGAACACGACTTTAGCCCGCGCGTTGAAGCCCAGGCGGTTGTCTGAGTCAATGACCAAGCCGCGACCAGACAATAAGCTTCTTAGCATTCGCGTACCCAATCGCAACAACCTCAAGGTCAATGAAGTGCGATTCATGAGTGGGGCACTAAACAGCATTTGCGGCGTATCCGGTTCAGGGAAAAGCTCTTTGGTTTCGGTAATTGCCGAGCAGTGGCCGGACGTGGTCGTGGTTGATCAAGCACCGGTCGGCTCCAATCCACGCTCCGTGGTCGCCAGCTACATCAAAGTTCTAGATCGGATGCGGGAAATCTTTGCAAATGAGACCGGACACAAGCCGAGTGAATTTTCGTTTAACGGACCGGGGGCATGCGAAAAATGCAGCGGCCTCGGCTACATCCGCCTGGACATGCACTTTCTCGGGGATGTTGAATGGGTGTGCGAACGGTGCAACGGGTCACGTTATGAAGCCCGCATTTCCGCGCTAAAGGTCGGCGGTCGAAGCATCGCCGACATTCTCGCTCTCAGTGTGGCTGACACTGACAATGTATTTGACGACGAGAAGATCAACAGGGGTTTCCAACTGCTTCATATGGTCGGACTCGAGTATCTCACGCTAGGGCAATCGCTGAAAACACTCTCTGGCGGCGAACGGCAACGCCTCAAGATCATCCGTCAACTCGGCAAGTCCGGCGCCGTGATTGTGATGGACGAGCCGTCACGCGGCCTGCATGCAAACGATGTCGAGAAGCTCGCATCCGTGCTCAGGCATTTGTGTAATCAAGGCAATACGGTCATCATCGTCGAACACGACATGCAACTTGTGGCGATGTCTGATTGGTGCGTCGAGTTGGGACCCGGCGGTGGCAAGAATGGGGGACGGTTGATTGCCGAGGGGCGGCCAGAGTCTCTCCTCAGCAATGAGCATTCTCCGTCGGCACCATTCCTTGCCCCCTATCTAGGTGGGCATCGAGTCACATGAGCCAAACTTACGACAATCTTGCCGATTACTATGACCGCTGGATCGAGGGTGATCCGGCTGCAGCACCTTGCGCGGCCTTCTATCGCCGTCTTTACATGGAGACAAAAGGGTTGATCGTGGAACTCGGGGTCGGCAACGGGCGGATCGCTGGCCCAGCCGCCCGCGACGGTGCCGAGATAGTCGGCGTCGACACCTCAATCGCCATGCTCCATGCCGCACGCACAGCTTGGGCCGAGCACACAGGGGGGCGGCTGCATTTAATCGCGTCCGACATGAGGGAACTGCCGCTCCCGAGCGGTACGGTGTCTTTAGTCGCTTTGCCATTTCGCACAATCGGCCATTTCACCGGCAACGAAGAAAAGCTGCGAGTGCTGGTCGAGGCCAAACGGCTGCTCGGTCCAAGCGGCATATTCGTAGTCGACCATTACGTTTTCGACCGAGACTGGGCCGATGCGCATAACCGTCGTTGGCTGAAAATGTATGTCGGTTGCGATAATGCGGACGGCGAGGTCGGCATCTATGACCGCTATGACTATGATTTCGAGAATTGCATGATGCATGTGACAACGCGGATTGAGCGTCGGGCAAATGACGACGAAGACAAGAAGATCGAGGATACTCGGTTCGATTTTTCATGGATCGATCCCGCCGACATGAAGGTGCTAATCGACCGCGCCGGTTTCGAGGTTGTCGATGTTTTTGGTGACTACGGTGGCCGTGCTTTCGACGGTCACGCTGAGGAGCAGGTGTGGTTTCTTCGGGCACAATGATGGCGAGTTCGCGAGAAATGACAAACAAGGGGTTTGCGCCGCCGTCCATGAAGCATCGGGACGGTATCGCGCATATTATCGCAAATTTGCTTGGCAAAGTCGGAGCTGATGCCGGGCACGCGATTTCGCTTGCCGGTGGCGCTTTCAGCGCTGGCGTGACAAGGGACCCGCGGCGCCTGATGACGCCGGTCGCGACGCCGATTCAACGCTTGATTTGGGCACTGGACGCATTGTCCCCGTGGTTCACTTGGCAAGAAACGGCGTGGCCGGACGTCGCCGCCTCGCCGTCCGGTTTGTCAGTCATCGGCCCGGTGGAGTTCCACACTGTCTCGCGTCGCTTGGACGATGTGTGTTTCGCTGGTGCCGGGAATGCTGTTTGCCGTACCCACTATGCCGCTGACGCGATTCGACGGTCCGAGGAGATCCATTATTTCATACCAATGCTCGGGCCCTGCGTTCCGCTTTCGGCGTCGCGATTGGCCACCGCCGTCGCCGTCGGGACAGAGACTTGGCACCAAACCGCGTGCAAGATTACGATCAAGCCGACAGGCCTGGACGAAGCCTGCGAGCCACAACACATTGCCATGGCGGTTTTGAACATCTTGAAACGACATGGACAATACGCGGCGAGGACGGCGACGGACCATTTGGCTCTTGCCGAAGACATCGATCGCTATGCGTCCGGCTTGCGGCGGGCCGCGATGTGGCTGTCGCTCGCGGACCGCTGTACGTTGACTGCATTGTCGTTGGCGTCGCTGCGCGGCTTGCAGAACCATGACAAGCATCTGCTCGAGATCTCTGGGGTTGTTGCCGACCTGGCTAGAACCTACTGCCACGCCTTCGATGCTTTCGGGATCAGCGCCGGCGAACGCCTCGCTGAGACTCTTCGTGTGGTCAGCGCGCACCACGCACGGCTCGCGGTATTGATCTCATGAGTTCTGACATCGACGCCGCATGGGAAACGGTCCTACCCAAAATTGTCGACGCGTCAAGCAATCTCGAAACACCGGCGTATGTCTATCTTCCGGATGTAGCCGCTTCGAGGTTCTGGCAGTTGCGGCGCATCCTGCCGACGGGATCGGAGCTTGCCTATTCGGCGAAAGCCAACGGCAACCCCGACATGATTTCGGCGCTTTGCGGGGCCGGAGCGTTGATCGATATAGCCTCGGCGGGCGAGATCGAGATGACTCGCCGCGCCGGGGTGCCGCAGCGCAATCTCATCTTTACTGGACCCGCAAAATCGCACGAGGAATTGACCGCCTTCACTGCGCTCGAAGGAGGTATCGTGGTATTGGAGTCAGCTGCCGAAGCTAGGCGCTTGCAGTCGATCCTCACCGAGCGGAAACAGGTATGTGATGTACTCGCGCGTATTCGTATTGACGCAAAATTGTCCGGTGTCCAACTATCGATGACGGCGGCACCGCAGTTTGGTTTCGATTACAGAGCAGTTCTAAATTTTCTCGCCGACTTCGCGGCTTATCCTAATCTCAACTTTCGTGGACTCCATGGTTACCTCGGCACAGGCATCGAAGATCCGGAGCACGCACTAAGTTGCTGCAATCGCCTCTGTGAGGTGATCGTCGACATCGCCGCTGTAAGCGGACGGGATATCGAGATTGTCGATCTTGGCGGTGGGTTCGGGGTACCTCGCGCCCCAGATGCGAACGAGCCCGATTGGCCCGGTATCGGGCCGGCACTGCAAGAGGCCATAAACCGCTTGCGCAAGGAACTGCCGAAGCTTCGGCGTATCATCTTCGAGTCCGGGCGCTACATCGTTGGGCCAGCCGGCGCGTTTCTGACACGCGTGATCGAACTCAAGCGGACGTCAGACAATGTCAACGTCGTATTGGTCGACGGTGGCGCAGGCGCCTTTAGTTGGGACGGGGCTCAGGTCGGATTTCGGCCCGGCCCACTGCGTCTAATTGCGGCAGCCGGCGCGACGCCGCTCCACGACCGCGATATCCTAGAGGCGAGCATCTACGGGCCGCTGTGCACACCGGCGGATAGGATCGCGCATCGCATAGGGATTGAGACACCAGCCTCCGGCGACTTCGTGATGTGTTTGCGTGCCGGTGCATACGGCTACGGTCAAGGCACCGGTTTTTTCATCTCTAGAGGTTTCCCGACCGAATATGTTGTCGGAGCCGACGGAATATCGTTGAGCCGAAAGCGTGTCGAGGCGACGGCTGGCCTTTAAGCATCTTCCGCTGTCATCCGCGTCGTCCAATTGAATGGAGAAATGCAGATCCTCCTCTATATTCAGCGAATTTGTCACCCGCCGTCTCTGATATCCCATATAGTGGGACACAGGCGATCTTGACGCAACCAACCAGTTCCCTTGCAAGAGAAGTGGCATCTGCTTCCTTTGCGAAGGCACTGTGCGGTTTTTCATCGAGGAAGACTAGAAAAATATTCATGTATTCTGAACCACCGTATATTGCTTCTGTATCACCAAACAAAAAAATGTATTCCCAATATTACTCAAATCCAGTTTGACCTGTGTTTCTACTGTCGGCGCCATTTGCAGATCTCAGAGTTTCCGCCCTTCGATCAGAAACACGGGCTGGCTAGGCGTGCTGATTTCAGCGGTTCCGCTGAGGTTATACTCCCAATGGCACCGTGCGGTCGTTCCGATTTGAGTCTCAAGGGCAAGCCTCTATCTTTTCAACCGCGCTTGCAAGGTTTATGAACCAGTGGGTGCTTATGCATTCCGCTCTGAACCGGCGATCGCTGCTAGTTCTAGCGCCACCGGAACACCAGGGAGTTTGTTGTGACCCTGAAGTTGCGCGGATCTCACAGCGACCTCATCCAGAGCAACTGCCATCTACAGCTGGACCTGTCACGCTTTCGTGCCGCTCCGATTGCTCATTTAGGCGGCCTTTCTTTCGAAAGCCAATGGGCTTTTCCAACCGAGCGCTGAGTGTTTGCGGCGCGGATTGTAGAAGCCATTGATGTAC
>Ga0316204_10005120_pt1 | contig 22252 bp, 20 predicted proteins | sample 6monrhotite_MG_2_FD_205661 | JGI IMG/M metagenome (GOLD analysis project Ga0316204, IMG submission 205661) | Microbial mat bacterial communities from mineral coupon in-situ incubated in ocean water Damariscotta River, Maine, United States -... | ecosystem: Environmental > Aquatic > Marine >... | reverse complement strand
GAACCATACCCATTGAATGAAACATTATCGGATAAACAATATTTACCTGACGAACTTACCGTGTAAGGCACAGAGCTAATACTGGTACATGCCATTGCAGTATTTATACCCAAGCTAAATACCAACGCCGACCCTAAAACTAACTTAGGCATAAATCTTACTGTAGTATTCATTTCATTTGACATTACCGTTCCTTTATCGTGGGAGTCTAAACTTCTATTTCAGAGAAATATTTAGGGGATTAACAACCAAAATAGCTAAGCCCCTTAAATTGCAAATGGAAATCTAACATAAAATAAGTAAAATTTCCACACTCAATAAGTCATAAGTAGTAGCTGGTAATAATTACAGGCATGATCGTAAAACTGAGACAATAAGCCTCGAAAAGCTTTAATAAGCACGTAAAAGGGAAGCTAATGCTTCCTTTTTACGTGCGTATTAATTTAAAGTCAGATTAATTTAGCCCTCATCTAATAATTTTCATTCAATTTCATCAAGTTACATAAAGGAATACAGAAAAACGGCCAGCACTTTATGTCCAAAACTTACCATCCCTGCTTAAAGAAATGCTAACGAGCTAATTGTGAAAAGTTATAATTCCCTCATTTAAAATAAAAAGACAAAAGATACAGATGGAATCAGCAAAACCACTATTTTCTTATAAAAAATATTGGGCGCAACGTTTTGGCATTGCCCCCTTTTTCCCAATGAGCCGTGATGAAATGGATGAGCTTGGCTGGGATTCTTGTGACATTATCCTTGTCTCAGGCGATGCCTATGTTGATCATCCAAGTTTTGGAGCGTCGGTGATTGGACGTGTTTTAGAAGCTCAAGGGTTTAGAGTCGGTATCATTGCTCAACCTGACTGGACTTCTGTCGAAGATTTCCAGAAACTCGGTAAACCCAATCTATTTTTCGGGGTGACGGCCGGTAATATGGATTCCATGGTCAACCACTACACCTCTGACCGAAAAATTCGTCACAACGATGCTTACACACCCAATGATGAACATGGCAAACGACCAGACAGAGCCGTCATGATCTATACCAATCGCTGTCGTGAAGCCTTTAAAGGTGTGCCCGTTATTATCGGTGGGATTGAAGCCAGTTTGCGTCGCATTGCACACTATGATTATTGGTCTGACAAAGTTCGTGGCTCGGTCTTAATGGACTCTAAAGCAGACTTATTGCTGTACGGTAATGCCGAAAGAGCTCTGGTAGAAGTCGCACACAGAACCGCAGCAGGCGAACACCCAAAAGAGATGCACGATATTCGTGGCGTCGCCTACATGATCAATCAAGTACCAGAAGGCTTTGTGGTGATCGACTCCACCAAAGTGGATCTACCCGGTAAAGTTGAACCACACCAAAATCCATATGAGATGGTGACCGAAGAAGGCTGTGAGCAGAAAAAGCAGTCTTCAGAAGAGAGTGATTTAAATACTGGCGCAGATAATGGCGAAGGACAAGGCGTTATTGTCGTCAATGTGCCATTACACATTCCTAAAAACCACCCAAGAGATAAAACGGTTATTAGAATGCCCTCTTTAGAGCAAGTCAGAAATGACCCCGTTTTATATGCCCATGCATCTCGTGTTTTTCATCTTGAAACCAACCCTGGTAATGCCCGTTCACTGGTGCAAAAACATGGTTCTCGTAACGTATGGATTAATCCGCCACCGATTCCATTGACCACACCAGAAATGGATAAAGTGTTTGATCTACCATACGCTCGCGCACCGCACCCAAGCTACGGTGATGCCAAAATTCCAGCATGGAATATGATTCGTTTCTCGGTCAATATTATGCGCGGCTGCTTTGGTGGCTGTACCTTCTGTTCCATCACCGAACATGAAGGCCGAATCATTCAAAACCGTTCAGAAGAGTCTATTCTTAAAGAGGTAGAAGAGATTCGCGATAATGTTAAAGGCTTTACTGGCAACATCTCCGACCTGGGTGGCCCTACCGCAAACATGTGGCGTCTGGCCTGTAAAGATGAACGTGTTGAACGAAATTGTCGCCGTTTATCTTGTGTTTACCCGGGCATTTGCCGTTATCTCAATACCGACCAAACACCACTGGTTCAACTCTATCGCAAAGCACGCCAACTACCCGGTATAAAACGTGTGTTTATTGCCTCTGGTTTAAGATACGATCTTGCGGTTGAAACGCCAGAATACGTTAAAGAGCTCACCCAGCATCATGTAGGTGGTTATCTCAAAATAGCCCCCGAACACACAGAAGATGCACCGCTCTCAAAAATGATGAAACCCGGAATTGGCACTTACGACCGTTTTAAAGAGATGTTTGACCAATTCTCTCAAGAAGCGGGTAAAGAGCAGTACCTTATCCCCTACTTCATTGCGGCCCATCCAGGCACCTCGGATGAAGATATGATGAATCTCTCCCTCTGGTTAAAACGCAAAGGCTTCCGTGCAGATCAAGTTCAAGCATTCTTACCCAGCCCAATGGCCATCGCTTCCGCGATGTATTATTCAGGACGCAACCCGCTTAGAAAGGTGCTTAGAGAGGCTACTGACACCGTAGATAGCCCAAAAACCATGAAGCAACGTCGTTTGCATAAAGCATTTTTGCGTTATCACGATGCCGAAAACTGGCCTCTGCTGAGGGAAGCGCTTACAGAAATGGGCCGAGAAGAGTTAATCGGCAATAGTAAAAAGCATCTGGTGCCAACTTACCAACCTGCTGGCACAGGAAAAACGGGGGGCGAAGGCTCAAGAACAGGCCGTAAACACGGTAAGCAAACATTTGTCACCAAAGGCGCTGACCACAATCAAAGAAATAACCAAGGTCGTAAACGTAACGCTAAGGTCAAGAGAAAGAAAACAAAAACCAGAATATAAGACTGTTTCAAGGTTGATTCGTGGCCTTAAAACATTGAGTTCAATAAAAAACCCGCTTAACAAAACGGCTAAGCGGGTTCTTTTTTATAAACGACTGCACCCCGCAAGGGGGTATAAAGGCCTGATTACTTCTGTGTTCTCATTTACTGTTATAAAAGGGATAAAATCGGACGCGAAATGCAATCAAATATTGTTAAATAGAAAGTCCAGGTTCAATGACTCCAGCTTTATCCCACATAACATCGCAGTCTTGCTCAGCAGCGGCCTTTAAGAGTTCAATTAAAGGCATAGCTCGACTTTGCTGACTAATGTTCTGATCATCCCAAGCACTCTTTTTGATCTCAGTGTTTAACCCTGCATCTGCTTCAATTGCATTGGTTAAACGATTAAGCACAGCGGGTACATCCTCAGCTAAGATTGCACCAGGTATAGTTCCTGAGTGTCCCATTTTTTTTAGCATGATTTTGGCAACGTCACCAAACATGGTGATCACAGCATGCGCCTCAGTTCGAAAAGTGACTAGCATTGATTTTCTCCTTGTCCAATTCAAATAATTAGGATCAGAGTAAACTTAAGGAAGCTCTGAATAACTCTAAAGCCAATCAATCATCATACACAACAATGACGTCATAAAACCAATAAAAAAACCCGCTTAACAAAACAGCTAAGCGGGTTCTTTTTTATAAACGACTACACCCCGCAAGGGGTATAAAGGCCTGATTACTCTATAAAATCAAATCAATTGAGTCTGAGCATTGATTCGACTTAGCTATAAAAAGCTTCAACCGTTCCTTTCAGCTTAATCAAAATCGGTTTCCCTCTACGATCCAAGCCTTTAGGAGAAGCTATTTTCACCCAACCTTCACTGATGCAATATTCCTCAACATCCGTACGCTCTTTGCCGTTCAGCAAAATACCAATGTCGTGCTCGAAAATTTCTGCCACATGATGTGGACTACGAGGATCACCCGAAAGGCGATCTGGCAAAGCGGGTTGCGAGTTAGTATCGTTCATATTAGTGACCTGAATTAAATAAAAAGTACGCCATTGTAGACAATATAGACTGGATGCTCAAGAACTGCAGTAACTGTTTAAAAGTATTGAACTTACTTATTAAGCCTATAGAATGACCAGCTTAATCATGAGAAAACCCTACTCTCAATTTAACTAGGCTCAGACTAAAGTTGTTTTTAATTTAGAAATACGATCAATAAGCTATTGATTTCATTTTACTCTGATCCAATTATTGACCTGTAGCAAATCAACTGGCCAAATCATCAAAAGGAACCACATGTTTTTTGGGCACCCCAACTTATCATCTTGGCTAACCGCTAAATTGCTTGCTAGGTATGGTCGTAAACGCTTTAACATTCAAAATCAAACACAGCGCCAAGACTACATCTCAGCTCATCAAAACCCAGAGACCAACGAATGGCAACAGCCCATCGACTTGAAGCGTGTCAGCTTTACCAATCTAAGCCTATACAGCACCGAATACAGCGTTTTTAAATATTTATTGGAAACCGAATTAGATGTTTTGCAAAAAGCGCCCTTCAACCAGCTTACCGTCTATACGGAAATCATTAAGCATAGCGCAGCCGATACGTTTATCAAGCCGATTGATGCCGATTCATTTCTTGTTGGCATTCACTCTGGCCGTATACAACAAATATCAAATTTATTTCTAACGACAGACGTTGTGCCAAAAATTCTTGAGCCCTTAAGCAACCTGCCCAAAATCAACGAAAGGTTTCTTAAATCATTTGCAATGGAGTTGGCTGTTAAAGCGACCATCTATACAGAGTTCGCCAAAATCTTCAACCAACACCCCAGCATTCAAAACAGTCTCAACCACCTGAGAAATAAAGAAGGCATCTCGGAAAAATATAAAAATGATTGTTTGGTTGGAGAGTTCCTTATCAAAGAAATACAGACTCGAACAAAAGCCCTGGTTGAATCCGCTTTTTTTGAAGAGAGCAATGACACAGACTCCTTAACAAAAGAGATGTTACAACTCTGCATCGCAACCCTATATTTGAACTACGCCCAACACAGCAAACCAACAGACGAGATTTCAGCCGCTGAACGCGTATTTTGCACCTTCAACGCCCTGACTAAAACCTCTCAAACCAACACACAGCTATTGCTTGAGACGATGAATAGAACCCACCCAATCATGGAGTCAGAAGGCATCAAATACCCGTTCGTAAACCTTTACACGTTACACCAAACATTCACCAACGAAATGCTCGCTTAAATACCTAGGGGGCCTAAACAAAGTTTTTTATTCCAATCAAAAAACGCGTATCAACGAATGCTAAGGCTTTTTAGCAAGAAAAATAATATGCCGACTGCCTTTACCAGGCCTCGCTCTTGCCATTTTATCGGTCACTTTGAATCCAGCTTTTTTGAGTTGACTAATGAACATCGAATCCGGCCCTGCAGACCACACTGCAAGCATCCCTTTTGGGCGTAGACTGTTATATAAGGCACTTAAGCCTGCGGGAGAATAAAGCCAATTGTTATCACTGTTTGTAATGCCTTCTGGGCCATTATCAACATCGAGTAAAATGGCGTCAAAACCTGGCTTCTGTTGTTTGATTAAATCGGCGATATCGCCTAATCGTACTTGGCTGCGTTCATCATCTAAGGGTCTGCCTGCACATTCCCCTAGCGGGCCGCGGTTCCATTCAACTACTTCTGGAATAAGTTCTGCCACCGTGACTCTTGAACTAGCAGTCACGCACTGCAACGCGGTCGCCAAGGTATAACCCATACCCAAACCGCCCACTAAAACGGTTGCACCCTCTTTGTTTTTAATATGCGCACAGCCAAGCTTAGACAGCTCCTGCTCGGAGTTATAAACCCCGCTATTCATCAATACGCCGCGTGAACCAGACAGCTTTATCGTAAATTCATCTTCACGCTGTAATAAAACCAACTCACCGCCGTTGTTAGGAATAATCGCCGTCGCGAGTTTGTTTAATTGCTTCATATAATCTCTTAGTGGTTGTCTGTGTTTTACAAAAAAAACATTAAAACAGAAAACGGTCAGAAAGTATTTACCCGACTTGAAATCAATAATGAAAATGACAGGAAATAATCGGCATTTAAAGAGGTAAGAGTGAAGTTCCCTTTCCCACTGTGGGAGTGTTCAAAAATCTGTGTCATTTCATTAAAATAAATGCAAAGCATTTAAGGAGTGACATATGTCTCAACCATTTGATTTCGATCAAGCACTAAAACAACTTCAATCAGGCCAAGGATTAACGGGTCAAGATGGCATTCTAATGCCACTCATAAAACAACTGAGTGAAGCGGCTATTAAAGCCGAGCTAGAACAACACTTAATGACTTCAGAAAGTCCCAACCGTAAAAATGGCACCTCTTCTAAAACCATAAAAACGGGCTCTGGTAGCTTCGTTCTGGAGTCTCCAAGAGACCGCTCTGGTACATTTGAACCTCAATTAATTAAAAAAAACCAAACTCAGCTCACTCCCGAAATAGATCACAAAATACTCTCCTTGTTTGGTTTAGGAACAAGCTATCGTGATATGCAACAGTACATTAGAGAGCTGTATGGCATAGAGGCCTCTAATGGGACAATCAGTGCTGTAACCGATCAACTATTAGTCGAACTAAAAGAGTGGCGTGAACGCCCTCTAGAAAGTCATTACCCAATCGTCTGGCTTGATGCTATTCATTATAAAATCAAAGAAGAGGGTCGCTATGTGAGTAAAGCGATCTACACCTTGCTGGGATTAAACCTTCAAGGAAAAAAAGAAATTTTGGGTCTTTATGTCTCGGATACAGAAGGCGCGACCCACTGGTTAACGGTACTGACGCAATTACAAAATAGAGGTGTGAAAGACATCTTAATAGCCTGTATAGACGGCTTGACAGGTTTTCCAGAAGCCATCACCACGGTATTTCCTAAAACGGAAGTACAGCTGTGCATTATCCATCAAATCCGAAACTCCATGAAGTACGTTGCTTCCAAGAACCATAAGGCTTTTATGGCTGATTTAAAGCCCGTTTATAGAGCCATCAGTAAAGAAGCAGCTGAAACCGCTTTAGATAAACTGGAAGAGAGATGGGGAGATACCTACCCAATCGTGATTCAATCATGGCGACGAAAATGGGAGAGTTTATCCGCTTATTATAAATACCCTGAACCCATTCGTAAGGTGATCTATACCACGAATGCGGTTGAAGCCGTTCATCGACAGTTTCGCAAATTGACCAAAACAAAAGGCGTTTTTCCTAACGAAAATAGCTTGTTAAAGCTACTTTATGCTGGCATATTAAACGCATCCAGGAGATGGACGATGCCTATTCAAAATTGGAATTTGGCATTGTCCCAACTGGCCATTTATTTTGAAGGGCGATTAGACGGCGTACTGGATATTTAAATTAACTGTGACACAGAATTTTGAACGCCCTCCCCACTGTCTTTCTTGTCCTAATATTACCCTGCCCGCAATTGTTTGCTATATTGAACTTATAGAGTCATTTTTTTTATAGGGAATGAATATATTTATGGGTATTGAGGTTTCACAAGATCATTTTTCAAAAAATGATTTTTCCAAATTCCAACAGAAACTTAATCTGGAAACAGATTATTTGCTGGAGCGATTGTCGTTAAATCAATTTTCCAACCACCCGCCTGTAGCGGGTTTTGAGCTTGAAGCCTGTTTGGTTGATTCAGCACTGCAACCCACGCCAATTAACACGCCGTTTTTAGAACGCGTTGATCATGCCATGTTCACCTCAGAGCTGGCTAAATTCAATATCGAAATCAATACCACCCCACAAGCTTTATCTGGACAAGCCTTTCAACAGTTTGAAGACGAAATACAACACCTCATCATCGATGCACAGCGTGCTGCTAAAGCCTTAGAGGCTCAGATTCTATTTACTGGCATTTTGCCAACCTTAGCGCCCGAGCATTTTTGTATCGAAAACATGTCGGAGATGAAACGCTACCACGCGTTAAATGAACAAATATTGAGGAGTCGTCAAGGCAAGCCTTTGCATTTTGATCTACAAGGCCATGAAGCCTTACACATGCAAAACAACTCAGTGATGCTTGAGTCTGCCGCAACCTCCATGCAACTACATCTGCAAGCACCGATTGAAGATGCACACCATTACTACAACGCCTCAATACTCGCTTCTGCTGCTGTTACAGCGGTTTCATGTAACTCACCGTATCTGTTTGGTAACGAACTCTGGCATGAAACCCGTATTCCCATCTTTGAACAATCCGTTCATCTTGGCAATAGTGGTCAGAATGGTAATACCTCGCAACGCGTGAGTTTTGGCAGTGGCTATATCAATAACATCGCAGAGTGTTTTATCGAAAACCGAGACGATTACCCTGTCATATTGCCAATGCTGCAAGATAAACCGGTAGAGAAGTTTGCCCATTTAAATCTGCACAATGGTACGATTTGGCGCTGGAACCGTCCAATAGTCGGTTTTGACTCAGACGGCACACCGCACATCCGCATTGAACATCGCGTAATGCCAGCAGGCCCGACCACCGTTGATATGATTGCCAATGCGGCATTCTTCTACGGCTTAACCCAGTATTTCGCCACCTATCTGCAACAGCATGAGATGCCAATCCCATTTCAGCAAGCAAAAGACAACTTTTATACCGCTGCACGGCATGGGTTATCCGCTAAAATCCAATGGGATAATCAAACTGTTTCAGTACAAGAATTACTCTTGGCGGATTTTATTCCGTATGCGAAACAAGGTCTTCAGCAGCTGCAAATTGACCAAGATGCGATTGATCATTACCTCTCCATTATTCAAGCACGCGTTAAAAGTGGGCAAACGGGTGCGGCATGGCAGATGAATCATGTTCGCCAGCACGGATGCAGTATGCAGCAACTCACCCAAGATTATTTTCAACTGCAAAAGACAGGGAACCCTGTTCATACTTGGCCCAATTAAGATGGTCATATTAAGGATTTTTTAAACCATGCTACAGCTAAACCAAATCGATACCATTCCAGCAGGCCTATTAGAACTGCAAGGCGTGACACAACTGCATACTATTCTTCCGCAACCCACCCTACTGCACTTGAAAGGCAAACAATCGCAACCGTTGTTTGTCTCGATACTCTTGCACGCCAATGAACCAACCGGTTTTTTTGCCATACAATCGCTCCTTAAAAAATATCAAGAGCACCCAATGCCAAGATCTTTAATGGTCTTTTTTGGCAATATATCGGCTTCTAAAGTAGGTGTGCGTCGTTTACCCAATCAACCTGATTACAACCGAGTTTGGCCTGGAGGGGATTATCCTGAATCGGAAGAGACACGATTAATGCAACAGGTGGTAGATATAGTCGCGTTAGCCAAACCCTTTGCCAGTATTGATATCCATAATAATACTGGCAAAAACCCGCACTACGGCTGTATCAATAAGCTAGAGAACGAATTTTTACATCTGGCTTCCCTGTTCTCTCGCACAGTGGTGTATTTTGAATCGCCAAAAGGCGTACAGTCTATGGCCATGGCGGAATTCTGTCCTGCCATTACTTTAGAGTGCGGTAAACCCAATGAACCGCATGGCATAGAACACGCCGCAGACTATGTTGATACCATATTCCATTTAGAAAGCTTATCAACTAAACATGTTTCAGAACACGATATCGCGGTCTATCAGACCGTCGCCAGAGTGATTATGCCAGACAGCACCGAATTTGATTTTGAAGCCGATGAAAAAGCAGGACAGGAAGTTGAACATCAAGAAAACCACACAAATCGCGATATCTGTTTTGAGGCTAACTTCGATAAACTCAACTTCTCAGATCTACACCCAGGCCATATATTTGGACAAGTCAGCGCAGATTCAAAACCCATTCCAGTCACCGTGTTAGACGATGACAATCAAGACGTCACCACAGAGTATTTCTCAATCACAAACAACAAACTAACGCTCAATAAAGCCGTCATGCCCGCCATGATCACCCTAAACAAAAAAGTCATCCGCCAAGACTGCCTGTGTTACCTAATGGAACCGCTAGAGATAAACCTTTGAGGGTTAAAAAAGCCAGCCAATCTAAGCTTAAAACGCTGCGATTCCAATTACTTCTGCACCCATCCTTAAACCAAAACAACAGACACAAAAAAGCCCGCTAAAACTTATGCTTTAGCAGGCTTTCTTATATCAAACAGACCTATCAACCATTAATATACTACATAATATCAGCATGTTACGGATTTTATACACAGAAAACGGCTCTGCCCCCTTTATTCGCACAAATCACGATATCTGTTTTGAGGCTAACTTCGATAAGCTCAACTTTTCAGATTTACACCCAGGCCATATCTTTGGACAAGTCAGCTCAGATTCCAAGCCCATTCCAGTCACCGTTTTAGATGATGACAATAAAGAGGTCACCACAGACTATTTCTCAATCACAAACAACAAACTAACCCTCAACAAACCCGTCATGCCCGCCATGATCACCCTAAACAAAAAAGTCATCCGCCAAGACTGTCCCTGTTACCTAATGGAACCGCTAGAGATAAACGTTTGAGAGTTAAAAAAGCCTGCATAAAAAAACCGCCAAAAGGCGGTTAATTCAATTGATTTTCAAGACAGTATCTTACCCCGATTCCCCAATTATTCACACAGAAAACAGCTTTCCCCCCTTTAGCCTCAAACGGCCTTCTTTATCTTGTTTTTACTTCAGATAGTGGAATGTGACAGAAAAGTTTTCTTTATGAATGATTTTGCCATCTTTGTTTGTTAACTCCCGATTATAGCTTGTAACTTCTTTTGTTTCTAATGGCTTTAATATAGTGTGAAATCCATGTTCATACCGTGTCTTATCATGCTTTCCTGACAGAGGCGTATTTTTTAAATGCTCGCTTTCTAGGTTTTCTGTTCTCGTGACTAGACCTCCAACAAAAATTTCTCCATCTTGAAGCGTACTTCTGATGTTAAACGTAACTTTGATATTTGTATCTCCCTGTCGAAAGGTAACGCTCTCTTGCTGTAACAATCTGCTTTTTGCATCAAATTCAACAGCCTTGTTAAAAATACCTTGTGTATCATTTACCGTTACATTGATTGATGCAGCATGCGTTAATGTTGACAAGAAAAATAGAGCCAGAAAAGAAGTAAAGTTAAATTTATTCATATAACGCCTTATTATTTTATATTTCAATTAGTTAAAAATTTAAATTTACACAATCCACAATTATTATGCAGTATGAGCTTTGATTTTATCTACTTATAATTCAAACACATATTTTTTCAAAAACTCTGCTCTTGTAACTCTCGATTTTCTACTATTTGTCCCTGCATACATACAACCATAATAAACACCGTAATCATTTGTTTTATCATTTTTGTTTTCTAAAATCTTATTTTCAAATGCTTGCAATTTCTCTTTAAAATTATCAGGAATAATTTCTGCAAACGCTACCTCTGTTACAAGAGTAAAGAAGTTCGACTTTCTAAACCATATAGAATCTAAAGGAAGGGGTGAATTCAACACTAAAACTGTTGCTCTTCAATGTTGAATTCTTCTCAAAAAGGGCAAAAGGCAAGACCTTGTATCTTAGAACTGTCAGATAAGAACTTCAGTAAACTAGAAGTGAATGATCGGACAGAGGATGGAGATGTTGAGCAAGACTTGAGGTTTACTATAACCCTGGGGGTCAGATTATCACCCATCCTCTTTTTAACTTCGGGGAGTGCGAACAGTATCTTGTGCATCCATGCGATAGCACGAATAATTACAAGAATGCATTGAAGTTATCACGTCCAATCAATCATTATTATATCGCTCAAATGAGGAGGTGAATAATGTTATTTATTGGAATCGATATTTCTAAAAAAAGCTTTAACGTATCGCTACTAGACCATAAAACCTATGCAGATGAACAGTTTGATAATAATAATTCAGGGTTCAATGCTTTAGTAAAATGGGTCTCTAAATTCAAATCAGATTCAATTTATTGTTTGGAATCTACAGGTGTTTACAGCCTAGATTTAGCCAAGTTTCTGTCTCAGAATAAATATATGACTATCTTAGTCAACCCCATTAAAACCCATGCTTTTTCTCGTATGGAAATGACTAGAAGTAAAACAGATAAGGCTGATGCGCAAAGCATTGCAAGGTTCTGTAAACACCTGTTTGATACCGACCAAATAACCAAATACCTATTTCAACCACAAAGTGAAGCATTTGAGGAGCTACGCGGCCTTATCGTCCGTTTAGAGCAGATTAGCTGCTCGATCTCACAAGAGATAAACCATTTAGAAGCCGCTCAAAACAAAGCGGCTATACGGTCAATTAAAGCTTCCATTCGTCATTTCGAGCGACAAGCTAAAACAATTGAGAACGAGATTGAAAAGCAAGTAAACTCAGATAAACAACTTTCTAAACAGGTTGAATTACTTGTAAGCATCCCTTGTATTGGAAATAAAACGGCATGGCGAATACTGGCCTATTTAGGCGATGTTGCACTGTTTAGCAATTCAAAACAGGTCACTAGTTATGCGGGACTAAATCCCAAGATTGAGCAGTCTGGTACGAGCCTAAATAAATCTAGACTCTCAAAGATAGGTCATAAAAGACTTAGAAAATCGATGTACATGCCAGCATTAGTTGCGATTCAGTATCACCCTAAAATGATTGAACAGTATCAGCAACTACAAGAGAGAGGGAAACCCAAAAAAGTCGCCCTCGTAGCCATTATGAGGAAGCTTTTAGTACTTTCATATGGTGTATTAAAATCGGGTAAAAAGTACGATTTAGATTATCAAAACTAACTGTATAGATCGTAAATAATTAAGATTGGATCAATGATCTAAGGACTGAAGTTATAACTAAAATAAGACAATTGATTAAAATATTGGTTGATTTTCAAGACAGTATCTGACCCAGATTCCATGACCCCGATTCCAGTGTCCGTAAAACACGGGGTACCTCAATCTGACCCCTTTAGCTCTTTATTCAGAGTTTTTCTTATCTAAAACCTTTGGTCTTCTAAGGAAAGAACCAACAACCCCAACAAGTGTTGTTCCACCGATTATACTCGCTACAACTGTTTTATCATTAATAGCTAGATAAAATGAACCTAAAATACAAATTATCACGACTGAGAATGCTAAGTTAATGCTGTGCTTTTGAGTACGGGACTCAGAATCATGAATATTTATTTCATTTTCAAGTTCAAGTCTTTTCAAAGCTAAAATGTCATCATTGTGACGCGCCTTCGTGTCTTGACTTTTTTCTGCCATTGTCATCATACGCTCAGGTAAATCATTTTGAACTCTTGCATAGCTAGCAAGAGCCTCGGGAGACGGCATCGGGCCTTTATGACTTTGTTGCTGGACTGTAATTATTTGTTGAATTTTTTGTGCAGCACCAGGATTCGTTTTTGCGACTTCTTCAAGAACACCTTCAAGAGCTGTATCTGGATCATCTTCCGAACCCTCCTTAACTATATCAATATTATTACTGATATCTTCTTCTGCATTTGCTAATTGTTTTTCTTCCATTTCAGTCTCTTTGTTCATAATCTAATGTACCAATTCGACTAAAGAAGATGAATGGTTGTGATTAACAGCCTTATGTTCATGATTCATATTTTCAATTACTTTATCAATATCAATATGGCCTGATAAATCAAGGTTTTTAACATAATACTTTTTGAATGGAACAGATGATTTTTCACCTTGGATATTCTTCTGTAGAGATTCAGATAACAAAAAGCTTACATCTTCCCATGCAGAAAGAACAGAATCGCTTTCTAAATCAAAAACAAGCTCTAACTTGAGCTTTTTATTTTTTTGTTTCAATTTTTTACAACCTTCTCCACTAATATCAAGGAGATTGCTATAACTAAAATAAAAATCACTTATTTTCATTTCAAAAACCTTACTATGAAGTCTAGTTAAATAATACACGTAAAAACTTGTCTTAAAAAACAGTTTTTATTATATATACGAGGTATTTAAACAAAAAGTAGAATTAAAACCACATACACATATAACCCACATAAATTTGGTTTTAAACGCAACCGAAATTACTTAAGCTAGAAAAAGAAAAAATTCTGAGAAAAAAAGCTCAAATTGGCGGCGGATAAATGTGAGGCTACAATTAGTAGCTGATCATTTCTCCAACAAAGAAGTTGAGCTTTTAGCCGGAAATTTACTTTTTACGCTTTGGTGGCATTAGATCTGTGATCGTCCCTTCCGCCATCTCAGCCGCAAAACAAAGCGTTTCACTTAGCGTCGGATGCGGATGAATGGTCAGACCGATATCCTGCATATCAGCCCCCATCTCAATCGCCAGCATCGCTTCGGCGATTAACTCACCTGCGTTAGGCCCGACCATTCCACAACCTAATAAACGGTGTGTTTTGGCACAGAACATGGCTTTGGTTAGACCTTCGTCACGTCCTAGACTTAAGCTACGACCTGAAGCGGCCCATGGGAAGGCCCCTTTTTCGTACTCAATGCCTTCGGCTTTCAGTTCTTCTTCGGTTTTACCTGCCCAAGCCACTTCTGGATCGGTGTAGGCCACTGACGGAATGCTCATTGGGGTAAAGGCGCTTGGCATGCCGCTGATAACTTCTGCCGCCACTTTACCTTCGTGTACCGCTTTGTGCGCTAACATCGGTTGACCGACAATGTCACCAATCGCGTAGATGTTATCTACATTGGTTTCTTGACGTTCGTTGACTTCAATAAAGCCCCAATCGTTAACGGCAACACCGGCTTTCTCAGCATCAATCAGTTGACCGTTGGCCGCACGACCTACCGCCACTAAGACACGATCAAAGGTATCGGTTTCAGGACAGCCTTCACCTTCAAAGGTAACCACTAGGCCTGCATCGGTCGCTTCAACGTTGGTGACCTTAGATTTAAGGAAAACGTTTTCGTACTGTTTTTTGATCTTCTTAAGCAGAGGTTTTGAGATGTCTTTATCGGCACCTGGGATAATGGTATCGCCCAGCTCTACAACCGTGATTTTAGAGCCTAAAGAGTCATAAACCTGCGCCATTTCTAGACCGATAATTCCGCCACCGATGACCAACAGACGCTCTGGAATCTCTTCAAGGGCTAAAGCACCCGTTGAATCCATGACACGAGGATCGTCATGTGGAATAAACGGCAGTTTAACCACACGTGAACCCGCAGCGATAATGGCTTTTTCAAACGCGATGGTTTTAATCGAACCGTCGTCTGCTTCAACAGCAACCGTATTACCAGACGTAAATTTACCGTAACCCGTGACCACTTCTACTTTACGTGCTTTGGCTAGGCCTGATAGTCCGCCTGTTAATTTATTGATCACGCCGTCTTTAAAGGCACGAATTTTATCAATATCAATTTCAGGTTCTGCAAAGGTAATACCGTGTGCGCCCATCTCTTTGGTTTCATTTAGCACCACAGACATGTGCAATAAGGCTTTGGAAGGGATACACAAACCCCACCGATATTGCTGTAACGCTCAACCATCACCACTTTTTTACCAAGGTCAGCCGCGCGGAACGCTGCGGTATAACCACCTGGGCCTGAACCCAGTACTAAGACTTCGCACTGAATATCGGCATCAGGCAGATCAGCAGCTGAGACCGCTTGCGGTGCAGGTGCAGACTCAGCCGCCGCTTGTAAAGGCGCTTGTGGTGTCGTTTCCGAAGATGCAGAAGGAGCAACACTCTGTTCTACGTTGGCAGCCACAGTATCGTCGGTGGCAATTTCCATTTGGCCCACAATAGAACCTTCTTTAACTTTGTCACCCACGTCAACCGATAAAGAGACCAACTTACCTGCAAAAGGGGCTGGAATTTCCATGGTGGCTTTATCAGATTCTAAAGTCAGTAAAGAGTCATCTTGAGCGACCTCTTCACCTGCTGAAACCAATACTTCGATCACGTCTACTTCTGCGAAATCACCAATATCAGGGATTACAATGTCAATAATCTTACTCATTTTAAATCCCCTACTTACAGAATTAACTGACGTAAATCAGTTAAGTAGTTACCCACAGTGGTGGTAAAGCGAACGCCTTCTGCCCCATCAATGGCACGGTGATCATAAGAGACACTGAATGGCATGATTAGACGCGGAATGAATTCAGAACCGTTCCAAACAGGCTGCATTTTGGCTTTAGAAAGCCCCATAATCGCCACTTCTGGTGCATTAACGATTGGGGTGAACTGAGTACCGCCAATACCGCCTAAGCTAGAGATCGTGAAAGTACCGCCTGACATATCGGCAGGCCCTAACTTACCTTCACGTGCTTTAGCCGAGATTTCCATTAGGTCACGAGACAGTTCATAAATACCTTTCTTATCAACGTCTTTCACCACAGGCACCATAAGACCATTTGGTGTATCGACTGCGATACCGATGTTGTAGTAACCTTTTTTGATAATCGATTGACCATCAGCTGACAAAGAAGCGTTGAAGCTTGGGAAGTCTTGTAAAGCTTTAACAACGGCTTTCATCACAAACACTAACGGAGTCAGTTTAATGCCCTGCTTCTCAGCAGCGGCTTTTTGATCTTTACGGAACTGATCCATTTCGGTAATGTCAGTCTCGTCAAACTGAGTGACGTGCGGAACATTTAACCAACTGGCGTGTAGGAACTTACCAGAAATTTTCTTGATACGGCCTAACTCTTCAGTAGTGGTTTCACCAAACTTGCTGAAGTCCACTTCTGGAATCGGTGGAATACCTGCTCCGCCAGTCGATGCACCCGGTGCTGAAGATTGACCAGACATCACGGCTTTAATTGCTGCTTCAACATCTGTTTGCTGAACACGACCTTTTGGCCCCGTTCCAGACACTTGCGTTAACTCAACACCAAGCTTACGAGCAAAGGCACGAACCGATGGTGACGCATGAGAAGCAGCCCCCATGGTTTGTGCATTAACAGGTTTGTTAGCAGCAGGTGCTGGCGCTTGAAAAGGCGCAGGCGCTGCAACCGGAGACGCCACTGGCGCGGCTTTTGGCGCTTCAGCAACGGGCGCCGGTGCTGCTTTCTCTTCTACCGCAGGCGCTGCGACTTCATCAGATACATCAATATCTAAAAAATAACTACCTTCAGAAACATCATCACCCACAGATACGGTTACTTTAGTGACAGTACCAGCAACTGGCGATGGAATTTCCATCGTTGCTTTGTCGGACTCTAAGGTAAGCAGCGAATCATCAATGGCAACCACGTCACCTTCTGAAACTAAGACTTCAATGACTTCAACTGAATCGAAATCACCAATATCAGGAATATTAATTTGCTGTATAGCCATAATATATTTTTCCTATAAATAGTAGCCCCTCGCCTGTATTAAACTAAGCTTAAGTGACCACTTTTTAAATAATTAAGAGTTTTAGTAAAAAGCAAAAAAGCCGCTATTGGATTCAATAGCGGCTTTAAAGTTTCTAAACGTGAAGCGGGAACGCTTTTTCGCTGTCAATGCCGTATTTTTTAATGGCTTTTTCAACAATCTCGGATTTGATTTTACCCACATCAGCCAGTGATTTAAGCGCTTCAACCACCACGTAAGTGCTGTTAACTTCGAAGAACTTACGCAGTTGGTCACGCGTATCAGAACGCCCGAAACCATCCGTACCCAGTACATAATACTCACCAGGAACATATTGACGAATACGCTCTGGATAGTCTCGAATGTAATCTGTTGCAACGATAAACGGACCTTCAGACCCTTGTAACATTTGAGTTACGAAAGGTACTTTTGGTGTTGCAGTTGGATGCATTGTATTCCAACGCGTAGCTTCGATACCGTCGCGACGTAGCAAGTTGAAACTTGGTACACCCCAGATATCAGCCGCAACATCCCAATCGTTTTCTAGCATCTCAGCCGCAGCAATGACTTCACGGAAAATAGTACCTGACCCCATGAGCTGTACTTTGTTCTTATGCTTAGACTCTGTGGTCTTAAACTTATAAAGCCCTTTTAGAATATCTTCTTCTGAACCTTCAGGCATGGCTGGGTGTGAATAGTTTTCGTTCATCGCAGTGATGTAATAGAAAACATCCTCTTTTTCATTAAACATGCGCTTAATACCGTCACGAATAATAACCGCCATTTCAAATGCGAAGGTTGGATCATAAGTCATACAGTTAGGCACGTGATCATACTGAATTAAGTTATGACCATCTTGATGCTGTAGCCCTTCACCTTCAAGCGTTGTACGACCTGCTGTACCACCGATTAAGAAACCACGTGCACGAGAGTCACCCGCTGCCCATGCTAGATCACCAATACGTTGGAAACCGAACATGGAGTAGTAGATATAGAAAGGAATCATGCTTACGCCATAGTTTGCGTATGCCGTTGAAGCAGCAACCCAGTTAGCCATGGCGCCAGCTTCATTAATCCCCTCTTCAAAAACCTGACCGTGTGATGACTCTTTGTACCACATCAACTGGTCGTTATCCATTGGTTCATATAGCTGACCCGCTGGATCGTAAATACCCACCTGACGGAATAGACCTTCCATACCGAAAGTACGCGCTTCATCAGGAATGATTGGCACAACACGAGGTCCTAACGTTTTATCACGTAATAGAATAGAGATAATACGAACGAATGCCATAGTGGTCGACATTTCACGCTCACCAGTACCGTCTGTCAGCATTTTGAAAGTAGACAGATCAGGAACGGGTAGCTTCTCAGCATCATCGATACGTACAGGCAGAGAACCACCTAGGGCTTCACGACGCTCTTTCATGTACTGCATCACGTCAGAGTTTTCATCTGGCACGTAAAAAGGAACTTGCTTCGCTAAATCATCATCCGAGAACGGAATTGAGAAACGATCTCGGAAGTATTTATACCCTTCGTAATCCAATTTTTTCTGCTGGTGAGCATTGTTTGCAGACTCACCATAAGGCCCCATTCCGTAACCCTTAACGGTTTTAGCTAGGATAACGGTTGGTTGACCTTTAGTCTCTTCAGCACGTTTATAAGCGTTATACACTTTACGAGGAGAGTGACCACCACGAGTCAGCTTGAAAATTTGATCATCGGTCATATCGGCAACCAGTGCCGCCGTTTCTGGGTATTTACCAAAGAAGTGCTCACGAACGAAGGCACCGTCTTTGGCTTTATAGGCCTGGTATTCACCATCAACCACTTCACCCATACGCTCGATTAACTTACCAGAGGCATCTTTTTTAAGTAGGCGATCCCACTCAGAGCCCCAAATCACTTTAGTGACGGCCCAACCTGCTCCACGGAACACGCCTTCTAGCTCTTGAATAATGCTGTCGTTACCACGAACTGGCCCATCTAAACGCTGTAGGTTACAGTTAATAACGAACACTAAGTTATCTAACTTTTCGCGTTTAGCTAACTGTAAGGCACCACGTGATTCTGGCTCATCCATCTCACCATCACCTAGGAATGCCCAAACCTTACGACCTGTTGTTTTAGCCAAACCACGTGCATCCATGTATTTCATGAAACGTGCTTGGTAGATCGCCATTAGCGGCCCAAGTCCCATAGAGACGGTTGGGAACTGCCAGTAATCGCTCATTAACCATGGGTGTGGGTAAGAAGACAGACCGTTACCCTCTACTTCTTGACGATAATTTCTTAACTGTTCTTGCGTTAAACGCCCTTCCATAAATGAACGTGCGTACATTCCAGGCGCGGTGTGCCCTTGGAAGAAAATCATATCGGCACCTAACTCATGCTTAGGCCCTTTAAAGAAGTGGTTCATCCCTACTTCATAAAGCGTACAACTAGAAGCATAAGAAGCGATGTGTCCACCTACACTGGTGTTTTTATTGGCACCAGAAACGATCGCCATTGCATTCCAACGTAAGATCGCACGCATTTTAATTTCTAAATCATTATTACCAGGGTAATTGGCCTGATCTTCGGCTGAGATGGTATTCACGTACGGCGTATTAGCCGAATACGGAATATCAATACCGTGGACACGTGCTTTTTCAATTAAGCTCGCAATGATGTGCTGTGCTTTGTCACTTCCTTCAAAAGAAACAACGGCTTCTAAAGCGTCAATCCACTCTTGTGTTTCTTGTGGATCTTGGTCGATAAACTGTTCGCTCATTAAAGAGTACCTCATGGGTTGGATCAATTTTCTTTAGGCGCTGGGTAAGCCTAAACTACGCCAGCCACAATAGTTCGTATCGTGACTGCCAACAATTCTTCGTTTTAGACCTCGGTTAAAAAGTCCAAAACGGCTAACTTCTTGGTGTTATAGCAGGCAAAGCCCACCATAAAAGGAACGCAATGATGCATTCCGTCCATCAAAAAGGAAAATAAAGTCGGGGGATTGTAACATTTTTTATAAGAAAAAACTCTGAATGCATCCCCGCTAACGGGGAGTATACTGAAGAGAAACGGTAAGCTATTGAATCCGTAAATAAAACTCTTACCGTCTTAAGGAGCCCCTGATTAAATCCTTTAAATTTCTGAGCGGCTCTTCAAGTTGGCCTACTCAAGGATTACGAAGTATAAAAAACCAAAACAAGCTGACTTACTAAATTACGGCAAATGCTTATGCAACCAAAATTTTTCAAGGGTATTTTCTAACTCTGTTAAAGCTTGTTGATAGACAGATTGTTTAAAGTTAATCACCTCTTGAACTGGACGCCAGTAATCCACCCAATCCCAATCTTCAAACTCTGGAGTGTCATGAGCACTTAAGTTGATTCTATCCGCCCCTCCCTCCAAGCCCAACATAAACCAAATTTGCTTTTGGCCTATACACAAAGGCTGACTGTAATGGCGAATTAAGTGCTTGGGCAAGTCATAACTAATCCAATCCTCTGTTCGACCTAAAATTCGAACATCGGATGGATCCAGACCCACCTCTTCTTTTAATTCTCTAAAAACGGCTTGCTGCGGCGTTTCGTTTTCACGAATGCCGCCTTGAGGAAATTGCCAAGCATCTTGCTGAATGCGCTTACCCCAAAATAGCTTACCCTCTTTATTCACGATAATAATACCGACATTCGACCTGTAGCCATCTGAATCGATCATGGAAACCTTAATTCTTTTAATTTTTAATTTATGCGTTCCATAGTGCCTAAAAACATTGCATTTTTCAATCCAAAATTACGGTCTTTTTAATAATAGATACCTAAGGAAGCTCTGAACAAGTCCTTTAATTTCTGGCAACGCCAAGTTTTAGCCATTAAGGCATGGTTTTGAAGTGATGCCCCAGGGCACCCTCTCTTGAGTAAAGCTCAATTCACCTTGTATCCAGATATCATGAAAAATTATAACGATGTGGGCTGGAACTTGGCTAAGCCCCGAAGGGTGATTCTTCAAGCCAGCCTCTTCTGCGTTATGGATCTTGCGAATGGAATAACCATTCCCTGCGATCCATGCCTTGAATAGACCAACTTGAAGACCCACAGAATTTTAAAGGACTTGTTTAGAGCTTCCTTATCAAAGCTTTCATTTAAAACAGTCTTGTTGTATTCCGTAGTTTAGTTTACGATTACGCAAAATTTTAAATGGATACGAACAGCTATGGCACTTGCAATCTTTGACTTAGACAACACTTTAATCGCGAATGACAGTGATTATTTGTGGGGTGAATTTTTAGTGGCTAACGCCTATGTGGATGCCGACCATTTTGCAGAGCAAAACGCACAGTTTTATGAAGACTACAAAGCGGGCTCTTTGGATATTATGGCCTATCAACGTTTTGCCTTAAAACCGCTCAGTGAACAAACCCTAGAAACGCTGGATCAGTGGCATAAACAATTCATGCAGCGCTTTATTGAACCCATCATTCTTCCAAAAGCACAAGCACTGGTCGATCAACATAAAGCCAAGGGCGATAGAGTCATAATCATTACAGCCACAAATACCTTTATCACGCGCCCTATCGGCTTGCGTTACGGCATTACGGAATTACTGGGAACAGAAGGTGAAATTAAAAACAATCGCTATACAGGTGAAGTCGCTGGCACGCCGACCTTTCAAGAAGGCAAGGTAACCCGCTTAAACGAATGGTTAAAACAAGAAAATGAAACGCTTGAAGGGAGTTATTTCTACTCCGACTCCCATAATGATTTACCGCTTTTGAAAATTGTTGATCACCCTGTTATTGTCGATGGTGATGAAAAACTCATTGGTATTGCCACGGAACAAAGCTGGCCATGCATTAGTTTAAGATAAACCATTCCGTAAGCCTACCAATTTCACGGCGAATCTTTTTTTCTGCTCCTTACCCGCTCCTAAACGCGCGCTTAAATTTAATGTGTCGCGGTTTCAAGTAATAACTGCAATTTCTAAATTACGCTGCAAGTAAATCAACTTGCAGCCCCATAAATAATTCATTGGGTGTTTTACCACCCCGTGTTTTTCTTGGTCGATTATTCAGTCTATCC
>Ga0316204_10005119_pt1 | contig 22254 bp, 14 predicted proteins | sample 6monrhotite_MG_2_FD_205661 | JGI IMG/M metagenome (GOLD analysis project Ga0316204, IMG submission 205661) | Microbial mat bacterial communities from mineral coupon in-situ incubated in ocean water Damariscotta River, Maine, United States -... | ecosystem: Environmental > Aquatic > Marine >... | reverse complement strand
GCGGCTTCATCCATCACATATTCCTCATCCTTACGAAGATTTTTGATTACGTCGCTAGTACTTTCGATGGCCGAAGGTTTGCCAAAAGAGGCTACATCTAAGAAATCGTCATCCGGTCGTTCTTCTATCACATAGAGTTCGTCTCCAAACTCAGAATTATACTTACCGAGTGCTTCATGTTTGGGCATGTAAATAAGCGTAGGGTTGGTATGGTAAACGCCTATAGCATCTGCCAAAGGTCCCACCACAAAAGCTCCATAAGGGTGACTTGCCGTATAAAAGTCGAGAATCACATCTTCGGTTAATGTCTCCCTAAAATCATTTTCCACATAAGTGTCTTTGAACGCAACACTTTGTAAAAATTGCACCGCACTTTTCTTAACGGCACGTAACGCAAAATTTCGACCGGTTTTGTCGAGCAATCGCAATGAACGCGTTTGATGTCCTCCCCCTTTTCGCGCGATGGTAAACCCACCAAATAAGGTATCCAATGTAGCTACAGGAACTTTTACATCAGTGCCATATACATAGCGATAGTGATCTCCCCAAAACCAATCGTAACTATTTCCTTTATCGGTAGCTTCTGTCGAATACACTTTTGCTGTTGTTTGTGTATCGAAAGACTTTGGCAAATTAGAAGTATCATATTCACTCGTCTTTTCATAAACCTTGGTAGAATATACGGCTTGTGGCTCCCCTTCTACAGACTCGTAGAACGTCACTTGTGAAGCACCATTGTTAAAGACATCCAATTTGGCAAAACCTTGTTTTCCGGAAACAAACTTAGCCCCATCTCCAAGTCGGACCGGAGACTCTTTCGAACCAGAACCCGAAACAATTTGTTTGACGCCTTCACGCTCTATATATTGTAAAGTGTGTTCATGTCCCGAAGCTAAAATTAGACGATCATTCCCTTGAGCTAAGGTGAGCAAGCGCCCCATCAATTCATTATAACGTTGATTATACCTGTCCTGCGGAGAAACTCCTCCCTGTGAGCGAATTTGCGTCACAAGACTTCCAATAACAGGTAAAGGAACTTTCGCTTTGAAGGGAAATAGGTGTTTTTCGGCATTAAAAGATCCGCCATGAGGACCATAGGTCATGGCCGGGTGGTGCATTGCTAGAATGATTGTTTTTTCGTTGTTTTTCTTCAATTCGCCTTCCAATTCTAAGAAAAAATCATTGCGCGTTTTAATCTCACATTCGTCATTGATCGTTGGATGATTGTTCCATTTTGAAATATACCACTGACTATCGATTGCCAAGATTACGATCTGATCGGTAATGTCGATCTTTTTTATCGGACAACCATTTTCAGGCTGAAACGTATTTTTACCTAAGGCATCCTCAACCATTTTCTCTTGGTCTTTTAATCCTGAAAGATTGCTATACCAATCATGGTTGCCAGGAATAAAAAGAGTATTTCCGTTTAACTGTTTCGCAACTTCTAACTGAACATTGAGTTTATGTTCTGCAGATGCGCGATCGCTATCACCTTTGGAGGGTAACCCTTTTTGATAAATATTATCTCCCAAGAAAATTAAATGGGAATTTTGGGTGTTGACGGTACTGAGCTGTTTCTGTAGTGCTTCAAGAGCCAAAGTCGAACTATTCTCTTCTGCACCACCGGCATCACCAATCAAGTAAAATGTTTTTTCAATATTTTGAGAAGGAGACGACTCCGCCTCCAAATTAGAATCGGCGGACCATTTGGTGTCATAGGTAGCACATCCGAAGAAAAAAAATAAGGAAATACAACTTAAAGAAATGTAAATTTTTTGCATGGAAACAGACTTAGATTAAAAATTTAGTAATTTGTAGCTCTAAACGCGCGCTAATGTCAAAATTAATTGATGCTGCCTCAGCCTATGTCACTGGCCTTCTTACCGAAGACCTTCCCACGAATTGTTTATATCACAATATCACGCACACCAAACGCGTATTTAAAAGTACAAAAGAAATTGTAGAACATATCGAACTATCGCCCGAAGATTCGGAAATTGTCTTCTTGGCGACACTTTTCCACGATACTGGGTATTGTGCAGATCGTGAAAACCACGAAGAACGGAGCGTTGAAATTGCGACTAAATTCCTACAAGAGGCTAATGTAGATGCTGCAGTTATTGAAAAAGTAAAGGCTTGTATTCTCGCTACCAAGATGGAAGCGATCCCAGAAACGTTACTGGAGAAGATTATACGAGATGCTGATGCATCACATTTTGGAAAGGATTATTTTCAAGAGGCGAGTGAATTCCTTCGGTTGGAATTACAATTACAAAACATTAAGAATTATTCGAAGCAAGAATGGATGAAAGAAAATATTTCTATGCTTCAAAACGTCCACTCTTATTATACCGATTACGCCAAAGAAAATTGGGAGCCAATCAAACAAAAAAACATTCAAGCCATGATTGAAGCACAAAATCAAGCGAAGAAAATCAAAGCTTCAAAGAAAGAAAAAGAGGCTTTGGCAAAAGCAAAAGCCAAAAAAGATGATCCAGAAAAGGCAATTCAAAGTGTTTTTCGTGTTACACTAAAAAACCATATAAAACTGAGTGATATTGCTGACACAAAGGCAAATATTTTACTTTCCGTAAATGCAATTATTATCTCGATTGCACTGTCGAATTTAATACCTAAACTAGATAATCCGTCAAATCAATATCTCATTTGGCCCACCATAGTGTTTATTGTTTTTACAGTAATCACCATCGTTTTGTCTGTATTGGCAACACGACCCAATGTAACTAGTGGCAAGTTTACCAAACAGGATGTTGACGAAAGGAAAGTAAACCTTTTATTCTTCGGCAATTTTCATAAAATGAGTTTGCAAGAATTTGAATGGGCAATGAATGAAATGCTAGGTGATAAAGACTATATGTATTCTTCACTTACAAAGGATTTATACTTTTTAGGTCTTGTTTTAAATCGCAAATACAAGTTATTGCGCATTACCTATAATATCTTCGTAGTAGGAATTGTAATATCTGTGGCGTCCTTTGCTATTTCATTATGGATAACAGAAACAGCTCATTAAGATTTATCAATTTCACTTAAGAGATCTTCATAGGTGTAATACTCTTTTTCTTTTTCGCCTCGATTGTACAATACATTAACGCGAATCGCCTTGAGTCCTGTTACACCTTGTAAATCTTCTAATTCTAATATTTCTATAGAAGTTCCCAATTGCTTTTTCGATTGCAAGAATTGTATGTACTTGATATATTCACGCTCGTCTGAAGTTTGTGAATAGATAATCGAAATTTTTCCTGGTTGAGTAATACGCTCGTCAGTTCCTTTAATATGAGCCTTATCGACACGCTTTTTCACCACTTCGTATCTGGCATTATAGGTGCCATCTACATCAAATCGTTTTTCGTCCATTCTAAAACGCAAGGACAATGGTGTATTAAACGCCAAAATCATCGAAGCAACGTCCAATGGAACCGGAAGTGTTTCTTTTAATTTATAAAATCTATTCTCCATTTCGCACATCGCTTGCAACTGCCAAAGTCTTAGGTTATATAAATATATCTTATGAAAACTATCCGATTTTGTAATTGACCCACCAATATAAAGGTTGTGTTCTACACCATCCGTCTTGAACCGCTCATAATAATGCGGGTACATTTTCTGTGCCTTTTTCTGCTTTTTATCCAATACGGCAGCCATGGTTTTATTGATAAGCATTACGCTATCATCATACTGTTTGCGATTCTTGTAAATAAAACCTTTATCACGGTCTAAAGATTGATAATAGTCTTCCACCAGCTCTTTAAGGCTTGCATTCTTCTTCTTTATATGATCATATAGCGGAATGATTTCATTTTTAAGAAAGTTAAGAACCTGTCGCTCGCTATTTACTTGCAGGAGATCTTTAATTTCATCCAGAAAACTATCGATTCTGAATGTGAGATGCTCGTAGATTGGTAGCGGATCTTCTACAGAGATTTTATGGATAATTTTACGTACCTGACGCAATTGAAGAATCAAGTCATCTTTAGTGGCTACATTTCTAGCCTCGGAAGATCCTTTGATATCTATCTGCCCAAAAAGAGGATGCACATTTTCAAAAACTACTTCTTGAAACGTAGCTTCTTCTCCTCGCTGCTGTGCTTTGAGTACGCGATAAGCCTCTTTTTTAAACTTCCAGTGAACACTAGGATGAATAGAAGTACATTCGGCTTGAATCATTAATTCAATATCATTCTCTTCTCGTTCCTTAGAACGTTTTACCGAATCAACTAGATACGGCATTATATCTTGTAGTTTATGTGCATTAATGGTATTGAGTGCTTCTGGTTTTTTAGAAACAATCTCCATCACTCCCATAACCGAATCTTTATCTACTAAAGGTGCGATAATTACACTTTGTATATCCTGCTTCACTAGTTTTTGATACAACACATTATCCGGATATAAGGTGGCGAATTTATCGACATTAGAAACACTATAGATATCGTGTTTATCGACCAATTGCGCATACGAATATTCACACAAAGCAGTGCGACAAGATTCCTCCTGTTTACCAGCCAAAATATAACTGTTCACACTATGAGAAATTGGCGGACTCTCAAACGTATCTTCTTCCTGATTAAAAATAGCATACCCAATCTCTAAATCTGGCAAATTAAATATCGCCCGAATAATGGTCCGAAAATCTGTGACAAAATTTTCATCATTCGCCTCTTTTCTTATGAGCGTTGCTTTAAAATTCGAAAGAGAAACATCTATGGTTGCATCGTATAAATTGGCTATTACGAACCCCTTAAACGTCCAGCTCTTGGGTGGAAATTTTTCCTTCCAAATCGCAATGTTATCGAAATTATCTATCAGCTCCGACACATCTTCTGGCGTAATATCGACCGCCTTATCAGTCTTTTCGATAGCTACAAAATCTCCATTATACAATGCCTTATAATATCTTAAAATACCTTGAGCGTCTGGAATCTGATAATAAAAGGGACGTCTGAAATCAATACGATAGCCATAGTACGCATTCAAAATAATGCTACAACCCATAATATAAGCTTGATCGTCACTAAAGTCGGTGAATTCCAGATCCAAATTATCTCCTGCTACTTCCGTAATTGTATCAAAACGTCGAGTTGATTTAAATATAAAATCGCGATAAGGTACAGTGGCAATCTTTATTTCATTTTCTAAAAGTATTGGGGAAAACAAGTCGCGAAGTATATAATCGATTTGTTCTTTATATTCTTCCACATCTTCTTTGCTCTCAATACCATTGCTTAACGCAGGATAGGTATCGGCTATCTCTAAAACTTTTTGAATATGTTCCGAAAGGATAGCATTATCATCTTGATTTAAAGCACGATACTTGTCAAATAGTTTTGAAAAGCCTATTTGTATGGATAACGGAAAGTCGTTCTCTTCAGCATTCATTTTTCCAGCAGATTAGTGGTTAAATTTACAAAATAATAAGACGAACTACCTGCAGAACTGTTACATTAACAATAATTTTAGTAGCCTGTTTCGTTAAAACAGAAAAAACCAAGTACATTTGTTTGATTAAAAAGAAACCCTATGAAACCTATTTTATATATTCTAACAGCGCTTAGCTTGATAGCCTGCGGATCGGATTCTGACTCCTTTACATTAGAAGGATCTGCCGCTGGTTTTGAGGATGGAACTCTTGTTTATGTGTATCGAGTTGGCGGTGATAATCGACCTGAAATAGCAGACACTCTCACAATTAACCAAGGGGCTTTTAATGGCACCTTTCCAAAAACAGAAGAGATTTCGGTTAATTACCTAACCATCGACGGTGCCCAAGCAAATATTATCTACTTTCCTGAAAATGAAGATCTGAAAGCCACGGTATATAAAGACAGTATTGCCACTTCGTTTGTATCGGGAAGTAAGCAAAATGACGCTTATACGGTTTTTGCAAAACAAATGAAGGAGTTTAACGAACAAAAGGCATCTAACGTTCAGCGCTTTCAACAAGCTAGAAGAGAACAGGATAATATGCTAGTCTCTCAAATACAACAAGAGAATATTGCATTGGTTGCAGAAGAAGCTACGGTGAAAAAAAGTTTTATTGTTGAAAATGGGAATTCATTATTTTCTGCGATGCTTTTAGCCGAAATGGTGAATCGAAAAGAAGTGACAGCGCCAATGGCTAACACCTACATTGGATCATTTTCTCCCAAAGTTGCGAGTACCAAAGTTGTAGAGGAACTAAAAACGACCTTAGCGAGTTTAAAAAAGGCAGACATAGGAGCCGCTGCTCCTAACTTTACGGCGCCTACTCCTGATGGAGAAATGCTATCGTTAAGTGATGCTCTCGGTAAATACACGATTGTAGACTTTTGGGCCTCATGGTGCAGACCCTGTCGTGTTGAAAACCCCAACGTTGTTCGAGTATATGAAAAATATCATGATAAAGGACTTAATATCATTAGTGTTTCCTTAGACAAGAACGGACAAAAAGAACGTTGGATTAAAGCAATAGAGGACGATAATATGGATTGGTATCATGTTTCTAACTTAAAGTTTTGGCAGGATCCAATAGCACGTGAATATAACGTGCGCAGTATTCCGGCTACATTCCTATTGGACGAAAACGGAAATATTATTGACAAGAACCTACGCGGAAGAGCCTTGGAAGCAAAAATTGCTTCGCTCATGGGAGGCCAATAATACCAAGCAACATAACAGAAAATGAAAGTCTTACCTTAAAAAAAGGGTAAGACTTTTTGATTTCTGACAAAGTTTTACCTCCTCCGCCCCTTCGTTTTGTAGCTTTTCAGTGACCAAAAAAAATCATTATGAAAAGAAGCATCATTTCTAAGATCATACTACTATCGTTTTTGATTCTATTCTCCACGTTGCTCTCAGCACAAACCCAAAATTCTTCTAAGGTTATTTCCGGAACAATTACTGCCAAAGATTTCCCATTAGCCGATGTAAATATTCGAGTTGAAGGAACACAACGAGGAACTAAAACAGATGCTAAAGGAAACTACCAATTGAAAGCACGCGCAGGGGATGTCTTTCTGTTTAGTTATGTGGGGTTTAAAGATCTTTCTATTATAATAGAGGATGTAACAACGACTCTTAATGTTCGAATGGTCGAAAAAACCAATGCATTAGAAGCTTCCATAGTAAAAGCCAGGAAAAAGCAAAATTCGATAAGTAATATAAAAGAAGAAGATGTACTCAACGTAGATCTTCCTACGCCAAATGGCATTCTCAATCCATATAAGTCAGGTTTTTCCACAAATTATCTACCGGGTCATCTCTTAACTGAAGGTCAAAGTTTTAGAAAAATGTTAGATGGTAAAGCTTCTGGAGTTAGATTGGTACAGGGGCAAATATTTATCCGTGATAAAGGTGAGGCAAAAATAGACTTACTCATTGATGGTGTACCTGCAAATTTCGATACAACCCCAAACATCAATTTTATAGAAGATATCTTCATCTTAAAAAGGGCCCGACCCATTATCTATGTTAGAACCATTTTTAATGAAGACCTTATTGCCGCTAAGAAGCAAAAAAACCAACCGGATAACACCAATAAAAATTATTACGAAGAAGATGCGGTGGCTTTCGACAGCGAGCTTACTTCAGAAAAGAAAACCGTAAGAACACGATCCACACCTTCTGGTCCCATTAAGAAGATTCGTGGAGTAATAAGTTACCTAGATGCGCCACTACAAAATGTAAATATTTCTGTAGAAGGCAGTTCGAGAGGAACTCAAACCAACAAACGTGGAAAATATATTCTTGAAGCAAGACAAGGTGAAGTTTTGGTCTATAGTCATCTTGGTTTTAAAGCTGTCACTCTTATTGTCGAGGATGTTACCGAGACCCTTAGTTTTGAGATGGTACCCGAAACCAACGAACTGGAAGAGGTAATTGTAAAGGCACGAAATGTAGATGGAAACGTGGTAAGCTATACCAAAAAAGTAGAAGCAAAATTTAAAACTTCAATGGGAACGTTCGATCCTAAAAAGGCGGGATATGCAACAGGATATGTAGATGGCAATGACATCAATCCTGCAGCTCGAGATTTGTTTGAAGTCATTGCAGGAAAAGTTTCGGGAGTACAGGTAAACCCAGTGACCAAAGAAATTGTTATTAGAGGTGGAAATGGTTCCATTCTTAACAATGTTCCACCTATTTGGGAAATCGATGGAGTGGTAACTGATATTGTTCCCAACATAGACCCAATTGACATCAAAGATATTCGGGTACTTAAATCGTTGGCTTCCACCACTCGTTATGGTAGTCGCGCTGTTGGTGGAGTGATAATTATTAGTACACATTCAGGAGACTTTAGTCAGAAGACAAATACGAATGAAATCAATGAAGAATACGCTAATCAAAATTATTATAGTGATGATGCAGTTCAGGTAGATCAAGATCTAGTAAGTAATAATTCGAAGCAACAATTACTAGCCGAATTGCAAACTGAGAGCAATCCAGAAAAATTAAAAGCACTCGCCTATCAGTTTCAAGTCTTAGGATTAAAAAATGAAGCGGTTGCAGCCTACAAAAAAGTATACACACTTAGACCGACCTATGCCCAATCTTATCGAGATTTGGCTCACGCCTATGCTGAAAACGAACAGTTTAAGAAATCCTGGCGCATGTATATGGGGTATCTCAATCAAGGTTTTAAAGGAAGTGAAGAAGGGATCGGCGAATTGGTATACGACGAAATGGAGTGGCTTTACTTTAGACGAAGAAACCAAACCGCCATCAAAGAGAGTTTCCTGCCTAAAAGTGAAGACATCGTAGAATTTAGAAACGATGTTCGTTTTGTATTCGAATGGAATACTTCGGAAGCTGAATTTGATTTAGAATTTGTATCACCAGACAGACGGGCCTATGTTTTTGAGCATACATTAGCGAGTAATCAAGAACTCATTAACGAAGAAAAGCGAAAAGGATACTCGAGCAAGCGATTTTTTATTAACGATATTGAAGACGGCGAATGGTTGTTAAATTTAACCTATAAAGGCAATAAAAAATCTGCTCCAACTTACTTTAAACTCACGACGTACTACAATTGGGGGAAAATAAATCAGTCACAGGAAATTAAGGTGTATAAACTTACTGACGATCAACAACAAAAATTACAATTGCTGAAAATCAATAAGCAAATAATGTTAGCGTATAAATAAATCCTAGTTCAGCACGAAACGAACGTTAACCGTTGCTTTAATTTTCATTTCACCTGGCGCCAATGTTTGTTGACCACCGCTTTCGGCATCCATACTCATAGCAGAACTTCGCAACATAGGTTGTGGAACATTGCTCTGTCTAAATTCACTTATAGCTATCGCTTTACCAATCGATTGATTTATTGCCCCGGCGTATTGTTCCGCTTTCAATTTTGCATTTGCCATGGCCTTAACTCTCGCTTCAGATTCTAAGCTTTTCTGCTTGGAAGAAGAGAATGTAACACCATCAATACGATTAATACCACTCTCCAATAAGCCATTCATTAGGTCTTCATATCTAGATAAATTTCTAAGCTTAATGGAGATAGCTTGATTGGCAGCATACGTATATTTCTTGGTATTGTATTCGTAATTTTTACTCAATCGCACATACTCCGATTTCACGTCTTTTTTATCAATTCCGGCTTTATCAATATACTTCAAAACATCATTTACAATCGCATCATTTTGCAATTTCAAGGTCTTCGGATCTTTGCCAGTATTCTCAACACGTACACGTACGGTCACTTCATCTGGAATTATAGTTACTATTCCTTCGCCGGAAACATCTACCGAAGGTTGTGGTGTGGTTTGTGCCATCATAGTGGTTGTAAAAATTAGTAGTAATAATGTGTTTAAAGGCTTCATAATTCTTCAATTTAAATTTTTCCTAGTTGACGCATTACAAATAGAATGCCAATAGGTGCTGCCAGCAATAAAATTATCCATAAGCTGGTTTCAAATAAGGACGGAACAAACATTAGCGTTAACACATATCCCGCGATCGCACCGCCAAAGTGTGCGTCATGACCAATATTACCTAATCGTCTTTTCATTCCGTAGATTGAATAAACTAAATAACCTATACCAAATACCCAAGCCGGAATAGCAATAGGAATAAAAAATAGATACAATCCCATATTTGGATAAAGTAAAATAGCGGCGTATAAAATACCAGTAACCGCACCACTTGCCCCAACAGCACTATAATGATACTCATCTTTATGAAAATAAAAAGACAACAAATTTCCTGCAACCAAGCTGGCAAGATAAATAAGTACAAACTTCGACACGCCTACTTCATTGATCACTACCCCAGCAAAAAAATATAAGGTAAGCATGTTAAAAAGCAAGTGCGAAAAGTCTACATGTAAGAATCCTGACGTCAGCATTCTAATTTGCTCTCCCCGCCGAATACCAGAAACATTGAATTTATATTTTTCAAAAAACGAAAAATCATTAAAGCCTTTTATCGAGGCCAATACATTTGCAGCTATGATTATAAGTGTAGCAATATGTAAATTTTGCATAGAGGTTCCCTTGTTTTGAGATTCGTAATGCAATAAATTTAGTTAGTTTTGCGGTAAATTAAACTATGCAACGCCTACTTTATATTTTTTTCTACCCCATGATCTGGCTGACTTCCATTTTGCCGATGTGGCTGTTGTATATAAAATCGACCGTTCTATTCTTTTTTATCTATCACGTTTTTGGGTATAGAAAAAAAGTGGTTTACAGTAATTTAGAATTAGTGTTTCCAGAAAAGACACCGTTAGAACGAAAACAAATCGCTAAGGCATTCTATCAACATTTATGCGACATCATATTTGAAACCATTAAAAATCTGACAATTTCAGAAAAGGAAATTACCCAGCGATTTAAGTTCGAGAATTTAGAATTACTGGATACACTTTACAAAAAGGATAAAAGTGTTCTTCTTATGTGCGCTCACTACGCGAGTTGGGAATGGAGCGGAATTTTAGGAAAGTTTATGGATTTTAAAGGAGTTGCGGTTTATAAGAAAATCAATAATCAATACTTCGATAGATTGGTCAAGAAAATACGCGGTCGTTTTGGTGCCACTATTGTCGCGAACACCAAAATAGTACCTACACTTTTTCGAAATTTTAAAAAAGGTGAAAAGACGTGTACCTTAATTCTATCAGACCAAACCCCTCGGGTAGAAGCCGCAAAGCATAGAGATACGTTTATGGATATTGATGTACCTGTTTTCACGGGCTCCGAAGAATTAGCAAAACGATTAGATTTTGCTGTGGTCTACTTAAAAGTAGAAAAGGTAAAGCGTGGTTATTATTCGGCTACTTTCGTTCCTCTTACCGAAGATCCGAAATCGATACCAGATTATCAGTTAACCCGTATGTTTCTAACTGAAATCGAAAAGCAAATCAAGGAAGCTCCTGCGTATTACCTGTGGTCTCACAAGCGATGGAAACACAGAGCAAAATAATCGTGTGTCATAAAAAAGAAACACCATACTGCCCCCTTCCATAAAGGATACACAATCTATACGCTTAGAATCCCTTAAAGGTTATTACTTACGTCTTTAATTTCGGCTATAAAACGCTCTGCTAGTTGATCGGCCTCTACCTGCGAAGGTGCTTCGGTGTAAATACGGATAATAGGCTCTGTATTTGATTTTCGCAAATGCACCCAATTAGATTCGAAATCAATTTTTACACCATCTATAGTATTTACTTCTTCATTACTATAAGTCGAAGCAAAATGCGTTAAAATACCATCAACATCCAAGGTAGGAGTTAATTCAATTTTTTTCTTACTCATAAAATAAGATGGGTATTGTGCACGAAGCTCACTTACCGTGGTATTTTCTTCAGCCAAATGACTTAAAAACAAAGCAATTCCAACCAAACTATCTCTTCCGTAATGTAATTCTGGATAAATAATTCCACCATTTCCTTCGCCTCCAATGACGGCTTGGGTGTCTTTCATTTGCTGAACAACATTTACTTCTCCAACGGCACTGGCTGTATAAGTTCCCCCATGTTTTGTCGTCACATCACGTAAGGCTCGAGAAGAGGACATATTAGAAACCGTATTCCCTGGATTGTTTTTCAATATATAATCGGCTACGGCAACCAGAGTATATTCTTCACCAAACATCTCCCCTTTTTCATCAACAAAAGCAAGACGATCGACATCCGGATCAACTACGATTCCAAAATCGGCTTTCTCGCTCACTACCATCTCCATTAATTCACCTAAATGTTCTTTTAATGGTTCTGGATTGTGAGGAAATTCACCATTAGGCGTACAAAAGAGTTTGACCGGTTGAACGTTGAGCGCTTCCAATAATAAAGGAACCGCAATCCCCCCTGTTGAATTCACTCCGTCTACAACTACTTTAAAGCCAGCGCTTTTAATCGCCTCTACATCTACTAAAGGTAGATCTAATATTTCATCAATATGCAAATCAATATAAGCGTCATTGCGAGTTATTACACCCAAACTGTCAACATCAGAAAATTGAATGGCATTCCCTTCTGCAATATCTAATATTTCTTGACCTGCGGCAGCATTCAAAAATTCGCCTTTTGCGTTGAGTAACTTTAAAGCATTCCACTGCTTGGGATTGTGGCTAGCAGTTAGAATAATTCCGCCATCTGCATGTTCCATAGTAACAGCCATCTCAACCGTTGGTGTAGTAGATAGTCCAACATCTATCACATGTATACCCATACCAACCAGAGTTTGCATGACCAATTGTTGCACCATATGACCAGAAATTCGTGCATCTCTCCCTACCACTACACGGTAAGTCTCTTTACTGCGTTGCGTTTTAACCCAGCTTCCGTAGGCAGCAGCATATTTAACAGCATCGATTGGTGTAAGATTATCGCCTTGCGCGCCACCAATAGTTCCACGAATTCCAGAAATAGATTTTATTAAGGTCATTTGCTAAAATTTTACGCAAAGATACTTTTTACTGAATAAATTCAGACTCGATTTCGTAAATTGTCCCAAATGAATTTCCTCGCACATATTTACCTCTCGGGAGCAGATGAAGGTGTTACTATTGGCAATTTTATTGCCGATGGTGTTAAAGGCAAGGCCTACACCAAATTTCCTCCAGCTATTCAAAGAGGTATTTTACTGCATCGTCATATCGATACGTATACCGATCAACATCCAACGGTACGATTGAGTACTGCGCGACTTCATGCAAATTATGGACATTACAGCGGAGTGATCGTAGATATTTTATACGATCATTTTTTAGCCAAGAACTGGAGTAACTATCATTCGCAAGATTTGGCTAGTTATGTGGATGATTTTTACGAGTTGCTTCGGACCAACTTCGAAATTCTTCCCATTCGTATACAACGAATGTTGCCTTATATGATGGCAGACAATTGGTTGTTAAGCTACGCGACTGTCTCGGGAATAAGTAAGATTCTGAAACAGATGAATGTACGCACGAAAGGGAGGTCTAAAATGAATTTTGCCGTCTTGGAATTAGAACAATATTACACCGAATTTGAATCTGAATTCACTTCTTTTTTTGCCGAACTAGAAGTTTCTTCACAACAAAAACTATCCGAATTATGAGAATCGCATCCCTTTGCCTAATCGTTTTCCTTTTATTTTCTTGTAAAAATGAACCAACCGAAGTTATCGTCGAAGAAAAAGTGCCAGAAATTGGACTTATCGCCCAAAAAGCAATGGTCGTTTCAGCGCGAGAAGAAGCTTCCAAAATTGGCGTCGAAATAATGAAACAAGGTGGGAATGCGTTTGACGCCATGGTTGCCACTGAAATGGCGCTGGCAGTAGCCTATCCTTATGCAGGAAATTTAGGTGGAGGCGGATTTATGGTCTACAGGACAAAGTATGGAGAAATTGGAGCATTAGATTATCGAGAAAAAGCACCAATGGCGGCACATCGCGATATGTATTTGGATGAAGAAGGCAATTTTATTAGTGACCTTAGTAAAGTTGGTGGTCTTGCGGTTGGAATCCCCGGAACTGTAGCTGGTGTATTTGCCGCCCATGAAAAATTAGGTTCACTTCCAATTGAAGTGATTTTACAACCCGTGATCGATTTAGCAAACAATGGATATGTAGTCACAGAGAAACAAGCCGTTCGTTTACAGCACTACGATTCTATTTTTGAAAAAGTAAATGGTGAAGCGTCACTTTATACGGTTGGACAAAAAGCTGGTGACACTATTAAAAATCCCAAATTAGCCGCTACACTTTCTCGGATTGCAAAAAATGGTCGATCCGAATTTTACAATGGAGAAACAGGACAAAAGCTCGTGGAGTTTATGAAGTCTCATGACGGGATTATGACCATGGAAGACCTCAACGCATATGAAGCGCAATGGAGAGAGCCTGTTGTTTTTAATTACAAGGACTTACGGGTAATTTCTATGTCACCACCTTCAAGTGGTGGTGTTTGCTTAGCGCAAATTCTAAATGCAATTGAACCATATCCAATAAACGAATACGGTCATAACACTACGAAGACTATCCAAGTAATTACCGAAGCTGAACGTCGCGCCTATGCCGATAGAAGCTTTTATTTAGGCGATCCGGACTTTGTAGATATTCCGATTGATACCTTAATTTCGGAAGGGTATTTAACGGGACGAATGGATGATTTTTCTTTTGAAAAAGCAACCCCTTCTGCAGCTATTAGTTATGGCTCCATCCCTGGATATGAAAGTATGGAAACAACTCATTATTCCATTGTAGATCAGTTAGGTAATGCCATTTCGGTAACCACCACACTAAACGGTGGATATGGATCCAAACTCTATGCATCTGACCTTGGTTTCTTTTTAAATAATGAAATGGATGACTTTAGCGCTAAACCAGGAGAGCCTAATATGTTTGGTCTCATTGGAGGCGAAGCAAACGCCATTGCTCCTCAAAAGCGAATGCTGAGTTCGATGACGCCAACCTTGGTAGAAAAGGATGGCAAATTCTGGATGAGTGTAGGAACTCCAGGAGGCTCAACAATTATTACATCCGTTTTACAAACCATACTCAATGTTTACGAATTTGATATGACCATGCAGGACGCTGTAAATGCGCCGCGATTTCACCATCAATGGTTACCAGACATTGTGCTTTTCGAACCTAATTCTTTCGATCCATTAGTATTGGAAGAGTTACGTCAAAAAGGATATACACCTGACCAGCAAAATGCACCTGTAATTGGAAAAGTAGACGCAATTCTCGTGCGCGAAGATGGCACCTTAGAAGGAGGAGCTGATAGACGAGGCGACGATACTGCTGTCGGCTTTTAAGTCTAAACTAGAGAATTTGCCCTCTTCAACGGTAAAACGCGGCTTTTCATCGATTTGTAAGTATTTTACTACAAATATGTAAGTAAAGCGGTTATTTTTGGTGATGAATCTAAATCACAGCAAAGCAGCGAACGAACGAAAAGACAAGTCACGTATACCCCCGTCCTAAACATCAAATGGTTTAACATTGAGATTTTCCACTAGTCTTAGGCTTATATAGACTTGTCTTTTTTTGCGCTGTACCAACATGAGGGAAAAATCACTCATAAAAGATCTATATGCACTTATCCCACTAATTTTTAGTGGGCTACTTTGTATTGGGATAGGCCTGTTGCTTTGGCAAAAACTTGCCACTACGCCCGAATTCAAAATAGTTTTAGAAGATGTAACTACAATCTTTATTGGAATTAGTGGATTTTTATCGGCTATTATTATGGTTTACCTAGCTTCTTCGGCGTTAGGACTTCGAAACAATCGTGATCAAGTAATCGATAGCTTGGGTAAGATTACTCAGAAAATGCATAACTTCAGAAGTATTATTGAATTACTACTCCGATCTAAAATGTGGCTTCCTGGATTGCGTGAGTATATCGATGATGAATTTGCTGGTCTTACGTTTTTCGAGGTCAAAGAATTTTACAAAGGTAAATCGAAACTCGCGATTGAATTTCTTCAAGAATCCAATCAGTACGATGATACCGAAAATCTTTATCTTGAATTAAAGGCCTTATTAATGACCAACAGCAAGGATAAAAAACTACCTGAAAACATAAAATATCCGAAAGTATATGACAATGATATTGTCCAAAAATGGCTCGAACATAAGTGTGGTTCTGGACTGTGGTACTTCTTTGGATATAAATTCGCATCATTTAAAGATTCGCTCGATTTTAATGCTGTGTTCGAACGGCATCAGGAAAAAATTATGGCATTGGCTCAAAACATAGATTCTAGCGCGTTCGAGGATTCTAGTTTTAACGAAGTGTTTCTTTCCAAGTTGGGAGAATATATGAGCAACGAAGTATTGCCAAAACTATTTCAATTTCAAGGTAAAATGGACCGTAAATTACCGGGCGTAATTAAGTACTTGTACATTGTTTTCTTGCTATTGGTATTGGGTGGTGTTTTACTTCCGCTAATGTACTTACTGTTTGCACTTCCAACCTTAATTCTTATTGTGAGTTATTCCCTAATAATTGGCGTGCTTTTCTTCATTGCTATTTCATTTTATCCATTTTTATATCGAGAAATTCACAGTTGATTTTATTGACTGAAAATGTGAATTAATTAACAGCTTCGGACGAACGCAACTTCTTTTTTTTCAATCCATTTGAGTACCTTTGCAAACTATGGCTAAAAACGAGGATGTAATCGAAGTTTTAGGAGCTCGAGTTCACAATTTAAAGAACATCGACATCACAATTCCGAGGGAAGAACTAGTAGTGATTACTGGTCTCTCTGGGAGCGGTAAATCTTCGTTAGCTTTCGACACCATTTATGCCGAAGGACAGCGTCGTTACATTGAGACTTTTTCTGCCTACGCGAGACAGTTTTTAGGGAGTCTAGAACGCCCAGATGTAGACAAAATTGATGGCCTATCTCCAGTCATCGCCATCGAACAAAAAACAACAAGTAGAAGTCCGCGCTCTACGGTAGGAACCATTACAGAGATTTACGACTTCCTACGTCTTCTATTTGCCCGTGCTAGTGATGCCTATAGTTACAATACAGGAGATAAAATGGTAAGCTATAGCGACGAACAAATACAACAACTTATTTCCAAAGACTTCGAAGGTAAAAAAGTAAGTATTCTAGCGCCAGTAGTTCGCTCTAGAAAAGGACATTACCGAGAACTTTTCGAACAAATTGCCAAACAAGGTTTTCTAAAGGTTCGAGTAGACGGAAAGGTATTGGATATTACCAAAGGAATGAAAGTCGATCGATACAAAACACATGATATAGAAACTGTGATCGATCGCTTAAAAATAAGCGCAGGTGCCGATAACGATAAGCGGTTATCCGAAACCATTGTTACTGCTATGTATCATGGAGATGATGTTCTAATGGTTTTGGATCACGATTCCGATGAAGTGAGATACTTTAGTAGATCACTCATGTGTCCGTCTTCGGGTATCTCCTACCCAAACCCAGAACCGAATAATTTTTCGTTCAATTCGCCCAAAGGAATGTGTCCGAAATGCAAAGGATTAGGGCAATTACACCAAGTTAATTTAGACAAAATTGTTCCCGATAAAAAACTATCTATTAAACAAGGGGCGCTGACGCCTCACGGTCCGCAAAAAAATAATTGGGTATTCAAACAACTGGAACTCATTGCGCAAAAATTCGATTTTAGTTTAAACGATCCGTTTAGCAATATTCCAGAGGAAGCGAAAGAAGTCATTTTTCATGGAGGAAACTCTACTTTCGAAGTAGCTTCAAAAACACTGGGTATTACTCGTAATTACAAAATTGATTTTGAGGGTGTCGCTACTTTTCTACAAAATACCTTTGAAGCCAATGAATCAAAGTCGCTAAAACGATGGGCTAAAGAATATATGGATCGAATTCTATGTCCAGAATGTGAAGGTTCTCGATTGCGTAAAGAGTCTATGTTTTTCAAAGTAAATGAGAAAAACATAGCGCAATTAGCTCAAATGGATGTGCTCGAATTGGCTGATTGGTTCCAAGATTTAGAAAAAGATCTCAGTGATACTCAGTTAAAGATTGCGTCAGAAATTATTAAAGAAGTACGCACGAGACTTCAGTTTTTAGTCGATGTAGGCTTGACGTATTTGGCACTGGATAGAAGTTCAAAATCACTTTCGGGTGGTGAAGCACAACGTATTCGACTGGCTACGCAAATAGGATCACAATTGGTGGGTGTGTTGTACATCTTAGATGAACCGAGTATTGGTTTACATCAACGCGACAATGAAAAGCTTATTCATTCTTTGGTAAAACTTAAAGATATAGGCAACTCGGTAATTGTAGTGGAGCATGATAAAGACATGATTGAACATGCCAACTATGTTATCGACATCGGACCCGCAGCTGGTAAGCACGGAGGAGAAATTGTTTCAAAGGGAAGTCCTCAGGAAATTCTTAAACACCATACGTTAACAGCCGATTATTTAAATGGTACTAAAAAAATAGAAATTCCCAAGGAACGTAGAAAAGGAAACGGTAAAAGTTTAACGCTAACAGGAGCTACTGGAAATAATTTAAAAGATGTGTCCATTAGTATTCCTCTTGGCAAGATGATTGGCGTTACTGGTGTTTCTGGGAGTGGAAAATCTACGCTTATTAATGAAACACTTTACCCCATTTTAAATGCTCATTTTTTTAATGGTGTAAAGAAACCTATGCCTTATAAAAAAGTCAAAGGACTTGAACATATTGACAAGGTGATTGATATCAATCAATCGCCAATTGGTAGAACCCCGCGTTCAAATCCAGCGACATATACGGGTGTTTTTTCTGAAATAAGAAATTTGTTTTCGAAAGTTCCAGAAGCAATGATACGTGGATATAAACCAGGTAGATTTAGTTTCAATGTGAAAGGTGGTCGTTGTGAGACATGTCAAGGTGGAGGTTTAAGAGTAATTGAAATGAATTTCCTGCCAGATGTATACGTGGTGTGTGAAACCTGTCAAGGAAAGCGTTTTAATAGAGAAACGTTAGAGATTCGCTATAAAGGCAAATCTATTTATGATGTTTTGGAAATGACAATTAATGAAGCCGTTGAGTTTTTTGAGCACATTCCTAAAATCTATAGAAAGCTAAAAACCATACATGATGTAGGTCTAGGCTATATTACGTTAGGGCAGCAATCTACAACCCTATCTGGAGGTGAAGCGCAACGTATAAAGCTTGCGACGGAACTTTCAAAAAGGGACACTGGTAATACCTTTTATATACTAGATGAACCAACAACTGGATTGCATTTTGAAGATATTCGAGTATTACTTTTAGTGTTGAATAAATTAGTAAACAAAGGAAATACGGTCGTTATTATTGAACACAATCTAGATGTAATTAAAGTTGTAGATCACATAATTGATATCGGACCCGAAGGTGGTAAAAATGGCGGGCAAGTAATCGCAACAGGTACCCCAGAACAAATTTGTAAGATCAAGGAAAGCCATACAGCTAAATTCCTTCAAAAAGAATTACATTAGGGAACTTTTGGTCACTGGAAAAGAGCCAGAATCCCTTAAATTGCAAACATAATTAAAAGCATGAGAAACGAATTAACTCCTAAAAACTGGAACGAAGTAAAGACAAATGATTCATGGGCCATCTTTAAGATCATGGGCGAATTTGTCAATGGTTATGAAAAGCTGAGTCAGATAGGCCCTTGTGTATCGATTTTTGGTTCGGCTCGTACAAAACGAGATCAGCCGTATTACCAACTCGCCACGCGTATAGCTAAAAAGATTACCGAAAATGGTTATGGAGTTATTACAGGTGGTGGTCCAGGTATAATGGAAGCCGGTAATAAAGGTGCACATTTGGCTGGAGGAACATCGGTTGGACTCAATATCACCTTACCCTTCGAGCAACATGATAATCCGTATATCGATGGAGATAAGAGTATTGATTTCGACTATTTCTTTGTTCGCAAAGTTATGTTTGTAAAGTATAGCCAAGGGTTTGTTGTTATGCCGGGTGGTTTTGGAACATTGGATGAATTTTTTGAAGCTCTTACTCTAATTCAAACTCATAAAATTGAGCGCTTCCCAATTATCCTGGTTGGCACAGATTTCTGGCAGGGACTTTTAGACTGGGTGAAAAAAGCTTTGCTTCATGACAATCAAAACATTAGCGCAACCGACCTCGATTTAATACATCTAGTAGATACCGAGGAAGAAGTGTTGGAAGTACTCAATAATTTCTATGACGAATTTAATTTAAGTCCAAATTTCTAGAAACTCCCCACAATGATAAGATCACTATTTTTTTACCTACTTATTTTTACTTGTGCTTCGTCTTTTGCGCAGGAAACCATTAATACCATGTTTTATAACCTGTTGGAATTTCCTAGTGCGAATCCATCCAATAGAGAAAATATTTTAAAGGATATAATAGACGCTTACGAACCAGATATTTTTATGGTATGTGAGCTTGAGAGCGCAAATGCCGCAAATCGAATTTTGGATACTTCTTTAAATAGCAATGGGACGTTATACAACAGAGCCCAGTTTATAGACAATCAATCTGGAAATGCAGATTTACAGCAACTCATTTTCTACCGATCGGATAAATTCTCCCTTGAAGATATCGAAGTTATAACCACTACGGTGCGGGACATTAACCGATATATTCTAAAATTAAATACGGTCGATGCCGATGTTGACCCGGTATTTTTAGATATTTATGTAAGTCATTTAAAATCAAGTCAAGGAGCTTCTAATGAAAATACACGACTTGACATGGTGAGAGAATTTACAAGTACTTTGGGTTCTCTAGATCCAAATTCTTTTGTGATTTTTGCAGGAGATTTGAACTTATACAGTTCTGATGAACCTGCATATCAAGAACTACTTGACACCGCTAATCCTATCACTTTTGTAGATCCAATAGATACTCCTGGTGATTGGCATACTGATGAAAGTTTCAGTGAAATTCATACGCAGAGCACACGAACTAGCTCGGCTCCTTTTGGCGCAGGTGCAGGGGGTGGATTAGACGACCGATTCGATTTTATACTCGTTTCAGAAAATATGATGACCAATCCTACCATGCGTTATGTTCCGGATACTTATCAAGCCTATGGTAACAATGGAAATTGTTATAATGAAAGTATTAATGATTCGCAATGTAATGGCGAATTTAGCTCGGCACTTCGAAGTGATTTATATAATATGAGTGACCATTTACCAGTTGTAATGCAATTGGAAACCGACAAAGAGTTCGATCTATTAAGTGGTACAGATTTTGTTGTAGATTCTGCAGTGAAGGTGGAACGTACATTGGTTTCAGATATACTTTCTATTACGATTTCTAGCAGATTAGAACCTGTTGGTTTTATGATTTATAATATGCTAGGACAAGAAGTTATGACTGTATCGAAAACCAACAACTCGACTGTAGAATTACCAATCTCTGCATTGGCCAATGGCGTATACTACCTTCAATCAACACTACCCAACGCGCAACCTATTAAGTTTTTGAAGACCTCTTGATATTGTATAAAAAAATAGTTGGACTGTGTTGTTTGCTAAGTGTGCTTGTCGTGCATGCTCAGCACACTATATCTATAGACGCCACCTTATTACCAGAAGAAAACGCGCTTGAAATTTCTCAAGAAATTACGTACGTAAATGCTTCTTCTCAAGTTCTAAATGAAATTTACCTCAACGATTGGGCCAATAGTTATTCGTCTAAAACCACCCCTTTGGCAAAACGTTTTGCCGAAAATTACGATCCAAGTTTTCATTTCGAAAAACAAGTTAATCGAGGAAACACTCAGGTTTTTAGTATTTCTTCGAATGGATTACCTGTAAATTGGGAACGAGGAAAAGAAGCGGATATCATACGAATTCCATTAACAGTTCCCTTGCAGCCTAATCAACCTATTGCCTTCAAATTGCTATACAAGGTAACCCTACCTAATGCTAAGTTTACGCGTTACGGTGTCACAGATCAAGGAAATTTCAAACTAAAATATTGGTACATTTCGCCTGCAGCATTCGATGGAAAATGGCATGCATATAGCAACAAAAATACCGAAGACCTATATCTTACTCCTTCCACTTTTAAGATCAAATTAACCACACCATCTAATTTTTCTATCACATCCGATCTAGATGTTCAAAATGCAGATAGAGATGATCAAAAGGTTACCGCTTTGCTATCAGGCGAGAATCGTATGTGTGCCACCCTCTATCTAGAAAAGGAAAATTCGTTTGAAAGTGTTGTTACCGATAAACTCGAAGTGGTAACGAATATTAAAAATAAGAAAGTTCCTCCCGCAATTAAAGCGC
>Ga0316204_10005118_pt1 | contig 22254 bp, 14 predicted proteins | sample 6monrhotite_MG_2_FD_205661 | JGI IMG/M metagenome (GOLD analysis project Ga0316204, IMG submission 205661) | Microbial mat bacterial communities from mineral coupon in-situ incubated in ocean water Damariscotta River, Maine, United States -... | ecosystem: Environmental > Aquatic > Marine >... | reverse complement strand
CGGGCGCGGTGGCGGGGTACACCGCCGTCTCCGATGGAGCGCGCGACGACGACGCCGAGCTCGGTCGGCAGATCGCGGCGAGCGGCGCGGACGGGGTGCTGGTCGTACGCCTCATCGATCGCGACGAGCGCTCGCGCTGGGTGCCGGGCGACTTCCCGAGCTACTACTACTCGCCGTACGGCTACCACCGCTATCGGGGTCCGGTCTACAACGACCCCGGGTACATGCGCGTCGACGAGGTCTATCGCTTCGAGACGAACGTCTACGACCTCGAACCCGAGACGCTGCTCTGGTCCGGACTCACCAGCACGGTCTCACCGAGCTCGATGGAGTCGCTCATCGGCGAGCTCATGGAGGTCGTCGGCGACAAGCTGCGCGCAGAGGGTCTGATCGGGCCCTCGGCGAAGTAGGTCCGCGCACATCGGTCGCCGCGCGCCGGCGCGCGGACTACTGCAGCTCGGGCAGGAACTCCCGCAGCCACGCGCGGGCGACGCGCCAGCGACGTTCGACGGTCGCGGTGGAGAGCTCGAGGGCCGACGCGGTCTCCGAGATCGACAGGCCGGCGAAGTAGCGCAGCTCGACGAGCCGGCCCAGCTCCGGATCCATGGCCTCCAGGCGCTCCAGGGCGTCGTGCAGCTCGAGCACGTCGGCGCCCCGCTCCTGCACCGAAGCCTCGACGCCGGCGAGGGTCTCGCGCACGCCACCGGAGCCCCGCTTCTGCGCACCTCGGGCACGGCGATGGTCGACGAGCACGTTGCGCATCGCGCGCGCCGCGATCGCGCAGAAGTGACCGCGGTCCCGGGCTGCGAGCGGTTCGGCGCCGCCGACGAGCCGAAGCCAGGCCTCGTTGACGAGCGCGGTGGGCTGCAGCGTCGGGCCGACCTCACCGCCGCGGCGCAGGTACCCGCCGGCGATGCGGCGCAGCTCGTCGTAGATCAGCGGCAGGAGCTCGGCGGAGGCGGCGGGGTCGCCGTCCTCGATCCGGTCGAGCAGCCGCGTGGCGGCCTGGGTCCGCTCACTGGGCTCCATGGCCCCATCCTCCCTGGATGGGGCCAGCGCCGCAAGTGCACGGGCGGCAAGGGCTTGGAGGGGGCCATCGAGGGAAACTCGAGACGCGTGATGGAGCCAGAGGACCGTTCGCGAGGACCCGGATGAGGCGGCCATCGGTCGCCACCGGCGCGCTCGACGACGTCCGCGCCCCTCCACGACACCCGGCTTCCCGCAGGATCGACATGCATCTCACGACCCACCTCTTCCTCCTGTCCCTGGCCCCGCTCGGCGGCGAGCCCGTGACCTCGACCGTTGGCGCGACCGCGCCGACGACTCCCTCGTCCTCCTCGACGCTCGCGGCCGGTCCGAGCCTGCACTGGGGCGACTACGACAGCGACGGCGCGCTCGACGTGTTCGTCGCGACGCCCGCGGGCGCCGACCGCCTGTACCGCGGCGGAGGCGGCGAGCTCGTCGACATGACGCGCCTCGCTGGCCTGGAGAGCTCCAAGGGGTCGCGCTCGGCGACCTGGTTCGACTACGACAAGGACGGCGACCTCGACCTGTTCACCGCCTCGGACCGCGGACCGAGCCGCCTGTGGTCGAACGACGGCGCCGGGCAGTTTGCGGACGTGACCCGCGACGCGGGCCTCGCCGAGGAGACGCCCGATCAGTTCGTGCTGACGATCGACTTCGACGGCGACGGTTGGACCGATCTCCAGCGCCGCACGGCCGCGGGCGATCGCCTGTTCCGCAACCTCGGCGACGGCCGCTTCGAGGAGCTGAAGCTCGCCGAGCTGCTGCGCGGCCTCGGCGCGCCGACGCTCCCGGACGACCCGGACGCACGACGTGCGGCGGGTGCGGCGGACGCGCAGGCCGGAACGAATGGCGGAACACAGGCGGCCACCTCGGCGGCGGGCCCCGGCTCGGTCAGCGCCACGGGCGCGGGCGGTCAACAGGCCGTCGGCGCCGCGCTGACCTGCGCGGGCAGCGTGGAGGACATCACGAACCCCGGCACCTGCGTGCCGCTCTCGACGGTGCCGACGCTCGGGATGATCTACCCGCTCGGGCTCGACCTGAACATCGACGGGGCGGGCCAGGTCGGCATGGGCACGACGACCCCGGGCGCGAAGCTCGACGTGCTGGGCAACGTCCGCGCCTCGGGGCAGATCGTCTCGACCCAGGTCGCGCTGCCGCCGTTCAGCGTCGCCTCGAGCCTGCGCGTCAACCAGCTCAACGCGGATCTTCTCGACGGCTTCAGCGCGTCCGACTTCACGCAGCTCGGCAACAGCATCTCCGGCGGGGAGATCGTCGACCTGAGCGTGAGTTCTGCGGATCTGGCGGCAGGTGCTGTCACGAGCTCCAAGCTCGCTGCGGACAGCGTCACCTCCGCGGCGCTCGCGGCGAACTCGGTGACCTCGATCCACATCTTCCCGAACACGATCAACTCCCTCGACATCGCCTCGGGCGGCGTGCTCAGCGACGAGATCCAGGACGGGACGATCCTGGACGTGGACATCAATCCGCTGGCGGGGATCGCGGGGACCAAGATCGCCGCGGACTTCGGAGGCCAGACGGTGCGGTCGGCCGGGACGAGCGTGGCGCCCGCGGTCCGCGGTGATGGGATCAACGGCCCGACGACCGGCTTCCTCGGGGTGCAAGGCACCACGGACTTCGATGGAAACGTCGACGTGGACTGGACTGGAGACGAGATCGGCGTGGCCGGCGTGTCCTTCGGTGGCAGCTCCACGGACAACTACGGCGTCGCCGGTGCCTCCAACTACGTCGGCGTGCGCGGCGAGGGCGGCAACACCGGTGTGCAGGGCTTCACGGCCAACGACTCGGGCGCAGGCGTCCTCGGTCGTAACACGTCGTCGAGCGGCGGAGCCTCGGGCGTCCTCGGGCAGATCAGCACGCCTGGCGCGACCGGCACCGGCGTCCGGGGTACGGCGCCGTTCTACGGCGTGATCGGCTCGGTGACGGACAACGGCGTCGCCGTCCTGGGGCTCGCGGACAACGGCGGGCTCGGCACCTACGGTCGGGGCGACACAGGCGTCCTCGGGGACTCGCAGAACGCGACGACCGGCACCGGCGTGCAGGGTTTCGCCGTCGGGACGAGCGGGAAGGGCGTCACGGGCGAGGCGATCGCGGCGGCGGGCCCGACCATGGGCGTTCACGGCAAGGTGGCCTCGACGTCCGGGCGCGGCCTCTACGGCGAGGCGACCGCGACCAGCGGCGTCAACTACGGCGTTCTGGGACAGACTCAGAGCGTCTCGGGCCGAGGCGTGCGCGGCGAGGCTCTCGCGACCACCGGGAACACCTACGGCGTGCAGGGACGCGTTCACTCCGCCTCAGGTTGGGGCGTGATCTCCTACGGCGCCTCGGGCTCCACCGGGCAGAAGAACTTCATCCAGCCGCACCCGGCGGATCCGAGTCAGGAGATCCACTTCTTCTCGCTCGAGGGCAACGAGTCCGGGACCTATTTCCGCGGCTCCGACGTCGTCGTCGACGGTCGCTGCGTCATCGACGTGCCCGAGGAGTTTCGACTGGTGAGCTCGCTCGAAGGGCTGACGGTGCAGCTGACCGCGGTGGGCGCGCCCGCGCTCCTCTGGATCGAGTCGAAGACGCTCGACGCGATCGTCGTCCGCGGTAACACCGACGTCACCTTCGACTTCACCGTCAACGGCGTGCGCCGGGGCTTCGAGGAACCGACGATCTTCGCCTCGAACCAGGGCTTCGTGCCCGAGGTGCGCGGCCGCGAATTCGGGACGCAGTACCCCGACTCCTACCGCAGGATCCTCGTGGAGAACGGGATCCTGAACCCGGACTTCACGCCCAACGAGGCGACGGCCGCTCTCCTGGGCTGGGAGCTGAGCGACCCGGTCGACGCGTCCTCCAACGCTGAGGAGAGCCCGGCGATCGAGCGCGCGCGCGCCTACGTGCCCGCGCCGGTTTCGGGGCCGGCGCCGTCCGAGGTGGACGAGGACTAGTCGGCCATCTCCTCTCGCTGCGCCGGCGGAGCGCCGTCGGTGACGTGGGGGTGAGCCGAGAGCAAGAGGTTCGACGCGGGATGAGCGTCACCGCGCGCCCGGTCCGGGCTTCCCGGATCGGGCGCCTTCGTCGTGAGGCGCGCAGGTGCGGGTCGAGCACGGCCTGGAGTCCGCGGGCCTCTTGCCCCGCTTGCGCAGCGATGCGCGGGCGCTCTCGGCGCTCCATGGGGCGACTCCGCCGGCGAGGCTCGGGTCGCAAGTGCTCTGAAAGCAACGAGTTGAAGGGCCGGCACGCAAGATCCTGCACGAGCCTGATGGGGTTCGCGTGCGCTTCACGAGGACCTGGCAGAGGCGGCCGTCGGCCGCGCCCGGGCGCGGTCATCGACGACCGCGCTCCCTCCCTCGGACTCCTGGCCTGCCCACGATCGACATGCACTTCACGACCCACCTCCTTCTCCTGTCCTTGGCGCCGCTCGCCGTAGCGAACGCGACTCCCAACAGCGGCGCGAGCGCGACCCCGATCGGCGGCGCGACCGTGCCGACGAGCTCCGGTGCCCCGGGTGCTGCGGCGCCCGGTCCGAGCCTGCACTGGGGCGACTACGACCGCGACGGCGCGCTCGACGTGTTCATCGCGACGCCCGCCGGAGCGGACCGGCTGTTCCGCGCGGACGGCGGCGAGCTGGTGGACGTGACGCGGCTTGCCGGTCTCGAGGCCTCCAAGGGGTCGCGCTCCGCGGTCTGGCTCGACCACGACAAGGACGGCGACCTCGACCTGCTCACCACGTCCGAACGCGCGCCGAGCCGGCTATGGAAGAATGACGGTGTCGGCGCCTTCGTGGACGTGACGGCCGAGGCGGGCCTCGCCAGCGATACGCCCGATCAGTTCGCGCTGACTCTCGACTTCGACGGCGACGGCTGGGTCGACCTCCAGCGCCGCACGTTCGCAGGCGATCGCCTCTTCAAGAACCTCGGCGACGGTCGCTTCGGTGAAGTGAAGCTCGCCGAGCTGCTGCCGGGCCTCGGAGCGGTCGAGGTCCTGGGCGCGCAGAGTGAACCGAGCCGCGCGCCCGGCGCCGGCGAGTCTCCCGAGCCGCCGGCGGGGGGGACCCACGCGGCCTCTGCAGGGCCGGGCTCAGGCGCGCTGAGCGGCGTTGGCGCCGCGGGCGCAGGCGGCCAGCAGACCGCCTCGTCGACGCTCGTCTGCGCGGGCAGCGTGGAGGACATCACGAACCCGGGCACCTGCGTGCCGCTCTCGACCGTGCCGACGCTCGGCATGATCTACCCGCTCGGCCTCGACCTGAACATCGACGGCGCCGGACAGGTGGGCATGGGCACCACGGCGCCGGGCGCGAAGCTCGACGTCGTCGGCAGCGTGCGCGCCTCGGGTCAGCTGATCTCCTCCGCGGTCGCGGCGCCGCCGTTCCTCGTCGCATCCAGCCAGCGTGTGGATCAGCTGAACGCCGATCTGCTCGACGGCTTCCAGGCGTCGGACTTCTCGCAGCTCGGCAACAGCATCTCGGGCCTCGAGATCGAGGACCTGAGCGTCACCTCGAACGACCTCGCGGACAACTCCGTGACGGGGAGCAAGATCGCCGACTACGTGATCGACGTGAACCACCTGCGCAACGGTTCGGTTGGAAACAACCAGCTGCAGGCGAACTCGGTGACGACCATCAAGATGGCAGCGAACTCCGTCGCCGCGAGCGAGATCGTCGACGGCTCCGTGGGCTCCGCCGAGATCGCGACGAACGCCGTCGGCTCGGCGGAGATCGTCGGCTCGGCGGTGGGGACGTCCGAGCTCGCCGATGGGTCGGTGACGCTCTCGAAGATGGCCCCCAACTCGGTCGGCAGCTCGGAGATCGTCGGCCTGTCGATCACCACCAATGACCTCGCGACTGACTCCATTACGGAGAGCAAGATCGCACCGAACTCGGTGACGCACGAGAAGATGACGGACAACGCGGTCGGAACCGCGGAGATCATGGACGGGTCGATCGACTCCATCGACTTCGCCTCGCCTGTGACCAGCGCGGGCCCCTATACGGTCCTGAGACTCGCGAACTCGAACATCGGCTCCCAGGGCGACGGGCTGCACGCTACCACGACCGCGACGAACGGCGTGGGGATCGAAGCCGAAGCGACCTACACGGGCAGCGGCATTTCCCACGGCGTCAAGGGCATCTCCAACTCGGGGAGCGGAGTGGGGGTCTCGGGTCGCACGAGGAGCTCGGGCTTCGGGGTGCGAGGTGAAGCGGAGAACGGGACCGCCATCGCGGTCTTCGGACGCAACACGGGCTTGACCGGGTTCGCGGAGGGCGTGCGTGGCTCGAACTCCTCGACCAGCGGGCGGGCTATCTATGGCCGCTCCGAGGCCGTGACCGGCGCGGGCCAGGGGGTGCGCGGCTGGACGGCATCGCAGGACGGCTACGGCCTCTACTCCTCGGGCGACTTCGGGGGCACCGGCGCGAAGTACTTCATCAACCCGCACCCGACCGACGCATCGAAGCAGATCAACTTCGTCTGCCTCGAGGGTAACGAGTCCGGCACCTACTTCCGTGGCACGACGCGCTTCGCCGGCGGCGTCGCCGTCATCGAGGTTCCCGAGGACTTTCGCCTCGTGACGGACGCTGAGCACCTGACCGTCCAGATCACGGTCGTCGGCGCTCCGGCCCAGACCTGGATCGAGTCCCAGGACCTCGACGCGGTCGTCGTGCGCTCGACCGCCGACGTGGAGTTCCATTACCTCGTCAACGGCGTCCGTCGCGGCTTCACCGAGGTCAGGACGGTCCGCGACAACATGGCCTTCGTCCCGACGGTCCGCGGCGTCCCGTTCGGGACCCAGTACCCGGCGGAGCTGCGCCAGCTGCTCGTCGAGAACGGGATCCTGAACCCGGACTTCACCCCGAACGAATCGATGGCGGCGAGCCGTGGCTGGACGCTGGTCGAGGCTGGCGACGAACGGGGCAGCGAGTAGAGAGCAATGACGGCGGGAGCGGCGTCGCAGCGCGCCGCGCTCGTCACTATGGGGGGCCGTACGCGGCCCGAGGCAGCTGCGGGGCCGGACCCTCGGGTCCGGCCCCAACTCGCTGATGGCGAGCCGCGCTCCGGCGCAGCCGATCGACAACGGGAACGGCAGACCCCTGCTACATTGACCTCCGCGCCCGAGGCGCGCCGGCACGAGCGAGAGCGAGATGAACATGAACCCCGAGGAGTGGAAGCGCGTCCGCGACGAGCTCGAGACCGCGCTGGGCCTGGACGGTCCCGCGCGCGAGGCGCATCTGGACGTGCTGCGCAGCCGCGACGCAGCGCTCGCCGCCGCCGTCGTGGAGCTGCTCGCGCGGGACACGGACAGCGTCGTGGACAACGCACCGTCGCCCGAGCCGTTCGGCGAGCTGTTCGCGGCCCCGGCCCTCGAGCCGGGCACGCGACTCGGTGCCTACCGCGTCGAGGGCCTGATCGCCTCGGGTGGCATGGGCAGCGTGTACCGCGCGGAGCGCGCCGACGCGCAGTTCGAGAAGTCGGTCGCGATCAAGCTGATCAAGCGCGGCATGGATTCCGAGGAGATCCTGCGTCGCTTCCGCTACGAGCGTCAGGTGCTCGCCGCGCTCGAGCACCCCGGCATCGCGCGCCTGCTGGACGGCGGCGTCAGCCAGGAGGGCCAGCCGTACTTCGTGATGGAGTACGTCGAGGGCGCCCCGATCGACCAGTGGTGCGACGATCGCCGGCTCGGGATCGACGCACGCCTCGAGCTGTTCCAGAAGATCTGCGTCGCCGTGCACTACGCGCACCAGCACCTCGTCGTGCACCGCGACCTCAAGCCGAGCAACATTCTCGTGACGGAGTCGGGGGAGCCCAAGCTGCTCGACTTCGGGGTCGCGCGGATGCTGGACCCCGAGGGCGGCGAGGAGCTCTCGCGCTCGACAGCGGAGCAGGGCTTCTTCGGAACGCCGAGCTACGCGAGCCCGGAGCAGCTGCTCGGTGAGCGCGTGACCACGGCGACGGACGTCTACTCCCTCGGTGTCGTGCTGTATCGCCTCCTCGCCGGCAAGCGGCCGTACGAGCTCTCCAAGGTCTCGCGCGCCGAGGGCGCGCGCCTCGTCTGCGAGGTCGACCCCACGCCGCCGAGTCGTGCTGCGGCGGACCCGGGCGGCGCCGGGAACACACGGCGGCTGGAGGGCGACCTCGACACGATCGTCCTGATGGCGCTGCGCAAGGAGCCCGAGCGGCGCTACGCCTCGGCAGAGCAGCTCGCCGATGACGTCCAGCGTCACCTCGACGGCCAGCCGGTGATCGCGCGACCGAACACGCTGTCCTACCGCGCGGCCAAGTTCTTCGGGCGCAACCGCGCGGCGAGCCTGATCGGCGCGGGTCTCGTCCTGAGCCTGCTCGTCGGCTTCCTGACGAGCTCCTCGCTCTACGTCGAGGCCTCCGAGGCGACCGAGGAGGCCGAGGAGAACTTCATCGCGGCGGAGGCGGCGCGCGCCGAGGCGGTGCAGCACCTCGCCGACGCGGAGGCCGCCAGCGCGGAGGCTCAGCGGAACTACGAGGAGATTCGCCGGCTCGCCTCGACCTTCATCTTCGAGGTCAGCGGCGACATCGGGCCGCTCGAGGGCTCGGTCCAGGCGCGCGAGCGCATCGTGCGGTCGGCGCTCCAGCACCTCGACAGGCTGGCGGAGGAAGAGGCGGACGATCCTGCGATCCAGGTCGAGCTCGCGAACGCCTACTTGCGCCTCGGGGACCTTCAGGGCGGGAGCTTGAACTCGAGCCTCGGCCGGCGTGGCGAGGCGAGCGTCAGCTACGCGACGGGCACGGCGATGGGCCGCGCACTCCTGGCGCGAGACGAAGAGTCCGTGGAGCTCCGGGACCTCGTCGCGCGTGGTCTGTACCGCCAGGCGGACCTGGACCTCCTCGAGGGTGAGCCGCGGCGGGCGCACGAACGGCTCGAGGAGGCGCTCTCGCTCGTTGCGGTGGACGCGGACTCCAGCGCCGCGCGCGCGACGCGCGCCGTCGTGCTCGAGCGGCTCTCGCAGCGCGAGAAGGACGAGGGCTCGCTCGACTCCGCGCGCGAGCGGCTCGAGGAGTCGCTCGAGCTGCTGGGTCAGATCGCCGAGGAGCACCCGGAGGACGCTCGCTACCGCCGTGACCTCGCGATCGCGAACAGCAAGCTGGCCGAGGTCCTCGGCCGGCAGGGCCGGATCGACGGAGCCGAGGCCTGCTTCCTCGATGCGCGCGACCTGCTCGAGGAGCTCATCGAGGAAGGGACGCAGGACGTGGGCCTGCGCGGCGTCTTCGCCGCGGTGCTCAGTAGCTTGGGGAATCTCTATCTGCACACCGGACGCCTCGAGGACGCGGTCGAGTCGTTGCGCCGGGCGGATGAGCAAGCGCGTCGGCTCGTCGAGGGAGATCCGGACGACGTGCTCGCGTGCCGCAACCGCGCGGCCGGCCAGCAGGTCCTGGGGATGGTCTTCACGCGCCTCGATCGCCACGAGGAGGCGCTCGCCGTCCTGCTCGAGACGCAGGACACGCTCGAGGAGCTGCTGCGTCGGGATCCCGAGGACCGCCGTGCGCGGCGCGACCTCGCGATCAGCTTGAGCACGATTGCCGGTGCGCTCACACAGCTCGAGCGCTTCGACGAGTCGCTCGAGTACAACGAGCGCGCGCTCGCGGCCTTCACCGCGCTGCGTGACGACGACCCGACGCTCGCGGAGGCGCAGCGCGACCTCGCGTCCTGCTTGACCAACTTCGGCGGCTTCCACATGGGGATCGGCAAGGACGTGCACCGCCCGAGCGCCGAGCGGGCCGCGCACGCTGCCGAGGCGGAGGCCGCCTTCGGCGCCGCCCGCGCGGCGTTCGGCGCGCTGCAGGACGCGGGCACGCTCGCGCCGGCGGACGAGCCCTACCTCGAGCTGCTCGAGGGCTTCGTGGACGACGCGCGCGCGCTGGGCGAGTCGCTGGCGAACGAGTGAGCCCCGACGCGGGGGCGACCTCGAGGAGGTGGGCTACTCCGCGCCCGGGAACAGGTCGCTCAGCGGCAGCGTCTCGATCTCGGTCGGTTCGAGCTCCTCGTACTGGCAGCGCTCGAAGGCCAGGCCCGGCTGCGGTTGGATCGGGTTCCACTCGGTGACGAAGCGGCAGTCCTGGAAGCGCACCTGCGAGCCGTCGCCGGGGGTGAGGTCCCTCATCTTGATGCGCTCGAAACGGCAGTTCTGGAAGAGCGCGATGATGGGCGCACCGTCGAGCAGGTCGCCGTTGCCCGGCGAGCGCCCGTAGCCGCCCACGAAGTCCACGTCGCGGGCGCGGAAGATGGCGCCCCGGCTCGCGCTCAGCGTGTTGCAGCCGCCGTGCCCCGCGTCGAAGCGCACGATGCGCACCCGCTGCAGGTCGACCAGCGCGGTCACCGAGCGGATGTCGAACAGGCCGTCGTTGTCCGCGTCGAGGGTCATGTCGCGCAGCGTCAGGCGCTCGAGGAATCCGCGCGTGCTGATGTCGCCGATGCGCAAGAGCGTGGCGTCCTTGCCGGCGCCGACGAGGGTGACGTCCGCGGGGATGACGCCGTTCTCCGCCTGCAGTCGGCGCGCGTCGAGGACGTGGATCCCCGGCCCGAACACGAGCGTCGCGCCCGGGGTCAGCTCGGCCTCGCGACCCGAGACGAAGCCGGGTCCGTCGAGGTTCGCGCCTGCGGTGCGCGGCGTCCACAGCTCGGCGAAGCGTTCGCTGGTCGGGAAGGTCTCGTCGGGGATCCAGATCTCGTCGCGGGCGAACTGCAGGAGCGCAGCGACGTCCAGGGTCTCGAGGCTGAGCGCGAGTGCGTCGGTCTCGTTCGCCTGCTCCGCGTCCTTCGCGCCGAGCCTCTCTGAGAGCCCGAGGACGCGCTCGCGGAAGCCCGCCTCGGCGCCTGCCACGAGCGCAGGCGACGGCTCGACGGGGCGCGCGCGGATCTCGCTCCAGCCGCGGAGGTACTGCGTGTCGTGGTGCGCCAGGAGCGCCTCGGAGAACAGCACGCCCTCGGCCTCGCGCCGCTCACCGCTCGGGGACGGCGAGGGAGCCGGCGGGTCCGGGTCGACGACGCGATCGTCGCCCCCCCGGGCTGTGGGCAGGCTGGAGTCGACCTCGGAGGCGAGCGCAGGCGCCTCGCCGTGCGGGTCGAGCGGAGCGTGCTCGACGGTTCGGGTCGCGGCGACCGGGCCGAACAAGGCGTGGGCGAGCGCGCCGAGCACGGCGCCGAGCAGCAGGGTGAGCGCGAGCTTCATGCGCTCACCGTAGCGACTCCGCCGCGGCCTCGGAATTCAGTCCTTGCCGAACAGCCCCTTCAGCTTCTTCTCCGCGTCTTTGAGGTCGTCCTTCGCCTTGTCGACCGCCCCCTCCGGGTCTTCGCGCAGCTCCTTCTTGTACTCGTCCTCGAGCTTCTTGAGCTCCTCCTTGCCCTGCAGCTCCAGCGCGTCGAGCTCCTCCTTGCTGAGGCCCTCGATGTACTCCTGGACCTGTTCGAGGTCTCCGTCGAGCAGGCCGCTCTCGAGCAGGCCGCCCGCGAAGAGCTTCTGCCACTCCTGCGGGAAGACGTCGTCGCCCGCGGCGAGCGATGCGCTGAGCAGCGTCTCGAGCAGGTAGGCGCTCCACTCGACGACCGTCGCGGACTGCATGTCGTCGTCGAAGTCCTCGATCAGGATGTCGGGCACGTCGAGCTGATAGACGCCGTCGGCGAGCGGGACGCCGGTGATGCGCAGGCTCGACTTCAGGTTCGTGATCTCGATGCGTCCGATGCGGAGCTCGGGGCCGGGCTCCTCCTGGGTTGTCGGGCCGCTCGGCTCGGTGGGCTCGGTCGGCTCGGGCTCGCCAGCGCCGGGGTCCGTGGGGTCCGCTCCCTTGAGCTCCTTCAGACGCGCGAGCAGCGGCTCGAGGTTGTGCTGCTTGCCGTTGAGTTCGAGGGCGAGCTCGAGCCCGTCGAGCTTCAGCTCGGTCAGGTGGACCACGTCCTCCTGCGTCCCGTTCCGGTCGATGGCGGTCTGGAAGCCGGCGATGCGCAGCATCGGACCCTCCTGGAAGCCGGGCGGGTTGGCGATCTCGAGGTCCTCGAAGCCGAGCTTGCCGGAGAGGAGCTGGACGTCGGCGCTGCCGAGGGTCGTCTCCTGCTGGGTGGTGAAGGTCACGCCCTTGGTGACGGCGGTCTCCACGACGGTGTCGATGAACAGGAAGACGCCGCCCACGAGGAGGGCGATGAGGAGGAGGCCGATCACGGCGAGCTTGAGCAGGCACTTCATGGGCGCAGCTTAGCGGGGGGGTACGGAGGGCTCCACGAAGCGAGGCCGATCTCGGAGAGAGGAGCGGCTGAAGGCGAAACCGGAGGGCCGGCCGAGCGTCGTTCCTGGGCGGGCGCCGTGCACTGCGCCTCGCCTTCGACTCGAGAACCCAGACCTCACCCCGCCAGCGGGGACCAGGAGAACAGAGTGAACATCAAGCACCTCCTCGGCGCGGCCCTCTGCGCCGCGATCCCGTCGGTCGGCCTCGCGGCCGCCGACACCGTCCCGAATCCGTCCGCCGCGCAAGCGGCGCGCGCGCCCAGCCCCACGGCCAGCGCTGGAACCACCGTCGTCTCGGCGCCGAGTCCGACGCTCGTCGGTGATGGCCGTGGACGACTCGAGCTCGCCGGAGATCCGGCGCGCCGCCTGCTGCTGCTCGTCGGGGACTGGACCCCCGGCGACGAACTGGACCACCGGCGCGTGGCCCCGCGCCGCGTCGTCGACCTGATCCTGCCGCCCTCGGGGACCCTGAACCTGCACGGCTGGACCGTGCCGCAGCGGACCGTCCTCCAGGCCTACCAGCCTCCGGCAGCGGGGCAGCCGCTCACCGGGGGCTTCTCCATCCCGATCACCCTGCAGCCCTCGGGGCCCGGTTCGTCTGCGCTGACGTCCCAGGGCTCCCTGGCCTCGCCGGGGGACCTCGTCGTGACGGAGTTCATGAAGGACCCGACCGCTGTGAGCGACAGCCACGGCGAGTGGATCGAGCTGCGCGTGAATCAGAGCTGGCGGCTCGACATCGAGGGCGTGACGATCGCGGACCTCACGGGCGCCTCCTTCACCCTGCAGAACGGGGGGCAGGGGATGCTCCTCGCGCCGGGGACGCGCTACGTCCTCGGGAACGACGCGGACCCGGGTACGAACGGCGGCGTGCCCGTCGACTACGCCTGGAGCGGCTTCTCGCTCAAGAACTCCGCCGACGAGATCCTCGTCTACGACACCTTGGGGCGCCTGCTCGACGTTGTCGACTACGACGACGGTCTGCGCTGGCCCGACACGCCGGGCCAGTCGATCTCGCTGGGGGACCCGGTGATCAGTTCGATGGCGAACGACGACCCGGCCCTGTGGTGCCACGGCTCGAGCATGATCGGCGCAGGGCCCGACAGCGGGACCCCGGGCGCGGTCAACGACGTCTGTCCCTGAGGTCTCGTCCGGAGACCGTGTCCCCAACGCAGCAGGACGCCGCGCGCCAGGCGCGCGGCGTCCCGTTGGAGCCGTTGTCGGTGGACCGCTGGGCCCGCCGACGATTCAGTTCGGGGCGTAGGGGCCGGACGGCCCGGAAGCGGAAGCTCCAGGCCGTGGTCCCTGCGCGGCCGGGACTACTGCCAGACGACGTCGAGGGCGTTCGAGACGTTGAACTGGCTGCCGCAGGGGCCGCTCGGGTCGCGGTACCAGAGCTGCATGTAGCTCTGGGTTCCGGTCGTCGCGCCGAGGGCGCTGGCGATGCCGAGCGTGGTGGTCGCGTTGCCCGAGCCGTCCGCGAAGACGACCTCGAGGCGCGTCAGCGAACCGCCGGCGCAGCGGACGCCGTCACCGAAGAGGTTGCCGGCGCCGGCGTTCAGGTTGTTCGGGCCGCTGAAGAACAGGCTCGGGACGCCCGAGGGCAGCTGGGAGCCGATCAGGACGAGGTCGTCGTTCGAGGCGACGACGGTGCCGCCGCCGGCCAGGATCGCGCCCGCGCCGGAGCTGTTGGAGCAGCCTTCGCCGGCCGCACCCACGTTGCCGCAGGGGCAACCCGTGGCGGTGCCGTCACCGAAGCAGAACGGGGTGCCGACGCCGCCGCCACCGCAGCCGGCGTTCACGCCGGGCGTGGTCTCGGCGAGGATGTTGGCGAGCTCGCAGACGTCGTCGCCGCCGCAGCTGCCCTCGAGGGTGTTGGCGCCCGGGATGACCCAGTCGCTCTCGACGAACGTGCCGTTGTTGGCGGTCGAGTTGCAGCGGATGGCGTAGCTGTCCGTGTACTCCCAGGTCTGGCCGGAGCCGTCGACGCCGACGACGCCGTAGACGTCGACGAGCGTGGCGTTGAGGCCGTCGCCGAGCGCGGCGCCGAGGTACAGCAGAAGGGCGTCGTCACCGTTGACGAAAGCGCCGCCCATGTAGAAGTCCGGCTCGAAACCGTAGGTCGTGGAGAACGACGAGAGGCCAGGGCCTCCGGGGTCGGCCTCGTAGGCGAGCGTGTAGCTGGCCCCGGCGGCGAGCATGCCGGTCAGGACGCTCGCGGCGCCGCCACCAAGGTTGGTGCCGCCGTTGTTCATGTTGCCGAAGCTGTAGAGGCTCAGGTCGACCGCGGTGCCGCCGGTGTTCGTCAGCTCGACGAACTTGGGCAGGCCACCGGGGAGCGTGGCGTCGACGACTTCGGTGATCAGGAGGTCCGCGTTGGCGGTGCCGGCGAGGGCCAGGGCGGCCGCGCTCGCGAGGAGAGTCTTGATGTTCATCGGTAGGCGTTCTGCTCCCGGATTGGGAGGAGCAAGGGGTCTCCGAGGGGTGTCCCCGGTACCAGGATTCGGGAATCGAGCCGCGCACCAACGCCCCATTCCAGTCGCTGTTGACGGTGGATCGGAGTGATTACGCGGGCGGAGGAGGATAGCGGGAGTCGGCCGAAAACGGTGCAGCTGTCCCCTTTTCACCTGCCGTTCACCCCTTCTCAGGTCCTTGCAGCGGGGTGCTCGGATCCCGATCGGGTCAGGTGCGCCCATGGGGTGCAGAGCCGGAGCTCCGGCTGGCCGGCGGACTTGCGGGCCGCGGGTCCGGCTGGCGTCAGTTCGGCCGACGCGCGGGCAGGGTGGGACTGCCGTGCTCCGGACAGGGTCCTGGATCAGGCAGGAAGTGCCACGTCTCCGGGCACAGCCAGCGCCACATCTTCGCGATCTCCTCCGCGGACATCGCGACACCGCCCGCCGTATAGCCGAGGTTCCCGAGCGCCTGCAGCTGCTCCTCGGTCATGCCCCCGTTGTCGTCCTTCGGCGGACTGAGCACCCACGCGTCCCGGCTCGCGAGCTCGAGCAAGAGACGCCGCGAGACGTCCGCTCGCTTCCCGAAGAGGTTCTGCTGCTCGTCGCGGTCCGTGCGGTAGGCGTAGAGCTCCGAGGTCTTCGGCGCGCGCGGCCGGTAGATCAGCTTCCACTCGTCGTCCATCAGGACGTGGAGGAAGTCGGCCTTGGGGCGACGCTCGAGCATCTTCGCGTTCGCGTCCCAGAGATTGATCTGATCCGCGTAGGCGTAGACCGACGCGGCGGCGGCGGGGTCGCCGTCGATCATCGGGCGCAGGCTGCGACCCGAGATGGCGCCGTCCGGCGCGACGTCCAGATAGTCGAGCACGGTGGGGAAGAGGTCGACCGAGCTGACGAGGCGCTCGACGGTCTTGCCGCTGTTCGCGCCGGGGATGCGGAGAAGGAGCGGGACGTGAATCTGCTCCTGGTAGAGGATGCGGTGTGCCCCCCAGCCGTGCTTGGCGAAGCCGTCCTCCATGCCCTCGCCGTGGTCCGCGACGATGCCGATGATCGTCGTGTCGTAGCGGCCGTCGTCCTTCAGCGCGCGCACGACACGACCGAACTGCGCGTCGACGTAGCTGATCTCGAGGCCGTAGGTCTCGCTGTCCCAGCGCAGCTGGCCGTCCGGTGTCGTGGGGATCCCGTTCACGTCCAGCGGCATGCGGCCGTCGACGAACTCGTCGGGCGGGAAGAAGCGATTGTCGTGCGGATCCCAGTAGTGGATCCACAGGAAGAACGGCTCCTGAGTCCCCTCGAGGAAGGTGAGCACGCGGTCCGTCGTGGCGTCGGAGCGTCGCTGCCCGGAGCCGACGTCCCAGCCGACGGAGCCGTCCTCCTTCGGGTCGAGACCGCCGGAGTCCGGGACGACCTCCTCGAACAGGTCGAAGCCGCGGTCGAAGCCGTAGATCGAGGAGACCGGGAAGGCGCTGTGGATGGCCGCGGTCGCGTAGCCGCGGGCCTTCAGGGTCGTGGCGAAGGTCGGAACCGACTCGGGCAGGCGAAAGCCACCGGCGCCGGCGAGAACCCGCAAACCGTGGTCGTAGGGGGTGCGCCCGGTCAGGATCGAGGCGTGCGAGACGGGCGTCACGGCGGACGTGCTGACCGCGTTGGCGAAGCGGACCCCGTCGTCGGCGAGGGCGTCCATGTGAGGCGTCGGGTTCCCCGGCCGTCCCCAGGCGCCCAGGAAGTCGGCGCGCGTCGTATCGAGCGTGATCAGGATCACGTTCTGGGAGCCGCCGGCGGGCTCGGGCGTGCCGCCCCCGCAGGAGGACACGAGCGCGACGCCGAGGAGGGCGCCGAGCCAGGAAAGACGGGGGAGGACGCTCATGGGGATCGGGTGACTGCGTACGGCGAGCGCAACCCGCCAGGGACCTCGGCGCAGCCTACCGAACCGGCCCGCAAAGCGTCCAGGGAAGGGCTGCAACCTCCAATCTAGACGCTACGATCCCCGCATGATCGATCACGACCTTGGCGCCGCGACCCTGCGGACCGACGCACAACGCCGTCCATTCACTCTTCGCCGCGCGCTGTCGCTGAGCACCTCGCGCCTGCGCGCGCCCGCGCTCCTCGCCGCCCTCTTCGTCGTTGCCGGCGCTGCCGTCAGCTGCGGCGGCGGTGATTCGGGCTCCGGTGGGGGGGCTGCCTCCGAGGACGCGATGCAGACCGAGTGGTTCGATCAGGCCCAGACCCAGAAGCGCTCCGAGGGCAAGATGGTCGCCGGCCAGCGCGAGGGCGAGTGGACCTGGTGGTACGACAACGGTCAGGTCGCCGTCCGCGGTCTGTTCCAGGACGGCAAGGAGACCGGGCTCTGGCTGGAGTGGCACCCGAACGGCCAAGAGAAGTCGAAGATCACCTGGGTCGACGGCAATCGCGACGGCGTCGCGCAGCGCTGGCACGACAACGGGCGCGAGGCCGAGACGGGGACTTTCCAGAAGGGCATCCCCGTCGGCGTTCACAAGACCTGGTACTCCAACGGAGAGCTCCACCAGGAGCAGAACTACGTCGCCGGCAAGCTCGACGGCGCGCAGGTCGCCTACTACGACAACAAGCAGAAGCAGTCCGAGGGCGAGTGCCGCGGCGGCCTGCAAGTCGGCACCTGGGTCACCTATCACCCGACGGGCAGCGTCGCGCGCTCGGGGGACTACGACGAGAACGGTCAGCCCACCGGTCGCTGGACCTTCCGTCACGCGGGCGGCGAGCTGCAGATGGAGGTCGATCACGTCGGCGGCAAGCCGGATGGCGCCGTCGTGCGGCTCCACCCGAGCGGTCGCCTCGAGACCAAGCTCACCTTCGTCGAGGGCCTCAAGCAGGGCCCCAACGAGGTCTTCTACGAGAGCGGCCAGACGCGCGTGAAGGGCACCTACGCCAACGACATGCGGACTGGCGTCTGGGAGTACTTCAACGAGGACGGCAGCCTCAACCCGCTCCTCTCGGGCACCTACGAGAACGACGTCCGCGTCGCGGACATGCAAGGTCAAGCCGTGGCCCCGACGCCCGCTCCGGGCGCGGGCGGCGCGCCGGGCGGCCGCTGAACCCCAACGCTCCCCCCACGCAGCCATGAAGACCTCGCAACGCACTGACAGCCAGATCTGGGACGCCGTCGATCTCGAGACTCGACGCCAGGAGGCGCAGCTCGAGCTGATCGCCTCGGAGAACCACACCTCCCTCGAGGTGATGGAGGCGATGGGCAGCACGCTCACGAACAAGTACGCGGAGGGCTACCCGGGTCGCCGCTACTACGGCGGCTGCGAGCACGTCGACACCGTCGAGAACCTGGCGCGCACGCGCGCCAAGGAGGTCTTCCAGGCGGGGTACGCCAACGTGCAGCCGCACTCGGGCACGCAGGCCAACATGGGGGCGCTGATGGCGCTCTGCGAGCCGGGGGATCGGGTCCTTGCCATGAGCTTGGACCACGGCGGCCACCTCTCGCACGGGCACCCGAAGAACTTCAGCGGCGTCTTCTACGACTTCCACCACTACGGTGTCGAGCGCGGCAGTGAGCTGATCGACCTGGACAAGGTCCGCGCGCAGGCCAAGGAGCTGCAGCCGGCCGTGCTGCTCGCGGGCGCCTCCGCCTACTCACGCCCGATCGACTTCGCCGCCTTCGCCAACATCGCGAAGGAGGTCGGCGCGCGCCTGATGGTCGACCAGGCCCACATCGCCGGGCTCGTCGCCGGCGGCGTCCACGAGAGCCCCGTGCCGCACGCGGACGTCGTGACGATGACGACCCACAAGACCCTGCGCGGCCCGCGCGGCGGCATGATCGTCACGAACGACCTCGACGTGCTCAAGCGCGTCAACACGACGATCTTCCCGGGCGGCCAGGGCGGCCCGTTGATGCACGTGATCGCCGCGAAGGCGATCGCGCTGCGCGAGGCGGCGCAGCCCGAGTTCGCGGTCTACATGCAGCGCGTCATCGACAACGCGCGAGCGCTCGCGGCGACCCTCACCGAGCGCGGACTGCGCATCGTCTCGGGCGGCACGGACAACCACCTGATGCTCGTCGACGTCACGACGAAGGGGCTCTCCGGGGCGCAGGCCGAGGACGTCCTCCACGAGGTCGACATCACGTGCAACAAGAACCTGATCCCGTACGACGAGCGTCCGCCGATGGAGGCCAGCGGCGTGCGCCTCGGCACGGCAGCGATCACGACGCGCGGCCTGACCGAGGACGACATGCGCACGCTCGGCGGCTGGATCGCCGACGCGCTCGAGAGTCCGACGGACGAGGGCGTGGCGAAGCGCATCCGCGGCGAGGTCGCCGAGCTGACGCGCAGCTACCCGATCTACCCGGAGCTCTGAGCGAGGCGGCGGCGCCCGGGGGCCCCGGCCCCGGGGCGTGCGCCGGCTCGAACGACTGCCCGAGATGACCGAACCCAGCCCCCCTGACGATCCGCGGCTGCCGGTCACGCTCCTGACGGGCTTCCTCGGCGCGGGCAAGACGACCCTCGTCAACCGCATCCTCACGGAGCGTCACGGCGAGCGCATCGCCGTGCTCGTCAACGAGTTCGGGGACGTCGGCATCGACGGCGACCTCGTCGTCGCTTCGGCCGACCAGATCGTGCAGCTCGCCAACGGCTGCGTCTGCTGCACCGTGCGCGGCGACCTGCAGGCGAGCCTCAAGGACCTCTTGCGCGCGCGGGAGCGGCGGCTGTTCGGCAAGAAGACCTTCGACCGCGTGCTGATCGAAGCCTCGGGGCTCGCCTCGCCGGGGCCGATCGCGCAGACCCTCGCCATCGACCCGGAGCTGCGCGCGGCGCTGCGGCTCGACGGGATCCTGACTCTCGCGCACGCGGTGAACCTGCCGCGCCAGCTGGGCGAGCATCCCGAGGCCTCGCAGCAGCTCGCCTACGCGGACCGCGTCGTCCTCGGCCACGTGGATCGCGCGAGCGCCCAGCAGCTGGCGGCGGCGCACGCCGCGGTGCGGGAGCGCAACGCGCTGGCGCAGGTGCTCGAGGCGACGCGGGGTGAGCTCGAGCTCGCGCCGCTGCTCGCGATCGGGACGACGCGCGACGCCGAGTGGGAGCTCGCGGCGGCGAAGGGGGTGGAGCACGCGCACGACACCGAGGTCACGAGCCTCGCTCTGGAGAGCGCCGCGCCGCTCGATCTCGCGAAGCTCAAGATGTGGCTGCAGTTCCTCGCGAACCGCCGTGGCCAGGAGCTCTACCGCATCAAGGGCATCCTGCGCTGCGCGGGGCGCGCGGAGCGCGTCGTCGTGCAGGGCATGTACGAGTGGCTCGAGCTCGGCCCGAGCGAGGAGCCGGCGCCCGAGGTCTCCGCGCTTGTTCTGATCGGTCGCGCGCTCGACCGCGCGGAGCTCGAGCGTGGCTGGGCGGCGTGCCTGGCGACCGGCTGAACCGGTCGGGCATCGACTCGCGACCGTTGCCGCTGGCGCTGGGCCGGCGGCGCCGGCGCGGTGGCCGAGTCGCGACTCAGACTTCGGGCGGGCGCTCGTAGCCGAGGGACTTCAGCACGTCGAGCACCTCGCCCCAGGACGGGAACGGACGCTGATGGACGCGCTTGTAGTCGTCGATCGCGGTGATGAACGAGATCAGCTCCTCACTCATGTCGGGCGGCGAGATCGGGCCCTTCTTGGTGGTGGTGCTGGTGTCTTCCGCGGGCTTCTCGGCCTCGGTCTTCTTCTTCGGCGGGGTCATGGCAGGGACGGTGTGGGGGTTCCGTCCGCACTCTCGACCGGATCCGAGTCAGAACTGGAGCCCGACCGGCAAGCTCTTCGGCGCGCGGCCCCCGTGGGCGGGGGCGCGCGCCGGATGGCCTCAGCTGTCCAGGTCGACGCCGGCCGCGCGCAGGGCGGCCTCGACGTTCTCCTGCGTCGGGTGCTCGATCACGCCGTGCTCGGTCACGATGCCCGTGACGAGCCTCGCGGGCGTCACGTCGAAGGCCGGGTTGTAGACCTTCACGCCGTCCGGAGCGGTCTGCTTGCCGAAGCCCATCGTGATCTCCTCGGCGGGGCGCTCCTCGATCGGGATCTGGTCGCCGCTCGTCAGCGTGCGGTCGAAGGTCGAGAGCGGCGCGACGGCGTAGAAGGGGATGCCGTGCTCCTTCGCGAGCACCGCGACGGAGTAGGTCCCGATCTTGTTGCAGACGTCGCCGTTGCGCGCGATGCGGTCGGAGCCGACGAAGACCGCGTCGATCTTGCCCTCGAACATGACGCGACCGGCCATGCTGTCGGTGATCACCGTGACGTCGACGCCGCCCTGCTGGAGCTCCCAGGCCGTGAGGCGCGCGCCCTGCAGCAGCGGCCGCGTCTCGTCGGCGAAGACCGCGATCTTCTTGCCCTGGCGGTGCGCCTCGTAGAACGGAGCCAGCGCCGTGCCGGTGTTGGCGGTGGCGAGGGCGCCGGCGTTGCAGTGCGTCAGGTAGGTGCCGCCGTCGGAGATCAGCTCGGCGCCGTGGCGGCCGAGGGCCTCACACGTCTCCTGGTCCTCGCGGAAGATCGTGTGCGCCTCCTCGAACAGGGCGTCGCGGATCCCGTCGCCGGTCTTCCCGGCGTCGAACTCGCGCTGGGCTCTCGCGACCATGCGGTCGAGGGCCCAGAACAGATTGACTGCCGTCGGGCGGGCCTTCGCCAGGGTCGCGGAGATCTCCTTCAGCTGGCCCATCATCTCCTCGCCGCTGAGGCCCTCGAGCCCCTGGACGCCGAGCAGCACGCCGTAGCCGGCAGCGACGCCGATGGCCGGGGCGCCGCGCACGGCGAGGCGGTAGATGGCGTCGACCATGCCGGGGACGTCCTTGACCTCGAGCTGCTCGTGGCTCGTTGGCAGGAGGGTCTGCTCGATCATGCGGACGTGGCCGGGGCGGTCCCCGACCCAGACGAGGGTCTCGACGGGCATTGGATTGGGAGGTGGCGGAGGAGGTCGGGGGTTGGAGGCCGAAAGTCTATGACGGGGAGAGCGGGGAGGGCGTTCGGAACTCGGGGCTCTCGGCGGCCTGGGTGTCGGGCAGCGGGGGGGTGGGGCCCTCCGCCGGCAGAATTTGAACCACAGAGGGCACAGAGGACACAGAGACCGCTGAGCGTCTCCGCGCGGATTCGCTTCCGGGGGGCTGAGGCCGATCGGGCATCGACCGAGATTCAGACGATCAGCCGCCTTCGGCGGCCGGCTTCGCCGGCCGCCGAAGGCGGCTGACTCCTGGGTCATCGATGACTTCTCGGCTGACTTCCCAGATGACTTCTCAGAAGTCTTCTCACGGACCGAGCCTGCCGGCTCGAGCCCCCCGACCCGGACCTCCCGCGAACCCGATCAGCGGTCTCTGTGTCCTCTGTGCCCTCTGTGGTTCAAATTCTGCCGGCGGTGAGCTCCGACCCCCGAGACCGTTCGATCAGAGCTTCAGCACCCCCTCGTGCTGCCGAAGCGCCACGCGGCGCCGCCAGGCGCCGGCTCTCCTCGCCCTAGCCGCGCGCGCCGTGCGGGGTCAGCCCGGTGATCAGCGCCTCGATCTCGCGGTAGCGCGAGCCGACGCGCGCGAGCACGG
>Ga0316204_10005116_pt1 | contig 22256 bp, 24 predicted proteins | sample 6monrhotite_MG_2_FD_205661 | JGI IMG/M metagenome (GOLD analysis project Ga0316204, IMG submission 205661) | Microbial mat bacterial communities from mineral coupon in-situ incubated in ocean water Damariscotta River, Maine, United States -... | ecosystem: Environmental > Aquatic > Marine >... | reverse complement strand
AGCGGTGCCGGTGAAACAACAGTAAAAGCGTTGATCACCCATCCAATGGAAACCGGTTTACGTAAAAACAAGAAAACGGGCAAGAAAATCCCGCCGCACTTCATTCAGGAAGTCAAATGCGAACACAACGGCAAGCAAGTTGTGAACGCACAGTGGAGTGGTGCGGTATCCAAGAACCCTTACCTGGCATTCAAATTCAGTGGTGCCAAAGTAGGCGACACCATTAAGCTGAGTTGGGTCGACAACACCGGTAAGAGCGATTCTGCGGATGCAAAAGTTAAGTAAGGTTTAGATTTTATTTGACTGGAGAAGGCGATGCTTGCATCGCCTTTTTCTTTTTGTGCAGGGTAAAGTTTGTTAGATTGTCTCAGGTTAATTTAAAAGTGAATTCTTAATGACACTCCCATACGTTGAAGTTGGTTCTGAAAATGCTACCGCCAGTATCATCTGGTTACATGGTCTTGGCGCTGATGGCCATGACTTTGAAGGACTTGTGCCGGAGCTAAATCTGCCTGAAGATGCCAGTATTCGATTTATTTTTCCGCATGCCCCTGAACGTGCAGTAACCGTTAATAATGGCTATGTCATGCGGGCCTGGTACGATATCAAATCACTGGAAATTGATGCTGAGCAAGACGAGCAAGGTATTCGTGACTCGGCAAAACTGATTGAGACATTGATTGAGGCAGAACACCAACGCGGTGTTGCCTATGACAAGATTGTCCTTGCCGGATTTTCTCAGGGCGGGGTGATTGCCTTGCAGTTGGGTTTGCGATTTCAGCATCGATTGGCAGGTATTATGGCATTATCCACTTACCTTGGTTTGGCGGGCACATTGGCAGCAGAAGCAAATCAGATAAATAGTGATGTGCCGATTTTTATGGCACATGGTATTGATGACCAAGTTGTTCCGTTTGCATTGGGCGAAGTTTCCAGACAACAATTAGAAGCACAAAATTATAGCGTACAGTGGCAAACCTATCCCATGGAACACTCTGTACATCCTGACGAAATAGATGACATTGCCTCCTGGTTGAAACAGGTATTGGCGGTTTCATGATCTGCTTCACATTAGTGAACTTCGATTTGTTCGAAGATATTAAAAACTAACACATGATGACAATGTATAAACGCCCTATTGCCTTTACTCTCTTTTTTTGCGTGCTTCTGCTTGTGCAGGGATGTAGCTGGTTTGTGTCCAAATCTGAGCAGCTTGACGGAAACTTGCTTGAAGTCATGCAAACCTCAATCGCCAATCCAGAAACGCAAAAACAAAATGCGCCGATTAAAGTTCATTACGAATTTAAGCACAAGCCTTTACCGCATCAGAAAATGACGATTGTATTGGAAATCAAACCAACAACAGATCTGGTTGCCTGTGCGTATGCGGTGAAATTGTCCGAAGGCCTGGATATTATAGAACCTGCTGGTTTTATTAATTTGGGGGGAGTGAAGGCGGGTGAAACTTATATTGAAGAAATCACTCTAACACCGGTTAGTGAAGGACTGCATGAAGTAAAGTTATTTATTGCGGCAGAGGCAACAGCAAAGCAGTCATTGGTCAAGAGCATTACGATTCCAATATCGGTTGGACGTTTTGAGAAATAATCTTGAATTCTTTCGTAACATTTACTTAATATCTTTGCTAAGACTCTCATGAACAGATTTTAGTTTACTGGTTAAGCTATGGCCTTTACCAAAGGCGGTGTCAGTTTTTGTCATGCAGTTTTTGACAATGCTTCGTATTCTGTCTTCCTGACTCTCGCTTAAACCCAGTGACAAAAAGGCATCTTCAATATCTGACATCATTGTCTGGATTGCTTCGATACTGTCATGCTGAATAGCAGAGAACATTTGATCAACATCCGTAACAATTTCAGTAACGGAAAGCATGATTTCATTCCGCTGATTAGAGATCTTTTGTGATAGTAAGAATTTAACGCGCGCTTCAATAGCCGTACACAGATTACCAAGAATATCTTTGAATAAACCATATTGTTCAGCCTGATCGATGGGCATGTTTTTCAGTAGCAATGAAAACTCATCATGATTCACCAGGGTACGATTTTCAAAATCAAAAAAGCGACCTTTTTTACGGGCCATTTCAATAATATTCGCTTCCAGTGGATTGACCTGTCCATCGGCGGAGTAACTACTGATGCCATCATGGGTATGAATTTGTAAAGTACCTATCAGGCCAAGCATTTCCAATGCATTGAAGACTTCTTTGGCCAGGCTATCAAAGCTATCACAGGTCAGACTATTTTGAATAAATTGCAGCACCTGCCCAAGGTAACTTGAATAAGACATCGCCTGCATGGCGGCCTTTTGCGTATCGCCAAGCTGTTGATTCAGATTAATGTGTCTTAATTTGCTTTTAATAATATGGTTTAGTTTGATGACGACTTCGTTAGGGTCGATGGGCTTTTTAATATATTCATCTGCCCCCAGTTCGTAGCCTTGTAGCATTTCCTCCAGAGAGGTGAGGGCAGAGACAAAAACAAACGGGATGTCTTTTGTCGCAGAGTTTTCACGAACTTTTACAACAAGCTGGTAGCCGTTAAGTTCCGGCATTTGTACGTCTGAGACAATGGCATCAAACTGATTTTCCTTCAGCAGTTTTAGCGCCTCATGGCCATTGTTGGCCTTTTCCACCTCATAGTCTTCTGAAGTCATGAGGATACTAAGAAGCTCAAGAATTTCAGCTTCATCATCAACAATCAATATTTTAGGTTTTGGTTCAGCCATGGTCTTTTATATATACAGGCAATTGCTATAGGTGTTTTTCTTATCGACGCAAAGCGTACTTAGCTTTAGCCTAAATCCATGATTTTTACCGATTTAATAAGCTTTCTATGCGATTAGATAACGATTTAGACAAGACATATTTTAGCCAATGCAGTAGGATAGTTGCCCTTTTATCGGGGGCAAATGTATGCCAAAAATGCCCCATAGCGCCAGTAGATTGTTCATTGAGGTAGGTTGTATATGAAGTACTTAGCGGCGGTTTTTCTAGCCTGGATAATGCTGACAGGGACGGTATTTTCACACGAGGAAAAACAGGACAATTCCTGGTGGTGGAACGATCAGTGGTGGCTGGAAGGCCAAATTCCCGTACCCACGAATCATCAGGTAAAGACTTCGTGGATCAATTTTCAAAGTGGCGAGAATGATATTCCAGCCCTGGTGGCTCGCCCTGACGATGACAAGGAATATCCGGCTGTGCTGTTTCAACACGGTCGACGTGGTCTGGACAACTTGATCCAGAATCACGTTAAACGCTTGGCCGCACGTGGTTTCGTGGTTCTGGCAGCAGATATTTATACGGGTCGTTTTGTAGAAAAGCTTCCCATTGCACATGATTACAGTCTGGAGGACGATGTAGATCGGGCACTGGATACCCTGCTTGAAAGAAGCGATATAAGCACGAAAAAGGCCTGTCTCTATTCACATACCCGTGGCGGCTATTATAGTTTGAAAGTGGCAGTGACCAAGCAACGCCAGGGCAAAGACGTATCATGTTATGTTTCGTACTACCCGCACATGCAGGACCCTAATGCGCCAGAGCCAGATCAGGTCTATCGTTATGCCAAAGAGGCGAATGATCTGCGCATTCCTGTTTTGATATTTATTGGCGAAAATGAGCAATATCAACGCCGACGTAGCATCGAAACTGCGGTAAAATCGCTTAAAGATATGGGCCGCAGAGCGCAGTTGATTATCTACCCCGGTGTAGGACGTGGATTTGATTTTCGTCCCGAGAATGTACGCACTCTGGCAGATGATATGGCTTCACAAGATGCCATTCAGCGCGCCGCTAAATTTATTCGAAAGTATTTACAATAAAAGGTTCTGGTTAGAGACATGGAAACAGCATCCACCGAGGGTACGAAATATCGCACTGATGACTTACGCATCGTTGAAGTCAAAGAACTGAGTACGCCTGAGGCTGTTCACGCGGAATATCCGATCAGTGATGTTGCCACACAGACCATTTGTGATACTCGTAATGCCATTCACAATATTTTGTGCGGTAAAGATGATCGCCTGCTGGTGATTATTGGCCCCTGTTCTATCCATGATCCTGAAGCGGGTTTGGAGTATGCCAGGCGCCTGGCCAAAGTTCGTGAACGTCTGCAAAAAGACCTGCTCATTGTCATGCGTGTTTATTTTGAAAAGCCGCGGACGACGGTTGGCTGGAAAGGGCTGATTAATGATCCCGATCTGGACGAGACCTATCACATCAATAAGGGGCTACGGTTGGCGCGTAAGGTATTGCTGGATATTAATAATCTGGGCATTGGTGCGGCAACGGAATACCTTGATTTGATAACACCGCAATACATAGCGGACTTGATCAGCTGGGGCGCTATTGGGGCTCGCACTACCGAGAGTCAGGTACACCGTGAACTGGCCTCCGGCTTGTCCTGCCCCGTGGGTTTCAAAAACGGCACTGATGGAACTTTGAGTGTTGCCGTTGACGGTATTCGTGCCGCGGAGAGACCACACCATTTTCTTTCCCTAACCAAAGCCGGACACTCGGCGATTTTCTCCACCTCGGGTAATGATGATTGCCATATTATTCTGCGTGGTGGCAAGAGCCCGAACTATGAAGCCGGGCATGTGGATGAGGCTGCTAAAGCACTGAGTGCTGCGGGCATGCGAGATAAGTTAATGGTCGACTGTAGTCATGCCAATAGTGCTAAACAGCATAAAAACCAGATCCAGGTCGCTGCAAATGTCGCTGAGCAGCTTCGGGATGGTGAACAGCGCATTATGGGTGTGATGATCGAGAGTCACCTGGTGGAAGGTCGTCAGGATGTGGTCCCTGGCAAGGAACTTGTTTTTGGTCAGAGTATAACGGACGCCTGTCTCAGCTGGGACGATAGTGAACCTTTACTCGAATCTCTTGCGGATGCTGTGCGCGTTCGACGGGAACAACGGGGTTAATTTTGTTGAAGATGCGATCGCATCGTCGATCTTACTATTATGTATTCTTATTTCTGAGCGATGATTTCAGTATGGCTTACCTCTGATTGTGTTTCTATATGAGTACCATTGTGTTCTGGCATGATACTGATGAGTGCAGCAAGACTTAGTAAGGCGAGTAGTAAGGTCGCCGCTTTTTTGACATTATATTTCAAATTTGAATTCATTTTATCCCCCTCACTGTGATATGGATTGCGATATCCTCGCAGGAATATGTGTCCATTTGATTACGGAGGCGTAGTCTAACGCAGTTTATAAGTTTGCGTTGTCAGTATTGCGGTATAAATCGTGTAAGACAATTCCTACAATTAGTGGGTATAGGCAGAAGCCAGACTAATATCGCCCAGTGCAGCCTCAGACATTAATTCACGAAAGGTGATGCCTTCGATGTGTATCAGTGCCTCATGGTCCCCTCCCTCAAAATAAACATCAGCAGCATTCCAGATTTGTCGGTCGACAATACTGTCAAAGCCATAGGCCTCACAAAGTGGAGGTACTGAACCAGGGACACAGTCATAAAAGAGATCGACTAGCTCTGATTCGGATGCCAGCGCGAAATCTCTTTGCAGGGCATGGCTAACGTAATCAATATCGACACTGCAATCAGCCGGGACAATTGCCATGATGTAACCATAGCCATCACCGAGTACAACACATTTGGCCAGTAGTTGAGCCGGAACGTGAGTGATGCGTGCTGTCTCCAGACTGCTCTGGGTATAAGGATGAGGGATGATGTCGTAATTCACCTCTTCCCATTCAAGATATTCCTGAAGTGTGTGTGCGAGGCTCATAATAAGCTCCTTGTTCGTGATAGGAGGGACGAGAGGTAAGATCAAGTGTAGACGATCTTTGGCAGGGTTAAAGGGAGTTTTATGCCAGGAAATATCCGACTGGCACAAAAAATGCGCCAGGGATTTTAGTAAATAAGGCCCTGAGAAAATGTCAGAACTCGATTAATAATGGGACCGATCCATTGACCAAGGAGACCACTGGCCAGCAAGGCAATAATGATCAGTAGGCCGAGGGGTTCGATTCGCGCCAAGGGTCTGGCTAAAGAAGCAGGGAGCAGCCCAACGGCGACACGACCACCATCAAGCGGCGGCAGTGGTAACAAATTAAAAACCATCAAGATCGTGTTGACCAGAATCGCAATGGTCGACATGGATATTATCAGGCTTGCCAGTATGGGGGAGAGAAACGACAGGCTCGCAAAAAACTTCGCCAATAGTATCCAGCCAATCAGCATCAGCAGGTTACTTGCGGGACCAGCGATAGCCACCAGGACCATGTCACGACGCGGTTGGCGCAGCTGACTCCAGTCGATGGGAACTGGCTTGGCCCAGCCAAAGACAAAATTCGTTAATACCAACATGACCAATGGTACGATAACCGTGCCGACAGGGTCGATGTGGCGAAGGGGATTTAATGACAGTCTTCCCAGGCGTTCAGCGGTGTTGTCGCCCAATTGTTTGGCCACCCAGCCATGTGCGATTTCATGCAGAATGATTGCTGAGAGTACCGGGATAATGGAGAGTACAATCAGTAACCAGGTGGGTATTGTGGCAAGATTCATTATTGAGTGAAATCCGGTTTGAGACCTTATGGAAGAAGATCGTTATATATCGGTGAGTCGACGTTGTCAGTTGCATTATCGTATCGATAAGCATGCAACGACACAAGCTGCCGTCGTTTTATTGCATGGCTTGTCCAGCAACCTGACGCGTTGGACAGAGTTTTTACAGCACACCAGCCTAAAACAGGACTGGACGACATTGCGTATGGATCTGCGCGGTCATGGTGAATCGCGTTACCGCGGTAAGTTAACAACGGCGATGATGACAAATGATTTACGAAAAATTGTTGAGGCTGAAAATATTCAACAGCTTGTGATCGTTGGACACAGTTTGGGGGCACGTATTGCAGCGGAATATGCGGTGCAACATCCCGATACCTGTTTAGGCACTATCCTGATAGATCCCGTTGTCCCTGAAGCATTGCAAGGTAAAGGTTTAAAATTTTATCGTGCCAGATGGTTGATGAAAGCGGTGGCGATACTGATACGTGGCATAAATGCCATAGGTTTTCGACGCAGACATATACCGATGCGTGATCTGTTTGAGTTAGATGAAAAGACACGAGTGTTGCTGGCAAGTCAGTCGCATGAAAGTATCGCGCAACAATATATGAGTCCACGCATTGATCTTGAATTTAATCCCCTGGTTATTTATTTGCAGGATCTTATCGAGACCTTATCCATATTTCCTGAAACATTGAAGAGTCAAATTCCAACATACGTATTGTTATCTTCAGGTGGAAGTATTTCGGATGTTATATTGCTTGAGAAATACTTTTCCCGTGGCAGCAATATTAGCATTGAACATCTGGAAGCAGATCATTGGCCGTTAACCGAGAAACCCACACAGACACGCGAAGTTATTGAAAAGGCGGTCTCGGCAATTCAAAAAAAGAATTCGCTAAGGGTTAAGGTCGCTTAGCAAATCGGTATATATTTTTACCAAAGCATCGCTAAAGGCGTGAACAGTATCGTGCATACTGTCACCTTCAAGCTTCAAGATTTTTTGATAGGTTTTTTTAAGCAGTGTTTTATGTCTTTTATGTAAAACCACCTCTAGTGTGACTAATACTCTGGGCCCATCATTTGTCTGTATGCGTTCATAACGCACAATACGTGTCTGTAACATCACATCACGCTGTTCGCCTTGACTAAGCCGGGTAATAGCCGTGTTGGGTGTGCGTTGTTGCAACCACGCAATGAGATGTTCCTGAACGATACGTCCTGGTGTGTCATGCCAATGATGGTAGTGATATTGTTTTAATTCGAGTGGCGCATTTTTGTCAACATGCAGAATGGCACGTTCGCGATATAGGCCATCGGTGATACTGGGTGGTACACCTATTTCCGGGTAAGCAAGCTTGTTTGTGTTTTTGGAGATGCCTGTATTCAGCGCAAGTCGGTAATAATGATCCTGTGGTGCAGGGCCACCGCCCATGCAACCTGTGACCAGGCTTATGAGCAACAGTAGAGACAGGAATGTAATGTTTGCTGGCTTCATTAATGTGCCACCACATTATCTTTTGGAGGCTCGCTGTTGAGTAGTACGCCAGGATTTTCTCTAATACGACGAGAGAACTCATTCATGTTGCGTCCAGTTGCTTCCATGTTGTGCATAATGGACTCAACATTATTTGATATTTTTTCAATGGCGGTATGAAAATCTTTTACAGCATGATTGATACTACTACTATTATCGCTAACCAGATTATGACTTTCTTTGAGTAGTTTTTCGAGCTCATCGCCAGCACTATTAACCTGGCTGCTCATTTTGGCAAGCTGGGTGGTAACGTCATCGGCGTTACTTAGAACTTGCGAAATGTGTTGCTGGTTTTTTTGGCTCAATACATTGTTTAATTGTTCTGCACTATTGTTTAAATTTTTTAACAGGCGTGTTGAGTCTTCAATGAGCAAGGGCAGTGTTTCAACCAGGCTCTTATTTAATGTTTTCAACATTGGTTTGATGGTTTGTTGAGACAATTCTTGTAAGTCACTTCCGACTTCCGTTAGCGCTGTCATAATATCAGTAGAGACTCTGCCCGCTATGATGTCACCGGGTTGTAGTATTTTGCTATTACTACCCTCTGTAATATCAATTTGTTTTTTAGCAAGCACATTGGGGGTAATTACACGCGCATAACTGTCTGTTGGAATGCTCCAGTCTTTTTTTATGCCCAGAGTTAAACGATAAACGGTTTTATTACCCTGACGTAGTGGTTGAATGTCGGTGAGTGTTCCGATGCGATAACCTGAATAGGTGACGGCAGCACCTGGTGTAACGTCAGTGATATTGTCGAGATGAAGAAAGTAGTTATCAAAATCACCGCTTTGGCCGGTAATTTTAAATAAGGAATAAAATAGCAGTAGCAACATTGCGAGAACGAAGCTACCGACCATAAGATAATTGATATTGTCTCTTTTCATGATGTATGCGTACTATGGTTTCCGGTTAGACGGTTTAAATAAGCCTCGGGATCAACCTCTTCAATACTGGGTTTTCGATGCAATAGATTTTGGATGCGAGGGTTATCACTATTTTTAACTTCAGCGACCGTCCCGGTAATTAAAATTTCGCCCTGATCCAAAACGGTAATACGATCGGCAATCTTAAAGGCGCTTTCCAGTTCATGCGTGACGACAACAATGGTCATGCCCATGGCATCACGTAGCCGAAGAATTAACTCATCCAGCTCGACGGCGGCAACAGGGTCAAGGCCGGCCGATGGCTCGTCAAAAAACAATAATTTTGGATCCATTACAATGGCACGCGCCAGCGCAGCGCGCTTGAGCATACCACCGGATAACTCGGCAGGCATTAGATTTTCAAAACTTGTCAGGTTAACGACTTCAAGTTTAAGTCGTGACATGATTTTGATGGTATTGTCATCAAGCTGTGTATGCTCACGTAGTGGCAGGCGAACATTTTCACCAACAGATAATGAGCTAAGTAACGCACCACCTTGAAAGGCGACGCCCATATTGCGGCGTAACTGTTGTAAATCATCAGCAGACATCTGATTAATATCCTGACCGAGCAGATGTATTGAACCAGAGGTGGGAGCGCGCAGGCCTAACATGTGGCGCAGAAGTGTGCTCTTGCCTGAACCACTACCTCCCATAATGACCATAATCTCACCATGATTTACCTGCATCGTAATGTTATGCAGGATTTGCCGCGTACCGTAGTGTGTGACGAGATCCTGAATATCAATAACCGGGTTGTCGGAGGTGCTCATGATATTAACGGTTCATGAAGTAGGTGAAGATCATGTCAGCGACAATGATCAGACTAATTGACATGACGACAGATCGGGTTGTGGCTTTGCCTACACCGACGGAACCTCCATGCGCCTGAAAGCCATTACTAATACTTACCAGCGCGATGATAAGGGCAAAGACAAAACTTTTAATGAGTCCCTGAAAAATGTCTTCTGGTGATAAAATCTCGATACTTTGCTGAAAATAAAGCCCGATTGTAATTTGTAGCTCCGCGGCAGAATAAACCGCACCACCTAACAGACCCATGAAATCTCCCAATATCGTCAGGCAGGGGAGCGAAATTAACATGGCAACAATAACAGGTGTGCCCAGAAAGCGAACCGGTTCTATCCCCATGACACGCAAAGCATCGATCTCATGCGATTCATTCATGGTGCCAATGCGTGCGGTAATGGCAGAGCCGGAACGACCGGCAACGAGTATGCTAATGATCAACGGTGCAAACTCACGCGTGGTGGACAAGGCAATTCCCACAACAACCTGAGCCTCAGCGCCAAAGGTTTTTAAGGTTTCGATGCCCTGTATTGCCAGCATAATACCGACAGCAAAACACAGTACGGATACGATGGGGATGGCATAAACGCCTATGACAAGAGTTTCGTGTGCAATTGCCGCGAGTGAGACGCGCTGGTGACGACGATGCCCACGGATTAACCAGTATAGTGATTCTACCAGTACTGAAAATGCATAGCCCATTTCTTCCACGAAGCGGATGCTACTGCGGCCAAGGTTTTCCAGTGGTTGAGTAATGTGTTTGCGTAGCATTTATAATTTTTTATGAGTTATTTGTCTTCAAGAATACTAAAGACTTTATCGAGTCGTGCAAGTTTTAACATTTGCATTACCTGTGTCTGGGGTGCAATTAATATAAAGTCGATGCCGGCAGCTTTTGATTTTTGCAGCCCCTCAATCAGACAGGCAATACCAGAACTGTCCATATAACTGACTTCGCGCAGATTAATATGTAGCGGTTTACTGTGATGCAACTGAGCAAGTATTTGCTCACGAACCACGGGTGAAAATTGCATATCAATTTCGCCACTGAAATGAATTGTGATGCAGTTAGTCTCTGATTCTGTTTCGAACTTCATAAACTTTCCTTTTGGCTCGTTTTTTTGCGTAACTCAAGTGTATTACCAATATTATTGTCACCTGCCTTGTACTCGACACTGTCCATAACACTATGGATAAAGTGTATACCAAGACCGCCAGGGCGTATGTCATCCAGCGATCGGGATACAAGAAGTTTGGGATTCACTCGCGGCGCATGATCTGAAATGCGAATAATAAGTTCATCACTGCCGGAGATGATTTCCAGGTGAATCTCCCCCTCAAGATTATTTTGGTAACCATGCTGTATAATGTTCATGCAGGCTTCGTTAACACCAACCACTATTTCTTCAATGATCGTCATCGCCAGGCCAAGTTGCTGTCCTGTTTCTCTGACCAGAATGCGCACATGTTTGAGCTGTGCTGGGTTTGAGAGAAAGCTGACTTTTTCGAGTATTTCACCGGTCATAAGAATTATTCAATAGCTACCATCGTAATATCATCAACCTGCTTGTCATTGATGGCGTGTAATTCTTCAATAATACATTGTAAACGTCTATGTAAAGGTTGTCGTTGATGTTTTTTAACCAGCGTTGAAAATCCGGATAATCCGAGTTCTTTACCATCAGGCCTTTGAGTTTCAGTGACGCCATCAGAAATGAGATACAAGCTACTAGTATTTAATGGGAATGATATTTCCTGTTTTATTTCAAGATGAGACAGTATACCCAGAGGAGGTGTTTGTGCGACAACGGATTTCATCGCACCGCTTGATGACATGATGAGCGCAGGTAAATGGCCTGCGTTGATGAGATGAACTTTGCGTGTTGCCGGTTCAAAACAACCTGCAATCATGGTGACGAACATGCCCATGATACTGGTCTCCTGTATTTCTTCATTCAGTGTCAGCATGAGGTTTTTCAGAGGCATTTTCTTTTTTCCCAGGCAACGAAACAGGCTGCTGGTCTTGGCCATAAGCAAAGCGGCGTGTGTGCCTTTACCAGAGACATCAGCAATATTGAAATAGACACGCCCGTCATCCAGTGGAAAGTAATCGAAAAAATCTCCCGACAGTTGTTTGGCTGGCACATTAATCCCATGGACAGGAAAATCGTCAGGTATGGTAGAGGGCAATAAGGATTTTTGAATATCGCGAGCCAGTTGCAGTTCACGCTCTAATTCTGTTGACAGCCGATTACGTTCGCTAAGTGTGTGCTCCAGTTTCCAGGTGAGTTCCTGATAACTCAGGTTTTCTTCCGCCAGACGTTTATTGGCACTTTTTATGATTTCCTGAAATTCGGTTTGCTCAGAAACATCCATGCCAAGATCGTGCGCCGCCATTTCAAGTTGTGCTGGAATGTCAGTTAGCAATGTTTCAATTTGCGCTTCGTCCATGGAAAGCTTATTTTGTAATGACTGTCGAATAATCTCCAGACATTCATTGTTATCGTTACTGACAAAGAGTGCATTGATCCAGTCAGCAAGTTTTAATACATATGGTAGAGGCGTTGCGGATGTGTCGTCTTCATCATGATGGTGCACCAGAGCATCGCTGAGTGTGCAAGGTAACCCCCAGCTTTGCATGAGTTGTGCCGCAACACGCTCGTGGCTGTTTTGAAACAGTTGCTGTTCTTCCTGCAGACGTGTTGAGGGTGTCATGCTTCGGAGTTCAGGCCATTGATGTTGCATGTCAGGATTGAGATGCAGAAGGACCAGCATGCCAAAGTCCTGCAACAATCCCGCAGTAAAGGCATCATCGGGATTTAATTTAACCTGCGGTGCCAGTAGTCTGGCGGTTACCGCGCGGCGCAGTGAATCTTCCCAAAAGGGTTTAATATCAAGATTAGGAAAAGCCTGTTTATCGATAACCTGACTAATGCTTAGGCATAAGACAACGTTGCGCAATGCTTTATTCCCAAGAATGGTAACGGCATGCTGTATAGACTGGATTTCTTTACCAAGACCAAACAATGGTGTGTTTACAATTCGTAAAAGTTCTACAGTGAGTATTGGGTCAATACTGACTTTATCGGCAATCTCCTGGTGACGAGCATCATCAGTACTGCATATACGGAGTACTTCCAGTGTTGCCTGTGGTGGCTGTGGAAGGTCTGAGAGTTGTATGTCCGTCAATGTCGGTATGGCGACCAAGCGGTGCATCCTTTTGCGGTGTTAACTTTCCTGTTGTTAGGATATTTAATTTATTTTGTGAGTCGAGGTATTTTTGCTAATTCTGTCATAGACTTATGACGGATGGATCAAAAAAAACTTGAGTCTATTTGAACGATTAGCCTGCATATATTATTGGTGTGGTCGTTATAGTGTATATGGAAGAAGAAATGACAAAAAAGGGAAAAATCGGCTTAGTGATGACCGGGGGTGGCGCGCACGCAGCCTATCAGGTGGGTGTTTTACTGGCGTTGACCAAAATGCTGCCAAAAACAGCGGCCTCGCCATTCTCAGTCATTTGCGGGACCTCGGCAGGCGCGATCAATGCCGTAGCGCTCGCCTGTTATTCGGACAATTTTCGTCGTGCCGTGTCACAAATGGTTTCGGTATGGGCCAACTTTACGATGGATCAGGTGATTCGCTCCGGTTTCTGGGGCTTAATCAAAACTGGAGCCCACTGGATGTTGGCAATGATGCTGGCAGGACTGGGCAAGCATAATCCTCTGAGTCTTTTAAACAGGGGCCCTCTTCATGATCTACTAAGTCGTCGCATGCCGCTGGATAATATCCAGAAGAATATTGATGCAGGTCTGTTGCATGCGGTGAGTGTCTCGACCTCGGGTTACGCCTCGGGTCAGTCAGTCACCTTTTTTCAAGGCCATGAAGATATCCCTGCCTGGAAACGTATATCGCGCGTGGGGTGTCGGGAATTTATTACTGTTGACCATCTTATGGCTTCATCGGCAATTCCTTTTTTATTCGCGCCAGTGAAAATTCATCGGGAGTTTTTTGGTGATGGTTCCATGCGGCAAATGGCACCTTTGAGCGCGCCCCTGCATCTACAGGCCGATCGACTGCTGATCATTGGCAATAAGCTTGAGGATGATGGTAAGCAAACGCGGGTACAGGAAAGCGAGTCTCCCAGCATGGCAGAGGTGGCAGGCCACGTGCTGAACAGTATTTTTCTTGACAGTATGGAAGCCGATCTGGAGAGACTGAATCGCATCAACAACACGATCATGTTAATTCCGGACCATCATTTACAGGATAAGGGCATTAATCTGCGGCGGGTCGAGGCAAAAATAATTTCTCCTAGTCAGGATCTGGCCAAGATCGCTCAACCGTATACCAGTGAATTGCCCAGGAGTATGAAGTTACTTTTACGGGGTATTGGCGCTTTGCATAAGAAAAGTGCCACGCTTGTAAGTTATTTGTTGTTTGAAAGAGGTTATTGTCGGGAATTAATTCGGCTAGGCTATCAGGATACTCTTGCTCAGGCTAGCGAATTAACAGATTTTATTGGTGAGGATTCAGATACGAATTCTGATTAATTTTAAATTGTGGCTAACCTGATATTTTACGGGATTAATCTCTATCGAGAAAAGGCGTATGATATTGAGGGTGTAAGAAAACCAGGCAAAAATGTTAATAATATTTACGAATAACTGAAGGATAGTAATGTGAGAATTGCAATTGTCGATGACGATGCACAATTAGCAGCACTTATGCAAATCTGGCTGGAAGCCAAAGATTATGTTTGTAATGTATTTAATGACGGCCGTGCCTTTCTTAGTGAACTTAAGCGCGAAAGCTACGACCTTGTTATTCTTGATTGGGTTATGCCGGAGATGGATGGTGAGAATATACTGACTCGGATGCGGGCAAATACTCAGCAAAATATACCGGTTATTTTTGTGACTTCAAAAACCGCTGAAAATGATATTGCTTATATTTTAAATCTGGGGGCTGACGATTACGTCACCAAACCAGTGCATGAAAATGAATTATTGGCGCGTATTGCTGCAGTGACTCGACGGACGATGCCAGAGCAGAATAAACAGGTGCTTGATCTCCCACCCTATTATATAGATGTCGCCAGCCACAGTGCCAGTTATCAGGGCAAGCCATTAAATCTGACGCAAAAAGAATTTGAGTTGGTGCTGTTTCTGTTTCGTAATGTCGGCAAGCTATTATCACGTGGGCATATTCTATCCAGTGTTTGGGGACATGGTGATAGTTTTAGCACGCGCACTGTGGATACACACATCAGTCGGATTCGAAAAAAAATGGAATTGTCCCCTGAGAATGGCTGGAAGTTATCAGCGATATATCATCAAGGTTATCGCCTGGAAAAAATTTGATTCATGTGATTGTTGGGATTATCTAAAGGTTTGCACCACAGAAGACACGGAGGTTCACAGAGGTATAATCTTTTAGTTTGCCATTATGTATAACGATTATATGTTTGTGCTGTGCTTGAATTTAACCCGCTGTTGATCTGCGCTACATTTATTCTTCAATAACGGATAAAAAATTATTTAATTCTTTTCCTCTGTGTGCTTTCGTGCCCTCTGTGGTTTAAGAATATCTTCTGAATTCTCCGTTAATATTCTACTGGTGGCGACCAATGGAAATAACATGCCTTTCGTTAAAGCTTTTAACGTCGGTGATTTGGCCAGTTCATTTGCAATGGGTGGACTGTAACGATAGTACATTTTTACAAACCACTGTCCGGCGGTATTGGTTAGCAGATAGTGGTCACGAAATTTTCTTAACGTATAAACATCATTCGCCAGTACACTGCCATAAGCTGCGGTTGCGATAAAACATCCGCCACCACCACCAGAGGCTGGCGCTGTCACGGTACTATAGGTAATAGCACTATCATTGAGCGAGTTAATATCCTGAACACTGGTAGTCACCGATGCACTCAGACTAATATTGCCCGCACTCCCCGTTGTGACACTCAATGTTATATCAGCATTACTGCTGCTATTAATTGTGCCTAGTGAACAGGTCAATGTCAGGTTACTCAGGCTACAGCTTCCCTGACTTGCCGGAGCAGATATAAAACTGGTGTCTGTTGGTAAGGTCAATGTGGCGACAACACTGGCTGCGTTTGACGGACCATTATTGGTCACCGTTGCGACATAGGTGAGAGTCTGCCCTGCGGTGACAGTATCAGGATTGCTGCTAAGATTAATTTGCAGATCGGTATTGCCATTGATGGTCGTTGTTTCGCTTATGCTATTATTCGTGATGTCATTATCGGTTGTGATAGTTGATACCGCGGAAGCTAAAATATGGTTACCACCTTGATTAGGTGTCACCGTTACGGTGACGGTTGGTGTTGCGGCATTGGCAATGCTACCGATGACACAGGTCACAATGTTATCGACGCGTCGGCAACTGCCCTGTGAAGCAACGGTAGAAATATAAGTACTGCCTTCGGGAATAAAAATAGTAAGCGTACTTTGTGCCGCGCTATTCGGGCCATTGTTGGTTATGGTAACGGTGTAACTCATATTACTACCGGCTTCGACGGGATCGGCACTATCACTAATACTCAGTTGTAAGTCAGCAGTGCCGCTGGCCGTGTTGACAGGTGACCAGCCGACATCGGCAAGCAGGTGTGTTGCCAGCCCGGGGGTATGAAGTGCAGAAGTATAAAATGGTTCCATGAGTTCATCTGGCGTTACATCATCACTAAAGTGCGAAACCGATGAACCACTGGAAGCCGTAGAAGGGGCGTACATCTCGACATGGTCATTTGATTTACCGGCAGTAAGCGCATCATCGTTTGCCAGGACGTTGGCACCCGTCCAGTGTAAAACACCGATATCCGTACTGGCGGCAAGTCGTTGGCTATCGGTCATCGTTGGATAATCGGCTGGCGTACTGCCATGACGCTCCAGATGTAACATGTAAGCATCATTGAACGTGAAGTACTTACTGCCATCGCTGATACCAACGAGCGAGAGAAACCCCAGGCCATGAATTAATTCATGCAGGACGACGGCAACGAAATCTATATTAATGCCGGCATTGAGATCAAAACCGTAATAAAAGGTTCGACCCGCCATGGTGTCATTACGATCGACATCTGAATTAAAGGTCGCGCTAATGTCGACACCACTGTTTAATTCAATGTCGGCCAGTTTTTCAGCCGCAGCAATGGAATACCAGGTACTGGCTTGTGGTGCGTTGATGAAGTCACGAGTCACAACATAGGGTGAGGCTGAACCTAGCGTGATCGGGTTATTACCCCCCAAAGGATTCATTTGCGCACTGACACGGATCTCGATATTGCTTTCGATATGCATAGCCAACAGATTAGCAGCATATTGAAAGGCATTTAGGCGTGCCTGTCCCAGGGTCGTTGCAAAGTTACCACCTTGGGCTGTGAAGGCTGTGCTGTCATTAAAACCTTCGCCAGCACTGTCCGCATTAATGATCGTAATGGTCGCGGCAGCGTTAATGAATCCAGGCAACAGGCAAAGCATGATGAATGTAAAACGAGCCAGTCGTTTAGAATAATTTGGCAGGAACATCATCCACATGTCTAGTGAGCGGCCCGGCTGTTAGTTTGAAATTGATCACCCAGTTCGATCATGACACCGCCACCAGGCAGGGGGATTTCTTTAGGTGTGGCAGCATGACTGTCGGGACTGACGATACCGGCGGCGGGGACAAAGGGCCTGGGTTGTTCCGCTTGTGGTGGTGCCGGGGCATATTGACCTGTCACTGGATCCACATAAGCGCGCATTCCGGGATTAATGACAACGGGCATGGCGTGTTTGGCCTGAGGTTTGGTCTCGGTTTTTTCCTGGCAGCCCAATAGACCCAGTGACAGAATTAGCACAAGACAGATACCCGGAAAGCGGGAGAATAGCTTCATATCGAAGTCCTTACCTAATATTGCTGCTGAAATGGTTCATTTAGCCAGATACCCATTATAACGGCCAATAGGGAAAAGAAATTAAGACAAGTATTTGCGATGGGGGTCGCGAAAAAAGCATACCGCAGCGAAAAGCAGGCGTATAATACGCCGCTTTTGCGCCCCTGTGAGTATTTACCATGACCGATATTAATAAGCTTCGTAACATTGCCATCATTGCCCACGTTGACCACGGCAAGACAACCCTCGTTGATGAACTGCTCAAGCAGTCTGAAACCCTCGGCGAGCGTACCCAGCTTGCAGAGCGAGCGATGGACTCCAATGACCAGGAGCGTGAGCGCGGTATTACTATCCTCGCCAAGCCCACGGCCATCAAGTGGCACGATTACCACATTAATATTGTCGACACCCCCGGACATGCTGATTTTGGTGGTGAAGTGGAGCGCGTACTTTCTATGGTTGATTCGGTGTTGTTGTTGGTCGATGCGGTTGAAGGTCCTATGCCCCAGACCCGCTTCGTGACCGAGAAGGCGCTGGCGCGTGGCCTGCATCCGATCGTGGTCGTTAACAAGGTTGACCGCCCTGCAGCGCGCCCCGACTGGGCACTGGATCAGACCTTCGACCTGTTTGACCGTCTCGGTGCCACCGATGAGCAGCTCGATTTTCCCGTCGTCTACGCCTCTGGCCTGGGTGGTTTTGCCGGTCTTGAACCCGACGTTCGCGAAGGCACAATGGAACCTCTGTTGCAGACAGTCGTTGATCACGTCCATCCACCTCAGGTAGAACCCGAAGATCCCTTCCAGTTGCAAGTCTCGCAGTTGGATTACAACAGTTACACCGGCGTCATCGGTATTGGCCGCATTGCGCGAGGTCGCGTAAAGAACAATACTGCGGTAACCGTGGTCGATGCGAAGGGCGAGCGTCGCAAAGGTCGTATTCTGCAGCTCTACGGTTTCATGGGGCTGGAGCGTATTGAAGTCGAAGAGGCTCATGCAGGTGACATTGTCTGTTTTACCGGTCTGGATCCTCTGAATATCTCCGATACCTTGTGTGACCCTGAGGCCGTTGAAGCGCTGGCACCACTGAGTGTGGATGAGCCTACCGTCAGTATGACCTTTCAGGTTAATAACTCGCCCTTTGCGGGCAAGGACGGTAAGTTTGTCACCAGCCGCCAGATCAAAGAACGTCTGGAACAGGAATTGGTGCACAATGTTGCCCTGCGTGTGGAGCAGGGATCAGACCCAGACAAGTTCCGCGTCTCAGGCCGCGGTGAGTTGCATCTATCTGTACTCATCGAAAGCATGCGCCGCGAAGGCTTTGAGCTCGGAGTATCGCGTCCCGAAGTTATCATTCGTACTATCGATGGTGAACCACAGGAGCCTTTCGAGCAGGTCACCGTCGATGTGGAAGAACAGCATCAGGGCGGCGTGATGGAGAGGCTCGGTTCCCGTGGTGGTGACCTGAAAAATATGCTGCCCGATGGGCATGGCCGTGTGCGTCTTGACTACATTATGCCGGCGCGTGGCCTGATCGGTTTTCGTACCGAGTTTCTGACGGCTACCCAGGGTTCTGGCCTCATCTATAGCGTCTTCGATCATTATGGTCCGTTCAAGCGTGGCGAGTACGGTAGCCGTGGCAATGGTGTCATGATCGCCAATGCGCCAGGCAAGGCGCTCACCAATGCACTGTTTAACCTGCAAGAGCGCGGCAACATGTTTATTGGTCACGGTGCAGAGGTATACGAAGGTATGATTGTTGGCCTGCACTCACGAAATAATGATTTGGTTGTAAATGCCCTCAAGGGTAAACAACTGACCAATGTACGTGCCTCAGGTACGGATGAGGCCCAGGTGCTGACCCCGCATCGGGTGCATACGCTTGAGCAGGCACTGGAATTTATCGATGAAGATGAACTGGTAGAGGTGACGCCGAACCATATTCGCCTGCGTAAAATACTCTTGGCGGAGAGTGACCGTAAACGCGCATCACGAGAAACCAAGAGCTAGTACTTGGTTCTGCCCTCCGGCATCGCTATGATGGGGGAATTACCCCATAAGTGATTGCTGGAGGATGGAACCATGATTGGCAAAAAGAATATTGTTTTTGGCTTTTTATATTTTGTATTAACGGCCTCGCTTGGCCCCTATATGATTATTACCATGTTCCCTGATGTTGGTGTTGCCCAGGTCGAAAAACAAACGGCGGTGGGCCGTCTGCAGGCACTCAAGGGCAGTAACTATGAAGAGGAACTGGAGCCTTTAACGGATGGCCAGATTGCTCGCGCCAATACGGATGGCATTCTCTCACTGAATAAACTCAATAACGCAGAACAACCCATCGATAGTCTTAAATCTGGCCCTCATGCGCACGGTAACCTTGAGGCATTGTTAAACATTGTTGCAGGGGTGGTGTTATGTTTTATTGCAGTTGCACCACTGTTTAAACAAATTATAAGCTGGATATTTATCGCCGGTGCCGTGCTGCACTCGGGCATGTTGTATTTGCGCTACTTTGGTATTGAGTGGGCAGACAGTTTACTCTTTTTTGGGCCCTGGTTAGTGTTGTTAGGGTTGCTGCTCATGAGTATTGCCGTGTTAATGGGCTTTCGTGGCGAAATTGTTAAAGACAGTTAATCGTGCACAGCCTCTATCCACCCATTAAACCGTATGTCACACATAAGATAAACGTTGAGTTGCCGCATGTAATTTATGTTGAAGAGTGCGGCGACCCTAAAGGTATCCCGGTATTGTTTGTACATGGTGGGCCAGGCGCCGGGTGCGAAGCCTATCATCGACAATTTTTTAATCCTGAAAAATATCGCATTATATTATTTGATCAACGTGGTTGCGGACGATCAACACCGCATGCCTGCCTTGAAGGTAATAACACACAAGCATTGGTTAGTGATATCGAAGTCATACGTGAAAAACTGGGAATTGATAAATGGGTGTTGTTTGGTGGTAGCTGGGGTTCGACACTGTCGTTAGTTTATGCTGAGACATATCCTGAACGTGTATCATCGTTGATTTTGCGCGGTATTTTTCTATGTCGTCAGCGCGAGATTGACTGGTTCTATCAGGAAGGTGCTAGTCGTATTTTTCCTGATCTCTGGCAGAAATTTATTGAACCTATCGATGCTAAAAAACGCAAAGCTATGGTTAAAGCCTATCACGATTTATTAACCGGCAATAATGAAATCAAACGTATGTCAGCGGCCAAGGCCTGGTCTCTATGGGAAGGATGCACAGCGACCTTAAAAGGCCGCAAGAGTGTGGTGAATCATTTTTCAAATCCGCACACGGCATTATCGTTGGCAAGAATTGAATGCCACTACTTTATTCATAACAGCTTTTTGTCTGACAATCAGATTTTGGATAATGTTGATACGTTAAAAAATATTCCTGGCGTCATTGTACAAGGACGATATGATGTCATATGTCCAATGGAAAGCGCATGGGAATTACACAAAGCCTGGTCAAATTCAAAGCTGGATATTATTAATGATGCAGGACATGCTGCCAGTGAGCCGGGTATTATTAATGCACTCATACTTGCAGCGGATGAGGTTGCAGAACGTTTGTCATGATTGGTTTGTTGCAACGGGTGAGTCATGCAAGTGTTGAGGTCGATAAAAATATTATCGGTGAGATTAGAACCGGTTTACTGGTTTTAGTTGGCATTGAAAGGGGTGATAATGAGGCAAAGGCGGATCGTCTGCTTGAGCGTCTACTGGCTTATCGCGTCTTCCCTGATGAAAATGATAAAATGAATCTTAGTGTTACAGATATTAATAGCGGCATGTTACTCGTGCCGCAATTTACTTTGGCAGCAGATACGAATAAGGGCACGCGTCCCAGTTTTACATCTGCAGCACCGCCCGAAGAGGGAAAGCGATTGTTTGATTATTTTGTAGAAAAAGCCAGGCAGTCATCCATTACAATTCAAACCGGCCAGTTTGGTGCAGACATGAAAGTGTCGCTGCTCAATGATGGTCCGGTGACATTCTGGTTACAAACATGAAGACACTCAATAAATTTATTTTTTTATTTTCACTGGGATTATTAAATGCCTGTAGTGATAGTGCGATGCGAGATGACCTGTATCCCTGGCAAGTGAAGCCTGTGGCAAATGGTAATAGTCAGGTGTTTGGGATTGAGTTGGGGAAAGCAAATTTTAGTCAGGCGCAAGGGATTATGGGGCGACGCTATGATGCGGCTGTCTTTGAGAATAAGGATGGGAGTTTATCCCTGGAATTATTTTATAAAGAGATCACTTTAGGCGGCCTAACGGCCAAGTTTGTGTTGACACTGGGCGCGAATGCAGAAGAATTGCAACGACTCAAGGGCCGGCCACTGAAGAAAGAAACTATGGAAAGTGGTGTGATTAAATACACTGTTGCCAAGAATGATAGTGATGAGCTAATGGCAATGGATATTACGGCCATTACCTATATGCCCATTACCGATCTGGAAGAAGATGTCATCAGAAATCGTTTTGGTGAGCCAGCAGAAAAAATTC
>Ga0316204_10005114_pt1 | contig 22267 bp, 22 predicted proteins | sample 6monrhotite_MG_2_FD_205661 | JGI IMG/M metagenome (GOLD analysis project Ga0316204, IMG submission 205661) | Microbial mat bacterial communities from mineral coupon in-situ incubated in ocean water Damariscotta River, Maine, United States -... | ecosystem: Environmental > Aquatic > Marine >... | reverse complement strand
TAAGCGACAAAGTAGTGCTGACTTCAGATAACCCACGGCACGAAGAGCCCATGGCAATTATTGAAGATATGCAAGAAGGCGTAAGTCCTGCCAACTATAGAAAAACGCTGGTGATGGCAGATAGAAAAGAAGCCATCAAGACAGCCAGTGCTTTGGCAGAACCCAAAGACATCATCCTGGTGGCGGGAAAAGGTCATGAGACCTATCAGGAAGTCAAAGGAGAGCGATTCCCATTTGATGACCGCGAGATTTTAAAAGAAATGTTAGACCTGATCCATAATTAAGATGTACGATTTCAGAGGTGAGAAGTACGAATTAGACTGCGAATCATGCATTGGGTATGTGAAGAATTTGCTGAGTGCAGGTTCATTCAATATCGTAAATCGTACCTCCAACATCGTACATCTGCCAGCTTATGAAATGGTTGAGTTTGGTGAAATGAAAATGCAAGATTAAGAAACTGTGCTATACTACCTATTCACATATTTAGATGAGAAATTCGACCTGACAGGAGCCGGAGTATTCCAGTACATCTCTTTCAGGGCGGGTATGGCCACGCTGATCTCTTTGCTCATCACCATCATTTTTGGCAAAGCGCTGATCAGGATGCTTCAGAAGAAGCAAGTGGGCGAATCTATTCGCGATCTTGGGCTGGCAGGCCAAATGGAGAAAAAGGGAACCCCTACTATGGGCGGGCTCATCATCATAGCCGCTATTGTCATCCCAACTGTGCTTTTTGCCAAGCTCGACAATATCTACATCATCCTGCTATTAGTCACTACCATCGGTTTGGGGCTTATTGGCTTCCTGGATGATTACATTAAAGTATTCAAAAAGAACAAGGCTGGTCTTGCTGGTAAGTTCAAGGTGATCGGGCAGGTGTTTTTTGGCCTGGTGGTAGGTGCTACTTTGGTTTTTCACCCCGATGTAAAAGTACGTGAGTTTGAAGAAAACCCTGTTCAGGAGCAAGTACTACAGGCGGGTGAAACGCTTGAACTTCAGTATGAAGACGTGAAGTCTACCAAGACCACAGTTCCTTTTTTAAAAGACAACGAACTCGATTACAGTAAAATATTGCCATCCGACAATGATTGGGTCACCGCTGCGATGTACATACTGATTGTGATAGTCATTATCACAGCTGTATCTAACGGAGCGAATATCACGGATGGTATTGATGGTCTGGCTGCCGGTACATCAGCGATTATTGGTCTAACACTAGCCATTTTCGCCTACATCTCCGGTAACGCCATCTTCTCAGATTATCTGAATGTCATGTTCATACCCGACTCGGGAGAGTTGGTGATCTTCTGTACCGCCTTTGTGGGGGCTTGTGTAGGATTCTTGTGGTACAACGCATTTCCTGCCCAAGTCTTCATGGGCGATACCGGAAGCTTGTCATTGGGAGGAATAATTGCTGTACTGGCCATTGTGCTTCGCAAAGAGCTTCTGATTCCGTTGATGTGCGGCATTTTCGTTATTGAAAATGCATCCGTCATTCTTCAGGTGAGCTATTTCAAGTACACCAAAAAGAAGTACGGAGAAGGGCGCAGAATTTTTAAGATGTCCCCTTTACATCACCATTACCAGAAAATGGAAATCCCTGAAGCCAAGATCGTAACCCGGTTTTGGATCATAGGTATCCTGCTGGCCATTATGACTTTAGCAACGCTTAAACTTAGATAAAACGAACTATTAACTGATAACAACTTAACACCAATTGACTAAGATACTCACCATACTAGGCGCTGGAGAAAGCGGAATAGGAGCAGCCTTGCTGGGAAAAGCTAAGGGCTATGAGGTGTTCGTGTCTGATTTTGGTGAAATCGCTCAGCGATACAAAGACCAGTTGGTTAATACAGAAATAGATTTCGAAGAAAGAAAACACTCAGAGAACAGGATACTGAAGAGTGACCTGGTGGTGAAAAGCCCGGGCATACCGGAAACCGCACCATTAATTCAGTCGCTTAGGGCCAATGGTAACCTGATCATCTCTGAAATAGAGTTCGCTTCAAAATACACGAATGCCAGGCTGATAGGCATTACCGGAACCAACGGTAAAACCACTACCACTTTGCTCACCTACCACCTGCTCAAAGAATCAGGTTTCAATGTAGGTATAGCCGGCAATGTAGGCCAAAGCTTTGCCAAGCAAGTATTGGAGCAGGATTTCGACTGGTATGTACTCGAACTGAGCAGCTTCCAACTCGATGATTGTTACGAACTCAAATTAGACATAGCAGTCTTGCTCAATGTGACTCCAGACCATCTGGATCGCTACGACAACGACTTCGAAAAATACCTCGCATCTAAGATGCGAGTCTTTCACCTTGTACACCTGGGAGGGGACGCCATCTTCTGGAAGGACGATCCCTCTTTCGGGAATAACATGCACCAGGTTAACCCTGATGTCAATGTTCATTCCTTTTCGCTCAGCAGAGACGCTGCCGAGATTACATTTATACAAAATGATAGGTTGTTTTGTGTCCCTAAAAGTATTGAGGTATCTGCACCCAGAGCAGATATCTCAATCAAGGGACTTCACAATATGCTCAATGCTTCAGCTGCCGGTTCGGCCGCTCTTTTGGCGGGTATTTCCGAAGAAGCACTGTTACGCGGTTTAAAGACATTCAAAAATGCACCGCACAGGCTAGAGCATGTAAGAACGATGGGTCGCATCGACTTCATCAACGACTCTAAAGCAACCAATGTAGATGCCGTTTACTACGCCCTCGAGGCCATGGATACACCCATAGTGTGGATTGCTGGCGGAGTAGACAAAGGCAACGACTACAGCCTCATCGAGGCCCTGGTGCAGGAAAAGGTCCGTGCCTTGATCTGCCTGGGTAAAGACAATTCGAAATTATGGACGGCCTTTGAAGGCTTTGTACCTGTGATCAAGGCCACTGACGACCTGATCAAAGCGGTGCGAATGGCCAAGGAATATGCCAAGCCGGGAGATACCGTGCTCATGGCACCTGCCTGCTCCAGTTTCGACCTGTTCAAGAATTATGAAGATCGTGGCGATCAGTTCCGCCAGGCAGTACTGGAACTAGAAGCCATTAACGAATAACAATTAACTGATAACCACAATGCATCGCATTAAAGAATGGACCGACAAACACATCCAGGGCGACCCCGTCATCTGGACAGTGGTGCTGTGCCTTTCGGTCATCAGCATATTAGTTGTATATAGTGCTACTGGCTCTTTGGCCTACAAACATCAGGGAGGAAATACTGAGTATTACCTTTTCAGACATACCATCATGGTGATACTTGGGCTGGTGGTCATGTGGATAGCACATAAAATTGATTTCAGATATTACTCTAAGATTGCACGCTATGCACTCATTGCATCGGTGCCGCTGCTTTTCTATGTATGGCAATATGGAGACTCGATCAATGAAGCTTCTCGTTGGATAACCTTGCCCTTTGTTGGCCTTAATTTTCAACCTTCTGACCTGGCAAAGATGGCGCTCATTGCCGCTTTGGCTGGTATGCTTTCTAAAAGGCAAAGGAATATTACTGATATAAAAGAGTCATTGATACCTATGTTGGTTTGGTGTGGTGTGATCTGTGGACTCATAGCCATGACCAATTTCTCAACCGCCATCATGCTGTTTCTCACATGCATGCTGCTGCTTTTTATCGGTAGAGTGCCTGTTAAGTACCTCGCCATGCTGGTAGTAGTGGGTGGCCTGGTAGGATCCATCGCCATGAGCATGGGCCAGCGAGGTGGAACGGTGATGAGTCGTATCACAAATTTTGTACAGCAAACGGAAGTGCCTTATCAGGTAGAACAGGGCAACATTGCCATGGCCACTGGAGGTGCATTGGGCAAAGGGCCGGGAAAGAGCGATCAGCGGAACTTCCTGCCAGAAGCTTTTTCCGATTTTGTATTCGCCATTATAGTCGAAGAGTACGGGACTTTCGGAGGGCTGTTTGTGCTCTTTTTATACATGGTGCTGCTTTATCGCGGCATGCGGGTCATGGCCAATAGCGACCGACCCTTTGGAGGACTTTTGTCGGCAGGGCTCAGCTTTGCCATTGTCATACAAGCTCTGGTCAATATCGGGGTAGTAGTTGGGCTCGGCCCGGTTACTGGTCAAACCCTTCCGCTGATAAGCATGGGAGGTACCTCTTTGCTCTTTACAGGGCTGTCATTGGGCATTATCCTGAGTGTGAGCAGAGGAGAGCAAGAAGATTTTGCGCCCATAACAGGCGAATTAAGAAATACAGCAAAAGCAGTTTAGTCATAGCAGCGCAAGAACCATATCGACTCATTATTAGTGGTGGAGGCACCGGAGGGCACATTTACCCTGCCATAGCCATAGCCAATGCATTCTGCGAACGCTTCAGCAATGCTGAGGTGCTCTTCGTAGGTGCCAAGGGCAAAATGGAAATGCAGAAAGTGCCTGAAGCTGGCTATAAGATCGAAGGGCTATGGATTAGCGGTTTACAGCGCAAGCTCACCATTGATAATCTCTCTTTTCCCCTTAAAGTGCTCAGCAGCATGGCCAGGAGCAGAAAGATTGTAAAACGATTCAAACCACATGCAGTGGTGGGGGTTGGGGGCTATGCTTCCGGGCCATTACTGAAAGTGGCGACCCAGAAAAATATTTCTGCAGTCATCCAGGAGCAAAACTCCTATGCAGGCCTGACCAATAAACTGTTGGCCAAAAAGGTACAACGCATATGCGTGGCATACCCCAATATGGACAGCTTCTTTCCTGCCGATAAAATCACCCTTACGGGCAACCCTGTGAGGAAAGACATTGTGGAGTTGGGTGGTAAAAAACAAGAAGCCTTGTCTCATTTCGGTTTCAGTACCGATAAGCCGGTGCTCATGATCCTTGGTGGAAGTCTTGGTGCGAGAACTTTAAATGACAGCATGGTGCATGGTTTGCCAAAGCTGATTGAAGCAGGCGTACAAGTCATTTGGCAATGCGGCCGCTTCTATCATGAAGAAATGAAGGCCAAGCTGGCCGCGGTTGATGGAGCTGATGATATCAAACTCTTTGAGTTTTTGAAAGAGATGGACCTGGCCTACGCTGCCGCTGATGTGGTGATTTCAAGAGCAGGGGCCCTCTCAGTTTCTGAGCTGAGCATTGCGGCCAAGCCTACTGTGTTTGTGCCTTCGCCCAATGTGGCTGAAGACCACCAGACCAAAAATGCCAAGGCCATGGTAGATCAGGAAGCGGCTGTGCTGGTGACAGACAACCAAGCCAGAGAAAATCTGATTGATGAAGCCCTGGCACTTTTAAAAGATACAGACAGGCAAATACGCCTGAGTGAAAAAATAAAAGCATTGGCCAAACCAGATGCGGCCAATGAAATAGTAGAAGAAATAGTAAAACTGATTGCGTGAACCTGGAGCAAATACATAGCGTCTACTTCCTCGGTATCGGGGGCATTGGCATGAGTGCTTTGGCTCGTTGGTTCAAGCACAATGGCAAAGCTGTGTCTGGCTATGACCGTACTGGTACGCCATTGACAGAAGCACTGCAGTCCGAAGGAATTGCCATCCACTTTGAAGACAATGTGGAACTGATCGACCCACGGGTGAAGCTTTCTACTGAAGGTGTACTGGTGGTGTTCACTCCAGCCATGCCTGCAGATCATGCAGAAAAAGCCTGGTTACAAACCCAAGGCTACGAGATCATGAAGCGCTCTCAGGTTTTGGGCCTTATCACTCGCAACATGAAAAGCATTGCGGTAGCTGGCACTCACGGAAAAACCACTACCAGTAGCATGATCGTGCACCTGCTGAAAACAGCGGGCATTGACTGTACCGGGTTCCTGGGAGGCATTGCTGCCAACTACAACACCAACATGATTCTGAATGATGGAGAGGATTCAGTAGCCGTAATTGAGGCCGATGAGTTTGACCGATCATTCCTGACACTCTACCCGGAAACAGCGGTGGTTACGGCCATCGATGCCGATCACCTGGACATTTACGGTGACAAAGAATCGCTCAAAGAATCCTTCAGGCTCTTTGTAGATCAGATAGATAAAGGAGGCAAGCTCTTCGCCAAGGAGGGGGTAGGTAGTCAAATTATAGCTTCCGATGCCTCATTTGAGCATCAGGCCTATGCGCTCGATCAGGCTGGTATCAATGCCAGCAACCTGCGCATTGAAGATGCCGCTTTTGTATTCGACTATGTAAATGGTAAAAAGGTGATAGAAGGCGTGAGTCTGAATGTACCGGGCTACCATAATGTGGAAAATATGCTGGCTGCCATTTCGGTAACCCGAACCTTCGGGGCCGATGATGAGGCCATTAAAAAAGGGGTAAGCAGCTATGCCGGAGTCAAGCGCAGATTTGAATATCAGATCAAAACCAAAGACCTGGTGTACATAGATGACTATGCACATCACCCGGTAGAAATAGACGCATTCCTGCGTTCGGTGCGCGACTTGTATCCAGGTAAAAAGTTAACGGCCGTATTTCAGCCGCACCTGTTTACTCGCACCAGAGATTTTGCCGAAGGTTTTTCAGAAAGCCTGAGTCTGGCAGACGAACTAATTATGCTGGATATCTATCCGGCCCGTGAACAACCCATAGCCGGAGTTACTTCCGAGATGATTCTTAAAGAAGTAAACCTGGAAAAAAAGATGATCAGTAGCAAAGAAGCACTGGTTTCTAACATCATCGACTGGCAACCAGAGGTAGTCATGACCATTGGTGCCGGTGATATTGATCAAATGGTAAAACCTATAAAAGAGGCATTGTCATGAAAGTGAATAGCAAAACATTCCGCGCGGTGACACTCACGCTGGTTTTGGCTACCGCAGCCACCTCCATCGGTTTTGTGGTCAAACGCGATGTGGTGGGCTACCATATGGAAGACATTTCTGTGGAGATTGAGAACCGCTCTGAGAATTATTTTATAGACGAGGAAGATGTCATGGGCCTGCTCATGATGGGTGAAAAAGACTCTATTCTGGGAGATAAATATGGACGAATAGACCTAAAGGAAATCGAGGATCGCATTGAAGCCCACAGCTTTGTGAAAGATGCTCAGGTGTTTCGCGATTTACGCGGACATCTGGTGGTTAGAGCTCAGCAAAGCAGGCCCGTTGCCAGGCTCATCGCTGATAACGGAAAACACGCCTACATCAGCGAAGAAGGTGCCCTTCTCCCGATTTCCAGCAAGTACACTTCAAGAGTAGTGGTACTTACCGGTGGCTACCTGAGCAAAGTTACCCAGCTGGAATCTATCTACCAGGACGAATATGCGATGAAGCTTTTCGAACTGATAGACTACATCAACAGCAACCGTTTCTGGCGGATGCAGATTGGTGAGGTGAACGTGGCTCGAAACGGCAACATTATCATGTATCCACAAGTAGGAAGACAAAAGCTCGAATTTGGGCGAGCCACTGACATTGATAAGAAATTTAAAAAACTGAGAATATTCTTCAAGGAGATCATGCCCACTAAAGGCTGGAATGCTTACAGCCGGGTGAATGTGGCTTTTGAAGATCAAATAATATGTGAATAACAATAAGGAATAAGGATGCGTTGCGCGAGGCGAAGACTCGGAGGGAATGAACGGAACGCAGACTCAACTAAGAAAACACAAAAAGTGCCATGCAACAGGATAATATACAACAAGGGAAAATTGTAGTCGGATTAGACATCGGAACTACGAAGATCTGTGCCATCGTAGGAACAAAAAATGAATTCGGAAAACTAGAAGTATTAGGAATGGGTAAAGCTGTTTCTGACGGAGTGATCCGCGGTATCGTCACCAATATTGACAAAACCGTATTGGCCATTGAAAAGGCCATTGCCGAAGCCAGTGAACAGTCAGGCATCGACATCGGTGTGGTCAATGTAGGCATTGCCGGACAACACATTAAAAGCTCTATTCACCACGGTAGCATTACCCGCGACACGGTGGAAGATGAAATCACGGTGGAAGACATCAACCGCCTTTCTAACGATATTCACAAAATCGTAATGCCTCCGGGCTGCGAGATCATACACGTGATGCCACAAGACTATATCGTAGACTATGAAGACGGTATCAAAGACCCTGTGGGCATGTCAGGTGTAAAACTTGAGGCAGATTTCCATGTGATCACTGCCCAGACCAATGCCATTCGCAACATCAATAAATGTGTAAAGCGTGCTGGCTTGGAGATTGAAAATCTGATACTGGAACCCTTGGCCTCCAGCATGTCAGTGCTTAGCGATGAAGAAAAAGAGGCTGGTGTTTGCCTTGTAGACATTGGAGGTGGTACTACCGATGTCGCCATATTCCACGACAATATTATCCGACATACAGCAGTCATTCCTTTTGGCGGCAACATACTCACCACGGACATCAAGGAAGGATGTAAAGTGATGCAGAATCAGGCAGAATTGCTCAAGACCAAATTTGGTAAGGCCATTGCAGAAGAGGCCAACCCTAACGAGATCGTTTCGATTCCCGGTCTTAGAAACAGGCCTCCAAAAGAAATCTCTATTCGCAACCTGGCACACATCATTGAAGCGCGAATGGAGGAGATCATCGAGTTGGTACATGCAGAAATCATTACCTCCGGCTACGCCAGCAAGCTGGCTGGTGGTTTGGTGATTACTGGCGGTGGTTCACAACTGTACTATATAAAACAGCTTTTTGAGTACATGACTGGAATGGACGCTCGCATTGGCTACCCTAACGAACACCTGGGCAAGTCGAAAGTAGAAGCGGTAAAAAGCCCTATGTATGCTACTACAGTAGGTCTGGTACTTTCTGGATTCAGAGCATTGGATGAAAGAGAGAATCACTACATGGAGAAGCAATTGGTAGGCGCAGGTAATAGAAAAGAAGCGAAATCGGCCAAGAAAGGGGCCGACTTTTTCAAAGGACTGATTGACAAGACGAAGGGTTTGTTAATGGACGACTTCGGTGACAAGAACGAGTATTAAAGACGGAAGACAGAAGACGGAAGTCTGAAGAAGATTTAGAGAAAAGTGAGTAGGAAGCGATTCAAATTCGAGGATTTGCAAATATGGCAGAGGTCAATGGATTTTGCTGAAGACTTGAATGTAATGGCTGATAATTTTCCTGAAAAGGAACGATTTAACCTTTCTTCTCAATTACTGCGAGCTGCAGATTCAGTAGCCTTAAATATTTCAGAGGGTTCGATTGGTCAATCCAATCCAGAGCTAAGAAAATTCATAGGGTACTCGATTCGCTCATTGGCTGAAGTAGTGACTTGTTTATACAAGGCAAAAAGAAGGAGTTATATAAACGAAGAAGAATTTAATGAGAAATACGAAGAAGCCTTCAACATTATGAACATGATGTCGGCTTTTCGAAAAAACATAAGATAAGAACGAGAAAGAAGAGAGAATACATGGCCACACTTCGGTCTACCGTCTTCCGACTTCCGACTCAAAACAACACAATCATGGCAGACAACTATATGTTCGAACTCCCACAACGACACAAGTCGATCATAAAAGTGATCGGTGTTGGCGGTGGCGGAAGTAACGCAGTCAACCACATGTATAATCAGGGGATTAAGGATGTGGAATTTATCGTGTGCAATACAGACGCACAAGCATTGAAAAGCAGTCCTGTACCTAACAGGTTGCAACTTGGTACGACATTGACCGAAGGACTTGGCGCAGGAGCCAATCCTGAAAAAGGTAAAAATGCCGCACTTGAAAGCAAGGAAGACATTCGCGAAATGCTACATGATGATACCAAAATGGTCTTCATCACTGCAGGCATGGGTGGCGGTACCGGAACCGGTGCAGCGCCAATAATTGCGAAGGTGGCACGTGAAATGGACATCCTTACTGTAGGCATTGTCACCGCACCATTCTCTTTCGAAGGAAGGAAGAAAACGGCAGCAGCCAATGCCGGTATAGATGAACTCAAAGAATGCTGCGATACCGTACTGGTCATTCTCAACGACAAGTTGCGCGAGATTCATGGCAACCTGGCTATCTCCAAGGCATTTGCCGAGGCAGATAACGTGTTGACCACTGCCGCGAAAGGAATCGCAGAAATCATCACCGTACCAGGTTATGTGAATGTCGATTTCATGGATGTTCAAACGGTGATGAAAGGTGCAGGAGCAGCAGTGATGGGCTCAGCCGCTACCGAAGGCGAAGGTCGTGCACTCCGCGCTGCCGAGATGGCCATATCCTCTCCATTGCTCAATAGCAAAGACATACACGGTGCTCAGAAAATCTTACTCTCTATTGTATCAGGCGAAGAGGCCGAACTGCAAATGGATGAGTTGATGGAGATCACCGAATACATACAAGATAAAGCTGGTGACGAGGCTGAAGTAATCTTCGGTCACGGAATCGATACCGATCACGGACAGAGCATCAGCGTAACAGTAATAGCAACAGGATTTAGTGCCCCGGCATTGGAAGCTAAGTTGGGTCAAAAGAGGACCATAATCGATCTCGAAACCAGTAAAGAGATCGACCCTATCGAGAAAAACTCCCTTTCACCTGAACACTCGCAAGCGTCCTTGTTCCCCTCGGCTGAAAAGCCGGAGCCTAAGCCTGCTGTTGAACCCAAAGAAGAGGAAGAAGTGCCTGATGAAATGGGCTACTCTTTCGTAAGCGCTTTGAAAGATAAATATGAAGTGGAAGAAGTGACTCCTGAACCCACTCAAGCTAAGCAAGAGCCTGAGGTTGAGATAAGGAACAGAGCCATCGAAAACCAATTTGAAGAAGAGCGCAATAAAAACTTCATGGAGATGAAAAAAGCCCGCTTAATGGAGCAGGCCCGTATCAGAGAAGAACGCTTAAGGGGCATCAACAACAACCAGCTCTCTAGTGATGATTTCAAGGAGAAGCTGGAGATTCCGGCTTATCAACGCAAGCAGGTAAGACTAAATGAGAATATGCCCTCTTCAGAAAGCAATGTATCTCGCTATAATCTCAATGACGATGACGAGATCATGGGCAACAATAAGTTTCTGCATGACAATGTAGACTAAGCATACATTTTTACATGAGTTATTGAAGGGGCCTCTTCTTTTTGGAAGAAAGACTGCCCTCTCAACCCTTAAAAACAGCCTACTGCCATGGGCTGTTTTTTTTGGTTTTGTGCTCACCTTTTAGTGTTGAGAGTCACCAAGATATACCCTTAATCAATAATCTTATGCAATCCAGACTCTTTCTAACCATAATTATAGCCCTTTCTATGGGGCATCTATGTCCTGCTCAAAGTACTTTGACAGATAATCTCGTTCTCAACTTGACTTTTGATAACCCATTGAACCCCGATGAAAGTTTGGGTGGTCAGGCAGTGTTCTTTGTGGGTTCTCCAATAGAGGTACAAGGAAGGAATGGCACAGGTGATAAGGCCTATAGAATAAATACAGCTTTTGAAGGAATTGCGGTACAACCTAATGCACACCAGAACTTTGGCAATAACGACTTTAGTTATGGTGTTTGGTTCAAAACAGAAGATTTATATTCAGCCAATAAAGCTCCGTTGACTATTGAGAAGTGGCACCCAACCTTTTGGCAATATCGTTCTTATCGGCTCACATTATCGGAAAGACCAAAATTTGAGTTTAACAACTCAGGTGGAGGGAATTATCCGGTCACAACTGGTCTGAATGAAGTTACAGATAATGTCTGGACTCATGCCTTTGTGGTGCGGAGTGGTGATTATATCAAAATTTACTTGAACGGCCAGCAAAAGGGATTCTTCTATGTGGGTAATGTAGCCGTTAATAGCACCGGTTCAGACTTTAGAATCCTGGGACAAAACAATCAACAATCCGTATTAATAGACGATGTTGTAATGTATAGCCGAGCGTTGAGCGATGCTGAAGTCGATTACCTATATAATAATGGAATCAACAATAACCTCTTAACCTTTCCAGACCCTGACCCGAATACAGGTGAAGTGGGAGGTCAGGTTGACTATCTCACTGTCAATACCAGTGACTTACCTGATGGATATGTAATGTCAATTGATGGGGCGGCAATTGCAGAATCAATTACAGTACAAATTTCCGATGTTTGGCCCGATTATGTTTTTTCCGAAAAATATGATTTGATGGACCTGGCTGCCCTTCGCCAATACCTCCAAAAACATAAGCACCTTCCTAATATTCCTTCAGCTAAGGAGGTAAGCCAAGATGGAATTGACCTTGGTGAAATGGACGTAAGGCTACTCAGAAAAATTGAAGAGTTAACACTTTATACCATCGATCAGGAAAAGAGGCTAAAGCAACAGACTGAATTGATTGAATCGTTAAGATTACAGCAGGAAAAGCTAAAGAATCAAACAGGTTTAATTAAATCGCTGATATTGCGAATTGAGAAGCTAGAGAATCAATAACTAAGTCTTTTACTCTATAAAAACAGCCTACTGCCATTGGCTGTTTTTTTTGTGGTTTTGTGCTCACCTATGACTGGGTGATTGTACTAATACCTTACAACCTTTATTACCCACCAACTCATGAAGAACTTTTTATTACTCTTAATGCTCATTTCCTTCTCTTCCATTGCTAATGCTCAGTTGCCTACTCCGGTGGGTTACTGGCCTATGAATGGTACACCGCAAGACTCAGTAGGGGTATTGAATGGTGTGTTGAACGGTGCCATTTCTACGGCAGACAGAAATGGCAACCTGGCAAAGGCTTATGAATTTGATGGAGTTAATGACCATATAGAACTAGTAGGCACTAAAGACGATCTGGCATTTATCCATAACACAGGAGTGTTTACCATTTCAATGTACCTTAAGATGGACAACCTTAATGATCGCAATTATATATTATCCAGTAGTTCTACCAGTGCGTATAAAGGGTTCTTGTTTATGTGGGAAACCTATGGTGGTGCACATGGTTATAAAAAGCTAAAGTTCCATCTCTCTAGTCCGGAATTTGGTACATGGCTCGTTAATGGAGATCAGCATTCCATTGCTGACAATAACTGGCATCATGTGGCGGTAGTTGGTAATGGTAGTACTATTCAGTTTTATGTAGATGGTCAGACTGATGGAACCCCTAAAGCAATAGGGGCCTTGGGAACAGGTCAGGCAGACTGGTCAACCCTAATTGGTGCTACTCCAACTACACCTAATGGTAACCCCTATTATGGATTCGATGGGGCCATTGATGAACTGTTGATCTTTGATGAAGCGCTCACCGGTCAGGAAATAACAGATATTTACAATGGGGTACTCCCAGATTTAACCATAGATGTGCCGGAAACGAATTCAACCATTCCCGGAGCTATAGGTCATTGGCCAATGAATGGAGATGTACTTGATCAAGTGAGCAATATGCATGGCGCAATTACCGGAGCTCAATTGACGGCAGATCAGGAAAATATAGCAGATCAAGCTTATTTGTTCGATGGCGTAGACGATCATATTGAGTTAACGAACTCAACTTCAAACCTGGATTTTATTCACACAACGGGTACGTTTACCTTATCTCTGTTTGTTAAAATCGATGACCTGAGTCAACGGCAGGTAATTATGAGTAGTTCTACAACCTCAGCTTTGAGAGGTTTTTCTCTGTTTTGGGAAATGTATGGAGGGGCATATGGTATTAATCAACTTCGTTTTGGAATGTATCCAGATCCCGCACTAGGCGATTGGCAATCCAAAGGGACTCAATTTAGTATTAATAATAATGATTGGCACCATATAGCAGTGGTAGGAGATGGAACGGAAATACAACTTTATGTAGACGGATACATTGATGGTGCCCCCACGGCAATGGGGAATTTGGGTACGTTTGGAGCAGATCACAATTTGTTGCTTGGGGCAAGCATGGATGCCAACGGGACCGTCTTTAATGGAATCCGTCTGGGAGGTGCTGTTGACAACCTTCAGATATATGATGTTGCCTTAAGCCTTGAGCAAATAAGCCATTTGGCAACTGGCGCTGAACCGGTGACACTGACACCCGGGAGTGGAACAAGTCTCTGGTCAGCGGATGAAAATGCCAATATTTTCTATGAGCAAGGAAAAGTAAGTGTAGGTGCACAGTATAGCCATGCCGATTACGCCCTGGCGGTGAAAGGTACTATTTTGGCCGAAGGCGTTAAGGTTCAAACCTACCCCAACTGGCCTGACTATGTCTTCGAACCGGGTTTTGATCTTCTTCCATTGGACCAGCTTGATAAATTTATTGAGTTGAATAGGCATTTACCCGGATTGCCCTCTGCTAGCCAGGTACTTAATAACGGTTTTGAATTAAGTCACATGAATGCCGTGCTTCTCAAGAAGATAGAGGAACTGACACTATATACCATCGATCAGGAAAAGATGCTAAAGCAACAGACTGAATTGATTGAATCACTGATCTTAAGACTAGAAAAATTGGAGAAGCAAAAGTGATTAGCAGTATTGAATCCTCAATGAACCTTTTTTGAGGTGTTGAAATGGAGATTTTCTTATCTTCAACCATTAGAATAACCGGATTGACAGATGAAGAGACTTATACCTTTTGCATGTTGCTTGATAATTCCACTGATGTTCGCATCCTGTGGAGACGATGAAGGAGGAATAAATACAGATTTATTTGGCGATTGGACCAAAGTGCGGACTGTGTTGAGGGAATGTGCCAATGCAAATGACAACAATTCTCAAACCGAAGTTTGCGACAGCGAAACCTGTGAAACCTTGACCCTTACGGATGATCTGCGTTATGAGTTGACAATACTTACCCGTGGTCAGGCCGCTGTTGAACAAGGACAGGTTCAGATCAGCGAGACCCAAATTCGCCTCTTACCCGATAACTCTACTTCAAGTTCCACCTATGACTATTCGGTCGCTGGCAGTTCATTGACCCTGAGCAATGTCACGGTAATTTGTATTGAAGATTTCGTGTATAATAAATAGCGGGCTTAAAAACTGATGAGCTTGTCTGCCTGGTCGTTGAGTAGCTGATTATAGAGTGCGTTGGTTATCTTCCCGTCAACAAAGTTCCTTTCAATGCCGGCCAATTTGGGCTTTAGAGCCAGCACGTGCATGCCCAGGTAATTGAAAATGTCGGTGAGATGCGACATGGCAAAGACACCACCCTGTACACCGGATGAAACACCAATCACAGCCGCCTTTTTGTCCTTTACGCCTTCTGGGTATTTCAAGCCATCGATAAATGTTTTTAACACACCCGGAAACGAACCGTTGTATTCTGGCACTACAAACACCAGCTTGTCAGAAGATTGTACCTTTTCTCTGATCACGTTGAAGACCTCATTCTTGCCATTATTTTCGTACAAGGCAGTTTCGGCAAAATCACCCGGCAGGTCTACCAAATCTACCACCTGGGCGGTGGCTCCCTTTGCGTCAAGAATAGATTTATAATAGTCGGCCACCTGGCGGCTTACCGAATTTTTCCTGTTTGTTCCTACAACTACCGTAATCATAACTTCGTCTGTTTGGGAGGCGCAAATAAAGCCAATTTTGTTTAGAAATAAGACTCATTTAAGCCTCAGATGTTTATTGAATGTATATACATGTAATTGGATATTGTGAGGAATGGTTCCCCAGGTCTTTCAGAAAAAATTGCATATTTGCTCATCTTCAATAAAGAGCTATGACATACATCGACCAGATCAAAGCAGCTACCGAGTACATTCAATCCCGCACCGATTTCCAGCCCAGATTCGGTATCATTCTGGGTACTGGCCTGGGGGCTTTGGTCAACGATATCGAAATCTCAGCCGAAATTGATTACGATGACATTCCCAATTTTCCGGTTTCTACGGTAGAGTCGCATCACGGCAAATTGATTTTTGGGCAGCTGGGCGGAGCGCCCGTAGTGGCCATGCAGGGGCGTTTTCATTTTTATGAGGGTTATAATATGAAGGAAGTCACCTTTCCGGTGAGGGTATTGAAGCTTCTGGGTATTGAGAAACTTTTCATCTCCAATGCTGCAGGGGGCATCAACCTCAATTATAAAATTGCCGACCTCATGATCATTGAAGATCACATTGACCTTACCAATGAGAATCCGCTTGTTGGTGCAAACCTGGACGAATTCGGTGGAAGATTCCCTGATATGAGCGCACCTTATGAACGCAAGATGATTGATGAGGCGCTGGCCATTGCCAAAGAGGCAGGCATTCCCTGTCATGAAGGAGTTTATGCTGGTGTGAGTGGCCCTAACCTGGAAACCCGTGCGGAGTATCGTTACCTGGGCAGAATAGGTGCCGATGCAGTGGGTATGTCTACAGTACCTGAAGTAATCGTGGCCCGGCACATGAACCTGCCGGTTTTCGCTATCTCTGCTGTTACTGATTTGTGCGACCCAGACAACTTGGAAGAGGCCAATATTGAAAAAATCTTATCAGCTGCTTTTAAGGCGGAAAAGGGAATGACTCAGATCATTAAGGGGTTGGTTGCGAAGCAGTAATTCCTTTACGGTCGCTTTATCACAATCTCCTGCACATCGCTGGCTACGGGTATGGCTTTGATGGCCTTGTCACTAGTCTGCAAGAAAACATAGTCGCTGTTTTTGCCAATGAGTTTGCCGCTTACTATTAGCCCTCCTCCTTCATAGACGATTTCTATTTTTTCAGTTGATTCCTGGAAGTCATTGAACTTCCTCTCACTGTAAAAGTCAGAAGCAATAGAAAGGTAGGCCACAGATAATATCGCCATCAAGACAGGTCGGACTCGTTGCATCCGATCACCGGAAATCCCGAGGTTAAAGAACTTGTAGCTCTTTGGCCATTTCCTGCCCCAAAGCTTATCAAACCTGTAAAAAATAAAAACTGCAAATGCCGAGGCGGCTACAAAACCGATCACTTCCAGGTTTTTTACAGGAGTCAGTAAAAAATCGAGTATGTCGGCATACTCGAAAATATTGATTGAAAACTCACGGTAATATTTATAGTCGAACATCATGCCTACGGCCACCGTGATAAGGTAGGCAAGCGTGATGTAAGCCTGAGTGTCTAGTTTAAAGCGTTGGCGCGTCATCGATGGTCAATATACACAACCCTACTAATTCTGCCTGCGTTCATAAGGCTCGTTTTCATTCAGGCGTTTTACTACCAGATAAATGAGTACGCCCAGGCCAATGGCCATTCCCAGACCAATAAGAAGTACAAAGAAAAATCCGATAATGGCCATTATTGGAGCTTTACAGCGGTTCCGTAAGCCAATATTTCAGCAGCACCCTGCATTACCATGGCAGTAGTAAGGCGAATGTTTACTACGGCATCGGCTCCTAGTTTTATTGCATCCTGTTCCATACGGTACATGGCCTGCTCTCTGGCTTGCGCCTGTAGCTGCGTATACTCGTCTATTTCTCCACCCACCAGGTTTTTAAGGCCAGCAAATATATCGCGGCCTACACTGCGGGCGCGTACGGTGCTGCCCCGGGCAATGCCTAAAATTTCGACTATCTCTTTTCCAGGTACAGTTTCGGTTGTAGTTGTGATCATAGTTAAAGAATTGGTTTAGCTATATATACGGATGAAAATAACAAATTTATATCGACTGATGATTGATGGACCTAGGTAAGACTAAGCGGTGAATGTAAAGCCCAAAGCCTTTTAAAATGGGTTAAATTCTATAATTTCACAGCATGGAGATTAATGGGAAAGTGGCCATTGTTACTGGAGTGAGCAAAGGCATAGGCCGGGAGACGGTTTACAGTTGTTGGACCAGGGAAGCATAGTGGCAGGTTGGGGTAGAACCTCACCAGAAATTGACCACGAACACTTCCACTTTTTCAAAACCGATGTGGCCGATTGGGGCAATGTACAGGCTTCTTATCAAGCGACTCGGGAGACATTAGGAACTCCAGTGGTACTGGTGAACAATGCGGGTATGGGCCATCAAGGACTGATTCACGAAATGCCTGTAGAGCAGTGGCGAGAAATGTTCGATATCAATGTGCATGGTCTGTTTTACTGCATTAAAGTAGCAGTACCGGGTATGATCGAACAGGACGAAGGGCATATTGTAAACATCTCGTCCATAGCCGGTACCAATGGCGTCAAAACCATGTCGGGCTATGTAGGCACCAAGCATGCGGTTACCGGCATTGGCCATTCCATTTTCCAGGAGCTGCGCGATTACGGCATTAAAGTCACTACAGTTTATCCAGGCTCTGTCAATACTAACTTTTTCGATGACATTGCCTTTGCCGATGCCAATGACAACATGATGCGACCACAAGATGTGGCTACCTCAGTAGTACAGTGCATCCAAACCTTTGACAACTACCATGTGGTAGACCTGGAGGTGAGGCCGCTTTGGCCCAAAGGCAGACCCAATAAATAAGCCCAAACTCCGTTACAGAACCAATGTCCATAAAAGTCAACCAACTCACCAAGGTTTACGGCAAACAGAAGGCAGTCGATAACATCTCTTTTGAGATAGCTCCGGGCGATATTCTAGGCTTCCTGGGGCCTAATGGAGCAGGCAAATCCACCACCATGAAGATTGCCACAGGCTTCATTCCGCCTACCGCTGGTTCGGTGCAAGTCATGGGACATGATGTGGTTGAAAACTCAAAAGAAGTAAGAAAAAACATTGGCTATTTGCCAGAGCATAACCCACTCTATCTCGATATGTTCGTTCACGAATACCTGGGTTTCATTGGCTCATTACATGGCCTGGTTGGGAAAAGCCTGAGAAACAGAGTAGCCGAAATGGTCAATCTCTGTGGGCTGTCAGTGGAGCAAAACAAACGCATTGGTGCTCTTTCAAAAGGCTATCGTCAACGCGTAGGACTGGCACAGGCATTGGTGCATGACCCCAAGGTGTTGATACTTGATGAACCTACCACCGGACTGGACCCAAACCAGTTGGTGGAAATCCGTAACCTTATCAAAGAAATTAGCAAGGAGAAAACCGTGATTTTTTCCACTCACATCATGCAGGAAGTAAAAGCGCTTTGCAATCGCGTTATCATAATCAATCGTGGAACATTGGTAGTGGATGAAGCGGTAGAAAAACTGACAGCCGGCACTGGAGCCATACTAAAAGTAGAGTTTCAAAACGAGGTTGACACAACCCTGCTGGCAGGGCTTAAAGGCGTGCAAAAAGTAAGGCGTGAAGGCAGCCAATATCTGCTGGAAACCAACGGAGACCTGGACCTGCGCGAACCGCTTTTCAAGTTCGCAGCCGAAAAAGGCTGGGTCATCCTGGGCATGCAGCGTGAAGAAAGAAACCTGGAAGATATCTTTCAACAATTAACTCAAGAAGAGCGTGTGGGCGATATTTCGTAAAGAAGTCAGGCAATTTTTAAACTCCCTGATCGCCTATATCGTCATCGGGGTTTTCTTAACCGGCATGGGCCTGCTCACCTGGGTCTTTCCAGATACCAGCGTGCTCAACTATGGCTATGCCGATTTGGAGACGCTGTTTACACTTGGGCCTTTTGTATACATGTTCCTCATTCCGGCCATTACCATGCGCATGCTTGCCGAGGAAAAAAAGGCAGGTACGTTGGAGTTGCTGCTTACCCGCCCTTTGACTTACAGTCAAATCATTCTGGGTAAATACCTGGCAGCCTTTGCACTGGTCATATTATCGGTGATTCCTACATTGGTGTATTACTATTCAGTATATCAGCTGGGCAACCCAGTGGGTAACCTTGATACTCCGGGTATCATTGGTTCATACATTGGTATTATACTGTTAGGAGGCGTATTTACGGCCTATGGCATTCTCGCTTCTTCGCTCAGCGAAAACCAGATAGTAGCCTTCATCCTGTCGGTCTTTCTCTGCTTTTTCACATACAGTGGTGTCAGCTCACTGGCTGGGCTATTTTCTGGCCAAACTGCCTTGTACATAGAGGAAATGAGCCTTTCCTATCACTACGATGCTCTTAGTCGTGGACTGGTAGACACACGAAACTTGCTCTTTTTTGTGAGTAGCGTGGTGATTGCACTGGCTTTTACATACTTAAAACTCAACGCTTCTCTCATGTCGCATAAGACATTGCGGATGAAAACATTGAGAAATGTGGCTGGCGCTCTGTTAGCTGTTTTATGCCTCAACATAATCGGGGCCAACTACTTTAAGCGCTTTGACCTCACGGAAGAGAAACGATATACTTTGCGCAACTCTACTGAAGAAATGCTGAGCTCGCTTGATCAGCCTCTGCACATAGAGGTGCTACTGGGGACGGATTTGCCCACCGGCTTTCAACGTTTCCAAAAGGCCATTATTGAGACCATCGAGGAGATTGGTATTTATAGCAATGTAAAGGTAACCTACTCTGTTAACGACCCCGGAGCAGCTGCTACTGAACCGGAACGCAGGGCGAATTACGACCTCAGAATGGGGCAGGGCCTTTCCGCTACGCGTATTTTTGCCAATCAGGATGGGCAGCAAACGCAGAAGCTCATTTTTCCCTATGTAATTCTCACTTATGGCGGCAGACAAGGTGCCGTATTAATGCTCAAAGGCAGCAGGGGAGCACCTTCTGAGGTCAAGCTCAATCAGTCGGTAGAGGGCATTGAATTTGAACTGGCGGTGGGTATTCAACGCCTCAGTGCGGTCAACCGAAAAAGGGTAGGCATTGTGAGAGGTCATGGCGAGCTCGATTCTCTCAGCATCAATGGCTTTGTTCGTGAAATGATTCAGTTCTATGATCTGCAGCCGGTTGATTTAAGAGTTGAGCAGGAAATAAGAGATTTTGATGCCATTGTGATAAGTGCTCCTCAAGAGCGATTCAGCAGGGAAGACAAGTATAAAATTGACCAGTACATTATGAGAGGGGGCAAGGTGCTTTTTCTCATCGATGCTATGCAGGTAGACATGACCAAGGCAGGTGGACAGGGTACTTTTGCCCTGCCTCGTGATCTGAATCTGGAAGATTTGTTTTTCAGACTTGGCGTGCGTTTTGAGTCTAATTATGTGCTGGATGTGCAGAATTTTGGTCGTTACCCTGTTTTTTCTCCTGATGCCGAAGGTACAGTGACTAATCTCAGATGGCCTTTTTACTTTGGGGCCGGTAACTATACCGAACACCCAATCACACGCAACCTCGATGCCATTTACACCCGCTTTACCGGCACTATAGACACAGTAGCAGCCAGGGGCATTAAAAAAACACCTTTGCTATTTACTTCGGTCAATACCAAGGTGATTCAGGCACCGGCACTCGTCTCGTTTGAGCAGATTGCCAGAGAAAATGATCCCTCTGCTTATCAGGCTGGTGTGCAGCCCATCGCTTACCTGTTGGAAGGTGATTTTACCTCAATGTTCAAAAATCGACCATTGCCAAAGCAGGGCGTGAATACAGCTAATTTCAAGGGGGATGGCGCTTCTACTAAGGTAATTGTGGTTTCTGATGGTGATATCATCGGAAATGAGATTATACGTGGTCAGCCTCTCGACTTGGGCTTCAATCCCTTTACCGAGGGTAATGAGGCCCCGATGTATGCCAACAAAGATTTTTTGTTCAATGCACTGGCTTACCTGACTGATGAAAGTGGCCTGATTACTGCCAGAAATAAAGAGGTAAGAATCAGACCCCTCGACAGAATTAAGGCACAGGAAGAACGCCTGAAATGGCAGCTAATCAACCTGGTGCTGCCCCTGGTGATCCTAGTACTTTTTGGGTTGACGAGACATTTGATACGCAAAAGAAGGTACAGCCGATTTAATAAATGAAACACATCGTACCGGAATTTCAGGAGCCTTATTATCATACTCCGCAAGGCTTAGTCGATTTTAAACTGGAACAAGCCGAACTCAAAGCGGGGGATTTATTAATCGACCTGGGCTGTGGTAATGCGGCAGTCATGATCAGGGCTGTGCAACTGTATAATGTGAGGGCAATAGGCTACGAAATACTGCCGGAAGCGCTGAAAGATGCGCGTAAAAACATAGCAGATGCCGGTCTTGAAAAACAGATACAGCTATTAGACAATGATTTTAGAGAGGCAGACATTAGCCAGGCCAATGCGCTGGTGCTTTATCACGGTAGAAATACGCTGAGTATGATTACTCAAAGCCTGGAAGATCAGTTTAAAACAGGCACAATCATCATCACCCACGACTTTGACATTCCAGGCTGGACCGAAGAGGCACACTTCAACTTTGAGCCTCAGACAGGTTTGCCCCATGAGGTATATAAATACAGGGTTGCCTAGTACTTCTCCAGACTGTTGTCTACTTCGTCTGCATAGGCCAGAATTCCGCCTTTCAGGTTGTAGAGGTTGTCATAACCATGATTGGCTTCCAGCCATTGAACTGCATTGCCACTACGAGCACCACTGCGGCAGTGGATGATCACTTGTTTGTCTTTCGAGAATTTATCTACGTTTTGGGGTACCGTAGCCAGAGGAATTAAT
>Ga0316204_10005111_pt1 | contig 22275 bp, 21 predicted proteins | sample 6monrhotite_MG_2_FD_205661 | JGI IMG/M metagenome (GOLD analysis project Ga0316204, IMG submission 205661) | Microbial mat bacterial communities from mineral coupon in-situ incubated in ocean water Damariscotta River, Maine, United States -... | ecosystem: Environmental > Aquatic > Marine >... | reverse complement strand
GTGCAGATTATTTTTTGGATACCAAAGCCTTACATCAAACATGGTTGGAAAAACAAGTCATAGGCACTAATGAGAATATAAAGGTTGATGATTTTAAAATTAAGGATATTAGCAGTTTGAATTTGTTTATGATTTTTAGCGATAATGCTCGGGGGCAACGCCTAAAAGATATCTTCGATGCCGGTATGGCAAAACTGATACAAAGTGGTGAACTTCGCAAAATATATGAAAAATATCATTTCCTTGAACAGATGCCGACATCCCTGCGGCATTGAATGCAGCCACCGCAGCCAAGTTTATATTTGCCGAGTATGGCGCCGTTTTCGTGGGTGATGAATGCGAATTCCCAGGCCGTTAAATGATCCGCCACGAATACAATCACTTGAAGTCGTTCAGCGGTATTCAATTTTAGCCGCACATTTATGACATTTATCTTGGGTATAAACAATGGCAGAACTATCTGAGTCAGAACACAAAATTTGTATGGATGTATTCTCTGAAGAAATTTCTAGTCAATTGGATACACCTATTAATACCATTAAATCGTGGTTAAGATGGGGAATGTAGAGATTGCAACAATGTAATATCGGAGTTGACACCTTTGCCCGAAACATGGCAGAACATTCAGGCCAAACTCAATATGGGTCAACAGCAGACCCAGGCTGAGCAAAAACAACCAAAATGAGAGTGATACATGAGCAAAATTAGTGACGACCCAAGAATAGATCCACGCATTAAGGCTATTTTTGGCTCTGTGTCTATGGCTGGAGGACGTGATGTCGAAAGTCGAGAGGCGGCGCTCGAATCAGCAAATTCGGCACGGGCTATCGCTACAAGGCAGATGGTTGCAGGATTTCTTGAAGGCTGTGATACCGAAGAGATAGCTCCGTCTGATGGACTGGTTGTCAGCGACAAGACCTTTACGTCTGCACCAGACGGCAACACTATAAAGATCCAATATATTCGTCCAGATAATGTTGATGTTTTGCCTTGTGTTTGTTATATCCACGGCGGTGGTATGGCGACAATGTCTTGTTATGATGGCAACTATAAAGCTTGGGGCAGGATAATGGCCGCTCAAGGTGTTGCCGTTGCTATGGTGGATTTTCGAAATGCTTTAGTGCCTTCATCAGCAGCTGAGGTCGCACCTTATCCAGCCGGGCTGAATGATTGTTTATCGGGTTTAAAATGGCTCATTGCCAACAGCGACAAACTTGCAATAGATCCCTCGCAGATCATCGTCTCTGGCGATAGTGGTGGTGCAAATTTAGCACTTGCCACAGCGCTGCGCTTGAAGCAAGAGGGGGACATCGGACTTATAAAAGGTATCTACGCTCTTTGCCCCTACATTGCAGGGCAGTGGCCTCTACCAGAAAATCCGTCTTCGACCGAAAATAACGGTATTCTTCTTGATCTGCATCACAACCAAGGTGCCATGATTTATGGCATACAAGAATTCGCCAAAGGCAATCCCTTAGCTTGGCCGGGCTTTGCCACCGAAGAAGACGTGCGCGGGCTAGTACCAACAGTAATCAGCGTGAATGAATGTGATCCCCTTCGCGACGAAGGTATCAACTTTTATAGACTGCTAATGCGAGCAGGTGTAAGTGCAACTTGTCGCCAAGTGATGGGTACCATTCATGCTATCGAGGTATTCCCCATCGCTTGCCCAGATATTAGTCGCGAGACTGCTTCGAGCATTGCGCATTTTTGTTTCAGCAAGCGCTAAGGGCTCTAGTAATAGGGGGTTATCAAGCCTAGAATCAGTTTGAAGATGATAGACATGGCGAAACTGCGAAGCCCGAAATCGATCTAGAAAGTCGCTGGACTGTCTCATTACAATATAGACGAGGAATAATTATGACTGTTAAAGTCACTATTGATTTAGAAAAGAAATTTACCGTTGTTGCTAACATCGATACAGTATTTGCCTTATTGTCTGACGTAGTAGGTTCTGTAAGTCATTTCCCTAAAGTAAAGGCGTTAACTGACCTTGGAGACAATAAGTTTCGTTGGGAAATGGAAAAAGTCGGTTTGGGTAGTTATGCGATCCAAACCACTTATGCCTGCCAGTATGTATCTGATGATGAAGATAAAAGCGTTGTTTGGACGCCTATAAAGGGCGAGGGCAATAGCCTAGTATCGGGTAAATGGCAGTTGTCAGACAAAGGTGAGGGCACAAATATAGCCTTTCAAACCAATGCGGTATTAACATTACCTTTACCTAGTCTGCTTAAATTGGTGATTAGCCCCCTAGTGAAACATGAGTTTACCAGCATGGTGGACACCTATATTGGCAACTTGAAAAGCGTGTTGACTTGATGTCCTCAGGGTCTTGAACCTGTGATCCTATTAACCAGCGCCCCATTCGTCATCCTTAATCGTAAATGGCTCAACTGCGTGTGTTTTTGCAATGAAGGTGATAACAACAAACACTATGTATACCCAAACCACCTCAAAATGCGCGTTTCAGAACGACTGGGGCGCTTCAATTCGAGGCGCGTCAATGACTGAATGTCGACCACCTTCTGAATTGGCGCAACGAAGAAGTGGAGTGCCCCAGTCGTTCCCTTTAGGGCGGGTTTTAAAGCGATTTATGCTGCGTTGGCCATTTTTGACTTAGATGACTAAGCCTGCAAATAGCCGCCTTGCCTAAATCGCTTTAAACTCCCGCTGAATCCGGCATTTTGAGGTGGTTTGGGTATACAATCCTAGCTTTTGAGCATTTAGCTATATGTTCGAAAAGTGATTTGGATCAATATCTGTATAGTTTCATACAATAGAATGGTTTCTGAATAAAAATCACATATAAGGCTTATTGCAAATGCAAATAGAAAAACATACTTTAGTCAAAGATTTTCCTGAACATCAGCACACTATTCGTCATCTAAAGATGAATGACCAGCACTTTGCGAAACTTTTCGACGAGTATCATGAAATAGAAAGTGAAGTGCATTCAATTGAAAAAAACGATCAGCCAGTAGCGGACGAGTATTTAGAGTCACTAAAAATACGTCGGGTTCATCTGAAAGATAAGTTGTTTAGCTTGGTAGTGAAAAAAGAAAGCGCACTCTAGGCGCTGTTGATCTTTTGTGTATGCAAATATTATTGTCTACAATAGCGCACTTTTATTAAATCAGGTTATTAACATGAACGATACTACCTCACTACCAGCTCTACCGGATCGCCTTTGAGTAATCCTAGTAGCCGATATCATGTGGAAGAAATTTTCGAACACAACATTGGTATACGCTTAAACGGCAAAGAGCGTACCAATGTCGAGGAATATTGCATCAGTGAAGGTTGGGTAAAAATCCCTTCTCCTAAAGCGTTGGACCGTCGCGGACAACCGCTTCTGATTACTCTAAAAGGAACGGTTGAAGCCTTTTATAGTTAATCCGAGTTCAGGCTAAGTCATTTTACTCTGAGGCGAGAAACCTTTTTTCAGGGCAAACGACCTATTATAAAGAGCGTTTTCGTAATTCTCTGAATAAGGCAAGTTGAGTACTGTTATCGAAAGTAAAAAAATTGGTGAAAACAGCAATTATTTGGTGAAAAAACTGCAGTTAAATCACACTATTAATACTATCCTATTGAAAATATTGAGTTTTAATTCTGGAACGGTCTTTGCTCTGTATATCTATTCCAACTAGATTTTTACTAACGTTGGCATAAATGGAGTATTTAAAATGTTTAGTTTCTTGTGTGGTTTAGTCTTTTTAATCGTTTGGATCATTCCAATTATTCTTATCGGTGTTTCTGATCGTACTAGCGGCGGTGAAAAGCTAGCATGGATCTTAGCCGTAATATTTGTATCCTGGTTTGCATGGATTTTTTACCTGTTGTTAGCGCCGTTGAAGTCTCGCCGTTACAGTGCGTAGCGTGCTGTACCACTAATGTTGTTATGTCACTGGGCAATTCTTTATGCTGATTGGTATCAAAGCCCGTAAGAATATTTCAGTAAGGTCAAAACAATAGTTGAATAACACACAGATATGGGTAAACCAAACTTAATGAAATGTTTGAATCTATAGTTGCTGGCGCTGAATACCAATAGATTGGTTTGATAGCCATAGGGTGAGATAAAGCTAGCGCTGGCGGCGAAGGCTACCGCTAATGCGAAGGGCATAATTGGCACACCTAGAGTTTGCACCAATCCATAGGCTAAGGGAAACATTAATGCTGCAGCGGCGTTGTTGGTGACCAATTCGGTGAGTATTAAGGTGAGTATATAGATCATTACTAGTGCCCAAATTGGGCTGACACTGCTTGCCCATGGGCCAATCAATTGCATGACTTGAGTTATTACACCTGACTTTTCAAGGGCGGTAGCTAGGCTTAGAGCGCCGACTATCACCACTATTAGATTAATCGGTATATTACGTTTAATTTCGTTGTTGGACGTCACACCAGCTATGACCAAAATGGCGATAAAAAATAGTAAACCCGTGGCCAAGTTTAAAACTGAAGTGGCTGCTAAGGCTACAGTGAATAAAAAGCCTCCTAGTGTTATCCAATCCTGACGACGACTTAGCTTAGTTTCCATCTTTTTTTCAGACAGAATAAAAAAGTTTTTGGTGAGGTTATGCCTCTGCATAAAGTCAGGGCCAGTTGCGAGTAATAAAAAATCACCGGATTGAAGTTTTATTTCACCTAATTTTCCCGATAAAGATTCACCATCTCGCCTAATGGCCACCACGGCCGCATCAAATAGTGCTCTAAAGCCTAGCGCCTTTAAGGTTTGTCCGATGATTTGTGCACGATTCGAAATGATCACTTCAGTGAGATTTTCACGTAACAGACCATTGGACTCTGCAAAGAGTTTTAAACCTTTGATATGGCTTAAGTTGCCGACATGTTGAATATTGCCAGAAAATATTAATTTGTCGCTTGCTTGGATAACCTCGTCAGGGGTAACGGGAGTGATAAGTTTTCCGCCTCTTGCGATTTCAATCAAAAACAATTCAGGTAAATTTCTCAGGTGGTTTTCTTCGACACTTTTACCGATTAATTCACAGTCGTCCTCTACGTCCGCTTCAATAAAATAGCTATTGTATTCGGTGTTTTTATTGGCTATTTCTGGCAATAAAGGGGTCATCAAAAACATCAACAACCCACAGCTCAAACCTGCCACTAAACCATAGAGTGTGAAATCCCAAAAATTGAAACCGGCGTGACCATGTTCAATTAAGAAGCTATCAACAATTAGGTTGGTTGAGGTGCCAATAAGGGTAACTGTGCCGCCTAAAATTGCTGAATACGACAATGGGATCAGTAGCCTGGAGGCATGGTGGTATTGATTTTGTTTTACCGGGCCAATCAAACTTGCCACTATGGCGGTGTTATTAAGTAGTGCAGAAGAGAAAAAAGTTAATCCAAATAACCGCCAATAACTGCTGTTAAAACTTGCAGTGACTAGTGTTCTGCCTAAGCGTTTGATCAGTGAGGTTTTATCTACCACTGAACTGACTAACAGTAGTAACACTAGGGTGATTAAACCTTGATTGGTGAAGTTGTGAATAACGTCACCAATCACTAGCTGCTGGCTAGCAATTAAGGCTAAAAGTGAAGCTGAAAAAATTAAAGATGGGCGCTCGTTAGTAGTAACAAGCGTCAATATAGTACCGGCAAAAATGGCTAATACCAGATACTGATTAATATCCATACTGTCTTATTCTTATCTAGGAATTATAGTTTACTAATGTCAGTCGCATTCCAATGAGGGAAATGTTTCCTGACTAAGTTATTAAATTCTAATTCAAATTCAGAAAACTGACCTGCACTGGCATCTTCTGCTACATCAATGATCATACCTGCACCCACTGTTCCATTGGTTACCCTATCAATAATGATAAAGGCACCAGTAGTACGGTTTTTCTTATAGGGATCGCACGCAACAGGCTGAGTCAACTTGATTTTGCCAACGGCGATTTCGTTTAACGCTAGACGCACAGTATCTTTGTGCTCCATGGAGTTCACATCAATTTGATACTCTACTTCGGTGACACTGCCGGGCACAAATTTAGTGGCAAACTTAAAACCGTATTGCTTATTAGGCATCATAGGCTCTTCATCCATCCACACCAAATTGGTTCTATAAGTATTGCTATGCAAAGGCAAGTTGTCGCTTTTGACTATCATGTCGCCACGAGAAATATCAATTTCATCTTCTAATGTGATAGTAGTAGTAAGAGGGGCATAGGCAACTTCCTGCTCACCTTCAAAGTTAACCAAAGCTTTTACTTTTGATTTTTTACCTGAGGGTAGGGCAGTAATGCTATCGCCGGGTTTAATCTGACCAGACACCACTGTACCAGCAAACCCACGGAAGTTTAGATTGGGACGCGTGACGTATTGCACAGGAAAGCGGAAATCGTCTGCGTTGATATCATCGTTAATTTCTACGTTTTCTAACATGGTCATTAAAGTTTCACCTTTGTACCAAGGTGTGTTTTCGCTAACGTTCACGACATTGTCGCCATCTAAAGCCGACAAAGGGATAAACTGGATATCTGGGATCTCTAATTGTTTAGAGAACTCTAGGTAATCAGCTTTGATTTCTTCGTAAACTGTTTCGCTGTAGTCTTTTAGGTCCATCTTGTTGACAGCCACAATAACGTGTTTGATGCCTAACAATGACACTAAAAAAGAATGACGGCGGGTTTGGGTTTTTACCCCTGCGCGCGCATCAATCAGGATTATCGCCACATCACAATTGGATGCACCTGTCACCATGTTGCGAGTGTATTGCTCGTGCCCAGGCGTATCAGCAATGATAAATTTGCGTTTATCAGTAGAGTAATAGCGGTAGGCCACATCGATAGTAATGCCTTGCTCACGTTCAGACTGCAAACCATCAACTAGTAGAGCTAAATCCACTTTGTCGCCGGTTGTGCCCACTTTTTTACTGTCTTTGGTGATGGCGGCAAGTTGATCTTCAAAAATCATTTTTGAGTCGTGTAACAAACGACCTATTAAGGTACTTTTACCATCATCTACGCTGCCACATGTCAAAAAACGTAACATGTCTTTCTTTTCATGTTGATCTAGATAGCCCAAGATATCGGACTGTAATAATATATTTTCGCTATTCATAATTAGCAACTCACCAAAAAATAAGGATTTAAGACGGATTCTTTTTGATTGTATCTAAGAGGTGCTGCATCTGCTTTTAACGCATCAGTTGCATCTTCAATTATGGTTACCTTGCCGCCAGCTGCTTCTACAACAGCCTGCGCAGCACCGGTATCCCACTCAGAGGTTGGGCCTAAGCGCGGATAAAGATGCGCTGCACCTTCAGCTACTAGGCATAACTTAAGGGAACTCCCCATAGCAACTAACTCAGTCTCGCCTTCCAAAGAGTCAAGTAAAGCTTGAATCTCAGGGCTTTGATGCGAGCGGCTACCGACTATCTTCCAGGTTTCGCCTTGGGTCCAAGCTTTGGGAAAGATATCTGCTTTTACGCCAGCAGTGATTTTAAAAGCACCTTCACCTAAAACACCCACATAGGTTTGTTCCAAAACGGGCGCATACACCACACCAAAAACGGGAATACCGTCTTTAATTAGCGCAATATTCACCGTGAACTCACCATTTTTTTTGATAAACTCTTTAGTGCCATCCAGTGGATCAACTAGCCAATAGGTATCCCAACTATTGCGTTCTTGCCATGAAATATCTGCAGATTCTTCTGACAAAACAGGTAAATCTGAAACTTGGCTTAAACCGTCAATAATACAGTTATGAGCGGCTAAATCAGCCTCAGTTAACGGGCTGTCATCTGACTTTTCATAAACAGCAAAATCTTTCTGATAGATATCCATGATTTTGTCACCCGCTAGGTGACTGATATCGATAATACTTTGAATAAGTGCTTGGTTTAACATCAAGCCACAATTCCTTTTTGTTTTAATAAATCAAAAAGTTGCTCGGCTGATTGTTCGGCAGTCTGCCCCGAAAAAGCTAGAGTGATTTCAGGATTTTCTGGTGCTTCGTAAGGTGAATCTATACCAGTAAAATCTTTAATATCGCCCTGTCTGGCTTTTTGGTACAGCCCTTTAGGATCACGTTTTTCACATTCTTCTATAGGTGTATCAACAAATATTTCAACAAATTCGCCATCGGCTAATAAACGGCGACAAAAGTCTCTTTCAGTTTTAAAAGGCGAGATAAAAGCTGTTAGCACTATAGTGCCTGCATCCACAAAAAGTTTAGATACTTCGCCAATACGTCTAATGTTTTCTACTCTGTCTTTATCACTGAAGGTCAAATCACCACATAAGCCGTGACGCACGTTATCGCCATCCAGCAAATAGGTATGTTTGCCATGTTCAGCTAATTTTTTTTCTAACAAATTTGCAATAGTGGATTTACCTGAACCACTCAAACCGGTTAGCCATAACACGCAAGGTTTCTGTTTTTTTGCTTCAGCTCTGCGAGCTTTATCAACATCATGCTGATGCCACACTATATTCGTAGCCATTAGAAATACCCCTCCATTTTTTTCTTCTCCATTGAACCTGAAGAATCATGGTCAATAACTCTGCCTTGGCGCTCTGAAGTTTTGGTCAATAACATCTCTTGAATCACTTCTGGCAAAGTAGCGGCTGTAGACTCAACTGCGCCCGTTAGTGGATAACAGCCTAAGGTTCTAAAACGCACTGAACGCATTTCAGGTGTTTCGCCTTCTTCCAATGGCATACGATCATCGTCGACCATAAAGTACACACCATCGCGTTTAACTACAGGGCGAGGTTTTGCTAAATACAGAGATGGAATTTCGATGTTTTCCATATAGATATACTGCCAGATATCTAGCTCAGTCCAGTTGGACATCGGGAATACGCGAATGCTTTCGCCTTTGTTAATCTGTGCGTTATAAACGTTCCATAATTCTGGGCGTTGGTTTTTAGGATCCCATCGGTGATTTTCATCGCGGAAAGAATACACACGCTCTTTGGCTCGAGACTTTTCTTCGTCGCGGCGAGCGCCCCCAAAAGCAGCATCAAATTTATAATGGTCAAGTGCCTGTTTTAAGCCTTGGGTTTTCATGATGTCTGTATGTTTAGAGCTACCATGGCTGAATGGCCCTACATTCATCTTCACTCCATCTGGATTGATGTGTACTAGTAGGTTCAGGTCATGTTTTTTGGCCATTTTATCACGAAACGAAATCATTTCGTGGAATTTCCAGGTGGTATCTACGTGCAACAATGGAAAGGGGATTTTGCCTGGGGCAAAAGCTTTACGCGCTAGATGCAATAATACTGAAGAGTCTTTACCTACAGAGTAAAGCATCACTGGGTTGTCGAATTCAGCCGCCACTTCACGGAAGATATGAATACTTTCCGCTTCAAGTTGCTTTAAATGGGATACGGTTGGGATCGAGTTAGACATGGCTTTCTCACGCAAAGTTGTTTGTTTATATTAAAAAGTTCTATTACTAGAACAATAACAAAAATAGACTGTAATCTGTATTCTTATTTGTGCTATCACAGTCTTAAATGACATGAAAAACACACTTTAATCAAGTTGCTCAAGAGTGTGTTGCACTTTGTCGAAAGTGTCTGCTACTAGTTTGTCATCTTGCTTACCCAACAAGCTGACAATAATTATCGTGAAGCTAGACACTAAAAAGCCAGGTACAATTTCATAGATCCACGCACTCAACACTTGGCCGTTTACGGTGATTGGCACATAAATCCATATCAATACGGTTATTGCACCGGACAACATGCCTAATATTGCTGATAACTTGGTCATTCGTTTCCAAACGAGGCTAATCAGTACCAAAGGACCGAAAGCCGCACCAAACCCAGCCCAAGCATTACTCACTAAGTCAAGAATTGTGCTGTTGCGATCATAAGCTAAATAAATTGCGATTAATGCTACTAAAGCTACTGATACTCTGCCTGCTGTAACTAGCTCTTTCTGACTGGCATCTTTGCGTAAAAATGCTTGATAAAAATCACCGGTTAAAGAACTTGATGTAACTAATAATTGTGAAGAAATAGTACTCATGATTGCCGCTAATATAGCGCCCAATAAAAAGCCACTAATTAATGGGTGGAAAAGTATCTGTGATAGGTAAATAAAGATGGTTTCTGGATCTTGCATAGCACCTTGGGTTTTTGTCACATAGGCAAGGCCTAATAGTCCAGTGGCAAGGGCTCCTGTAATAGAAATGAGCATCCAACTTATCCCTATTCTGCGCGCCGTTTTTATATCATTGACTGAGCGTATCGCCATGAAACGCACAATAATGTGCGGTTGACCAAAATAACCTAAGCCCCAGGACAATAACGATATGATACCTATAGCTGTCATCGCTTGCCCGTTGGAAGCATTCATAAATAGATCTAAAAAGTCAGCATCATATGTCGCCAGTTGTGTCGCCGCGCCGCTGAACCCTCCTAAGTCAAACAACACCACAACAGGTACTAACACCAAAGATACAAACATAATGCAGCCTTGTACAAAGTCAGTAATACTGACCGCCATAAATCCGCCTAATAGGGTATAAGCTACAACAACGCCGGCAGTGACATACAAGCCCATTTCATAACTTAATCCAAATGAAGACTCAAACAATTTGCCACCGGCTACCACGCCAGATGAAGTATAAAGAGTGAAAAATATTACAATCACTACAGAAGAAATTAGCCTTAAGCTATGGCTAGTGTCATTAAAGCGGTTAGCAAAATAATCTGGAATAGTCAGCGCATTTTTTGCAAGCTCGGTGTAAACACGTAAGCGGGGAGCAACCCATAAATAATTTAGATAAGCGCCTATTGCCAAACCTATAGCTATCCAAGCACTAGAAAGTCCAGATACATACATTGCACCCGGTAAGCCCATTAACATCCAGCCGCTCATGTCAGAAGCGCCAGCAGAAAGGGCTGTCACTTTGGGACTTAAGCTTCTGCCTCCTAACATATAACCTTCAACGTCAGTGCTGGATTGTTTAAAAGAATATAAGCCAATGCCAAGCATGACCAAAAAGTACAGGCCGAGGGATATAAAAGTATAGGGGTCCATTAAAGCTACCTTAGAAGTAAGTGACGAAAAGATATGAAGTTTTTAGCTGCTGTCGTATGCTAACAACTGAACGCACAATTCGCTAGTCAGATGCCAATATGTATATAAAAACCTTTGAACAATTAACTAAGGATGAGCTTTACGCCTTAGCGAAACTGCGCCAGCAAGTATTTATTGTTGAACAGAATAGTATTTACTTTGACCTTGATGATTGCGACCAAGATGCAATTCATTTCTTGGAGCATGATCCACAAGACCGCTTAATCGCTTATGCTCGATATAGAAAAATCTCGCAAATTGATGAAGTAAAAATTGAACGAGTGGTGTTGGCGGAGCAGGCTAGGGGACTAGGGTTGGGTAAGTCTTTGATTGTTGCTATGTTGAAGCATATTCAGGGTGAATATGCTGATGCGAAAATTACTTTGTCTTCACAGGTAGAAGCTAGTGAGTTTTATCAACGGTTGGGGTTTGTTGAGTTTGGGGAGGGGTATGATGATGGTGGGATCTTGCATATTGGGATGGTTTATCAAGGTGGATAGATTGTTTACGCCCTAGCGAGCATCGACAAATCGGCTGGAAAGCCGATTTGCACAGCGAATGCTGCCCTAAGGGTTAGACACACGGATGTGTCTAAAAAACATCCATTGGTGATCCAAAAGATACTCAGTCACCTGAATACAAAAAATGACGAAGTCGTCGAGCTATTGCCCCCATAAAGTCGAGCACCGCCTCAGATAAGTCTGTTTGAATCTCTTCGGGAATTAAACCCGAAGAGATTAAAAGCCTAAGGCGTTGACGCGTTATCAGCCGCCAGTTTTGCTGAAAAAAAGTTGGCGAATGTTCGGTAAATACTTCTCGGCACTGCCAGTGTTAAAGCAAACGATTTTTTGATTTGGCTTGACCAAGCCCTGCTCTTTGGCTTGGCTTAGGGCGGCGACGGTGGCCGCTCCCTCCGGGCATATCCAGATACCCAATTGTTGATAGATCTGTTTGCTGTGTTGGGCAATTTGCTGCTCACTTACCGATATCGCCCCACCACCACTTTGACGAATGATCCGTAAAACCCCTTTGTGGCCTACGCCTCCGGGCACATTGATACCGGTGGCAATGGTTTCGCCACCATTGGTGGCAACAGTATCGTCCAAATTATTATCGATAGCACTGACCACGGGACAGTTTGCCTCGCTTTGCACCGCGATTATCTTGGGGCGTTTCGCACCAATAACACCCAATTTTTGCAATTCATCAAAGGCCTTCCACATGCCCAAAATACCGGTTCCGCCGCCGGTAGGATAGAGAATGACATCAGGTAGAGACCAATCTGCTTTGAGGTTTGGCCAGGGCTCAGCTAATTCCAGACCCATGGTTTTTTTACCTTCAATCCGCCAGCCCGGCTCTTGAAAGGTTGCACAGTTAAAATATCCCCTAGGCAGATACTTTTCCTTCATTAAGCCCGCGGCTTCACGGATTGTCCCTTGCACCAGATCGAGGCTGATCCCCGGGTGTTGCAAGCTATACGCTGCCACTTTACCCATAATTGGCATTGGTGTGTCATCGGGCATGATAACCGCCACATCTATATCGTACTCTACGCCATATTCTGAAAGAGAATCACCGGCGTTGCCCTGAGTGGGTACAGCCAATTTTTTTAGTCCATAGTGACGAGCCATCGTGGCCACTACCGCCATGCCACGATCTTTAAAACTGCCGGTAGGATTAGCGCCATAACCAGGATGGGGCTGGCCTTCTTCTTTTAAATAAACCTCTAAACCCAAACTTTTGCACAGGGCATACTGACTGATATCGATGATTGGTGTGTGCCCTTCTCCTAGAGTACATACATCATTTTCCTGGCTGCTGATATCAAAAGGTAAGAGCGGACCAAAACGCCACATGTTGTTTATGTGTGGGTGATACCAGCTCATCGAAGGATGATCTTCGGCAATGTGTCCCACATTCACCACCATCTGCACGGGGCGGCCATCCAAGGGACACAGATTCATGGCCTTGTCCGCCGTATACAGAGCTTCGCATTCAGTGCATTGATAGTGTTTGATGTATTTCATTGACGAGCCTTAGTGCTACGGTGAATTTTTCATTTAACTACAATAGCAGCTATTTTCCTGAAATAATTGTGTCTGACAGAGTGGGCGGCTAATGTAACGGCACAGGCGTTCAAGTTTTTCAGGCTCATCGGCATTGGCGAATACTCCCGCATGTAATGAGAAACCTGATGTGTTGGCCAACTGCCCGTATTCACCTTCATTGCTCGCAGGCAGTGTGCACAGCGTACTTTTAGCCATTGATTTCGATAATATCATCGTATATATGTTTAGTGTGATTGATGATATTTTTCCCTTTTATAGGTCGGTATTAATTTATTACTTACCCGTAGTAAAACACATCGAGTTTATTACCATCTAGGTCACGAAAATACGCCACATAAAAGCCATCGCCACCTTCAGCACGCAAACCAGGTTGCCCCTCATCAGTGCCGCCCAGCTCAAGTGCCTTTTTGTGCATTTGGTCTACTTGGTCACGTGAGTTGACTTGAATACCCACCATGACTCCATTTCCTACCGTTGCTGGCTGCTCATCAAAGGGCTTCATGATGCATAGCATGGGTTGTTCCATATCAGTGCCCCAGGCATAACCACGGCCTCCAAACTCCATCATGCGACTACAGCCCATTTCAGCCAATAAAGTGTCATAAAATGATGCTGCACGAGACAGGTCATTAGTACCAAGAATTACATATCCAATCATCAGGTTTTCCTTGTAAACATAAACGTTAAATTAGGTAGTGCATGGCTTATAAATTAATAAGCACGTGCACCAAAAGTTACCAAGCATTGAATCTTGTACCTGAGCCTTCGATGTTGGGATTGTTCATGATCGCTGGGCTGTTTTTATTAAAAAACGCACCACAAAAACAACATAATTTGTCCGGTAGTATCTCGTGATTAGGTTGGCGCAATGTTGATAAACATTATGCCAACCGACATACAACTAGCCATGCTTACCTCAGATGGAAAACCAGAATACTAGAGGCTATTTTTGTTGCGCACTTAACGCTTATAGTTTACTTTTCACATACATTAACAAAACATAATGCTTTGTTGGCGTTTTTTGGGAACTGTGTGGAATTCGAATTAAACCGACGAAAGACCGATAACAAATATTCTAAAACAGTAGAAATTTATGTCACTTTGTTTGGAAATTTTGAAGTTTCAAACAAGGAGCGACAGTCAATCCGCATAGCTGACAAAAAAGCGAAAGCGATTCTAGCGCTTTTATGCTTGTCACCGCAGCGTAGGTTGGATAGAAAAACACTGACTGAATTGCTCTGGCCCGGCAGGTATGCTGCACAAGCAAAATCAAGCTTGCGGCAATGCATATTAAAGCTGAGTAAAACCTTTGAAGTCTCCCACCCCGATTTTTTGCAAGTGTCTAGAGAACAAATCAGTGTTAATGAGCAATTATTCTCAAGCGACGTGCTCGAACTGGAAAACGCAATATCCCATGGTGATATAGATGATGCGCTGACGTTGTCGACGCAATTCAAAAATCTTAACTTTTTTGAAAACATTAGCGTGAACCAACAATTCGATTTGTATGCAGCAAAAATGATTGAGCATATAGAAGTAGAAATTGAGACTAATGTGCAGCAGCTCAAAACGTTTGCCACGGATGAACAGGCAGTAGAAAAAGGGCATGCGTTACACAAACTTTGGCTTGCCAGACTCGAGCAACAACGTAAAACACCTATCGCTGTGCTTCCTTTTACTCTTATGCCAGATGACGCCACTCAAGCGCATATCGGCCAAGGGATCACTGACGAGATTATCCATTTATTAGGACAAGTACCACAGCTACAATTGACCGGACGTCGCTCGTCTTTTCTTATTGCAAACACCGATAAATCCGTTCAGGAAATTGCTGCAACGCTGAATGTCAAATATTTAATTGATGGCAGTGTCAGAATGAGTGGCAATGCATTAAAGGTCGACGTCCAGTTGCTAGAAGGAAAAACAGGCTTTCAAATATGGTCTGGGCAATATCAAGGGAATGCTAACAAACTTTTTACCTTACAAGAGAATGTGGCGGTTCATCTAACCAATGAGTTAGAACACATGCTTGGCCTAAAACTTGTTTTGCCCAAAGTTAATCAAATGACGGTAAGCCAAAAAGCCTACGACTTGTACTTGCAAGGTCGAGCCTTAACCAAGCGAATATTTGGAGAAGGCGTTTTAGAATCAGCAATCAGTCTATTCGAACAAGCATTAGAGCTAGATGACAATTTTTCAGAGTGTTGGGCTGCGCTTGCTGAAGCTAATGCTTATGTCATGGTATTCACCCCCTGTTTGGATAAATCGCCGCATCGCCAACGTCTAGCACAGTGTGCCGATAAGGCCTTACGCATTGATCCCAAATGTGGCTTGGCTTTAGTCATGAAAGGCGTGTGTTGCTGGGAGCAACATAACCCGTGCGAAGCGATTAAACTGGCCTATGAAGCCTATGAAGTTGCACCCAATGACACAGCAGTAGTAGCCCGACTAGGCTCCTTTCTTTCATATATTGGGCATACTAAAAAAGCCCTGCCCTTTGCCGCCAAAGCTGTCTCGTTAGAGCCGCTAGATGCTAGGCACTCTCTGCACCTCATCGCAATTCTATTGAATCTTGGTGAGGTAGACGAAGCGATTAAGATTGGCCATAAGGCGGTTTTAGTTGGCATGCCTTCAATCATATTGGCACATGCAACATATGTAAAAGGTGACTTTGAATTAGCCGTAAAACAATATTCACAAACACGGATGATGATGAATGCCATTATGAATGTACCTTCTGGCGACAGGCCCATGACAGAGGGAGAACTGGATGAGTATTGGCATGTAGTTTCCAATGGCGTGTGCAGTGGCCGATTAGAGGATCGTCAAAAGTACTGTCAACTCCTAGATTACATGTATACAACCGTGCCTGATAAATACGACCCGTCAATTGTATTTCCCGCTGTGTGGATGGGATATGCCGATATGGTGTTTAAGACCCTAGGTGAACGCATGACTGGGGCCAATTTCGCTATATTGCCCTACCTATGGGGGCATTCTGCGCCAGCCAATACTATTCGAGAACACCCTGATTTTGAGCGCTTTTGTGATTCAATCGGCCTCACTAAGACATGGGAAACTTTTGGTTGGCCCGATGTGCTGAAAGAGACGATGCCGATATTGTAGTAATAGTGCAATTGGGTTCTTTCAAAATCTGAAACCCAGAATTAACGCGTTATTAACGCTTTTGAGTTTGAGTAATTTACCTCGAACCGATAGTCTCAATAAGCAACGCAATACTTACACCTAACGAGACCATACGGTAAAGGAACTTCACATGAAGAATATGCCAAGAATAATGATGTTAATTGCCATTGTATTTTCATTCTCAGTAGTCGCTGACGATGTAAAGCAAACGGTTGCGCAAGACTACGATGATTATCTTAAAGAACTATTCATCCATTTCCATGAAAACCCAGAATTATCTTTGATCGAGACTAAAACGGCAGCAAGACTCGCCAAGGAACTAAGATCGTCTGGCTTTACAGTAACCGAAAACGTCGGTGTTGAAATAGACGGTTTGCCATCAACGGGTATTGTTGCGTTAATGAAAAACGGTGAAGGCCCAATGGTGATGATGCGCGCCGATATGGATGGTTTGCCAGTACAAGAAAAATCGGGTTTATCTTATGCGTCGAAAGCCAAGCAAGTTTCACCCATTACGGGTAAAGAAGTGTCGGTTATGCATGCTTGTGGCCACGATGTGCATATTACTAGCTTGGTCGGTACAGCACGTTATATGGCGGCGAATAAAGACAAATGGTCTGGCACATTAATGTTGATTGGGCAGCCAGCAGAAGAGAGAATAATGGGCGCTAAACAAATGATGGATGCCAATATATGGGAAACGTTTGGTAAGCCTGATTATGCGCTCGCGTTCCATGTTGCTGCTGGTGAACCATTGGGTAAGATAAATGTGTTCAACGGCTCACCGTATGCGGGATCGGATAGCGGTAATCTAGTTATTCATGGCGTTGGTGCACATGGTGCGAGTCCACATTGGGGCAAAGATCCTATTGTATTGGGTTCACAAATAGTGCTCGCACTACAAACATTAGTATCTCGTGAACTTAGCCCGCGTCAGCCTGGTGTTGTGACTGTCGGCTCTTTCCACAGTGGTACAAAAGGCAATATCATCTCTGACCGCGCTGAATTGCAACTTTCGGTTAGAAACACCAATCCAGAAACACGAAAATTACTGTTGGACGGCATCAAGCGTATCTCCGAAAATTTAGGCCGCGCCGCCGGTTTACCCAATGACAAACTACCTGAATTCGAAATCGCCCAAAGCACACCGCCAACCGTGAACGACGATCCGCTAGTCGATAGGCTAAGAGCAGTTTGGAAGAAAAACTTAGGCGACGATGCTGTGTTCGGGTTTGCACCTGATCATATGGGCGCGGAAGATTTTCCACAGTTCACTAGCGACCCGTACATTCCATCGGTCTATTGGGATGTAGGAGGAACAGCATTGGATGAATTGCAATTAGAGCAAGAGGGTAAGCTAAAAATAGCTTCTCATCATAGCCCACTGTTTAAAGTGTCGCCAGAAAGCGTAAAAGTCGGTACTGAGTCCACCATATATGCATTGATGGAACTGTTAGGTAAATAAGCGCTACCAAAGGATCAGAGTCTGACGAATCCTCACATCAGATGAGTTTCTGGATAATATATCGCCAAATGAGCAAACTCAAAACTGCCTTTAAATACAGCTGCTAGATGGGCTAGTTGTATGACCATAATAATAATTGATAATATTGGATTGCGTGTCACTAGTCCAAACGTCGGCAAAAGCCTAAAAGGAAGGAGTCATTTGACTTTTTTATATATTACTTCCCTAGACCAGTCATTTGTTGCGAATTGAATGTGTCTGGTGTAATATCGCACCAGATGCATATGGAGAGTAACATGCCTAGACAAAGTGTCACATTGACAGAAAGCAATAATTGTTGGCTTAACGCTCATGTTGAAAAGATTGGTGACTATGCGAATAAGAGTGAGTTGATTAATGATTTAATAAGACGTGCAAGGCGAGCCGAGTTTATAAATCAGAAATTATCAAAAGCAGAAAAAAGTAAGTTCGTATCCCAGTCACCAGAAGAAATTCTTGCCGAGTTTAAAGAGGATCTAATAGAGTAAATGTTCGAATACCGCTTAACGGAAGAAGCAAAAGAAGATTTGCGCAGAATCTATGAATATGGATATGAGGAGTTTGGAGAAAGCCTAGCGGATGAATATTTTCACAGCTTCTTCGAAGCCTTTATCAAGATTGCAGAATCGCCTTTAATATATCAGTCTGTTGACAATATTCGACCAAGTTATAGACGCTGTCCACATCGTTCGGATGTTATTTACTATCGAATAAATCAAGACACAATTGAGATTATGGCTGTTATTGGCGGTCAAGATACTGACGTTTGGCTTTGATTAATAAATTAACAATAGATTCAAATTTAGTTTTTTGTAATTGACTGTAAAGCCGGCGAATAACGGCCGTTTGAAATTGGTCATTATTCTACGTATTTTATAACATCCCCAGCGTCACTCCTGCGCAGGAGTGACGTGGATTATATTGAAAAAAGAGGTGGTTCAATGTCCGCTCATGGCACTTTTCGCCCATTTGAGTAGAAATTCTCACAGCTTTTTTACCGATTAAGAAATATCAAACATTATTTTAAATTATCCAACATTATTACATTCAACTTAGAACTCTATTAGTTATAATTAGATTAACACTAAATATTATTTTATTGATTAATTTAGATTGCAATGTACACTAAAACTTAGATTTACTCAGAGTAGTGTGGATAGGTGTGGAGCATTTTTATCATCTCGTAGAAACAAATGAGAACATAGATATTGGTGATGTTGACCCAGCTGAGGATGGAGGTTCTTTTAGCGTTGATAAGCCTATGTCATTCAAAGGTGTACTGATGCTATTTACCAGTGATGGTAAACCAGTGTTTGAACCAAACGCTTATATCTTGAGTCGTCGAATCGTAGAGGGTACTAAGGATGTTAAGCCAACATGCTTCCATTTGTTACGTTATTTCAGATTTTTGGATGCCAACCAACTAAAATGGAACGACCACGAGGAACAGTTACAGCGTTACCCTATCTTTCTTTATCGAGGTTATTTAGATAGCCAAATAGAGAAAGGCTGCTTGACGCGCAATACTGCCGTATCAGCCCTGTCCATTGCGAGACGTTTTTACCTGTTTTGTTACCGTCATAGGTATATTACACAGTTGCCTTATGAGGTTACAGGCACAACTAAATATGGGCAAACATTAACGGATTGCTCAATCCGAAGCCAAAAAAGAGAAACCAACCTGCAACCACTTAATGGCCTTGATATTCAGCATGTGAGAGATAACTGGCACTGCAACGGGTTGAGCTTGGAATTTCGCTTAATGGTCAGTGTGGCGCTCTCGGTAGGGCTTCGTGCTATTGAGGTTACAGACATTAAACCTAAACACTTTGCTATCCCCAAAAGCTTTAGCGGAAAAACATTAACGGGTATTTGGATTGGCTCTGACCACGATTGTAAAACGAAGTATGGTATTAATCGTCAGGTCTCAATGCCGATTTGGCTGATGAAGTCTATTAATCAATACCATCAGAGTGATAGGTATAAGAAACGGCAGCAATTGTATTTTATGAGTACGGGTGACATGAGTCCTCCCGCTTTCATCAATAAAGATGGAAACCCCTTTACGTCCAAAAGCCTCAACACACTTTGGGCTAAATTAAGAACTGCTATACAAGAGAACAGCAATCCTCATTTTAAACACAAATTGCATGACTGTAGGGCGACTTTTGGGGCTTATAAGCTTGAATCATTAAATCAAATAAAAGAGCTATCCATGATGCAAGCATTAAAAATGCTCAAGGATGAAATGGGTCATAAGGACTTGGAAACAACCATGCTGTATCTGAAACATTACGAAGGGAACCCAGAGAAGAACCAAATCCCAGAGATAACGATGAACTTACTTGATAGTGAGACCCTATCATGACCAATGTGATAGAGGCAGAAATTATAGATAACGCTCGCAGTTATCGCTCTGCTCCAACAGAGAAAATGCTCACCGATAACACCCTGTCCACGATTACCAAATGGAAGTATGTGTGGAAAAATGATAAGGGATGCAATTCAACATGTGATTTTTCGGAGCTAAAGACCTACGTCACCGATGAACACATTCGGTTATTAATTTCCAAATTCCAACAATCAGGGTGGGCCGGAAGCAGCAAAGTAGCCCATTTTAATCTTATCAGAGCAGTTCTTAGATACACTTTCAATGCTCAAGGTCGAGAGCGAAAAGTACAACAGGTACAGTTCTCTCCTGAAACGTGCCTTCAATATATCCATGCAACCTATCTATCAATGGCAAGTACAGGTGAGGGGTTGCATGGCAAACCTATAAGTGCAAGCACTCTTGGTCACAAGAGTTCGATCTTAAATTTAATCTGTAAAAAGTTTGGCTTCGGGCAAATCCCTAAAGCGGCTCGCAACCTTAATACTCGCTCAGCGTCATTGGGTTCTGATAATTACACAACTAAAGAGTTGCGAGCTATTGCCTTTGCGTTTCTAGCAGACCGCAAGGCATTGTTAAAACGTTATTATGATGATTCAGTGTCTGACTACCAAAGGAGAGTGGCATTTGATAGGTTGGTCTATAATGCGGTGTTTCTGACCATTTATTATCTCGGAACAGGTCAAACAGAAACCTTAAGCATGTTTTTGGACGATGAGTGGGTGTGTCACAAATCAGGGGCGGGTCGCATTAGTATCGAAGGTTTTAAAACGCGTGGCAATGTGGTTGAACGTCGATCTTTCACACCAAGAGCAGCCTGTAAAAACTTTTTTGAATCACATCTAACCCTATCAAAGCGACACTCTGTCTCTCTAGGATTGAATGAACATTGCCTATTTCGAAAGTTAAACGGTAAAACTCCAAACAGTGATCATTTACATTTCTATACTCATGATTATTTGGTCAAACATTCTCAGCACATCCAAGCCTTAATTGAAAATAATCCTGATTTTCGTTTGAACTGCAATCTACTTAAGTCGTCAATTAAGCAGTTTGCCGAACAAAAAATGGGACGAACAAAAGCGGCTGAAAATACCCGTAATGTTCCTGGTACTTATGACAACTCTAAGTACGGCAAAGTCTCGAAAGGAGAAGCGAGAAGCCAGCTGGCGTTTGGTTTAACGGCACTACATCATTTAGGCGAAAACCCTGATGGTGGAACGGTTATTGCTGTAGCAAAGGCAAAGGAAGCGGTCGGTGAGGTCTATTCTCACGATGAATGGGAAGCACTTAAGGAAAATGACAAAGAGCACAGTGTTGTTGAAAATCAAAATGGTGGCTTTTGCAAAGGGGCTGACACACCAGAGAAAAGAGCGTTCCAAAAAACCGTAGACAAAAGCGGTGTCCTTTCAGAAAAAGAAAAATCCCAAATGGGTTGTGGCTTCGTTGTGAAATGTTTTGGTTGCTCGAACTTCGGTGTAGTTGACGACGCACATGATATATGGCGGTTACTGTCCTTTGAGAAACGACTAAATGAGGCAATGATTGCACATCAAAACGTAGAGCATTTCATTACCAACTTTGGTGAAGTAAAAGCCAATCTGAATAAACTTAAGACACGATTTAAGAAAGCGCATTTAAAAGCTGCCATAAAGCAACTTGAGCGTGAGTGTCACCCTCTGTGGGATGAAGACTCAGTGATGGATATGTTTAAGGGGTAGGATATGTACAGTATTAGTATGGATTTCAGTCAATTTGAGCAACACGCATTGCCAGAGTCTTCAGGCCAGTTCGTGATGCCCAATAACAAAACGGTAGTCAGTGTAGATAAGGATGGAAACCCTGTCTCTTATTTTGGCGATGATGTTTGGGATTATAATGCATTCTTTAACCTCACAAACGATACAAAATCAGTTTATCAAATCAATTTCCATCCTAACAAGCATAACCTTAAGTTACTCGAAGAGTTGAAGCAGCGCATGTATTTTCTTATATGGGGCGCTAAGGGAGAGCTGCTACGCATGGAGGGCAAGGCCTTCCGTAAGTTCAGTAATTGCCGAGCAATTGGGGAACAAGTAAACCGTCTTTTA
>Ga0316204_10005110_pt1 | contig 22275 bp, 21 predicted proteins | sample 6monrhotite_MG_2_FD_205661 | JGI IMG/M metagenome (GOLD analysis project Ga0316204, IMG submission 205661) | Microbial mat bacterial communities from mineral coupon in-situ incubated in ocean water Damariscotta River, Maine, United States -... | ecosystem: Environmental > Aquatic > Marine >... | reverse complement strand
CCGGTATTGCAGTGACGTTCATGATGATATTGATATATGTGCCTATTATTCTGGTCTTTTTCATTGTTGCCAGGCGGCGTTTGCATGATCTGGATCGTACGGGCTGGTTAACGTTGTTGATGATAGTGCCACTTATAAATGTGTTGTTTGGTTTATATCTACTATTTGGTCCAGGTAGCCCTGAAACAAATAAATATGGTCCGCCACCCCAGGTTAATACGGCGCTGGAAATCATAGTGGGTTTAATAACGCCCATTGTGATTATTGGTATTTTAGCGGCAGTGGCCATACCGTCGTATCAGGGTTATGTGGAGAAAGCAAAACAGGCACAAACCCAGTCACAATCTTCTACGCCTTAGGTGTTTTAAATATCGGGTGACTAACTATATGGTTATGCGGAGTACAGGTTACTCGTCATGGTCAATATGGATATCATTTGGAAAGGGTTTACCTGAGCCTGTTTCTATAGCATCTTTAAGGCTCATTAAAAAAGTCGCCCATTTCAGACTGCAGTGCCCCATAAAATCACTTTGCGCCTGCCAGCCTGAATGAGAAAACAAAACATAAGTTTGATTATTTTTAAAAGTTAATTGAAATTGAACCTCAGTACCCATCCAGTCTTCAGGCATGGAGCCGGAATGTTTCCATTTAACGAGTTTGTCTGGCAATAAGTCGGCGACTTCAAAGTCAGGGCCATCACCATTAAACCTGAATTTTATGATTGAGCCTATATCGCCAGCACCAGTGGTATCAGTTGTCCACCACTGAGCGAGACCCTCATTTGTGGTTAATTTGTTATATACGTGACTGGCTGAGGCCCTGATTCCAACTTTGTGTAAGATATCTGGCATGTGTTCCTTCCAGTTCAGTCATACATAATCGCAATAAAGCGGGCTTTAAACAGGGCTAACCAAGGGAAACAATTTTATCGACTATTGCAACTGCAAAAGCTAAATAACAACTGGTGTTATCAGTGTCGCCCTGTTTACAGTTATTCAGGTCTTCAAGGAACTGAACTGTAGGTTGTCTATAGTCGAGTGGAATGCTCTTAATGGCTTTTTCCAGATTAAGCCCCACTTCATCGCTGGCACCGGCATCTGATTCATATGCATTCCAGTAAGCTTTGGCGGCTTTTTTAATGGATAAAGTACGGCCATTAGCAATAATTTTCTCGAAGGCGGCTTTAGCTGCGTCGTTCTGTACCATAATATTCTCTTGTAGTCTGTGTATAACGAGTGATCTGGTATATAGGCCAGTCAATACTCTTGTCTTTTATAGTGTAGTTCAATAGAAATAAGAAATGCTGAAAATTAAGGGTAAAATCAGAAGTTAGAATGCCTCGGATTTGGTTAAAGGTATTTCAATAGGAAGGTGTCTTAAAGAGTGGGGAAAGAGGGGCAATATAAGGCGTATTCTTGTTAATAAATTGTTATACGGTTACATGGGTATTAAGCCGGTGATTGATAGATTTGTTTTATTATTTATGACCCATATGTTAACAACATTGTAATCCCTTTCATAATTTACAGTGTATGTAGTTGCAGCTTCTGTATCTATTGTTATAGTTATTTTTTTATGGTGTTTGATATCATCATATGAAACGGCAAATGTTTGCACGCCTGGTTTTAATGTGACTAGTCTTGTTTTATTTCTTAGGCTATATGCAAGATTAGTTTTCTTTATGTCATTTTCAGTGATATTTTGGAAGTCACTCAATGACAAATGATCAGAGATTGTAGTAATAGTCGTTACCTGACTAGAAGGCAGACCTAGTGTGTCTTGTAGGTTTGCATATGAGGCTATTCTAGGAATATAGCAAGACGTTAGCGACGAAGCTATTATAATTAATTTGAATAACAATCCCACGGTTTTCATTGTTTTAAAATATCACATAACATTTACATTAACGAGTATTGGGCGATATTAAGGTAATGTTTAATCGATAAGGGTGTTGTTGGATGCTATTTATGTAGAGCATTCTTGATGAAATAAAATGCACCCTTGGAAACCTGGCTCCAGTTTTTACTGAGTGGGCTATTTAAAGGTTGCCAGAAAAAACTAAATATCTTGCCACCATCATCTTTTGTCTCAAAGTCCCATGTGTCTGGTAGTATATCTTCGTAGTGCATCAGACAGAACCCCCAGGTCTGGTTTTTTGACGTAGCTTTCCAAACACCCAGTTGCTTCACAACCTGTGCATCAATACCTGATTCTTCCTTAAGCTCTCGAACACATGCATGTTCAAGTTTCTCACCCTTTTTTATACCACCTTTTACCAGTTGAATGCCCGCTTTGTGATGTTCAAATACAAGCATTTCAAGTGTATTATTTTTGTTTCTTAAAATGACTGGGCAAGCTTTATTCATGGTGTTTTACTAAAGTATGTGATGGAGATAGTAGTATATGTTTTTTTGAAATATTTTGCATTGATATAAAAAGATATGGAAAGAATTTAGCCTGGCGAGCCACAAAACGAAAATTTTGGGCTCGTTGAATAACAAAATAACTATGTGAATTAAAAGTGTTAATTTATTGGTGGCACGGTCTTAATCCTGAAGTGCTATGGTTGCCATTTTCATAGTACTTTCAAATGATTCTGCACCCGCAATAAATAAACCATTATGGCAAAACATGGCATCATCAATACCGGTTACTTCTTTAAGTTCATTATCAGACAAGCCAGCCCATTGTTTAGGCAATGATTTTCTGTTTTCGAATGAACCCAGTTCTACAGGCACAGTTTGAATTCGCCATTGTCCTGTCTGAGAAGGATAAACTATAAATAACGCTTCTTCAGATAAGGCGTGAACTGTTCTTTTCCACGGAGTATATTTGTCTAATACAATCACTCTTGGGTCTTCTGCAGTATCAATAGCTTTAGCCACAATTTCTTTTGCACTAATTCCACCGTTAGCGGATGCAATGAATCGGGTTAAAACCCGCGATGCAAAATCAACCGCTTCATCAAAGCAGGTGTCAAAGTGACTGTCTTCTTGCCAGGTCGGGTTAAACATGGAAATAGTTTGACTGAGACTGATGCCTGTAGAAACGCCTTCGACATGGCCGCAATCAATAGCATCAATCGTTGATACCAGACCAGCGTCTACAGCATTTGCAGCGTCCTGGTTGCCCTGGCATATTTCTAAGCCATATTTTTGCCAAATTAAACCAAATGAAGAGTATGGGATGCCATTTTCTCGCTCTCCAGCACCACCACGTTGATGGTGATCAAAACGGTCGGTATCTGAGTCATGTTCGCCACCTACATCAACCACAATATCAGCCTTGCTGATAAGCTCTAAATCACGTGTGCGAATGAGCGTAAAAGAGGGGAATACACTCTTAAGGGCGGCGATACTGAAAACATCATCTGCATGAAAATTACCGTTGTGAGTTACTATTGTTTTATCATTCATTAGTTCTGTATCATGTTGGAAAGGGATAATAAGATGTTGCTAGTTAAGCATTAATATAATGTAAATGTTTAATCAGCAAGAATTTATAACGGATTTTATACGAAGACAGCGCATAAAAATAGTATATTATAAAGAACTCAAATATCAGGTATGACGTCGAGCTAAACGCACAGGCTTGGTTTACCTGGCCTGAGTGTTTCCGCTTGAATTTGTGTACATGATTAATTAACTTGTGATACTAATTAAACGAATTAACTTTAGCATTCAGAATTTATTTTCGAGTATCAGAATATATAGCTTCTACTTGTTTTAAGGCTTTATTTTCAGGATTGTCTTCTAAGGTTATTTTCCATAGTACTGATTTGTCACCTTCAATGTAAATTTCACTATCTTAAACATCAATAAAAATATTTGTGATCCTACTGGGAGGTACCAGCTGATAATAATCATGATCCGTATAGAACCTTATTAGATTATTTGCTGTAGCACTAAATGAAAAAATGCTAGTAAAAATAGACAAAATTATTGAGCTAGATTTCACTTAATATAACATCTCCAAATATGATTAATAGCCTGATGCTGAGCTCAGATGACGGTAGCATGGCTTGGTTTATGTGGCTTAGCCTTATGGTTCTAGATTAGGTGTTCATTCCATCTCTTTGCTACAAACTTGCGGTGACAGGAATAAAAAACAGATAGAGAAGATAATTGATGTTCTCTTTAGCACTTAATTCTTAAATAAAGTTAGAGTCGAAGGTCGTTTTTAGCATAACGCCGAGTTAAGTGGCAAAGCTGGCTGTTTAGCTTGGTCCAAGTGCGTGACGCTTTTACACGCACGATCTTTAATGGCTTGTTAGAGTGCATTATTTACAACTCAACTTAATTTTGCGTTCTTTTGTAAACTCCCACCATTTTTTAGGTGACCCACCTTTCATGTAACTTACAGCAGATAGGAATATATCAATAACACATGGGTCTTGTTTCTTATGCGTAACACTGCAAAGATCATCATACATCTGATAAGGGTCCTTGTTTACTAACTCAATTGGATCTTTCATTCCTAAAAGAAAAAAATCCTTTTCAATAGCCTTACCTATATTTGGTATATCTCGAAAATTCTTGATTTCATTCCGTACCATATTTTTTACTATTGACTCTAACGCTGAGTTAAACGGCCATGCGCTTTTTGCACAGCGATTTAAACGATTTGTTAGTCATTTTGAGTGATTTCGTTAAAGATAACAGCCATGGCCTTTCTCATTGTTGAAAGTTCCATAAAAGGGCTGCCCGGCCATTGACTTATTATTTGTTCAGGTAGTGGAGGTATATGTATAAAACAACATTTCATATTCGATTCTGATTTCTCTGCTATTTGTAGACCATGATATAAAACTTGGTTACATAAGTGATAGCCACCATTATTAGATACGAATGCCGGGATGCCTTGATTGTTAAGCCTTTCACATATTTTATATTGATTTGTTACCGTGCTCCAATATGCAACTGGCCCTTCAGGATCGATTCTTTCTCCTTTTGGGTGATTACCTTTACCATCAGGTGCGCCGAAGTCTTTTAAATTAATTGCCAATCTTTCAAGTCCGATTCTATTTCGACCAGGAGCTTGCCCTATAAATACACAAATTTCTGGATTATATGTTTTTATTAAATTTTCTATTGTGTTTTTCAAGGAATTTGTATCAGGAGGCAATATTTTAAATATATATTTTACCTTTGAGCTATTAACCTCTTTTGGTAATTCGGATTTAAGTGATTCGATTAATATTTTTGAGGCATTTAATCCATCATCATTTGGTTCATATCCTGTGATTAATAATTTCATAAATCCCTTGTTTTCCTAACGTCTAATTAAGTGGCCGTAGTTGTTTTGCGGTACAAGCGGCCTTTATGCGCGAGCTTGAATGTCTTGTTAGAGTGCATGTTAAACTGTTTATACATGTGACAGCAATAACGCGTCACGCATTTGCATGTAAGCAATTAAAAACTCAAATAGCATTCTCCAAAATAACTCCATAAAAACGAATGATATTATGAAAGCTATAATTACTTTCCTTTTGTGGTTCTTACTTAAAGTACCCCAAAGAGCTGATTGTCCTTTTTTATATACGTTACTAACAAAAACATATTTCTTGATAATATACGTAAAAGAGTGCCATATGCCTACGGGAAGAAATATTGCACCTACGTAATAAAAGACTATTAATGCCTCTGTGCTGATAAAGCTTTTAAATGTAAGAAAATCCATCATGTACTCATTATTATTTTTTCAAACGCTAACAGTGAACTAGGTAGAAAACCCCAATGATATGATATGTAGAATTCTATATAGTCTGTTTTTTATTTGTTATTGTTAATATTCATCTTGCCCGTTTAGTCTTGATTTGTACAGTGACCAATAGAGTCGTGGTTATAAGTGATCTAAATGCCAGTTTCAGGTAAAAATTATCATAATATCAAAAGATTACCTACACTATTGTGTGTGTTAGAAATTATGCGTTTCGTTATCGTGTACATAACTGCACTTATAATGTTTTTTGAATTGATTTAATATTTTATCTTGAGGTGATAGGCAGAAAGCATAATTTGAAAGTTTAGTAATTGCTTTAGTGTGTTTTCGTTTTATGGTTTTTTTAGTTTAACGCTATAGAAAAATACAGGGGTTACCTTGCGGTTACCCCTGCATGAAAGACGAGTTATACATTATGTTTTTAGAAAGCCATTTTAGCTGTGAACTGTAATCTATCCATATTGCCATCTGCACCGGATTCTACTTCCCGATTTGCATGAGCAAGCTCACCACCAAATGTTATCTTATCCGTTGCGCTATAGAATAGATTTATTCGAGCACTGTATGTGGCTTTTGTTGAGCCGTTACCGCTAAGAGCTGTATTGTTATCGATATCGATTCTTGAATACATTAGGTTGCTACGCCATTTTGAGTTCCACATATGACGATATGAGGCAAACACGCCGGTAGAATCAATTGCTTCGAGTTCGTTATTAGCATTAATATTAGCGCCGTTAGATACATTAAGTCCGATGTAGCGACCCATGCCGCTGCCGCTATTTATACCAAATCGGATGTCGTCTTTACCTAACATTAATTTACCAGTGATACTGACTCCGTATGCAGACTCAGAGTCGTCAACGCTGCCACCCGTGCCCGTCGAGTTATAAGTTAACTGACGCAATAGTGCTGCTGCAGCCAGTGACAGGTTTTCGGATTTAAGGTTATAACGACCTACCAGATCTGGCCATTCGTTGTCATCAGAAACAACTCGTCCACCATCAGTTACTGTCGTTTCGGGGTTTTCGATAGAAAATTGAAAACCTCCTGACGTGTATCGAATTTGCGGTTGGCGGATGAAGATTCCGGCATCCGTATTACCAATAAAATCGACTGATTCGGGTAATGAAGCGGTGTTCTGAAAAGTAGACCAGGTCTGACCGAACAGCCAGTTATCAAATTTGATAAAGGCATGGCGTAGCCTTGGGGAATAGCTGTTAGAGATTCGTTCATCACCGTTTGGTGTGACCATGAAATCAAGTTCAATATATGTCTTTAGTTTGTGATCATCGATCTCGCTGTTAGTCGCAAAGTTAATTCGTGTTTGGCGAGCGTGCATATCAAAATAGGTGTTTTCACTATCTGCGGCTGCACCACTTACAGGTGTCAGGCTGGGCACATAAAAATCACGGCCGATGCCAGTGCCTACAGGGCCTTCGCTGAAGTTACTAAGCATGGCATCCAGTTTGACGTAACCGCCGATATCTACAGTGGTGTTATCAAAAGTACCGATGGTTACCGAGTGTGCTGATGCGCTAGCCAGTAAGCTGGCAAGTAAGCTTGCAGTGGCCAGCTCCTTGCTTAATATTTTTTTATTGAAAGAACTCATTAAAGACTCCCCTTATGTTGTGGTTCGCAAAGGTTCACCTTAAGTGAGGATAAACGCTATTAGATATTGGTCTATGTTCTACTAAAGTCGTAGGGCAGGCTATGTTGTAAAAAGCGGGTTTTGATGACGGTCTAGACGATGGTCTAATTGTTTATTGTTATGCAAAAGATAATGATGAGAGGAACTATATTTAGGCTGAGGACACAGGCATGAGCAACACAGATTCAACCATTGATACAGTTTATCCCGTAAAGCAAGATGCTGACCGGGAGTATCTGCTAGACAGTGAAAAATACAATGAGATGTATAGAGAATCTGTAGACAATAATGAAGCGTTTTGGTCTGATCAGGCGTTTACACTTGACTGGAGTAAACCGTTTACAAAAGTTAAAGATGTTTCATTGGCTAAAGAAGATTTGCATATTCGTTGGTTTGAAGATGGTGAGTTAAATGTCTGTGTTAACTGTGTTGATCGTCATCTTGCAGATCGGGCAGAGCAAACAGCAATTATATTCGAAGGTGATGAGCCTGATGACAGTCGCAATATTACCTATCAAGAGTTACATGCTGAAGTCTGCAAACTAGCCAATGCATTGGAGGAAATGGGTGTAGAGGCGGGTGACCGCGTTATGTTGTATATGCCGATGATTCCTGAGGCAGCTTATACCATGTTGGCCTGTGCGCGTATTGGCGCTATTCACTCGGTTGTTTTTGGTGGTTTTTCCGCTAATGCGCTGGCAGACCGCATTGCTGACTGCAGTGCTAAAGTTGTTGTTACTGCAGACATGGGTAAGCGGGGCTCCAGATCTATTCCGTTGAAAATCAGTGTTGATGATGCATTGACGTTTGATGGAACCGATTGTGTAGAGTCTGTACTGGTAGTAAAAAATACAGGTGATGAAGTCGACTGGGTTGAAGGGCGAGACGTTTGGTATAGCGAAGTTACTGATAAAGTCAGTGATCAACATCAGGCAAAATCATTTTCAGCCGAGCATCCGCTTTTTATTTTGTATACATCGGGTTCAACGGGTAAGCCTAAAGGACTGCAGCATACCAGTGCAGGTTACCTGTTATATTCGGCTTCAACATTCAGACATGTGTTTGATTATCAGGATGGTGATGTTTACTGGTGTACTGCCGATGTCGGTTGGATTACCGGTCACAGTTACATTATTTATGGGCCATTGGCATCGGGTGCAACTACGTTAATGTTTGAAGGTGTGCCGACTTACCCTGGTCTGGGTCGATTTGGTGAAGTCATCGATAAACATAAAGTAACGCAATTTTATACCGCGCCAACGGCAGTGCGTTTACTTATGTCAGATAAGGCAGCGGCAGTAGAAAGTAGCAGTCGTGAGTCTTTACGTATTCTTGGAACAGTGGGTGAGCCGATCAACCCCGATGTCTGGCGCTGGTATCATGATGAGTTTGGTCTCGGGCGATGCCCGATCGTTGATACCTGGTGGCAGACTGAAACCGGTGGTCATATGATTACCGCCTTGCCCGGTGCGACTGATTTAAAACCGGGTTCAGCAACTAATCCATATTTTGGTATACAGCCAGCATTAGTCGACCAGAGCAGCGATATTCTGCAGGGTGAAAATAGTGGTCATCTGGTTATTCTTGATAGTTGGCCAGGACAGGCGCGTACTATTTGGGGTGACCACTCACGGTTTATTGATACTTATTTCAGTACCCATGAAGGTATGTATTTTAGCGGTGATGGAGCACGTCGAGATGAAGATGGATACTACTGGATTACCGGCCGTGTTGATGATGTGTTGAATGTATCAGGACATCGTCTGGGAACAGCTGAAATAGAAAGTGCTTTAATATCTCATTCGTCAGTAGTAGAAGCCGCCGTTGTGGGTTACCCCCATGAGATTAAAGGTGAGGCTATTTACGTTTATGTTTCAGCAATCAGCAGTATCGAGCCAACGGATGAGACATCGGTTGAATTACGTAATCATGTGCGTAAAGTATTAGGGCCGGTTGCAACGCCTGATTTAATTCAATGGACTAACGGCTTACCAAAAACACGCTCAGGTAAAATCATGCGGCGTATTTTGCGTAAGATCGCACACAATGATTTTGAAAATCTCGGTGATACGTCTACGTTAGCCGAACCAGATGTGGTTGATGAGTTGATCGAAGGGCGTTTGAATCGTTAGAATAATTTATAAATGAACTGCTTTGATTTAGTAAGTGTCGATAGCGTAAACAAGTTAAGCTAAGATGTTGCTTTGCAAAATGGAGTGTCTTGATGTATCAGTTTCATGTGGCAGATGACCACCCGTTATTTCGTAATGCCATACTTGAAGTCATTAAACGGCATTATGCGGATTCTATCGTCGGTGAGTCTATGGACCTGGATAGCACGATTAAAGCGCTTGAGCATAATGATGAAATCGATCTGTTATTACTTGATTTGCATATGCCGGGCAGTCAGGATTTATTCGGCCTGATTCTCGTACGTGAAAAGTTTCCGAGTATTCCGGTGGCCATTATTTCTGCAGATGAAGATGGCGACACAATTAATCGGGCGATGGGCCATGGTGCGAGTGGTTATATTCCTAAGTCGTGCTCCCCACAATTAATACATGAAGCAATATTAACACTGCTTGATGGCGGTCGTTGGGTGCCAGAAGATTACCGAAACAGCTTAACGCCTGTTAATGAAGAAGAAAAAGATCTTGCAGCTAAAATAGCAACGCTAACATCACAACAATATCGCGTGCTTTGTTATTTACGTGAAGGCTGGTTGAATAAACAGATTGGTTATGAAATGGGTATTACCGAGGCAACAGTTAAGGCGCATATAACTGCGCTGTTTCGTAAGTTGGGTATCAGTAACCGAACACAGGCAGTCATTATGCTCAGTAAGATGTCTTTAAATGATAACTCTTAGATACGTTAACGTTGCAGGTATCTTTCCAGTAGCGCTCTAAGTTTTCCTGGTTTGATCGGTTTACGCAAAAAATCAAAACCATGGTTATTAACCCGTACCGACAGATCTTCATCCGGTGCGGCAGATACAACACACACCGGTATATCGTTCCACTTTTCACGTAACTTATCTGCAAGTTGTAAACCATTTAAATCGCTACCAAGTTGATAGTCCATCAAAATCACATCCGGTGAATTGTTTTCTTCTGCGTATTTTTCAGCTGACTCAGGGTTATTTGCACTTGAAAGTTTGCAGCCCCAGCTATCTATTAAAGTGCCGAGTGCATGTATATTATTCTCTTCATCATCAACGTAAAAAATATTTAAATCTTCCAGGCCAGAATTGATGCTGGTTGTTTTTAAATTATTTCGTATTGCCTGTTTTTCACGTAGTGGAAGTAAGAGTGAAAACAGACTGCCTTTGCCATCACGAGACTCTACGTGAATTTGATGTCCTAGCAGGTGAGAAAAACGCAGCGCAATACCCAGGCCTAAACCAGCGCCATCAACATTACTGGTGACACGATAAAAGTCATCAAAAATACGTTGCTGATGTGCTTCAGAAATTCCCGGTCCGGTGTCGTATACGCATACCTCTATTCGTGAGCCTCGTCGCAAACAACCGATCAGGATTTTTCCTTTGCTGGTATATTTCACGGCGTTAGACAGAAAATTTTGTAAAATACGGCGTAAGTATTTAGGGTCTGACTCTGTCCATAGTGACGTGGGTTGATAGTGAAAGAGAACATCCGTATTGGTTTGCACACGAAAGTCATGAACCAGCGGTTCCAATATATCCGTAAGTGCAAAACATTCTGTTTTTGCTTTTAATGAACCGGTATCAAGACGAGATATTTCCAGCAGGTTTGAGATGATAAGCTCTGCAGAACGGATGGCGCCCTGTAAATGTTGTAGACTTGCTGTTAATTTCGGGTCATCTGAACTGGGTCTTTCCAGTAGTGCACTGGCATAGAGATTAGCCGCATTGAGTGGTTGTAAAATATCGTGGCTGGCAATGGCAAGAAATTGTGTTTTACTGGCATTAGACTTTTCGGCAATAGATTTTGCTTTTATTAATTCTATTTCTGTAACACTGCGTTTTTCAACTTCTTCACGTAGTGACTGATTAATTTTTTCTATTTCTTCTGTACGTTCGCGAACACGTTGTTCGAGACTCAGGTTAACTTTTTCCAGTTCGTTCTGTGCATTAATAAATTCGCTGATATCATCGTAAGTGGTAATGTAACCACCGTGGGGCAACGGGCGACCTTTTATTTCGATAACACCCTGGTTATGGTTTCTGACTACGCGGTAAGGTCTGCCAGCTGTTAAGTGTCCGAGTCGGTTATTTACCTGAGCTTCTATTGCGCCAGCACCTAACATGCCACGTTCAGCATTAAAACGAACCAGGTCTTCAACGGGGCGGCCTACACGTAACATGCCCTCCGGGTAATTAAACATTTGTTCATAACGTTTATTCCAGGCAACAATTTTTAAATCGGCGTTAACCACGCTTATTGCCGACGAGATGCTTTCAAATGATGCGAATAACATATCCTGATTAAACTGCAGTGTGCGAGTCGTCTCTTCAAAAATATTAACAACATTTTCAACACCCAAACTTTCACCACTGCTCAGGCTGCTCAACAGTGCGCGTGCGGAAGCAACACCGACAACACCTGATAATGCCTGCTCTGCATGGTCGAGTAATTTATGACTGACAAAAACCAGCTCGGGTCGCTGCTCACTATTTATAAGACGTTCAGTAGCCGAATCACCAAGAAACTGGCTCAACATTGTGCTTAGATCTGATTTGTTAATTTTTATATCTTCAGCAGTTGTTAATTGTTGAGGACGTTTTTGATTAACAAAAGCAAGTGCCTGTATTCTGTCAGACAAGCGTGTTTTGTCTAACGAAGAAATCAGATAATAGGCAACGACATTCGCGCCAATACTTAATACGACGCCACGTGTGTACGCATCACTAAAAGTGAATCCTAAAAAATTATTGGGTCGTAAAAACTCAAACCCCAACAGGCCGTGCTGTATTAAATTTCCACTTATAAAGCCGGCATTATTCAGTAGCGGCAACATCAATGTTATAAACCAGATAATTACGCCGCAGCCAATACCTGCAAACACTCCCATCGCATTGCCACGATGCCAGTAAAGCCCAAAAATAATGGCGGGGGCTAATTGCACTGCCAGTGCAAAAGCAATGAGACCGATTTCTGTTAGTGCAACATTTTCTGCCAGACTATGTTGGTATAACCAGGCCATAAATATGATAGCGGCCACAGTTAGGCGCCGGGTTAAAATAAGTGAACGTGAATAATCAGGAATAGAATTACGACTTTTTTGTTGTCTGATTAATAATGGCAGAATGACATCGTTACTCAGCATTTGACTCAGTGTGAGTGACGCGACAATGATCATTGCCGTGGCGGCTGAAAAACCCCCGATGAAAGCAAGTAGGCCCAGTGCCTGGTTACCTGAACCTAGTGGTAGTGCGAGCACATAGCTATCACTGGCAACATTGGTATTCGCAAGAACCTGGTTTCCTACCCAGGAAATAATGAAAACGGCAGAGGCAATTGCTATCAGGTACAGGCTAAAACCTTTGCGTGCAAATTTCAGGTGTCGATCACTTAAGCATTCAACAAACGTAATCTGAAACATGCGCGGCAGGCAAAAAATGGTTGCTGCTGAGACTAAAGTAAGCACCCAGAAAGAAGGTGTAAGTGTTGACTGTTGAAAAACGGCATTCGCACTATTATTTATTGCACTAGCATCGAAACCCGTAGACAGCGTTAAGGCGAACACGGCTATAGTAACTAAGGCGATAAGTTTGACGATTGATTCAAACGCAATTGCAACCATGATGCCAGAGTGATAACTGGATACATCGAGTCGATTCGCACCAAAGATGAGTGTAAATAAAACCATCGCGGTAGCTACCAGCATCGTCATGTCCTGGCTGGCAAATGCGATGCTGTTTACACTGAATAGCAATGTGTCGGTTACCGCTTTTAACTGCAACGCGATATAAGGCACAGTAGTCGCTAACATGATAAGTGTAACGATGACGGCTACAGATTGTCGTTTTCCGTAACGAGAAGTAATAAAGTCAGCGATGGAGTGAATATTTTCCTGTCGACTGATGTTGGCAATTCGTTGTAATAATGGGTAGCCAAGCGTAAACAGAAGTACCGGGCCGAGCAGTATAGGTAGATAGTACCAGCCCTGTGAGGCGGCGGTGCCAACCAGTCCGTAAAAAGTCCATGAGGTGCAGTAAACACCCAGCGCGAGTGTGTAAACCAGTGGATGTCGAACCCAGCTTGCCGTATTGAAGCGACTGCGGTCGCCCATGCGAGCCAGCCAGAACAGTAATGCTAAATATGTAGTCAAAGCTAGTACAAGTGTAACTGCTGACAATAGTTCGCTCCGTTTTTAAAAGATTATATCTAAACGTTTATAAAGTATCTTCTCTTGAGTCTTATCTGTCAGTTTCAAGGCTTAAGACATTAGTCTACCTATAGACTAAAGTCGAGGGTCAAAACATTGCGACACCTGTTACATTTACTAACTATCAAACCTTGGAGGTTGAAATGGCTGAATACGATCAAGAAAAAAGAAAAGCATACTGGCGAGAAAATGTCAGATTGATGGTGGTGTTGCTGAGTGTCTGGTTCACCATCTCATATCTCTGCGGTATCGTTTTTGTAGAAGAATTAAATACAATTCGACTGGGTGGATACAAACTCGGTTTCTGGTTTGCTCAACAAGGTTCCATGTATGGCTTCGTTGCAATTACTTTTATTTATGCACGGCGCATGGCCGCACTAGATCGTAAATACGATCTTCACGAGTAAGGGGGAATCATGGAATTACAAACATTAACATTTATCGTTGTCGGCATAACCTTTGCAATTTATATTGGCATTGCATTTTGGGCGAGAGCGAGTTCAACCAGTGAGTTTTATGTGGCTGGTGGCGGCATTCATCCAATTGCTAATGGTATGGCAACTGCGGCTGACTGGATGTCTGCGGCATCATTTATTTCGATGGCCGGTTTGATTGCATTTTATGGTTATGGGGGGTCAGTTTTTCTGATGGGTTGGACAGGTGGTTATGTGTTGTTGGCCATGTTGCTGGCGCCTTACCTGCGTAAATACGGCAAGTTCACCGTGCCCGAATTTATAGGCGATCGATATTATTCAAAAGTAGCGCGTATCGTTGCCGTTATCTGTTTAATCATCGCTTCGGTAACTTATGTGATTGGTCAGATGAAAGGGATCGGCGTGGCTTTCTCTCGTTTTCTTGAAGTGAGTTATGAGCTGGGTCTGTTGATTGGTATGGGTATTGTTTTCATCTACGCGGTTATTGGTGGTATGAAAGGCATCACCTACACACAGATTGCCCAATACTGCGTGCTTATATTTGCTTATACAATTCCAGCAATATTTATATCATTAAACCTCACGGGTAACCCGATTCCGCAACTAGGATTGGGTAGTATGATGGTGGGCACTGAAACCTATCTGCTAGACCGGCTAGACCAGGTAGTAACCGAGCTCGGTTTTGCTGAGTACACCACGCTCACCCGGTTAAGCCCTCTAAATACATTTGTTTATACATTGTCATTGATGATAGGTACTGCGGGCCTACCGCATGTAATTATTCGTTTCTTCACTGTTACTAAAGTGAGTGATGCACGTGTGTCTGCGGGTTGGGCGTTAATTTTTATAACGATTCTTTATACAACTGCACCTGCAGTTGCTGCGATGGCGCGTTTAAACCTACACGAAACCATTCAACCATCTAATGGTGAAAATCTTGTATATGACGAACGTCCTGCCTGGTTTAAAAACTGGGAAAAAACGGGTTTGTTGAAATTTGAAGATAAAAATAATGATGGCCGTATTAGCTATACAGCCGACAAGGCAACCAATGAAATGGTTAAAGTTGATAAAGACATCATGGTGTTAGCTAACCCTGAAATAGCAAAATTACCTAACTGGGTTATTGCGCTGGTAGCGGCAGGTGGTCTGGCTGCTGCTTTATCCACAGCCGCCGGTTTGTTGCTGGCGATCGCCTCTTCAATTTCACATGATTTGCTGAAAGGGGTGTTCAGGCCTGAAATCACAGAGAAACAGGAACTGCTTGCGAGTAGGATAGCGATGGCAGGTGCTATCGCCCTGGCCGGATACTTCGGGTTTAATCCCCCCGACTTTGCGGCGGGGACGGTGGCCCTCGCATTTGGTTTAGCTGCCTCCTCCATCTTTCCTGTATTAATGATGGGTATCTTCAGTAAGCGCATTAATAAAGAGGGGGCCATCGCAGGCATGGTTGCCGGTCTCTCTATTACCTTACTGTATGTATTTCAGCACAAAGGTATTATGTTTGTTGCGAGTACATCTTATCTGGGTGATATGCAGCCAAACTGGTTTATGGGCATAGAGCCAAATGCATTTGGTGCCATCGGTGCGGCAGTTAACTTCTTCGTGGCTTATGTCGTTTCTATGATGACTGCAGAACCGCCTGAGCATATTCAACACATGGTTGAAGACATACGTGTGCCTGTAGGAGCAGGTAGCGCACAAAGTCACTAAAAAGTGTTAATCTCTGAAAAGCACACAGACTTTTGTCTGTGTGCTTTTCGTATTTTTACAATCACTAAGCTATAGTTCTGTTTATCAGGGCTACTCTTTCAGTTATTAAATAACAGGCATCGTAATATGCAGTTTCTAAAGAATAAACATTTAATATTGGCAATGTTTGTCTCACCGGTTCTTGCGGTTATCGCATATTTTGCGGTTGATAGTTTTGTTTCTGAAAAGCCTCATGCGGCGGTTCAGGGAGATAGTTATAAACTAGCGGCCAAATCAAATTGCCGATATAAAAGTGGTATGTGCACGCTGGAAAATGGCGATGTTGAAGTTAAAATTCGAGTAGAAACATCCGGTCAGAATAAAATATTAGTTTTACTCGATTCTGTTGTGCATGTACAGAGTGCTATTATTTCACTGGTTGATGAGTCTGGAAACAGCAAACCTACACCGATGATATTTAACACTGAGAAAGAAAACACCTGGTCGGCAACGTTTAATAAGATTCCTTCCGAAGAAAATATTTTACGTTTAGCATTAAATATATCGGGTACACATTATTATGCAGAAACAACGACTGTATTTATTGATTATGAAACCTCGTTTTCCCGAGATAATTTTTCTAATTAAAATCTAATAGCTTGAGGCATTGAGTATGAGAAATGGTTAGTGAAGCAAATGACGTTCAAGCGTTTCTTGTTCAGCATCCACCATTTAATCAGCTGACTGAATCTCAGCTCGAGTATGCCAGTGCGAATATATTTGTAGCATTTAGCAAAGTAGGTAATCAGATATCATTCGATATCGCACCTGAAAATTCAAATAAAATAGGTATGATAGTCGTACGCTCAGGCAGTCTGGAAATAAGAACAACATCCGATGAATTAGTGGATCGACTGAGCAGCGGTGACTATGTACTTGCAGATCTAATAAATAGAAAAGATAAAAAACCACTACGTGTTATTGTTCTTGAAGATTGTCTTTATTACGAGCTGACGGATTATGCGCTCTTGTCATTAAGTGCGGCTAGTAGTGAAATTGCATCGATTATTGAGAATAAACCTGAAGATGATGAGCTAACTGCAAACAAGGACGCAGAAGGTGAAAACGAGATAATTACTGAACAGTTCGTAACTGATAATTATCTCGGGCAGCAAGTGAGTGAGGCAATGTCTTCAAACATAATAAGTGCATCCCCTGACGCTACCATTCGTGAAGCGGCTGAGTTAATGAAGTTATATCGAATATCAGCTTTATTAATTCAACAGAATGAACATCTTGTGGGTATTTTAACTGATCGTGATTTACGTTCTCGGGTATTAGCAAAAGGCGTAGCTGATGATGTAGTGGTGGAAAAGGTCATGACTAAGTCACCTCGCTGTATTGATGCTGATAGTCATTTATATGATGCGCATTTGAAAATGATGTCTGAGGGAGTACATCACTTGCCGGTTACTCATGATTCAAAAACGGTTGGTATACTTACACTAAGTGATATTCTGCGAGCCAATAATGCGGAACCGTTATCATTGATTCGTGCAATTAATCGTGCTGATTCAGTTGATGCCTTAAGTTCAGCTGCAAAAAATTTACCCGGTTTAGTTGTTAAGTTAATAGAGCGTGATGCGCGAGCAATTGATATTGGAAAAATTATTACGTCTTTTTCAGATGGTTTAACAAAACGTTTACTTAAGTTAGCAGAGCGAAAATTTGGCGCACCTCCCTGTGATTATGCCTGGTTGGCTTTTGGGTCTCAGGCAAGGCAGGAGCAAGTGTTAGGTTCTGATCAGGATAATGGTTTATTGTTGCCTGATGATGCTGATATCAATGATGCTTATTTTAAAAGCCTGACTGAATTTGTAAATGACGGACTAGATCTTTGTGGTATGCCATATTGCCCCGGCGACATTATGGCTAAAAATAATAAATGGAGACAGCCATTAAAAATATGGAAAGAATACTTTAATCGTTGGATAGAAGAGCCATCACCAAAAGCGGTTATGCATTCAAGTATATTCTTTGATATGCGTCATATCGCTGGCAGCTCAGAACTGACTCAAAAATTACGGGAGCACGTTCTGAAAAAAGCAAAGAGTAATACAATATTTCTAGCTATGATGTGTGACAATGCTTTATTACATTCTCCACCTTTAGGTTTTTTCAAAACATTTGTACTTGAGAGTGATGGTGATCATAACCATACCTTAGATCTAAAAAAACGCGGCACTATTCCTGTAGTAGATATTGCGAGAAATTATGCGTTATCTGCCTGTCTTAAACCATTGAATACAATCGAACGTTTACAGGCGATGCAGACGTCTGGTGTGATGTCAAAAGAAATGGCCTACAGTTTAATAGACGCCCATGAGTTTATTGCGGGTATACGTCTTGATGCACAGGGTAAGCAGTATCGTGCAAATATTGAAGTGGATAATTACCTTGACCCCAAAGAGTTATCAACACTAGTCCGTCATCAGTTAAAGGACGCCTTTAAAGTTGTTCGAGATGCACAATCAGCGATGCTGGCAAGGTTTGGTGGTGGTGTTATATAATATTTATTATCGTTACCGACAATGGCGTTTTCAACAGGAAGCTTATAATACTCCACTGCAGCCACTCTATCTGGCGCCCGTAATTTCTCCATCTCAATTGTTTATAAAAACACGTTTTCTAGTATTAGATTGTGAGATGAGCGGCCTTGATCCTAATAAATGTCAGTTACTTAGTATTGGCTGGGTGCTAATTGAGAATGGGCGAATTATAAACTCTAGTGGAAAACATCTTCTGATACATGCTGACAGAGGCACAGGTGACAGTAGTAAAATTCATGGTCTGTTTGATAGCAATATTGCAGGTGCGAATAGCATAGCAACAGTATTAATGTTACTGATGAAACAAATACCGGGAGCCGTACTGGTTTTTCATCATGCACCTTTAGATGTACGATTTTTACAGAAAGCAACAATAGAAACTTTTCAATGTCCGTTATTGTTTAGTTATATCGATACGATGCAAATCGAAAAAAAACGCCTTAACTTGCAAGGTAGTATGGGTGGAATCAGGCTAGCACAATGCCGGCAGCGTTATGGTCTACCTGACAGTGCCCAACATAATGCTCTGGCGGATGCGCAGGCGACAGCTGAATTATTTCTAGCGCAAGCAAGTTATCTTGATAAACAGGAAAACCTTAAGTTAGCAGCATTATCTCTAAGTTGTTCGAGTTAGATTATATTGAATTTGACTTATTAATAAAAACAAATGAATAAGAACAACGGATTTCAAAGGAATAATCATAAATTAAATAATTATTTTCGCCTTAATTCACTAGGTGTCATACCATAGTGACGTTGAAAAGCTTTTGCTAATGTGCGTGCAGTTGAAAATCCAATTTCTTCTGCTATTTGTTCTACTGTGTTATTTGATTGTTTCAGTAAGTGATAAGCTTTTGTCATTCGCCAGTTCAATAAGTAAGTCATGGGTGAAACACCAATAGTGTGTTTAAACTGTCTTATCAAAGTTGCACGTGACATATTAACTTGCTCCACAAGTAAATCTAACGTCCATGGGTATTGTGGGGTTCGATGTATCAACTCAAGCGCGCGATGAATTCGTTTGTCATGCAGTGCGGCGAAAAAACCAGTTATTTCCTTATTTTCACTTAAGTGTTTATTTAACAACTGAATAAATAAAACTTCAGTTAAACGGTCGATAATGGATGTTTGATTAGTTTGTTCTTTCTCCATCTCAGCATCAATTAATAAAACAGTCATCCATATTGGATCGTTTTTCTTAATACCAGAAAAATGCAGTGCAGAAGGTAGAGAATCGATAATCGGATGTAACATGTCCTTATCATAATCAATCAGGCCGCAAATAAGCTTATTGGTAATGTCACCATCTTGAAAAAGTGGCATGCCTAATTCACAGGCGTCACCCGCTTGTTTGCTGGGTGTTAATTTACGACCAGGCTCATCCGCAATCCAGTGCATCTCTCCATGTGGCAGCATAACTATATCCATATGTTTTATGTTGATAATGTCATTATTAACATCATCTACACCGATGTAACAGTTACCACTTAGGGCAATATGAAAACGTGGATTTTTCAGCTTTGATAATGACATTCCCCAGGGTGCCGCCAGTCTTGAGCGAAAAAAAATACTGCCACGAAAACGTAAAGTATCCAGTACATCAGATAACACATCGACGGTCTGATCATCATAATTGATTCGATTAGATACTTTTTTGATCATCGCAGATACCTTGTTTATCAATGCTTGAATATATACTTGTTCGCACTACAGAAGAAATTGATTTTCATTAACTGACTGACAGGGGAAGAATAACTATGATAACTAATAAAAACAATCTAAATACATTCTTAAATGTAATAGCAGCTGTTATTGCAATGCAGTTTACATTGTCATCAAATGTATTGGCCGGAGACGCTTTTACAATTGAAAATGGCGAACTACAACGGCCCACAGGCTACCGTGAATGGGTGTATGTTGGTACACCGGTTACACCTAATGATATGAATAACGGTAAAGCATCGTTCCCTGAACATCATAACGTATACATTGACCCAACTAGCTGGAAGCACTGGAAAGAAACCGGTAAATTTCGAGATGGCACTATTTTAATAAAAGAATTAGTGAGTAATGGTTCAAAAGCGGCAGTAAGTGGGGCTGGATATTTTCAAGGTGAGTTTATTGGCCTGGAGGCAACCATAAAGAGTAAAAAGCATTCGCCTGCTGAACCGGGTAACTGGGCGTATTATAGTTTTTCTGGTAAAAACCACAAAACTTTATCTAATACTGCGAAAGCATTTCCTGCGAAATCATGTAACTCATGTCATCAGGCTTCAGCTGCAGATGATTTTGTGTTCACGCAATACTATCCTGTGCTGAGTGCAGGTAAAGGGACAGGTGAAAAAGCAACGGGCGGTCATCTGTCGAATTTAAATAACAGTTATGTAGAACCTGCGGGGAAAAAATAATGGAACGTTCAATGTATAACAACGTCTATACAGGTATTCTTGCTTTAGTAATTTCTTATACCTATTGTGCAACTGCACTAGCACAGGATAAGGAGTTTTCACCATATGTAGATAATAAAGGGAATATTCAATTTCCTGAAAATTTTCGAACATCAATGGTGCATTTAGGCTCGTGGTTTGTACCTGATGGTGCTGCAAGCGGTTTTCACGGTGTTTATACTGAAAAGAAAAATATCGATGCTTTTCGTAAAGCGGGCAAGTTTCCTGATGGAGCAACCCTGGTCAAAGAATTGCGTGCCTCACGTGCAGCGGACTACTCAACAGGTGTTGCTGTAAAGCACTCTACAGAAACTGTTAAACAATGGTTTGTCATGATTAAAGACGAAGAGAATCGTTATTCTGATAACCCTTTGTGGGGAGATGGTTGGGGCTGGGCGTTGTTTAAAACTGACAAACTTGCTAAAAACAGTGCAGCAGATTATAAAAAAGACTGTTTGGGCTGTCATGTGCCAGCAAAAGATAAAGACTGGGTTTATACTGAAGCTTACCCGATACTAATGGAAAAATAATCCACTCCAAATAATTTATCGGTGGGTACATAATTTTAGTGAAGATTAAAATAAGTGCTCACGGTAAATTTTTTTAAGTACAGGACATAATAGTTATGAAACAGATTCCTCTAAAACAAACAGTATCTGAATCAGCAAAACATATAAAAAAATCATTACAGGAAAAAGGTTTTACTTTATTTTGTGATGTAGATCATCAGGCGAATGCAAACAGTGTGGGTTTAGAAATGCCTGCTTCACGAGCTTTGATCTTTGGTAACCCGGTCGCGGGAACCAAATTAATGCAAAAAGATATTAATATGAGTTTTGATCTTCCGTTGCGATTAGCTATAGTAGATAACAATGGACAAGCCATGTTGATTCACCAGACGACAGAAGACTATAGTCAAAGCTATCAGGTAGAGAATCATCCTGTACTGGAAAAAATTGAAACATTATTTTCTGCCCTGGTTACAGAGCTGAACTAATTTGAGTTTACCTTATGACGCAATATAGTAAAAAGACAGAAACATTGGAGTTGTTAACAACCGAACAGTATCGTGTTACTCAGGAAAATGCGACAGAAGCGCCTGGTAGTGGCGAATACCTGGAAAATTATGAGCCAGGTATCTATGTTGATATTGTTTCGGGTGAGCCATTATTTGTCTCGGCTGAAAAATTTGATTCAGGCTGTGGATGGCCTAGCTTCAGTAAGCCAATAGATGCTGAGTTTATAAATGAAATAACAGATACAGGTCACGGTATGATTCGCACTGAAGTACGTTCAACGCACGGTGATAGTCATCTTGGGCATGTTTTCACGGATGGGCCTCAAGATAGAGG